>Ga0214468_1000001_pt1 | contig 109802 bp, 102 predicted proteins | sample RVTome_9_FD_187334 | JGI IMG/M metagenome (GOLD analysis project Ga0214468, IMG submission 187334) | Soil microbial communities from uranium-contaminated site in the Upper Colorado River Basin, Wyoming, United States - RVT155D38 HiSeq ...
ACTCTGCCGACATCATCATGTCATCCGACATCACGGCTGGACCATCCACCAGCTCCAACCCGGCAGCTACCAGCTCACCAGCCCGCTCGGGCACAAGTACCTACCCCGCCCTGAGCCTCCCTGACCGATCGAACTCACTTCCCCAGCCTGCCGGTCCCACGACGAGAATCGGCGGGCGCGTCGGAAGAGCAGCCCTCCAACAACGTAACCCGGGACGGCGGTACGGCGATTACTGAAGGTGACGGACGGGCCGTCACCCGGGGTTTGACACGAGGTTGAGAACTATGTCGTCGTTCGCTGCAAGACTCCGGATGCCGGGCCGCTCCAGGCTCCCGATGGGTGTGGAGGTCGACATCTTCCGAGAGCGGATGACCGTGATGGCCGGCGATCAACAGGTCGGGGACTGGGCGCTGGAGGAACTCGACATCGAGTCCCAGTCAGACGGCTTTCACGTCGCCGTCGACGGCGAGGAGATCATCCTCAATGTGACCGATTCCACCCGATTCGCCGCCGAGCTGGGAATCACCGGGAGTCGTCCCGTTCGCCTGGTCGAAATCAATGCGTCCAACCTCCCCCGGATCGGCCTGGCTTCGATCAAGGGGCAGTTGAACTATCAGAGAGCCCGCAACGGGGAGCCCGCCTCCGATGGCGGTCAGGACGAAGAGATACGGCACCGCATCTCAGAGGTAGCCGAGGCGCTCGCCTCGGATTCGGTGTCGCCGGCCCAGGCGTTCGCCCGTTGGCTCGGCTTGCTCAAGGAGGTCAACTACCGGCACGGCCAGGGCTCGATGACCACCGACCGCTTCTTCGAGCTGAACACAGAGCTGCTCGATCTCATCCCCGGCCCCACCCCGGACTTGATCTGACCCTGCGAACGGGGTCTAGGGCTCGGGCCGGCGCAGCCACCTTTCCGCCGCCTCGCCGACCACAGAGTCGTACTTGAGACCCATCAGGATCACCCCGGCAGCCCCCGCATCCCGTGCCCGTGCCTCCAGCTCTGCGGTCAACTCCCAGGCCAGCTTGCGGGCCACATCCGGTGCCAGCTCCCCCAAACGCTGCTTCAAGCCGTCGCTGGCCGGAACCGAGCCGATCGACTCCATCTGCTCCACCCAAAGCGGGCTGAAGGGTGGGATGATCATCACATAGACAGGGGGATCCTCAGCCTTCAGGTTGAGCCGGCCGACATGACGCTCGAGGACCTCGGGGTCGAGGATGGGGCCGGTGACGAAGAACTGGGCACCGAGCTCGATGCGCCGCCGGAACTGCCACTCCCGGAACCTGGTGGGCATGCCGACCTCGAAGTTGGGCAGATTCTCCTGGAGCTCGGTGAGGTGCTCCACGATCTCGTAGTGATGAGCCAGGTGGTCTACGTGGGGCACGGTGTCCCCGATCACGACGAGGAAGGAGTCGACCCCGTTCCCCAATGCCCCTCGCACCTCCGACTCGATGGCGAGGATGTTCCGGTCCCGGGTCGAGACCACCACGGTTGGATGCACATCGGGGGTGTCATGGGTGATCCTGGCCGAGAAGGCGTACGGCGACACCCGGATTCGCCCGAACACGTTGTCGGTCACCAGGACGTGGCTCCAGTCCGGTGAGAGGCTCTTGTGTTGGAGGTTGGGCAGCTCCGGCGGGTTGATCTCCGCGATGCGAAGCCAGTCGCGCGACTCAATCAACATCGTTCTTCTCCCTTGGCTTGCGGGCGACGAAATACTTGGCCTGGGGGTGGTGGCAGATGATCGCCGAAGTGGTCTGCTCCGGCTGGTACTGATACGAGGTCTCTTCACCTACCGCGATCCCGATCCGATCCGCGCCGAGCAGATAGGCCACTTTCTCGTTGTCCTCCAGATCGGGGCATGCCGGGTATCCCCAGGAGTACCGGCCGCCCCTGTACTGCTGGCGGAACAGGCCGAGTAGCGAAGGGCCGTCCTGGTCGGCGAAGCCCCACTCCTCACGGATCCGGTGATGCCAATGCTCGGCCAGCGCCTCGGCCATCTCGACCCCGAGACCGTGGAGATGGAGATAGTCGGTGTACCGGTCGGCGTCGAACAATTCCTTGGTTCGCTCCGAGATCTGACCCCCCATGGTCACGATGTGGAACGCGGCGTAGTCGACCTCCTCCCCTGCCGGACGGAAGAAGTCGGCGATGCACAGGTAGGGGTCCTCCTGCTGGCGTGGGAAGCTGAAACGGGTCAGCTCTGTCTGCGCCCGCTCGTCGTCCCAGATGACGAGATCGTCGCCGTCGGCGTTGGCCGGGAAGTACCCGTAGACCACCTTGGGATGGAGGAGGTCGTCGGCCCGAGCTTTGGCGATCTGGTCGCGGAGCAACGGAGCCAGACGTTCCTTGAACTCCGGGTCCCGCTCCCCTTTCTCCGGCCGATACTGCCACTGGTTGCGGAAGAGGGCGGTCAGGTTGAGATAAGGAACGATCTCGTCGATCGACACGCCTCGGATCACCCGCGAGCCGGTGAACGGGGGGACGAAAATCTGGTTGTCGCGCTTGACGTCCGGGGAGCGAGCGGGGACCTCCCCCACCCCTGTCTGCTGCACGGCGTGTTTCCTCGGGGCGATCGGCTGCGGAGCCGGCTCCCCGGCCACGATCCTGCCCATCGCGTCCAACCCGGCGAAAGCGTTCTTGCCGTAGTAGAGCGGACCGTTGTAGCGCGAGCGGAGATCGGCCTCGACGTAGTTCCTGGTCAAGGCGGCGCCTCCGAGGAGGACCGGCACGTTGCCCAGCCCTCTTCGTTCCAACTCGTCGAGATTGTCCCGCATTATGAGGGTGCTCTTGACCAGCAGCCCGCTCATCCCGATCGCATCGGCCGAGGTCTCCTCGAACTTGGCGATCATGTCCGAGATGCCGACCTTGATCCCGAGGTTGTGCACCTCGTAGCCGTTGTTGGTGAGGATGATGTCGACCAGGTTCTTGCCGATGTCGTGGACGTCACCCGAGACGGTGGCGAGGACGATCCGGCCCCTGGTCTCGGTGTCGGCCTTCTCCATCATCGGCTCCAGGTAGGCGACCGCCTTCTTCATCGTCTCCGCCGACTTGAGCACGAAGGGAAGCTGCATCTCGCCACTGGCGAACAACTCGCCGACCACCTTCATCCCGGCGAGGAGATGCTCGTTGATGATGTCGAGCGGAGCCGCGCCCTCGGTGAGGGCGGCGTCGAGATCGGCGACCACGTTCTTCTGGTCGCCGTCGACGATCCTCCGCGCCAGCCGCTCCCCCACGTCCAGGTCGTCGTAGTCGCTCTCCGATCGCTCGACTGTCTCCACACCGGCGAAAAGCTCGAGCAACCGCTCCAGTGGGTCGTAGCCCTCGGCGCGACGGTCGTAGATGAGATCGAGACAGGTCTTGCGCTGCTCGGGATCGATCCGGTTCAGCGGCTCGATCTTGCCGGCGTGGACGATGGCAGCGTCGAGACCGGCCTCCACCGCCTCGTGGAGGAACACCGAGTTGAGGATGCGCCGGGCGGCAGGGTTGAGCCCAAAGGACACGTTGGAGACACCGAGCGCGGTGCGCACTCCGGGGAGCTCGGTCTTGATCTGGCGGATGGCGTCGAGCGTGGCCATGCCGTCACGGCGCAGGTCGTCGTCACCGGTGGTCAGCGGGAAGGTGAGAGCGTCGAAGATGAGGTCTTCCGAGCGAAGCCCGTACCGGTTGACGGCGAGGTCGTGGATGCGATGGGCGATGCGGAGCTTCCACTCCAGGGTGCGGGCCTGGCCCTCCTCGTCGATGAGGAGACATATAACGGCGGCACCGTGCATCTTGGCCAACCCGAACACCCGGTCGAGCCGGGAGCCCGGTGCCTCCCCATCCTCGAGGTTGGCGCTGTTGAGGACACTGCGCCCTCCCAGTCTCTCCAGCCCGGCCTCCATCACCTCGGGCTCGGTGGAGTCGAGCACCACCGGAGCGGTCACGTCCGTTGCGAAAGCCGACGCGAGCTTCTCCATGTCGGCCACGCCGTCGCGTCCTACGTAGTCGACGCAGAGATCGACGAGATGGGCACCCTCTCTCACCTGCTCCTGGCCGATGGCGACACAGCCCTCGACGTCCTCGGCGAGGAGGGCCTCTTTGAAGGCCCGAGAGCCGTTGGCATTTGCCCTCTCCCCGATGATGAGGAAAGAGGTGTCCTGGTCGAAGGGAACCTGGCTGTAGATGGAGGCCGCCGAAGGCTCCGTCTCCGGATTGCGCTCCGCCACGGTCAGAGGGCGAATCTTCTCGACCACGGCGGCGAGATGAGCCGGGGTGGTGCCACAGCAGCCACCGATGACACCGACCCCCATCTCGGTGACGAACTGGCCGAGATGATGGGCCAGCTCGTCGGGCTCGAGGTCGTAGGCCATCTCCCCGTCCTCGACGTGGGGCATACCCGCATTGGGGATGGCCGATACGGGAACCGGTGAGTGACGGGCGAGATGACGCAGCGGCTCGTACATCTCGGCAGGGCCGGTTGCGCAGTTGAGCCCGATGACGTCGGGGCCCAGTGCCTCCAGGGTGGTGAGGGCCGCGCCGATCTCGGTCCCGGGCAGCATCCGCCCGGTCAGCTCGATGGTCACCTGGACCTGAAGCGGGAGCTCGATGCCGGCGGACTTCATCGCCCGTCTAGCGCCTTCCATCGCAGCCTTCGCCCCGAGCAGGTCGAACTGGGTCTCGATGATGAGCAGATCGGCGCCCCCGTCGATGAGACCCGCCGCCTCGACCTCATAGGCGACGGCCAGGTCGCGATACGAGATCTGGCCCAGGGTGGAGAACTTGGTTCCAGGCCCGATCGACCCGGCGACGAAACGCTCCCGCCCGTCGGCTTTGACGAACTCGTCGACGGCGTCCCGGGCCAGAGTTGCCCCGGCGGCTGCGATCTCGTAGGACTGCGCCTCCAAGCCGTATTCGCCGAGAGGGACGGCGAAGGCTCCAAAGGTGTTCGACTCGACTACGTCGACGCCGACCTCGAGGAAGGAACGGTGCAGATCGCGGATCACGTCGGGGCGGCGAAGGTTCAACAGCTCGTTGCAGCCCTCAAGCGACGGCCCGCCGAAGTCCTCGGCGGTCAACCCGACGGTCTGCAGGTTGGTCCCGGTGGCGCCATCGAAGATGACCACCCCATCGTGGACGACATCGAGGTAGCCGCTCATGGCAGGACGTCTCGGTATATGGACTTACAGGAACAGGGCTCGGCCTCGCTCACCGGTCAACTCCTCTTGTTTCTTCTCGAAACGCTTGAAGAGCGCCGGGAGCCTTGGCTCCGGCAACTCATCGATCCAGGCATTGGCACCGTGCTTGCGCCGGTTGCCGCGGTTTCGTCGGGCCTGATCCCTCCACCGCTCAAGATGAGCGCTTCGTCCACCACAGGATATTTCACCAATGCCACTAAGTGCAAGGTCTGCCCCCGCATTGACTTGGCCCCGGAACCGGGATACCTTGCTCTTCACATGAGCACTGGTTGCATGACGGGTACGACGACCACGACCGCAAGGCCGTGCGACTCGACCGTGTAACCAGCACCAACCACACGAAACACGAGATCCGCACCGGCAGACGGGGCGGATTTTTTTGACCCCCCGGCAACGGACCTCCGAGGGAGCGAGACGAGATGCGACATTCGATAGACGGGAGACCGAGACCATGACCGTCCGGGTAGGCGTCCTCGGCGCAGGGACGGTGGGCGGCGCATTGGTCAACCGGCTCCTGGCCGATCGCGATGCCATCAGGCTCAAGTCTGGAGTGGACCTCGAGGTCAGGCGGGTGGCGGTGAGAGACCTCACCAAGCAACGCCCCTTCGACCTAAAGGCCGATCGGATGACCGACATCGCCATGTCCGTGGTCACGGATCCCTCCATCGACGTGGTCGTCGAGGTGATCGGCGGCCTCGATCCCGCCGGCGACCTGGTTCTGGCCGCTCTCCGCTCGGGCAAGCCGGTGGTGACCGCCAACAAAGAGCTGATCGCCACCAGGGGACAGCAGATCGCCGAGGCCGCGCGCCGAGCCGGCGTCTCGGTGATGTACGAGGCGGCGGTCGGTGGTGGCATCCCCGTGATCCGCCCCCTGGCCGAGAGCCTCGCCGGGGAGGACATCGACGTGGTCAGTGGGATCGTCAACGGGACGACCAACTACATCCTCACCGCCATGGCCAAGGAGGGGCGGAGCTACGACGACGCCCTGGAGGAGGCGCAACGCCTGGGCTATGCCGAGGCCGACCCCGGCGACGATGTCTCCGGCCGGGATGCCGCCTTCAAGACGGCGATCCTGGCGAGTCTCGCCTTCGGAGAGCGGGTTGCCCCCTGGGAGGTGGAGTGCGAGGGGATCGAAGGTGTCAGCGGCGAAGACGTGGCCGCGGCCACCGAGCGCGGCGAGGTGATCAAGCTGATCGGCTCGGCGCAGCGTGGCGCCGATGGCCGGCTCGAGGCTCGGGTCAAACCGGTCAGCCTGCCCTCCGATCATCCCCTGGCCGGGGTCAACGGGGTGACCAACGCAATCTTCATCGAAGGGCCCTCCGTGGGCCGACTCCTCTTCACCGGGCCCGGCGCAGGTGGTCAGGCGACGGCCAGCGCCATGCTCGGGGACTTGATCCAGGTCGCCTCACGGGGTCGGGTCCCGAGACAACGCTCCCCCCACGATCCCAAGCCGAAGCGCCAGGTGCTACACCGGTAGCGCTGGGACGCCCGGTCAGTCGGTAGTGGCGCTCCCTGCCAGGAAATCTCGATACCACATCCCGCTTGTCTTCAGGTTGCGCTCCATGGTGTCCAGATCGACGCGGACGATGCCGAATTGCTTGTCGTAGCCACGAGCCCACTCGAAGTTGTCGAGCAGGGACCACAGAAAGTAGCCGCGCACATCTGCACCATGATCGATGGCCGCCTTCATCGCCTCGATGTGACCCTTGATGTACTCGGTGCGAGCGGGGTCGTCGACGAAGCCGTCCGGGCCGACCTCGTCGGGATAGGCGGCGCCGTTCTCGCAGATCAGTATCGGCACGCCCGGATGCTCCCGGGCCACCCGTTCCAGCATCCAGGTCAGCCCCTCCGGCTCGACACCCCAGTTCATCTCCGTCAGCTCCCCTGGGGGACGGGTCATCCGGGCGTCCCAGGTCCCGGGCCATGCCGGCATCGACTCCGCCCCGGGGCGGTGCTCGATGTGGTTGATGTTGTAGTAGTTGACTCCGAGGAAGTCGATAGGTTGCTTCGAATCGGCCAATGCCCGGGGATCGATGTGATCGGCCACCCCGTAGTGCTCGTGCAGGGCGCGCGCCTCGTCCGAATAGATGCCATGGAACACCGCATCGGTGAAGAGCCGGTTCTGCACCAGGTCGACCGCTGTGGCCGCGGCCCGGTCGTCGTCGGTGCCGGATTGAGGCCAGGCGGGGATCAGGTTGAGGACGATGCCCAGTTTGTCCTCGTCCCGGGGCGAGATCTCGCGCATGACCCCGATCGCCGAGTGATGGGCGAGCATGAGATGGTGGGCGGCGAGGAATGCGCTCGGGGTCTCCGTGATCCCGGGGGCGTGCTCACCGGCGCTGTGACCGAGGAAGGCGGTGCACCACGGCTCGTTGAGGGTGGCCCAGTTGGTGACCATGTCGCCAAGGGCGTCCTTGGCCACGGCGGCGTACTCGGTGAACCATGCCACCGACTCGGGGCTGACCCATCCCCCACGCTCCTGCAAGGCCTGAGGCAGGTCCCAGTGGTAGAGCGTGGCCACCGGTGTGATCCCGGCGCCGGCGAGCTCCTTGCACAGACGCCGGTAGAAGTCGACGCCGGCTTGATTGACCCGCCCCGTCCCCTCGGGAAGGAGTCGGGACCAGGCGATGGAGAACCGATAGGCATTGACCCCGACCTCGGACATGAGGGCCACGTCCTCGACGTAACGGTGATAGTGGTCGACGGCGAGATCGCCGTTGTCCCCGTTACTGACCATGCCGGGGGTATGGGCGAACGTGTCCCATATGCTCCTGCCCCTGCCGTCCTCGTCGACCGCCCCCTCGATCTGATACGAGGCAGTGGCCACACCCCAGAGGAACCCAGGAGGGAATTGCGACACCGATGTCATCTGGCGCTGTTTCCTTTCTCTAGTGGTCTGTCGCGTCGGGCCACTAGCTACTTCTGCACGCCAGACAAGTCGATGCCCTGGAGGAACACCCGCTGAGCGAACAAGAACACCACCACGGGAATGATCAGCGCCAACAAGGAGCCGGATTGGATGAGGTTGGGCTGGGAGTCATAGAGCGTGTTGAAGGTGCGCAGACCCACCGAGATCGGCTGGAGGTCGGCCCGGGCCGAGAGATAGATCATCGGCTCGAAGAAGTCGTTCCAGGCGAAGTAGAAATGAAACAACGAGACCGCCACGATTGCCGCTTTCATCTGGGGCAGGATCACCGACCACAGGGTGCGGAAAGGCCCGGCCCCGTCGATGATCGCCGCCTCGTCCAACTCTTTGGGGATGGTGAGGAAGTACTGGCGGAGCAGGAAGACGTTGAAGGCGTTGGCGAAGAAATGGGGCACGATCAAGGGAAGAAACGTCCCCACCCAGCCGATGCGATAGAAGAGGGCGTACTTGGGGACCAAGGTGGCAAACCCGGGGAGGATGATCGTGGCGATGAGCACGACCATGATCGTCTTGGAGAAGGGGACGTTGAATCGGGACAACCCGTACCCGACCAGGATCGACGAGGCGACGGCGCCGAGTGTGCCCAATCCGGCGATGATGAGGGTGTTGCGGAGCAGGAGAGGGAACTTCATGTTCTCCCACGCTCTGGGGAAGTTCTGCCACTGCGGGTCGAGCTCGTAGGCGGGCTGGAGGATTCTCCAATTCCCCTCCCACTGGATCGGGCCCGCATCGCGATTGGTCGGGTCGATGAACTGGGAGACCTGCCGCCCCGGCTGGAGCATGGCCAGCTCCATCTCCGACCCGTCGGGCATGGGCACGGTCATCATGTCGAGTTGCCGGCCCTCGTATTCGAATTTGGCCGGGGACATGGGGAGGATGGGCCCGGTGAGGTTGGCCAGCTGCTGCTCGGACTTGAGCGAGGTGACTGCCATGTACCCCATCGGCATCAAGAAGACGATGAGGACCAGAGTGGTGAATGCGGTGACCAGCCAGCCCTCGAAACGGCGCCGTTTCCCGGGCGTCGACCCTCCCGACACCACCGGGGGTCTACGCAGGTTCTGACCCGGCCGGCTCACAGTCACCGCCATCGGCTCAGGTCCTCCCGTACTCGTAGTGGACCCAGTACTTGGCCGACCAGAACAACAGCCCGGTAATGGCGATCGCCGCCACGAACAGGGCCCAGGCCAGAGTGGCGGCATAACCCATGTTGAAGAACTGGAACCCGACCCTGAAGAAGTAGAGGGCATAGAAGTTGGTGGCGCCCCCGGGGTCCCCGCTCCCGTTGTAGAGGACAAAGGGGACGACGAAGTAGTTGAACAAGCCGATCAGGGCGATGACCAGGTTGTAGAAGATGATCGGCGAGATCAGGGGGAGGGTCACGTGGCGGAACGACTGCCACTCGGAGGCGCCATCGATCTTGGCCGCGTCATAAAGGGTGGACGGGACCGAGTTCATCGAGGCGATGAAGATGATCATGGCGTTGCCCACCCCCCACAGGCCGATGAAGACGAGGGCGGGATAGACATAGGTCTTGTCCAGGAACCAGCGGGGCCCGTCGATCCCGACCAGCTCGAGGATCTTGTTCACCCAGCCGATCTGACTGTTCATCACCCCGCCGAAGATGAGGACGGCGGCGACGAAGGGGATGATCGACGGCATGAAGAACAGGGCGCGGAAGGTCTCCCGACCCTTCAGGTTCTTCTTGACGAGCAGGTACGCCAGACCCATGGGGAAGAACACCGCTACGGGCAGGGCGATCAGCCCGAAACGCACGGTTACCAGCACAGAGTCGCGCACGTCGGGGTCGGAGAAGAGCTTGGCCCAATTGTCGAGCCCGATGAACTCGGTGGGCTCATTGGACACCAGGTTGAAGTCGGTGAACGAGAACCAGAGCGAGGCCAGCATCGGGATCGCATACCACAGGAGGAAACCGAGGATCCAGGGCATGACGAACCAGAGGCCGGCGCGTCCCCGTCGCTTGGCCAGCGACTTCTTGGCAGGTAGGAAGGGAGCGGCCGGGTGCTCGGCCGCTCCCTTCCCGGTGATGGCAGGTACTGCCAAGATCCGCTACTCCGCGTTCTCCTCGAATATCGCGGTCAAGTTGGCCTCCAACTCGGGTATCGCGGCATCGAGGTCCAGCTCGGGATCGGTGAGCAATCCGCTCTGGAGCGTGTCCATCGCCTCCTTGTACTGCTCCCATCCGGGTAGGAACTGCTCGTGGCTGGGCACATCGGCGTAGGCCGCGCTGTCCACCGCCACCTGCCAGTTGACCCCCTGCGGATATCGCTCATCCAGCGAGGCAAAGAAGTCCTCGGTGAGAGTTGAGTCCGCCGGTGCGGCCCCATATGCCGTCAGCAACGGCAGCGCGGCATCGGTGAGCAGGTAGGTGAGGACCGTGAACGCCTCTTCCGGATGCTGGGACGATGCCAGGATGCGGAAGGTGTCCGCATGCATGTTGGTCGTCACCACACCATTGTTGGAAGGCATCACTGCGAGGTCGTAGAAGTCTCCGGCGATGTTGTTGTCGTCGTCACGGATACAGCAGGTGTACCAGAGATGGGTGCCGGCCATGGCGACCGCTCCCGACTGGAAGGCGTTGCCGCCCAGGGCGTCCAACTCCTCCTGGCCCGGGGCGAAACCGGTGCCCCACACCGCATCGTGATACCACTTCCACTCGTCCTCCCAGGTCTGCGGCACGTCGCCCGTGCCGTCGTCGGTCAGCGGGTAGCCCGCACCCCAGAAGGAGCCCTGCTGGAAGAGACGATCGGTCCATTGCCAGACGAAACCCCACTGGGTCGTGTTGTTCCCGTCGAAGTCGGGGCTCGTGGCGTCGTTGCCATTGGCGTCGACAGCGAGGATGGCCCCGATCTCGGCCACCTTGTTGAAGTCCCAGGTGCCCTCGTATTCGGTTCCTTCGCCGTAGACGGTGATGCCGTCGGGCCCGTACTCCTGTGGCGGGTAGGGCAGACCGGCCTCGTCGAACAACGCCTTGTTGAAGAAGATGAACGACGGGAACGAGGCGAAGGGCAAGCCGGGAAGGGTCCCGTCAGGCTCGCGGAAGTTCTCGATCGTCTCTTCGGGCCAGATCGAGGTATCGAACCCCGTCGACTCCACCAGCGGCTCCAGGTCGAGGTAGAGACCCGAGAAGGCGTTGGAGCCGTCCCGGCCCACCGGGCCGATGATGTCGGGCGGGTTGTCCGAGGCGATCTGAGTAGCCAGCGTCTCGTAGGCGACATCGTTGTCGACGATCTCGATGACCAAATCGATCTCGTCCTGCGAGGCGTTGAACTCCTCGACCACTTCGGTCTGGGCAGCGGCCTGCTCCGGCTGACCGCCGGCGCCAATGCCCACGAACCACCTAATCTGTGTCCTGTCGCCGGACGGCTCCTCAGCAGTGTCGTCCGACGTCGTTGTTGGTGCTTCCGTACCAACCGTGTCGCCGGTAGTGGTGGTTGTCTCCGAGCCGGTCTCGCCGCCGCACGCAGCGATGACCATCATCAGAGCCACCACTACGGCGACGCTATTCCATCGTTTCATTGTTTCCCTTCTCCTCCTTCGCCCTCGTGATTTGCGTCGGAAGGGCTGTCCCGGCCGACGGGTCCGCCCCAAGGGCCGGGCGTGACCTCCGTTTCTTCATTGCAGAGAACCTCCAACGGTCGACTGGCGGATGACCAGCTCGGTGGGGAGAAGCACCCGACGAGGGGTGTGGGGGCTGTCGAGCAGGCCGAACAGTGCCCGAGCCGCCTCGCTGCCGTGGGCATGGACCCCCTGGCGAATGGTGGTGAGCGGGGGATCGAGCTCGGAGGCGAAGTCGAGGTCGTCGAACCCTGCCAGGGCCACGTCGTCGGGGACTGCCAAGCCTCGTGCCTTGACCTCCTCGAGAGCACCCGAGGCCGTGGCATCGTTGGCGGCGAATATGGCGTCGACGCCGGTGTCGAGCAACCGGCGGGCGGCCTCAATGCCGGAGGGGCGGTTGAAGTCACCCTCGGCAACCAGGGCGTCCGTGCTCAGCTTGGCCCGGCGCATCGCCTTCAGATAGCCCTGAAGACGGTCCTCGGCGGCGACGGTGCCACGCCGGCCGGTGATGTGACCGATGCGCTTTCGGCCGATCTCGATCAGATGACGTGTCACTGTGTCGGCGGCATGGATGTTGTCCACATCGACATAGCTCGCCTCGAGATCGGTGCGTCTGTGCCCGATCAGGACCGTGGGCAGCTCCGAGACGAGGAGCCCGTCGACCAAGGGGTCTTCGAGCATGTCGGCTGTCACCACCACCCCGTCGAGGAGCCCCATGCCCAGGATCCGGTCCAGGGTCTCCTCCTTGCTCCGGTTCCCCAGCCAGAGCATCATCCCCGCCGCCTTCTCGGCGAGCACATCGGTCAAGCCGTGGAGAAGGGTTGCGAAGTACGGGTCTTCGAAGAGCAGTGGCGGGTCGACATGCATGACCACCCCTATCACCCCGGTTCGTCCCTTGGCCAGGGAACGGGCAGCCAGGTTGGGGCGGTAGTCGTGGCTCTCGAGGACCTGGAGCACCTTGAGACGGGTCTGCTCGGAGACGGGACCGCCGTTGATCACCCTGGAGACCGTGGCGCGGGAGACACCGCTCAGCTGGGCAAGATCATCGAGGGTCCTCGCCATCTCCCGCTCGCCTCCTCCTCAGGTCGTTGAGAGCGCTCTCAACCATATGGGCCGAACCCAGGCGGTGTCAAGCAATACTGGAGACCTTTCCGCCAATTCCTCGGAAAGCGCTTTCAGAATAACGCTGGTTGGTCGAGCTCAGAACGTCTGGTACAGCCGTCTGGCGTGACCGGCCGGGTCCAGGTAGTACTCGTCGGGGCTGACGTCGAGGGCAACGCTCTCGAGCGGATCCTGAATGGTTGGATCGGTGGCGGCGAAAGCACGTAGCGACTCGGTGTGCGGCTTGAGACTGCCGTCGGGGCGGACCAGGCCGAAGTGACGCTCGTGTTTGGCCCCGCCCTCGTCGCAAGGGGGGCGGTCCCAGAGCTGGGGTGCATAATCGGCGAAGCACCAGAGGAAGGCTCCCGTTGCCCCGACCTCGACCAGTCGAGGCAGCACCTCGCCCACGTATGAGGCGAACACCTCCTCCCCGGCCATGAACTGGGTTCGGGGCCGTCCGTAGGCGTCCCAGGCCCAGGTCACCGAGCCCTCGGTGCCAGGAGATGTGCAACCGCCCCACTCCTCGGCGAGACAGGGCTTGCCGCTGAGCGCCGTGACCAGCGCACACAGATAGGGGACGAAGTCGGGGTCGAGCGGATCCCGCGCCCACTCGACATACATCGGATAGCCGTGCATCACCGCGACGTCGCTCTCGGCGAACACCTCGTCGACCCGGAGCCCATTGTCGGTGAAGAGGCTGGCGGTGTGTAACCCGGTGGTGACGGGGTGAACCGGGTCGAGATCCTTGATGCGACCCGTCATCTCGCGCACCCAACGCCGACCTGCATCTGCGTTGTGCGGGTGGGCGAAGAGGTCCGGCTCGTTGCCCAGGTTCCACAGCCAGACACCAGGATGGTCCCGATACTCCCCGACCACCGTCTCGAGGAGAAGCCGCTCGGCTTCGAGCGCGACCGGATCGTGGAACATGTTGCGGTAGGAACGGTCGACCACCATTCCGCCACTCACCACTTGTCGCACGTGGGGAGATGGGTGTCCGCCGGCGGAACGGTCGAGCAGCCAGCCCGGCGACCAGTTGGGCCCGCTCATGTGGCCGGTGAAGAAGGTGACATCCAGCCCCAGCCCGCGATCCGAAGCCACGTCGAGCACCGTGCCCAGGTCGCCGAGACGGTCGGCGGAGACCACGTCCGGCGCCGGCTGCCAGTCGTCCCAGAGCAGAAAGATCCTGGCCACGGACAGCCCGAGGGCGGCCATGACATCGAACTCCTCGGCCACCTCGCCTCGGTCGAAGTTCGACCACCAGTACATGGCTTTGCGTCTCGGCCAATAGTTGACACCCAGCGGGAAGTGGTCGCCAACCGAGTTCAACGCCGGCTCGCTTCGATCGCCTCCAAGACTCGCCCCAGGGACTCTGCCTCCGAGAGGACCCCGGTGTCGACCACCAGGTCGGCTGCCTCTCCGAAAAGCACGTCCCGATGCCCCAGATCCTCGTGACTGGCCACGGCACGCCGATGCCTTCCCCGAGCGGACCGCTCGGCGAGGATGTCAGGGTCGGCGGTCACCCAGACACAGTAGGTGTCCTCCATGGCCTCTCTCACCTCGGGTTCCTCGATCACCGAAGCCGCCGCAGCGACCACCACAGGGTCCGGATTGGCGAGGGAATCGAGCAGGACATCGGCCTCGAGCCGATGCAAGACGTCGACCCCGTCTCTTTCGGCGATCTCACGGCCGATGCGACCGGTACGCTCGGCTATCGACAGGTCGGAGTCGAAGACTTCCCACCCCAGGGCCCGGGCCAATCCTCGCGCCAGCGTCGTCTTGCCCGAGCCCATCGCGCCCACGATCACGATGTGGCTATCCATGGCGCCCGTCGGCTCAGCGTCCGGCAAGACGGTCCCGATCGGGCCTCAGCCCGCCGAGGGGACTTCCCCCACCTCGACCCGGACCGGCTCCCGGGCTTTGCCCGAAGTGGATATCACCCAGAATGCGCCTTGCTGCCCGGGCCAGTCGCCGAGGATCCGGGCGGCGATCGGGCTGCCGGTGTTGTCGCGATGGGCCTCGAGGAGTGCCCGGATGTCGGCCAGGTCGGAATCGGATGGCCGGCGCGCCGACGGGGCGGTGTCGGCCAGCATCGCCTTGAGGCTGAGATCGGGATCCCACACATAGGCCACCCCGCCGGTCATGCCGGCGGCGAAGTTGCGGCCGACATCGCCGATCACCAGCACCTTGCCCCCGGTCATGTACTCGCAGCCGTGGTCGGAGCACCCCTCGATGACCGCGGTGGCTCCCGAGTTCCTCACCGCGAAGCGCTGGGCGACCCGGCCGGCCAGGAAGACCCGGCCACCGGTGGCCCCGTAGAGCACTGCATTCCCGGCAGCCTGGGGAACCAGACCATCGGGGCGGCGCGGGGACACCGAGATCAGCCCGCCACCCATTCCCTTCCCCAGATAGTCGTTGGAAGTGCCGTCGAGGTGCAGGTCGACGCCCCGGCACAGCCAGGCCCCGAAACTCTGCCCGGCGGTACCAGAGAACCTGACCACGATCGTGCTCTCAGGGAGACCTGTGCCACCATGGCGGGCGGTGATGTCGCCGGAGAGCCGGGTTCCGATCGCCCGGTCCACGTTGCGTATCGGGTAGGAGAGCTGGACGGGTTTCTTGGTTGCGATCGGCCCCTGGCTGTCGGCCACCAGTCGAACCGACAGGTCCGAGAGCGGGATCTTGCGGTACCCCTCGTGTCTCTTGCCCCCCTGGGAGGCGATCAGCATCGCCGAGAGATCGGCCGAGAGGGGATGCTGGGGATCGATGGGACGGAGCAGGTCGGCTCGACCGACCAGCTCCTCGATGGACCGTACGCCCAGCGCCGCCATGTGGCTTCTCGCCTCCTCGGCGAGACGACGGAAGAGCAGCACCACTTGGTCGGCGGATCCGGTGAACTTTGCCCTCAGATCTTCGTTCTGGGTGGCGATTCCGACCGGGCAGGTGTTGAGATGGCACTGGCGCACCATCTTGCAGCCCATGGCGAGGAGAGGGAGCGTCCCGAACCCGAAGCGCTCCGCCCCCAGCATGGCGGCCACCACCACGTCCCGGCCGGTGCGGAGACCGCCGTCGGTCTCGAGAAGCACCCGGGACCGTTGCCCGTTGGCGGTCAACACCTGATGCGCTTCGGCCAGACCGAGCTCCCAGGGTGAGCCGGCGTGCTTGATCGAGACCAGGGGCGAGGCGCCGGTCCCGCCTTCGGACCCTGAGATGGTGATGACGTCCGCGTCGGCCTTGGCCACGCCGACCGCGATCGTGCCCACTCCCGGCTCGCTGACCAGCTTGACCGATACCCGAGCGCTGGGCTTGAACGCCTTCAGGTCGTAGATCAGCTGGGCCAGGTCCTCGATGCTGTAGATGTCGTGATGCGGAGGAGGCGAGATCAGGGTCACTCCGGGCTCGGTGTAACGGAGACGGGCGATCTCGGCCGACACCTTGTGCCCGGGCAGCTGGCCACCTTCACCGGGCTTGGAGCCCTGGGCCATCTTGATCTGCAACTCGTCGGCCGAGTCGAGATAGGCCGGAGTCACTCCGAACCGGCCGGATGCCACCTGCTTGATCGCCGAGTTCATCGGGGTCCCGAACCGCTCCGGGTCCTCTCCCCCCTCGCCGGAGTTGGAGTGGCCCCCGATCAGGTTCATCGCCTCGGCCAGGGCCACATGAGCCTCGGCGGAGAGGGCGCCTAGCGACATAGCCGCGGTGGTGAAGCGACGCATGATCGCCTCGACCGGCTCCACCTCGTCGAGCGGCACCGGGGCCCTCTGCACGAAGGTGAGCAGATCGCGCACCAGGGCCGGCTCCCGGTCAGAGATCATCTCGATGTACTTGGCCCAATCCTCCGGGTCTCCCGAGCGCACCGCCTTCTGCACTCCCAGGACCACCATCGGGCTGGTCACGTGGATGTCGGCGCCGCGTCGGTGCTTGTAGAACCCCCCCGGCTCCGAGGCGTCCTCCGTATAGGCCTGGTGCCGTCGCAATGCCTGGCGGGCGATCTCGCGGAGCCCGACCCCGCGCAGCCGGCGTGGTGCGTTGCGGAAAGCCTTGCGACAGACGTGCTCGGAGAGCCCTATCACCTCGAAGAGCTCCGAGCCGCGGTATGCCGACAGGGTGCAGATCCCCATCTTGGACATGATCTTGAGCAGACCGCCTTCCATGGCGTCGCGGAAGTTCTCCTGGGCCGCCACCGGGTCGACGTCGATGGCACCGGAGGCGGCCAGGTCGCGAGCGTGCTCGATGGCGAGGTACGGGTTCACCGCCGATGCCCCGAACCCGACCAGACAAGCGAGGTCGTGAGGGTCGCGCGGCTCACCGGAGACGACCACCAACGAGACGAGCCCGCGCACCCCCTCGTCGATGAGGCGGTGGTGCACCGCACCCACCGCGAGCAGCATCGGCACCGGGGCACGGGTCGCCTCGGTCTCGCGGTCGGAGAGGACGATGATGCTCGCCCCCAGCTTGACCGCCTGGGCCGCCTCTTCGCAGATCTCGTCGAGGCGTTTCTCCAATCCCTCCGGGCCGTCGGCCACGGCCCAGGTGGTTGCGATCCAATGGGAGAAGAAGCGGGGGTCTCCGGAGCGGACGATCGACTCCAGCTCGGCGTCGGAGAGGATCGGGCTGGCCAGCTCGATCAGATGCGCCTGCTGTGGGGTGTCCTCGAGCAGGGGACCGCGACGGCCGAGTTGGATGCGCAGCGACATGACCAGCTTCTCCCGGATCGGGTCCATGGGCGGATTGGTCACCTGGGCAAACTGCTCGTGGAAGTACTGGGTCAGTCGGCGCGGCCTGGAGGCGAGCACCGCCAGACCGGTGTCGTCTCCCATGGCCCCCAGCGGGTTGTCCCCCCGGGCCATGTCGGCGATGATCAGCCGGCGCTCCTCGGCGGTGTACCCGAAGAGCCGGCTCAGGGCAGCGGCGTCGAAACGATCGTCGGCCAGGGCGTCGAACGGAGCCTGGATGCGAAGTGTCTCGGTGTTCACCCAGTCGCCGTAGGGCCGAGCCGCCGCCAGCATCGTCTTGACCTGGTCGGAGTGCTGCACCTCGCCGGTCTCGCCGTCGAAGACGATCACCTCCCCAGGGCCGAGCTGACCGTTGGCCCTCGCCTTCGCCTCCTCCTCGGGGCAGACCCCGGCCTCGGATGCGACGATGATCACATCGGGAGTGATGGCCCAGCGCGCCGGCCTCAGACCGTTGCGATCCATGCCGGCCAGCAGCGAGGAGCCGTCGGTCGCGGCGATGGCGACCGGTCCGTCCCAAGGCTCGGTGAGAAAGGCGTGGTAGGCGTAGAAAGCGGCCAGGTCGGGATCGAGGTCGGGGACGTTCTCCCAGGCCGCCGGGATCAGGATCTCCTTGACATGGGCCAGGGAACGACCGCTTCGCATCAGCAACTCGAAGGCGTTGTCCAGGCTGCCCGAGTCGGAGATCCCGGGCTGGAGGAATGGGAAGAGATCGGGTAAACGCTCGCCCCAAACCCCGGGGGTGGCCGCTTTCTCTCGGGCCAGCATCCAGGAGCGATTCGACTGGATGGTGTTGATCTCACCATTGTGGGCCAGGGTGCGGAAAGGTTGCGCGTTGTCCCAGGACGGGAACGTGTTGGTCGAATAGCGCTGATGGAAGATGGCGAACGCCGTCTTGTAATCCGGGTCGACCAGGTCCCGATAGAAGTCTGCGATCCTGGCCGCGGTGAACAGGCCCTTGTAGACCACGGTCCGGCTCGACGCCGACGGGATCGATAGCCCGGGGACCGCCTGTCGCTCGATTCGCTTCCTGGCCAGGTAGAGGATGCGCTCGAAGTCGGCCCCTTCCACCGCCCCGGTGACGATGGCCTGCTCGATGAGGGGGAGCACCGACCGGGCATGATCGCCCAGGACGGAGGGCTCGGTGGGGACGGTACGCCAGAACAGCACTCTCATGCCCTCGGCCTCCACGGCCTCGGTGACTACCGAGCGGGAGGCAGCCGCCTCGGTGGGTGAGAGGAAACACATGACCACACCGAGACTTCCCGGCGAAACGTCGAGACCGTGGGTCCTCAGCTCCCGATCGATCAACCGGTGGGGAAGTTGGGTGAGAAGCCCGGCACCGTCGCCGGTCCCGTCGGCGGCGCGAGCGCCGCGATGGTCGAGATTGACCAGACATTGGACTGCGAGACCGGTCATCCGGTGGCTGGGGGCCCGATCCAGGGCGGCGATGAACCCGACGCCACAGGCATCGCGATCAGGGCCCGGATCGAAGAAAGGTGCGGTCATCGCTCCCAGGGTTTCTCGGGGAGCGATCAAGTGTAAACCGCAGAAGGGCCTGTCCAGCCGTGCTTTCCCGCCTCAGCCTCTCCCGTTAGCCTCGGCTCAATGAGATTCGGAGCTTTCGTACCCCAGGGATGGCGCCTCGATCTGACCGGGATCGAGAGAAGCAGACATTGGGAGACCATGACCGGCGTGGCCCGGCGCATCGAGGAAAGTGGCTATGAGTCACTCTGGGTGTACGACCACTTCCACACCGTGCCCGCCCCCACCCAGGAGGTCACCTACGAGGCTTGGGCCCTGATGGCCTCGCTGGCCGCGGTCACCGAGACGGTACGTCTGGGCCAGATGTGCACCTGCAACACCTACCGCCCGCCCTCGTATCTGGCCAAGGTGGCCGCCTCGATCGACGTCATCTCCGCAGGACGGCTCGAGATGGGGATCGGAGCAGGGTGGTACGAGCACGAGCACGACGGCTACGGCTATCCGTTCCTCGATCCCGCCCCCCGGATCAGGATGCTGGAGGAGGGGGTCGAGATCATGAAGGCGATGTGGACCGAGGACGTCGTCGACTACGAGGGGAAGCACTACCGATTACGGGGAGCGATCAGCCAGCCCAAGCCGGTACAGGACCCGCACATCCCGATCTGGGTGGCCGGGGGCGGGGAGCAGCTCACCCTTCGGGTGGTCGCCAAGCATGCGCAGTACTCCAACTTCGGGATCAAACCCGAGCTGTTCGCCCACAAGTCCGAGGTCCTCGCCGGGCACTGCCGTGATCTGGGGCGGGACTTCGAGGAGATCGTCAGGTCGGCCAACTTCAATGTCGTCTGCGCCGAGACCGAGGCCGAGGTCGAGGAGAAGATCGCCTGGGTCGAGTCCCGCATGCGTGAATACGTCTCCGAGGAGAAGGCCGCCGAGCAAGCCAGGCTCTACCGCCACGCCTCGGGCACCCCGGAGCAGGTGATCACCCGGCTCGAAGAATGGGAAGCACTGGGCCTGGCCTACGCCATCATCTACTTCCCCGACCCGGCCTACGACACCTCGAGCCTCGACTTGTTCGCCCGTGAGGTGATCCCGGCCCTGGCGGGGTGAAGTCAGACGCCGAGCACCGACAGCCGGTCCAGTGCCTCGCTGAGGAGGGCCTCGTCCTTGCAGAAGGCGAAGCGGACAAGCGAGGACCCGTCCTCGGGGCGGTGGTAGAAGACACTGGGCGGGATGGCCACCACCCGAGCCGCCTCCACCAGATGACGGCAGAAGGAGCGGTCGTCGGTGAAGCCGAAACGGTCGAAACCGGCCATCATGAAATAGGTCCCTTGGGGGCGGTGGACTTCGAACCCGACCGCCTCGAGACCATCGGCGAGCAGGTCCCGCTTCTTCAGATAGCCCGACCGGAGATCCTCGTAGAACCCTTCGGGTGCGGTCATCGCCGCCGCCGCACCGTGCTGCACCGGGGTGGGAGTGGTGAAGGTGAGGAACTGATGGGCGGAGCGGAGCCCCGCCGTCAGCGCCGCCGGTGCGATCCCCCAGCCCAGCTTCCACCCGGTCAGGGAGAAGGTCTTCCCGATCGAGGACAGGGTCAGGGTCCGCTCCCACATGCCGTCGTAGGTGGCGAGACGACGATGCTCGCCCTCGTAGGTCATCTCCTCGTAGACCTCGTCGGTGATGGCGATGACGTCGTACTCGACACACAAGGCGGCGAGGGCAGCAAGCTCCTCGTCGGTGAAGACCCGACCGGTCGGGTTGTGCGGGTTGTTGACCACGATCGCCTTGGTCTTCGCCGAGAACGCAGCTCGAAGCTCATCGAGGTCGAGATCGAATGACGGTGGGCGCAGGGTGACATACCTGGGCACGGCCGCCGTCATGGAGACGAACACAGGGTAGGCGTCGTAGAAGGGCTCGATCAGGATCACCTCGTCGCCGGGGTCGACCAGACCGAGGAATGATGCAGCCAGAGCCTCGGTGCAGCCGCAGGTGACGGTGACCTCCGTCGCCGGGTCGAGGGACCATCCCAGCAGCGGCCCGTAACGATCGGCGATGGCCTCACGCAGGGCGGGAACTCCCTGGCTCGGGGGGTACTGGTCGCTCCCCCCTTCCTCCATGGAGCGCCGGGCGGCCTCCTTGACGAAGTCGGCGCCATCCCAATTGGGGAACCCCTGCCCCAGGTTGATCGCATCGTGCTCCAGCGCCAGTGCGGTCATCTCGCTGAAGATGGTGACCCCGAAGGCAGCGAGACGATCAGCGACGGACATGGCCTGAGATTACGTCGAGCCCGCCGGGTCGAGCATGATCACCGGGATCTGCCGATCGGTCCGACTCTGGTACACCGCATAGTCGGAGTAGGCGGAGACGACATGCGGCCACCAGGTCTCATACTCTTTCTCCGTGGCGGCCCGGCCCCGATACGCCCTCCGCTGACCGCCTCTCTGAACGGTGACCGAAGGCTCGTCGAGCAGGTTCAAATACCACTCGGGATGCCGGTCACGGCCCCCGTAGGAAGCGATCACCACCAGGCGGTCCCCGTCACGCAGATAGAGCAGTGGAACGGTGTGCTCCCGACCCGTGCGCCGGCCCCGGGTGGTGAGGAGCAAAATGTCGTTGTCGACCAGACGTCGTCCGAGCAGGCCGCCGGTCATCCGGTACAAGACCCGATGCAGCGAGGACATCCACTTGACGGTGGCATCCCTCACCGCGGGGTTCAGCCGGCGTCACTGGATCGGGCCCAGATGTTGATGGCGCCGTCGACGGCGTAACGGTCGATGGCCGCCAACTCCTCGTCGCTGAAGCCGGTGTTGTCGAGGGCGCCCAACGCGTCCTCGACCTGGGACCAGCGGCTCGCCCCCATCAGGGCGGAGGTGACCCTCGCGTCGCGCAGCACCCAAGAAATGGCCATCTGGGCCAGGGTCTGACCCCTCTCCCGGGCCAACTGGTCGAGCCCTCGCACCCGGGCCAGGTTGTCCTCCGATAGCATCGAGCGATCGAGAGCGCCTCCCCTGACCACCCGTGAGTCTTCGGGGACACCGTCGAGGTACTTGTCGGTCAGCAGTCCCTGAGCAAGTGGCGAGAAGACGATGCAGCCGATGCCAAGCTCGCCGAGCACGTCGAGCAGACCGTCCTCCACCCAGCGGTTGAGCATCGAATAGGAGGGCTGATGGAGGATGAACGGGGTCCCGAGCCGGGCCAGGATCGCCGCCGCCTCCCGGGTCTTCTCCGGGCCGTAGGAAGAGATGCCCACGTAGAGGGTCTTCCCCGAGCGGACTGCGGTGTCCAGGGCACCCATCGTCTCCTCGAGCGGAGTGTCGGGGTCGTAGCGATGCGAGTAGAAGATGTCGACGTAGTCGAGCCCCATTCGGCCCAGGCTCTGGTCGAGACTGGCCAGCAGGTACTTGCGCGAGCCCCACTCGCCGTACGGTCCGGGCCACATGTCGTAGCCGGCCTTGGTCGAGATGATCAGCTCGTCGCGGTATGGGGCGAGGTCGGTGGCCATCAGCTCCCCGAAGTTGCGCTCGGCCGACCCCGGCGGCGGCCCGTAGTTGTTGGCCAGGTCGAAGTGGGTGATCCCACGGTCGAACGAGTTGAGGATGATTTGCCGCCCCTCGTCACCGAGAGAGTCGCCACCGAAGTTGTGCCACAGCCCGATCGAGATACGGGGCAGGTCGAGGCCACTCCTCCCCGATCGGGAGTAGGGAATCCGGTTGTACCGGTCGGGATCGGGTAGGTATCGGTCGCTCAAACCGGGTCGATCCTGAGCCCGGCCAGCACCTGGTTGACCTCGGGGACCAGCTCCTGACGGCGGGCGTGGGCACCGAGCACGACGTAGAGGCAGAAGGCACGGCCCGACTCGTTGAAGAAGTACTGAGCGCCCGACTGCCCCGGAATCGGCCGTTGCATGTTGTTGGGGGCGAAATCGGCCGCGGTCACCCGGGGGACGCCGGCGCGTGCGAACAGTGCAGTGCCTGCCGACTCCGGGCCATACTCGAAGAGCACGACCAGCAGGTCGTCCGAGCGCATGATCTCCACCGCCCCGGAGCCGAAGTCGCCACGACCCTGGGGCAGGGGGAAGGTGCCGATATGGACCACCGGTCGGCTGGACGCGGATGCCCCGGATTGGATAGCGAAGTCGGCCTCACGGCTGTATATCTCCGCATCCCAACCGGAGGGGACGCTGACCTCGATCCCGGCCGATCTCACCATCGCCGTGTCATCCTTCGCCTCGTTCCCCGCCCCGGGGCGGGCCTTCCGGGTAGAGGCTGGGATCGCCGGGCATGATGCCGGCCTTGCGCAGCTCTGCGTCCGAGCGGAACTCGCCGTTCTCGAGACGGTCGCGCCGAACCGGGGTGGCATCGGCGATCGCCTGGCTCATCAACGAGGACACCTGGCCCCACGAGCCCGCCGACCCCTCGCCGATGACGGCCCCCGATGGGCCGTCGACGAGCACGAAGTATGGCGACACCGGCACCTCGTACTCCGTCCAGGCATCGGTCGATTGGACCAGGGTCACTCCTTCGGCGGCCAGCTCCCGCAATCTGGACTCGCTCTCCGCCTCCGGGCCCTTGGTCACCACAACCAATCTGGTGTCTTCCGCCCCGATCTGACCCACCCCTGTCCTCAATCCCTCCCAGAGCCCGATACACGCCGAGCAACCGGTGGAGAGGAAGGCGAGCAGTGTCGAGTGCGGCGCGCCACTTATCCCGAGATGGACCACCGACCCGCTCAGAGACGACCCGGAGATGTCTGGAGAGGCTCCCTCGCGCGCCGGGGCCTGATGCCGGTGACGCCGACGTGGGGCGCCCTCGGACCCGGGCTCGCCGGCCCCCAAGTCGTGCAGCGCCCGCAATACATCTGCGTTGCTGCGAAGCAACCCGACCACCAACACGGCGAGGAGGATGATGGCGATGCCTTCGATGACGAGGACGGCTGTCATGATCAGATCACCTGGTCGGCGGGTCCGGACGAGTTCGAGTTGCGAAGATAGAAGCGTCGGTCCCTGACGATACCCGGGGTATCGGTCCCGGTCCCGTCCCAGTCTCCGGTGACCGCGGTGTCCCCCGGGTCACCGAAGAGGAAGGTGGAGTTGGCCACGCCGGTGGTGTTCGAGTTGCGCAGGTACCAGGAGTCGTGGCGGTACAGACCCGGGGTGTCGATCCCGTCGCCGTCCCAGTCACCGACCAGCGGCCGATCCGTTGGGTTTCCGTATCCGAAGCTGATGTCGGCCGGCCCGCTCGAGTTCGAGTTGCGCAGAAGCCAGGTGCCGGCGCGATGCACCCCGACCGAGTCGAATCCCTTGCCGGTCCAGTCGCCCACCAGCGGGTAGTCGCCCGAGTCCCCATAGCCGAATGCCAAGTCCGCGACACCAGTGCTGTTCGAATTGCGCAGGTAGAAGGTGCCGTTGCGATAGACACCGGGGGTGTCGACACCGTCCCCGTTCCAATCACCCACCACCGGCCTGTCCCCCGGCCCGCCGAATTCGAACACGATGTCGTCGCCGCCGTGGGGTCGAAGATGCCAGAGCCCGTTGACGAACACTCCGGGCATGTCCCGGCCGGCACCGGTCCAGTCCCCGCTGACCGGCACTCCGGCCGGCAGTGAGGCGGGGAGACCCGGCTGATTGAGACAGGCCGCATTGTGGAAGCGGGTGTTGTTGTCGGTGGCGGACGCCGTTGTGCACGAATCGTCCCAAATCCAGGGCGGGGTGCAGGTGACCACCCGGCACACGATGGGGCCGACGCAGTTCACCTCCTGGTTGCACTGGCCGTAGCGAAATCCGGTGCACGAAGACTTGCGCAGATGGCAGTCGCCGTTGGCACATCCGCAGGTGAAGCTGGTTCCCTGCTGACAGGCCGCGGAGCAGATCCCACTACCTCCACAGCCACAGGATCCGCAGGTGGCGATGTTGCAGTCGAGGTAGTAACGGGGCTGAGGCCCCAGTTGGTTGTCACAAACACCCGAGCCGTCGGCCTTCCACCACCCGGCCGGGATCGTTCCCGCCGGACAGGTGTTCTCCCCGTAGATGCTGCAGCAGAACTCGGTGTACCCGTCACAACAAAGGTCCCCGCAATCACAGCTCGAGCCGGAGCAGGAGCAGATGGCGGCATGAGCAGTCACCGGGCGGCTCATGTAGAGGAGAGGGGCCACGGTCAGGGCCGTGGCGCCCATGGTCAAACGGCGGAGGAAACCACGCCGGCTCACCGGACGGTCCACCATCTCCGTGGCCCGCCGCACCAGCGTCCTACTCATCGACCGGTCCCCTGGTGGCAGAGAGCGGGATCGTGGACAGGCTTCGCTCCGGCTTCAGCCGCTGGGGCAGGACGTCGACGATCGCATAGAGCAGGTACACGGTGGCGCCGGAGAAGAGGAGAAAGGCCCATGTGGTGGCGGCATCGGTTCCCGACAATCCGGCCCAGCGACCGATCGGGGCCATCGCAACCGCCAATGCCACGACCGTTGCCGCCGAGTTGAGCACCACGTGCCCGACACTAGGCGGGGTATCCGGGCTGCCGAAGCATCCGCAGCTCGAGATCGGGATCCCCCTGCGAAGGGCATGGATGACGAACCCGGCGAACCCGATGTAGAACACCGCGACCGCCGTCGCCCAGACCGGGCTTCCGTTGACTATGGCTCCGATCCCAACCACTAGCTCACCCAAGCCGAGCCCGCGAACCAATGACGGGCCGGCCGGTAGACGTGCCGCCCGGAGGGCACCCACCGTGAATTTGGGGCGGTAGACCTTCATCGACCCGGCAACCACCAGTAGGGCGGAGATGGCGAGGAAAGGACCGCTGAGCAGGTGCACGGCGGCGGATCGTAGCGACGTCTCCACGGGGCCGAACATTCCCGATCAGTCGTTCGCCAACCCACCTCCGCCCCTGCGCCGACGGCGACGCGATCCCGATCCGGTGCTTGGCTCCCACTTGAAGAGGCGGATGGCGAGGAGTGCCGCGACCAGGCCCCACAGTGCGAGATAGCCGAGCTCGGCCCAATGGAACTGCGCCCCGCTCAGTGTCGGGTCGAACGCGTCGCGGAACGAGCCGGCGAAGTGCTTCAGCGGAAAGAAGTCGCCGGCCAACTCCATCCACCGCGGCGGGTCGTCCACGGGGAAGAAGATGTCGGAGATGAAGGCCACGGGAAGAAGGGTGGCGTTGGTGATTGCCGGGGCCGCATCCCCGTTCGGCGAAATGGCGGCGACCAGCAAGCCCAGGGCCGAAAAGCATCCGACCCCGACGAGGAAGGTGAGAAGGGCGGCAGGGAGGGTGCGGCCGTACAGCTGCACCCCGTAGAAGAGGATGCCGACCGCCATCATCAGCACGATGGCGATGAAGGCGAGGTACACCGCCGATGCGACCCGTCCGCTGATGTAGAGCCAAGGTGGGATCGGCGTCCCCCGGACCCGCTTCAGGATCCCGTTGTCCCGGGCCATCGCGGTGCCTATCGCCTGACTGGTGTAGGAGGCCGATACCGCGGCGAAGACGGCCAGACCGGGGGTGAAGAACTGGGCGGTGGTGACACCCAGGCCCTCGATGACGTCGTTCCCGAAGATTGCGGTGAACAGGACGAGGAGCATCAGGGGGAACACCATGGTGAAGAAGGCAGCGATGGGTGTCCGCCAGAAGATCTTGTTCTGGTAGCGGAACTGCTCCCAGAGGAGCCGGCCCACCGAGGGACGGGTCGGGACCTCAGTCCTCACGGGTCAGCTCCAGGTAGACATCCTCCAGCGAGGGCCGATCGACTTCGAGGTTGTCGAGCTCCACTCCCTTCGACAGCGCCCAGGCGGTGAGCTCGTGGAGGGCCTTGGTCGGGGAGACGGTCTCGACCTCGACCATCGGTCCGTTGACCCTGCCGCCGAGAAGAGGCAGATCCTCGACTCTCGACCCCTCCGGCAGCGAGAACCGGATGACCGCCCCGCCGTCACGGCCTCCCAGGGTCTCCGGTGTCCCGTCGGCCACGATCCGCCCGTGGTCGATGATTGCGATCCGGTCGGCGAGCCGGCGGGCCTCCTCCATGTAGTGGGTGGTGAGGAGGATCGTCTTTCCCAGCGAAGTCAGGTTCTCCAGCACGGTCCACGCCTGACGGCGGGCCGAGGGATCGAATCCTGTGGTCGGCTCGTCCAGGAAGACGAGATCGGGATCCCCGACCAGACCGAGACCCAGCTCGAGACGACGTTGCTGACCTCCGGAGAGGGTCTTGATCCTGGCGTCGGCCTTGTCCTCGAGACCGACCATCGCGATGACCTCCGCGGCGGGGAGACGGCTCGGGTACATCCCTCCGTAGATGGTCAGGGCCTCCCTGACGCTGAGCTCCCTCTCGACCGACGCCTCCTGGAGGACGATCCCGATCCGCTCCCGGAATTCACGCCCACCGGTCCCCGGGTCGTAGCCGAGCACCGAGACCTCGCCCTCATCCGCCGACCGATGACCCTCGAGGACCTCGACTGTGGTGGTCTTCCCGGCACCATTGGGCCCGAGCAATGCGAACACCTCACCGGCTTCGATGGTGAGACCAACCCCATCGACCGCGGCGACGTCGCCGTATCGCTTGCATAGGCCACTGACCTCGACGACCGCCATGAGCCGGGGATCTTAGGACAGCGTCCATGCGGTTCGGCTTTGACCCGTTTCTCTGGCAGGATTCGTGGCATGGCAGCCGAATCGACACCAATCGGCCCGGTCGTGGTCGGCATCGACGGGTCCGAGGCGAGCCTGGCCGCCTTGCGACACGGGATCCGGGAAGCCGAATGGCGCGGAGTCGAGGTCCACGTGGTGCATGTGCTCGACGTGACTCCGGCGGTCCTCCACCTACAAGGAGACAGGACGATCACCACCGGCGAGGTGGCAGAGGGCGATCGGGCGGAGATCTGGCGACGAGTCGAGCCCACTCTCGGCGATGCCGGTACCGAGGTGGTCAAGGTGGATCTCGACGGGCAGCCGGGGAAGGCCATCACCGCCTACGCGGAGCAAGCCGGTGCCTCGGTCCTCGTCGTCGGCCCTCGGGGACGGGGAAAGGTGGAGAAGCTGTTTCTCGGCTCAACGGCGCAGGAGGCGATCAAGACCGCCACATGCGACGTCCTCGTGGTCAAATCCGAGACCTGATCGCCAGGCTCACCGGCGCAAGGCCCGCCAGACTCCGATCACTCCCAGGAGCAAGGTCACACCCACTTTGGTGAAGTCGATCACCGGGGTCACCTCCACCCCGTCCCGACTCACCCGGATCACAGCCACGGGACGTCCCTGCGACATCCCGCCGCCACCGCCTCCTTCACCGCTGCCGACGTCGCCTCCCTCCCCCCGACCCTCCCCGGTGCCGAAACCGAAGCCACCGGCCCGCTCCCAGGCGGAGGCAGTGATGATCAGATCCTCACCCACCTTGGCCGGCTTGGAGAACAGTGTGTCGGGGGAGGCCTCGCCGAAGACGCGGGTCAGCGCGTCGGCGATCCCCGAGGTGGCGCTCTCAGAGGACGGCCCGCTATCGACCACGGCGTCGAGCCTCGAGGTTCACCAGGAGCAGGAGGATGGCGACCACCAGCCGGATCATCATCACGTGATCCCGGATGGCAACGGTCGACCCGGTGCCCGGCAAGGTGACCGATGAGGGGCGCCGGTAGGAAACGCCGCCGCCACCGAACCGGGTGACCGCACCGAGCCCGCTATCGACGTAAGACAGCTGCAGGCCTGCCGCCCCTTCGATCGTGTGACTCAGCGCCACGTGTCTGAATGCGAACACAAGCCCACCCTACAACCGGGGCGATCACAGACCACTGAGCATCTGGTCGACGGGAGCGAAGTCGTCGGTCAGGGGCCGCGACCGGTCGATGAAGCGGGCCAGGTCGTCTCCCGTCACTCCCTGCTCGGCGCCGCCGCGGGAGGCGATCGCCTCCTCGACCCGATCCACGTCGATCGGCTCATCCGAGCCGGCCAGAACGAAGTTGCCGCCCTGGGTACCGGCCAGGTACCCGGGTGGGGCGAACAGCGCCACGTGCTCGAAGACCACGGCCAGGGTCGCCGCCTCCGCCCTGGCGAACCTGAGCTCGGCGCGGTCGATGACATTCACCGTGTAGATCCCGCCCGGAGCGAGGCGGTCGGCGACCTTCTCCACGAATTCGACCGTGGTCAGGTGCCAGGGCACGGTCAGACCGGTGAAGGCATCGCCGACCACGACATCCACCGATGCTTCGGGGACCAGGTCGATGGACCTGCCGGCATCATCGACCACCACCTCGGCCTCGTCGCCGAAGCCGAGGTCCCGGCGGCCGATGTCGAGCAGGCCGGCGTCGATCTCGAGGACCAGGTGCTCGGTGCCGGGCCTGGTCGCATCCAAATAGCCGGGAAGAGTGAAGCCACCGCCTCCGATGGAGACGACGTCGAGCGGGCCCGGGGCCATCTCGGTATCGATGAGATCGACCATGACCCGGAGGTAGCGAAACTCGATATGGGTCGGGTCGACCAGGTCGACATAGCTGTTGTGCCCTCGGTCGAGGACGAGGAGTCGGCCGGTTGGGCGTCCGGGGTCGACTTCGACCACGGCGCAGTGGTAGGTGGTCTCGTACTGGCAGGGCCCGTCCAGGACCAGGAGCAGCGCTGAGAGCACGATCAGGCCGCCGACGGAGCCGGCCACGGCCCAGACCCGGCGCCCCACCCACAGGAGCAGCCCGAGCAAACTGAGGGCGGCGCCGACGACCGCCACGATGGGGCGGGTGGGGAAGGCAGCGATGAGGACGAACCCAGTGGCGAACGTGCCGAAGATGGCCCCGGCCGTGCCGATGGCTGAGTAGGTGCCCACCACCGAACCCGTCTCCTGGAGGGAGGAGAGACGGATCTTGACCACGATCGGGGATACCGCCGAGAGCACCGCGGCGGGCGCGAAGAAGCCGACGACGGTGATGGCGACGATCGACAGCGGCCCGGTGGACACCACCGGGCCGACCAGGTCGACGATGAGCGGCGAGGCAACGGCGGTGAGCCCGCCGGCGACGAGCAGGGGCCCGAGCAGCCGGCGCGGGTCGCCGCGGTCGGCCGCACGCCCCCCGGCCCAGGCGCCCACCGAGATCCCGGCCAGAATGACCCCAATGATCCCGGTGAACACCTCGAGGCTGATCCCGAGGTAGGGGGCGAGCAGGCGGCCCGCCAGGATCTCGAGGATGAGAACCGCCGCCGCGGTGACGAAGACCAGGGATCGGGCGAGGAGTTGTGGCAAGCTGCGAAGTATGCCCCAAGGATCGCCGCTACGAGTTGCGGTGCTCGCCCCGATCTCCTGGCGGACCCCGCCACGTCACTACGGGCCGTGGGAGCAGTTCGCCTCCCTGCTCACCGAGGGCCTGGTCTCGGTCGGCGTCGACGTGACGCTTTTCGCCACCGCCGATTCGGTGACTACGGCGCACCTGGTCGGGACCACGCCCACCGGATACTCGGAGGATCCGTCACTCGACGCCAAGGTGGAGGAGGCTTTGCACGTCTCTGCGGTGTACGAGCGAGCCGGGGAGTTCGACCTGATCCACAACAGCTTCGACTTCCTCCCCCTCACCTACAGCAGGCTGGTCGACACCCCCGTCGTCACCACGATTCACGGGTTCTCCTCGGAGCGGATCCTCCCCGTCTATCAGAAGTACAACGGCGAGACCCACTATGTGGCGATCAGCGACGCCGACCGGCATCCCACCCTGGATTATGCGGCAACGATCCATCACGGCATCGAGATGGACCTATTCCACCTGGAGACGCAGCCCGGGGACTCCTTGCTCTTCTACGGGAGGATCCATCCGGACAAGGGAACGGCCGCGGCGATCGAGGTGTCCAGACGGGCCGGTCTGCCCCTTGTCCTCGCCGGGATCGTCCAGGATCAGGCTTATTTCGATCGGGAGGTCGCTCCTCACCTGGACGGGGACAGCGTCAGCTACCTGGGGCCCGTGAGCCGCCGGAAGGGAGCCGAGCTGCTCGGTGATGCCCGGGCGCTGCTCCATCTGATCGACTTCGACGAGCCCTTCGGGCTGAGCGTCGTGGAAGCCATGGCCTGCGGCACGCCGGTGATCGCGAACCGGCGGGGCTCGATGCCCGAAATCGTCGAGGATGGAGTCAACGGGTTCATGGTCGATTCGACCGAAGCGGCGCTGGAGGCGGTGCACGCCACCGCCGGGCTCGACCGCCGCAGGGTCCGCGAGTCGGTGGAGGCTCGATTCGGTGTCGACAGGATGGTGAGCGAATACCTGTCGCTCTACCGCCGAGTCGTTCCCGCTTAGCCGGCCAACCTGGCAAGCAGGTCGTCCACCCGCAGGGTGGCGATCCGGGTCGCCTGATCGGAAAAACCGTAGGGCAGGACCAGCCGATCGCCGTGGATCAGACTTCCACATGAATAGACCACGTTGGGAACGTACCCGTCGCGTTCATCCTCCTCGGGCACCAGGATCGGCTCGTCGAGGTGACCGATGACCCGACGAGGGTCGTCGAGGTCGAGCAGGGTCGCCCCCAGGGAATACTGGCGCATCGGCCCGACACCGTGGGTGATGACCAGCCAGCCGGCGTCAGTCTCCAACGGAGAGCCGCAGTTCCCGATCTGAACCAGCTCCCAAGGGCTCTTGGGGACCTGGAGCTTCTCGGCGTCGTTCCAGAAGCGGACCGAGTCGGAGAACATCACATAGTTGCTCTCGTTGTCATACCGGGAGAGGGCGGCGAAACGGCCGCCGATCTTGCGCGGGAACAGGGCAATCCCCTTGTTGACGGCGCGGATGCCACCGAGGGTGCGGATCCGGTAGGAGATGAAGTCGGGTGTCTCGATCAGTTGAGGAAGGATCTGGAAGCCGTCGAAGGCCGTGTACGTGGCGAAGTATCGGACCGACCCGTCGTCATCGCTGAACCTGACGAATCGGGCGTCCTCCATGCCCTGGCTCTCGGTTGGGCCCGCCGGGAAGATGACCCGCTCCGACAGCTCCGAGCCTGGCTCGAACTCCAAGGAGTAATTCGACGATGCCAGCCAGTGGAACACCCTGATCGTCTCGAACACGATCGGGCGATCGGCCAGATGGTTGTCCTGTTGGAGGATGGCGGCCTCGACTTGCTCGAGGGTGAACTGCTCGGTGAGCGAATCGAGGATGGGGCCCGAGATGTCATTCAGGGCGCCCAGCTCCATCAGCCTGCTGGTGAAGAATCCCTTGTCGTAGAGTGACGGCGTCCGTCGGCCCGTTGTCGGACTCGTCCCGGGATCGTCGATCTTCGGCTCCCCGTCGTGGCCGATGACCCCGGAGCGGAACTCGATGCATGAGATGTGCCCCTCTCCGATGCCGCGCAGGCTCATGATGAACCGGAGCTCGCCGTCGGCAAGACCGGATTGATCCGGCGCCGGCACGATCGACGGGTTGTTCAGCGCAGCTGCTTCGATCGAGTACTCGTGTGCGAAGTAGGCGCCGATCAGCATCCTTCGATCGAACGACAGATCCTCGGGGCGTTCGATTTGATCGACCACCTGCTCGAAGCTGCGATGAAACACCTCGGTCATGCTGTCGTGACGGTCGGCGAACGAGGCGTGTGCGACGGCCAGAGTCTCTGAGACCTCGGACTCTTCGAGATCGAGAACGCGCCCGATGATCATCTGCGCCCTCGACTTTCCGTTGGGGAAGGCATGTTCCCCCGGCAAGAAGGGTTTGGTGATCACCCGTCTCGGGTCGGGAAGGAGACACGTGCTCGTCCGCGTGACGACGACGGAGCTCTGTTGGTGAATTGTTCGACCTCTTGACAGGATCCCCACCCCTTGTTCCCCAGACCCGAGATGAGATTATCCCGGACTCAGCTCTTATCCAGGGATTCCTGACGCCGGATCGGCGAGACCGGGTCGTCGAGCTCGGACGATCCGGGCCGCCTGCTGCAATGCGCTCAACGCGGCCAGGGTCGATTCGGCCCCTTGGTTCAGGTTGGGCCCGCTCGGGGTGAGGCCATCACAGCAGCCACCGGTGTGGAAGTCATAGAGGACGACGCCTCGGTCGTTGGCTTCCACCAGCCATCGGGCCGCTCTGAGCGTGGCGTCTCCCCATTTGTCCTCGCCCGTGATCTCCCATGCCCGGGCGCAGGCGTCGGCCATCGCCGCTGTCTCCACAGGTTGCTGGTCGTAGCCGGGGCGGGGCTCACCGGGAGCCCACCCTCCCACCGGTGCGTAGCTGAAATGGCCGTCCCGCGTTTCGGTCGCGACCAGCCATTCGAGGAGACGCAGACCGGATTCGACCAGGTGATGGTCGCCAAGCGCGGCACCGGCGGCCAGGAGAGCCTCGGGGAGCCGGGCGTTGTCGTAGGCGAGACGCGCCTCGGGCCATGGCCAAACCGGGTCATCGGAGACCTGGATCTGACCGGCCCAGCCGGTCAGAGCGTCTCTGGCGCGTGCATGACCAGGATCCCCGGTCAAGAGCTCTGACGCCCCCAACACGGCGAACGCGTTGGAGCGAGGCGACTTCGAGGAATAGCCCAGCTGGCGGTCGACGAGATCGGTAGCTGTGCGTCGCATCCACGCCTCGGGCCCGATTCGGGCTGCCGTGCCCAGAGACCAGAGGGCACGTCCCTGCGAATCGTCGGATCCGATCTCATCGGCCCATGAGCCGTCGGCATTGCGCCGGTTGTGGAATCCCCCTTGAGGGAGGGCGGCGTCCTCCAGGAACCGCAGATAGACCCTGCCCAACCCGACCAACTCGGATGAGGGCTCCGGCTCACGACAGACCACGATCAAGGCACGGGCGTTGTCGTCGGTGCAGTAACCGTGCTCGCGACGGGGAACCGTGTACCGGGCATGCTCCCAGAGCCCGACATGATCGGTCATGCGTCTTAGGTGCTGGAAGCGTGGTGCCGGGAGGGAATGGAAGACCGAGGAATCGGGATCGACAGGCGAAAACGACCGGATCATCGTGCTCCCCCGGGCCGTCCTCACCCGACCCGGGCCAGGTCGTCGGGAAATCGCCGGACGGACAATGCGGGAACGGCCACGGCGTCATCGACCAGGGTGGCAGCGATCGACTCGTAGTGCTCGGCAACGACCGGCCAGTGCAGGGTGGCTCCGATCGAGGCGGCCACCTGGGCCATCCGGGCGGCAACGCCGGGCTCGGTCAGCAGGGATCGCAGCGATGCGGCCATGGCTTCGGGATCGGAGTGGGGGACCAGGGCGCCCGCTCCGGTTCCAAGCATCTCAACGGCGTGGGGAAAGTCGGTGGCGACAACCGGCTTGCCGGCAGCGACCGCCTCGACCAGCACACCAGACGTTACCTGCTCTGTGGACACATAGGGGAGGAGTGCGATGTCGGCTTGCCTTATGAATGACACCAGGGAGTCGGTGTCGAGGTAACGGCCGTCGAACTCGACGACATCCTCGAGATCGAGGGAGACGACCTTGCTCTTCAACTCGTCCAGGTAGGCGTCGCCATGAACCGCCATCACCTTGGGATGCGTCCTGCCCAAGATCAGATAGCGCGGCAGCGGCCGGACGTCCTTCAAGGCGGCAAAGGCCTCGATAGCCGTCTCCAACCCCTTCCCCGGGCCGATCAACCCCCAGGTCAGGACGACCGGGCGAGCGGCGCGAGTGCTGGGGCCGGCCAGACTCGCCCTGGCGCCGTGGGGCACCATCAGCACCTTGTGCGAGTCGACCTGATATCTGTCGGTGAGACGTCGCAAAGCGGTGTAACTCATCACCACGGCACGGCCGGCCATGGCCACGACCCTCTCCAGGATCTCCTTCTGCCTCGGCGTCGGGTCGCTCAGCACCGTGTGGAGGGTGACGATGGTGGGAACCTGGAGCCCGGCCATGAGCTCGAGTATCTCTTCGCCGTCAGGCCCTCCGTAGATCCCGTACTCATGCTGCAGGATCACGGCGTCATGGCGGTTGAGGACGTCGACGGCAATCTTCAGCGAGGCCGTGTCCCGGTTGCGATGCTGGTACACGACTTCCGGGCGGGAAGAGTCCGCCTCCCCCTCCAGCAGGCTCACCACATCCAGACCCTCGTCGGATTGACGGCGCTCCGCCATGGCGGCGCGCAGGGCAGTGGTGAAGGTGGCCAGACCACACGCAGTCGGGGGGTAGGTGCTGACGAATGCGATCGACGGGCGAATGGCTGACGTTGGCTTCATACAGATCTCCAAAAGTCGTTAGCAGGCGATGCGACGGCTGTCCCCGAGCCGATGACCGGCTCCTGAGGGCTGCTTACCCTGGAACTCTGCGGGAAAAACGAAAGCTGGCGCCGAGGCCGCTCGTGAAGACGAATGATACCACCGCGGGGCGGCTAGCTCCAGGGCGACCACCGACTCAGGCCGTCGGCTCCTCGGGATTGTCGAAGCCGACTTCGAGATCGCCTTCCACCAGGTCGATGCGAATCGTCGCCCCATCGCGAACATCGCCACCGATCAGTGCCCTGCCGATTCGGGTCTCGAGCTCGTGGGAGATGAAGCGGCGCAGCGGTCGTGCCCCGTACACGGGATCGAACCCCTGCTCGGCGATGAACTCGAGAGCCTGCTCGCTCACCTCGATGGTCATGTCCCTCTCGGTGAGCCGGCTTCTCACGTCGTCGAGCATCAGGTCGACCACCTTCTCGATCTCGGGAAGTGTCAGCGGCTTGAACAGGACCACGTCGTCGACCCGATTCAGGAACTCGGGGCGGAAATGGCGCCGCAACTCGGAGGTCACCATCTCCCTCGCCTCCGGCTTGATCTCACCCGAGGGGGTGATCCCCTCCAGCAGGTACTGGGAGCCGATGTTGGAGGTCATGATCACCACCGTGTTCCTGAAGTCGACCGTCCTCCCCTGGGCGTCGGTGAGACGCCCGTCGTCGAGCACTTGGAGCAAGGTGTTGAACACGTCGGCGTGCGCCTTCTCGATCTCGTCGAAGAGCACCACCGAGTAGGGCTTGCGTCGCACCGCTTCGGTGAGCTGGCCCCCTTCCTCGTATCCGACGTACCCGGGCGGGGCCCCGATGAGGCGGCTCACCGTGTGCCGCTCCTGATACTCGCTCATGTCGATGCGCACCATGTTCTCCTCGGTGTCGAAGAGCGCCTCGGCCAGGGCCTTGGCCAGTTCGGTCTTTCCCACCCCGGTGGGCCCGAGGAAGACGAAGGAGCCGATCGGTCGCCGGGGGTCCTTGATCCCGGAGCGGGCGCGGATGATGGCGTCGGCGACCAGTTGCACCGCCTCGTCCTGGCCCACCACCCGCTCGTGAAGGACGGCATCGAGACGGAGGAGCTTCTCCCGCTCACCCTCCTGGAGACGACTGACCGGGATGCCGGTCCACCGGGAGACGATGTTTGCGATCTCCTCTTCGGTCACCACCTCGCGGAGCAGCCGATGCCCGGCCTGCTCTGCCGCCAGCTTCTCCTCCAGCTCTTTGAGGTTCGTCTCGAGCTGGGGCAACTCCCCATGACGAAGCCGGGCAGCCCGGTCCAGGTCGTAATTCCTCTCCGCCTCGTCGGTCTCCCGATTCTTCCGCTCGATGTCGGCCCTCAGCTCCTGGACCTCGCGCAGGATCTGCCGCTCCGAGTCCCACTGCGACCGCGTCGCCGCCGCCTCGGTCTTCAGGTCGGCCAGCTCCCGACGCAATTCATCGAGCCGCTTCTTGCTGGAGGCGTCCTTCTCCTTGGCCAACGCCGCTTCCTCGATCTCCAGCCTGGTGACCCTGCGGGTGAGCTCGTCGAGCTCGGCGGGCATCGAGTCGATCTCGGTGCGGAGCATGGCACATGCCTCGTCGACCAGGTCGATCGCCTTGTCCGGGAGGAACCGATCGGTGATGTACCGGTGGCTGAGGACGGCGGCGGCGACCAGGGCGGCGTCCTGGATCTTGACGCCGTGGAAGACCTCGAAACGCTCGCGGAGGCCACGCAGGATCGAGATGGCGTCCTCGACCGTGGGCTCGTCGACGAGCACGGTCTGGAAGCGACGCTCCAGGGCGGCATCCTTCTCGATGTGCTTGCGGTACTCGGCGAGGGTGGTGGCGCCGATCATGTGCAGCTCGCCCCGGGCCAGCATCGGCTTCAACATGTTCCCTGCGTCCATGGCCCCTTCCGCCGCCCCCGCCCCGACCACCGTGTGCAACTCGTCGACGAAGAGGAGAATCCGGCCCTCGGCGGCCTTCACCTCACCGAGAACCGCCTTGAGCCGCTCTTCGAACTCGCCGCGGTACTTGGCGCCCGCGATCAGGGCGCCCATATCCAGGGCGAAGACAGTCTTGTCCCTGAGACCCTCGGGGACGTCTCCCCGCATGATCCGCTGGGCCAGGCCCTCGACGATGGCGGTCTTGCCCACGCCCGGGTCACCGATCAGGACCGGGTTGTTCTTGGTCTTCCGGGAGAGGATCTGGACGGCACGCCGGATCTCGCTGTCCCGGCCGATCACCGGATCGAGTTTTCCGGTCCTGGCGTCGATCACCAGATCTCGCCCGTACTTCTCCAGGGCCTCGTATGCGGCCTCGGGGTTGGCCGAGGTGACCCGCTGATTGCCCCGGATCGCGGTCAGCGCCTCGAGAAAGCGATCCCGGCTGATCCCCTGCCCGGTGAGGGCGCGTTTCGCCGCCGAGTCGTCCGGCTCGGCGAGGAAGGCGACGACCAGGTGCTCCACCGAGATGTACTCGTCCTTGAGACGGGTCGCCTCGCGTCCAGCCGTGTCCAGCAAACGGGCGAGACGCTGGGTGATCCGGATCTCGCCGGGTGAGAGGCCCGAGCCGGTGACTCGGGCCCGAGTGCCCAGATCCGCCTCCATGTCGGCGACGAGCCGAACCGGATCACCTCCGGCCTGGGCGATGAGACGTGGGACCAACCCTTCGGGCTGGGTGAGAAGGGCGAGTAGCAGATGCTCGCCGTCGACCTCGGTGTGGTCGAGACGGACCGCCAGCGACTGGGCCTCGCTCAGTGCCTGCTGTGACTTCTCGGTGAGTCGGTTCAGATCCATCGAATCGAGAATGTTACGTCTGTACCCGCCCTGTTCCCCGAGGTAAACCGGGTAGGCCGGATGTGCGTGTTAGGAAGGTGAGCACGCTTCAACGAGCGAGGAGACACGTGCCTTCCCGAGACCAGGGGACACCCGAGGTCGAGTCATTCGAGGCCTTCTATCGACGCGAGTACACCCGGATGGTGGCAATAGCCCGGGCTCTCCTCCGCAACGGCTCGGCCGCCGAGGACCTGGCCCAGGAGTCCTTTGTGACGGCCCACAGGCATTGGGATCGCATCGGCGCCTATGACGACCCGGGTGCGTGGGTGCGCCGGGTGCTGATCAACCGGGCGACGTCTTTCCAACGCAGACTGGGCGCCGAGTGGCGGGCGGTCAACCGGCTCGGGGGCAGGGCCGACGAGACGACCGTCCCAGAGCTGACTCCCCAGACCACCGAGGTCTGGGAGGAGGTGGGCAGGCTGCCGAGACGGCAGGCCCAGGCCACGGTGCTCCACTACGTCGACGAGCTCACTGTCGAGGAGATCGGAGTGGTCATGGGGTGCAGCTCCGGGGCGGTCAAGTCCCATCTCCATCGGGCGCGGAACCGTCTGAGCGAGCTTCTCCAGGAATGGGACGAGGAGGCGAGATGAAGCACTTGAGTCCGCTGGAGCAGAGACTGGAGGAGGCGGCGCGTGAAGTGCGTCAGGCGGCGAGACACTCGGTCCCGCCACCGATCGACGATGGGGCGGCCAGGTCGCGAATCCAACCGGGCTGGCTTGTGTTCGCCGCCGCCTTTGCCGTGGTGATCCTGGCGATGGGGTTGATCCCGTTGCTCTCCGGATCGGGAGAGCCCGACGGCACCCTGGCCGAGCCCTCGCCCACGACGGCACCGGTGCCGGCCACCACGGGCCCGACCACGCCTGCCACCACGGTGGTGGGCGCCGACTGCTCGGCCGAGGGTCTGTCGATGCCGCCCCACCAGGAGGGTCTCCCCGCCCCGGTCGCCGAGACACGAAGGGCAGTCGCCGCCGCCGCCATCGCCTGTGACTACGACACACTTGAGGCTCTGGCCGGGCCGGAACTGACCACCAGCTTCGGGGGGGGAGGTTTCGACAACATCCCGAGATGGGAGGAAGAAGGCACCTATCCGGCGTTGCAGCTGCTCGTCGAGCTCTTCGAGACGCCGTTCGCCACCCAGGACTTCGAGGATGTTCCCCGTTACTACGTGTGGCCCTCCGCGTTCGTCTACGACACCTGGGAGGAGATCCCCGCTGCCGACCTCGAAGCCCTACTCACCGTCTATACCCAAGAGGAGCTCGACGAGATCGCCGGCTTCGGCTCCTACGCCGGCTGGCGCATCGGCATCACCGATGACGGCCAGTGGCAGTTCTTCGTGGCCGGTGACTGAACCGCTTTCCTAATGCAGGGCGTCACGCATATGTGACGCCCTGCATTCGGTTGGGCCTCGATCGAGGTCCCGTGGATAGAGTCGCCCCGACAAGGAGGTCACATGAATTGGGGTCGGCTGTTCTTCGGCGTGGTGATCGTGGCGGTGGGCACCGTGCTGCTGCTCGACAATGCGGACGTCCTCGATGCCGGCGAGACATTCGGCAACTGGTGGCCGGCGGTCGTGCTCCTCGCCGGACTCCTCACCTTCGCCGCCAACCCCCGTCATTGGCCGGTGGCGCTGATCATCAGCGCCGTCGGTCTGGCCTTCCTTCTCTCCCGACTCGACATCGTCGACATCGGCAACGTCATCATCCCCGCTGCCATCATCGTGATCGGTCTCTTCGTGATCTTCGGGAGGGCCCTTGGTTCGAGAACCGAAGCCGGTGACCGGATCAACAGCTTCAACGTCTTCTCCGGGAGCGAGATCGCCTCGCACTCGAAGCAGTTCGAGGGCGGGAGCATCTCGGCGGTGTTCGGCGGCGCCGAAGTCGACCTCCGCGACGCGACGCCGGCGCCCGGGGCGATGCTCGACATATTCGCCGCTTTCGGAGGTGTCGAGGTGACGGTGCCACGAGGTTGGCACGTGGCCACCCGGGGCCTTCCCCTGTTCGGCGGGATCGAGAACGCCACCGCCAAGGAGCAGATCGCGGCCGACGCCCCCACCCTCGCGGTCAACGCAACCGTGCTCTTCGGCGGGCTCGAGATCAAGCACTGACCGGCGGCGCCTGCGGTGACTCAAAGCCACTGGACAAACCAAGCCATGTGTGCCAAGGTTGAATTTGAAGAGCCCGAAGGGTGGCTACGGGTGCTGGGTGACTTCCCGGCTGAGATTCTGGCAGTAGGAGTCAGTGACCGCAGAACCTGATCTGGTTAATGCCAGCGCAGGAAGTCGCTCATCGGGCTCTTCTTTGAATCCCGCGGCATCGCATCCTGCGGATTCGGCGAAAGGACGTCCACATGCCCTCATCGAGCGAACCACCGCTTCTCACCGAGGAGGGTCGCACCCGGCTGGCCGAGCGCGCCCGGCGCCTCGAAGAGGAGACGATCCCGGCCCTGGTCGAGGCCATCGACGACGAAGACGACGAGATGGCGCCGCGTCTGGAATACGACCTGGCCATGAGGGAGCTGGAACAGCTCAAATACGTTCTCGAAACCGCCGGCAGTGTCTACGAGATCCCGGAGGACCCCGACATTGTGCAGATCGGGGACTGGGTCACGGTCCGGATCGGGGACAACGAGGAGGTGCGACACCTGATCGTGCACCCGGCCGAGGCCGGGCTCGACCAGACCCGGATCTCGTCGGACTCACCTCTCGCCGTCGCTGTGCTCGGGCATCGAGTCAAAGACGAAGTGACGGTAGAGGCGCCGAGCGGCCCCTATCAGGCGACCATCGTCGAGGTGCTTCGCTCTACCGCCTGAACCGTCGATAAAGCTCAGACCAGGAACCAGTCGGCCTCGTCGAGACGGTCTTGGGGGACCGATCGCGGCTCAGCCACGGCCGAAGACAAGGGAACCAGCACCATCTCCTCGCCGATGCTGGCGACCATCATCCCGTGATCGCCCGCCAGGGCGGCCTCGGCGGCCCTGATCCCCATACGCGTGGCCAGGACCCGGTCGAAGGCCGTGGGGGTGCCGCCCCGTTGCAGATGGCCGAGGATCGTCACCCTGGTCTCGAATCCGGTGCGACGCTCCAACTCGGCGCCGATCCAGGTGGAGACACCGCCCAGCCGCTCGAACCCCATGTGGTCCGCTCCGGCGGTGATCCTCTCGCCCGTCGGCGCAGGAACCCCTTCCGCCACTACCACCACCGAATAGTCGCTCCCGGCGTCGTGCCGGGCCGTCAATCGGCGAGACAGATCGTCGAGGTCGTACGGCCTCTCCGGGACCAGGATCGCCTCTGCGGCGCCGGCCAGCCCGGCATAGACGGCGATCCATCCGGACTGACGGCCCATCACCTCCACCACCATGATCCGGTTGTGCGCCTCGGCGGTCGTGGTGAGCCGGTCGATGGCGTCGGTGACGATCTGGACCGCAGTGTTGAAGCCGAACGAGACATCCGTCCCCTCGATGTCGTTGTCGATGGTCTTGGGCACTCCGACCACGCCCAGACCCTCCTCCCCGAGCCGGGCCGCGGTCCGCAGCGAGCCGTCTCCCCCGATGACCACCAGGGTGTCGATCCCGGTCTCCGCCAGGGTCGGCGCCAGCGATGCCAGGCCTTCGCCGTGGTAGTAGGGGTCGGTGCGGGATGTTCCCAGGATGGTGCCGCCGCGGGTCAATATGCCCCGGACGTCGTCCCGCCCAAGTGGTCTGGTCCGGCCACGCATCAGCCCATCCCAGCCATCCTCGACCCCCGATACCAGGGCCCCCGCGCAAGTGGCCCGGGCCACCACACCGCGGATGGCGGCGTTGAGGCCGGGACAGTCGCCTCCGGCGGTGAGGACTCCGATGTGTGTCATGGGGCACTCATCCTGCCAGGATTCGGCCACGCAGCCAGATATCTCTGCGGATGGTCCGCCGACAGCCGCACCTCGTCGTCTTTGCCCCGCGCCCCCAGCCCAAATAGTGTTCATCGACGGCGACGCACGACACACCAAGAGGTGTACCTCACTGCTGAGAAGGGACGACGATGTCAGGCGAGTTCTTTGCGGAAGTGGAAGATCGGGTTGGCTTTGCCGGGCCCGACTCCGAGGACGACTTCTCGTTCCGGGTCTACGACCCCGAGCGGATCGTCCTGGGAAAACGGATGGAAGACCAGCTCCGCATCGCCGTTTGCTACTGGCACTCGTTCAACTGGCCGGGGAGCGACGTGTTCGGAGCGGGCACATTCGACCGCCCCTGGCTGGGGGCCACCGAAGATCCAATGGCAGCCGCCCGGCAGAAGATGGACGCCGCGTTCGAGTTCTTCTCCAAGCTGGGCACCCCGTTTTTCTGCTTCCACGACGTGGACATCGCCCCCGAGGCCGGCACCTTCGCCGGATCGGCGGAGAATCTCGATGCAATGGTCGACTACGCCGAGACGAAGATGGCCGACACCGGGGTCCGGCTGCTCTGGGGCACGGCCAACCTGTTCTCCCATCCCCGATTTGCGGCCGGGGCCTCGACCAATCCCGACCCCGAGGTCTTCGCCTACGCCGCCGCCCAGGTGAAGCACGCACTCGAGGCGACCCACAGGTTGGACGGAGCCAACTACGTGTTGTGGGGCGGTCGGGAGGGCTACGAGACCCTTCTCAACACCGATCTGAAGCGGGAAGGGGATCAGTTCGCCCGCTTCCTGACCATGGTCGCCGAGCACAAGCACAAGATCGGGTTCAGCGGCACCCTGCTCATCGAGCCCAAGCCGGCGGAGCCCACCAAGCACCAGTACGACTACGACTGCCAGACTGTGCACGGGTTCCTCGAGCGCTACGACCTCGCCGACGAGTACCGGGTGAACATCGAGGGGAATCACGCCACACTGGCCGGGCACTCCTTCCATCACGAGGTGGCGTACTCGGTCGCCAACGGGATATTCGGCTCCATCGATGCCAACCGGGGTGACTACCAGAACGGGTGGGACACCGACCAGTTCCCCAACTCGGTGGACGAATTGTCCCTCGCTCTCTACGAAATCCTGCAAGGGGGCGGGTTCACCACCGGTGGGTTCAACTTCGATACCAAGCTACGCCGCCAGTCGATGGCCCGAACGGACCTTTTCCACGGCCACATCGGCGGGATCGACACTCTGGCCCGAGCCCTCCTCGTCGCCGCAGACCTGATCGAGTCGGAGACGCTGTCCGGGCCCCTCGCCGAGCGATACGCCGGATGGTCGTCGGATCTCGGGAAATCGATCCTGACCGGCGATGAGAGCCTCGACTCGCTCGAGGCCCGGGTCTCCTCGGGCGAGATCGATCCCACCCCCGCGTCCGGACGCCAGGAACTGCTCGAGAACCGGGTGAACAGGGTCATCTGGGGCACAGGAACCTGATCCGATGCCCGGCATCGTCCCAGACCCGGTCGGGACCGAGGAAGCCGTGGCCCTCGATCTGGACGGCTATCGCCTCTCGATCGCCACGCGCTACGGCCCCCGGGTGGCCGGCCTTCGTCTCGGAGAGGGGCCCCAGATGCTCGCCGCCCTCTCCCCCGACGTCGTGATCGACCGTCCCGACTCTGGCACCTACCGGTTTCACGGCGGGCACCGGCTCTGGGCCGCGCCGGAGATCCCGGTCATCAGCTATGCCCCCGACGACCACACCTGTCATGTCTCCGCCGACGGGGGCGACCTCGCAGTCACCGCGCCGGCAGACCGGGCCGGTCTGGCCAAGACGATCGTCATCAGAATGGAACAGGGATGCCTGGCCGTGGATCACACCCTGACCAACGAAGGCAGCGAGCCGCTGGAGGTGGCGCCCTGGGCGATCACCCAGGTTCCGCTGGGGGGCGCGGTGTTGTTGCCCCTCGGCGCCGTGGCCCGGCAAGGGCTCCAAGCATCCCACAGTCTCGTCCTGTGGCCATACACCGACCTGTCCGACTCACGGCTGACCTGGCGGGAGCGAGCTCTCATGATCCAGGCCATGGCGGGTGACCCGCTCAAGGTGGGATCAGGCCCGGCGCCGGGGCGGCTCGGCTACCTGTTCCGGGGGCACCTCTTCATCAAAGACATCCCTCCCGCGACCAGCGGCGAATACCCGGATCGTGGCGCAGTGGCCCAGGTGTACGTGAACGGGTCCTTCGGCGAGTTGGAGAGCGTCGGCCCGCTCACCGCCCTGGATCCGGGAGCCTCAGTCACCCATCGCGAGATCTGGCAGATCCAGCCGTGCGACGATCTGGACACCGCCTGTCGAAGGGTCGCCGGCGAGGCCGAATGAGCCTGGTCCTGGGGATCGACACCTCGACGACCGCCACCAAGGCGATCCTGGTCGACGAGAAAGGGGCCTTGCGCGGGGTGGGAACGGCGTCCTATGACTACGAGGTGCCCCGCCCGCAGTGGACCGAACAGGACCCGCATCTGTGGTGGGAGGGGACACGGGAGGCGCTCGGAGAACTGCTCGGTGACAGCGGTGTGGACGCCGCCGAGATCGACGCGGTCGGGCTGACAGGGCAGATGCACGGCTCGGTGCTCCTCGACGACGAGGGCGAGGTGGTCAGACCGGCCATCTTGTGGAACGACCAGAGGACGGAACAGGAATGTGACGAGATCCGTGCCCGGGTGGGTCGGGAGCGGCTCATCCAGATCACGGGCAACGACGCCTTGACTGGATTCACCGCCCCCAAGCTGCTCTGGGCACAGCGACACGAGCCCGAGAGCTGGGAGCGGGTACGCCACATCCTCCTTCCCAAGGACTACGTCCGCTACCGGCTCACCGGCGACCATGCCGTGGATGTCGCCGACGGGTCGGGGACCATCCTCTTCGATCTCGCGGAGAGGACCTGGTCACCCGAGATCCTCGATGCGCTGGACCTGGAGCCCGCCCTGCTCCCCGCCACGTACGAGGGCCCGGAGAGGACCGGGGCGATCACGGGCGAGGCGGCCGAGATGACCGGTCTGCGACAAGGCACTCCGGTAGTGGCCGGGGGCGGCGACCAGTCGGCCAATGCCGTCGGAGTCGGGGCGGTGGCGCCGGGGGTCGTCGCACTCTCACTGGGCACGTCCGGGGTTGTCTTCGCCACCACCGACGGTCCTTGGGTCGAGGCCGCGGGCAGGGTCCACGCCTTCTGCCACGCCGTGCCCGGGCGTTGGCACATGATGGGTGTGATGCTGTCGGCGGCGGGAAGCCTCCGCTGGTTGCGTGACGCACTGGCACCCGGCCAATCATTCGAATCCCTGGTCGACGGAGCGGGGGAAGTGGCGGCCGGGAGTGACGGGTTGCTTTTCCTCCCCTACCTGACCGGAGAGCGGACCCCCCACCCCGACCCACTGGCTCGGGGGGCGTTCGTCGGCCTCACCGTGAGCCACGACCTCCGTCATCTCACCCGGGCCGTTCTCGAGGGAGTCGCCTTCGGGCTCCGCGACGGGCTCGACCTGATGGTGGCCTCGGGCATGGCCCCGCCGGACCAGGTCCGTGCCTCGGGCGGTGGCACACGTAGCGGGTTGTGGCGTCAGATCCTCTCCGATGTCCTCGCGACGGAGATCGCCACCGTGCCCACCGAGGAAGGGGCCGCCTTCGGCGCCGCCCTGCTCGCAGCCGTCGGCGCCGGCTGGTACCCCTCGGTGGAAGCAGCCACCGCTGCCGTGGTCGAAGTCGAGCCGTCCGCCCGGCCCTCGGACGATGTCGACCTGTACCGGGAAGCCCACGAGTTGTACAAGAACCTGTATCCGGCTTTGTCCCCCACCTTCCACGCTTCCTGATCCAAGTACCAAGTACTGAGTACCGAGTACCGCGAGCGCAGCGAGCTAACCGTGCAGTTGCTCCAGGTCGGTGTCGGTGACCTCTTCTGGCTTCTTCCCGATGATGATCATCGCCAGCACCTCGTCCATGGTCACGTCGGACTTGTCAACCGTCCCCACCAGCTTTCCCTGCAGCATGACGCTGATGCGGTCGGCCAGGTCGAACACGTCGTGGATGTCGTGGCTGATCAGGAAGATCCCGATCCCCTCTTCCTTCAACTGCCTCATCAGCCCGCGCACGACCTCGGTCTCGGCAGGGCCGAGCGCTGCGGTGGGCTCGTCCATGATCAGGATCCGGGCGTTGAATTGAACGGCCTTGGCGATGGCCACCGACTGACGCTGGCCACCGGATAGCGACTCCACCGGGACCTTGAAGTTGTCGAACCTGGGATTGAGGCGCTTCATGACCCTGCGGGTGGCGTCTTCCATCGCCGAGTCGTCGAGGGTCCGGACCGCGGTCAACAGCTCGCGCCCGAGAAACACATTGGCCGGGGCATCGATGTTGTCCGCCAACGCCAGGGTCTGGTAGATGGTCTCCACCCCGAGCTCCTTGGCGTCCATGGGGCCATGGATGATGACCGGCTTGCCGTCGATGTAGATCTCGCCGGAGTCCGGCTTCTGGGCGCCGGACAGGGTCTTGATCAGCGTGGACTTCCCGGCGCCGTTGCCACCGACGATGGCCATGATCTCCCCCGGGTACAGGTCGACGGTCACGTCATCGACGGCATGGACCCCGCCAAAGGAGACGTTCATCTTGCGCAACTCGACCAGAGGGGTGCCTTCGGCCACGTCGATCCTCAGACCTTGCGCCGACGGTTGATGGTGTCGAAGGCGACCGCGATGATGAGCACGACTCCGGCCACGATGTCCTGGATCGGCGACGAGAGGCCCATGAAGCTGAGCCCGTAGGCGAGTGACGACATGACCAGAGCACCGAGGACCGCTCCCGGGATGGTCCCGATGCCACCCGAGAACGACGTGCCGCCGATCACGGAGGCGGCGATCACGTAGAGCTCGTAGCCCTCGCCCAGGTCGAGAGTGGCCCCGTCGAGCCGGGCGGTGGCGACTGCGCTGCTCACAGCGCAGAGAAGCCCGATGAGGATGAAGGTCTTCATCACCGTCCATTTGGTGTTGATGCCTGCCAGCTCGGATGCCTCGGGGTTGCCCCCGATGGCGAAGACGTACCGCCCGTAGCGGCGCCGAGTGGCGACGAAGTTCATCACCATGGTCACGGCGAGGAGCAATACGACCGGCCAGGGGACTCCCGCCGGCAGGCCATCGGGGGGAATGGTGATGCCGGTTTCGGCCGCATGACGCTCGGCCAGGGCCGGAGGCCACTTGTAGCTGTTGAACAACCAGACCAGTCCAAGCACGGCGGCACAGCTGACGGTCCCCACCAGGGCTTCGGCCCACATCGGGCGAAGGGGAAAGCCGAATCGCAGCCGCTGTCGTCTTCCCGAGGCGAGCAGGAAGATGATCCCGGCGCAGGCGATGGCAGCGACGACCCAACTGGCGGGGCCACCGATGGAGCCCTGGGGCCCGCCACCGAGCATGCGGAAAGTGGGGTCGACCGGAGAGATGGTCACCCCTCTGGTGACCAGCCAGGTGGCGCCCCTGAATATCAAGAGGCCCCCGAGGGTCACCACGAAGGAAGGGACCCCGATGTAGGCGACGATGAATCCCTGTAGCGCGCCGATGCTGGCCCCCAGGAGGAGACCTACCGCCAGGGCGATGACCCAGATCCAAGGGTTGCCGAAGCCGACTATGTCGGGGAGGACCCGAGCCATCAGATAGGCGTAGGTCATCCCCACCACTCCCACGATGGACCCAACGGAGAGGTCGATCTGACGGGCGACGATGACCATCGTCATCCCGGTGGCGATTATGGCCACCGACACCGACTGGACAGCCAGGTTGACCATGTTGACCGGTTGCAGGAACCGGCCGTCGGTAGCCAGGCCGAATCCGAGGAGGATCAATACCAGGGCCACCACCATGCCGAAGACACGGAGGTCGATCTCCAGCGCCTTCAGGAACCCTCGGCGGCCGCCCTCCTGCACCTGGGCTTGGGCAGAGGGCGCGGTGGACAATTGCGTCATCGGCTCATCCCGACAATACCGATGCGTTGCGCCCCACGCCTGTCATTGACGACGTGGGGCGCAACGATCATGTCAGCGGCTCAGCCGCAGGCGTCCACTGTGCCGGGCTCGACCCCGTCACACACTGCGTCCTGTGGCTCCCATCCGAGATCGATCACCAGGTTCAGGTTGTCCTGGGTGATCGGGGTCGGCTTGAGGATGATCGACCACACCTCGACACCGTCGGCGTCGAATGGCTGAGCATCCACTCCGGCCTCGGGGAAAACGTGCTCCTCGAGGTCGTCGGGGGCCTTCACGTCGGCCAGGGCCACGCCCTCGGCGAGCTGAATGGCCACCTCACCGGCGGTCTTGCCCAGACCGAAGGCGTCCTTCCAGACCGAGACCAGCTGGGTACCCAGCGCCACCCGGTTCAGAGCGGGCAGGTCACCGTCCTGACCGGTGACCGGCACGGTCCCGGCCAGACCGACTGCGTCCAGCGCGGCGACCACACCGGTGGCCATGCTGTCGTTCTCCGAGATGACGGCGTCGATCTCGTTGTTGTTGGCGGCCAGGCAGGCATCCATCATGTTGCGGGCGTTGTTGGTGTCCCAGTTGTCGTTGTAGTCCTCACAGACGATGTTGATGTCCGGGTTCCCGTCGACCGACTCTTCCATGCCCGCACGAAGGAAGTCGGCGTTGGGATCGGCGGCGTGCCCCTTGACGATGGCATAGTTCCCCGCCGGCACGGCCTCGGTGATCACCTCGGCCATGATCGTGCCCACGCCCTGGTTGTTGAAGGTGATGTAGAACGCATTCGGGTCGGCGATGAGTCGGTCGTAGCCGATCACCGGTATCCCGGCCTCCGTTGCCCTCTGCACCGCCGGCAGGATCGCCTCGGCGTCCTTGGCCAGGATGATCAGCACGTCCGCACCCTGAGCGATCAGGCTGTCGACGTCCGTGAGCTGCTGCTCCGCGGAGTCGTTGGCGTCGGTCTCGATGACCGTGCCCCCGGCAGCCTCCACCGCCTCGATGATGGCAGGGCCGTCTGCCTTGGCCCAACGTGGCTGTGCGTAGTTGTTCCACGAGATCCCCACGGTGACACCGTCACCGCCGGCAGCGGTGGTATCGGCTCCGCCACCTTCCGTCGTGGCGGCCCCGCCGCCCTCGGTGGTGGTGCTCTCGCCTCCCCCGTCGCCACATGCGGCTCCGACGAGGGCGATGATCGCCACCAACGCCCACAGGCGCTTCTTCATCTTGGTTCCTTCCTCCTCAGTGGCAGCCCATCGGTGGGCTGTCCGTTCCTTTCGAGAATATCGGGCCTGCCTTTCTGGCCGGCCCGCATTGCGAGCATACAACGCATATGTTTTGCCTCGCAACAAATAGCAGGTGCCTCTGGAGTCGACGCCTCCCGACTCCCGGATCCCCGTTTGGGGATTGGCGATCTGGATATAGTGGCTCCTCCAACAAAAGGCCACCACCTCATCGATCAATCCGCAATGCGCCCCCAGGTCCGGACCAGGGACCGCAACCGGGGCATCGCAGCAGAAGAGCTGCGTCGCCACAACCTGGCCACGGTCCTGGAGCGACTTCACCTAGGTGGCGCCAATTCCCGCTCCGATCTGGTCTCAAGCACCGGGCTCAACAGGTCGACGATCGCCGACCTCATCGGTGAGCTGACCACCCTCGGGCTCATCGAGGAGGGACCGGCAGTGGCGGCATCGGGGCCGGGACGTCCCTCCCCCATGGTCCGCACCAGGCCTCAGGGCGCGGTGGTGGTCGCCATCGAGGTCTCCGTCGACTCGATCGCGGTGGCGACCGTCGGTCTCGGTGGCCACGTCTACGAGAAGGTCAGGGAGGCAAGGCCACGGGGTGGGTTCTCCCCCGAGGAGGCGATACGCGACGTGGTCGGGCTGGCCCGCCCGATGCTGGCCTCGCTCCCGGAGGACTCGACACTGGCCGGTGTCGGTGCAGCCGTGGCCGCGATCACCCGCCGCTCCGACGGATTCGTCCACCTCGCCCCCAATCTCGGTTGGCGTAGCGTCCCGTTGGGATCGATGCTCACCGCGGAGCTCGGGCTGCCTCTTCCGATCCTGTTGGCCAACGAGGCCGACCTGGGCGCTCTGGCCGAGTCCCGCCGAGGGGTGGGCTCGGGGGTGTCTCACCTCCTGTACATATCGGGGGAGGCCGGTATCGGCGCCGGGATCATCCACGACTCCAAGCCGATGCTGGGAGCGGCCGGCTATGCCGGTGAGGCGGGCCATACCCTGATGAATCCCGACGGTCTGCCCTGCAGCTGTGGCGCAACCGGCTGCTGGGAGACGGAGGCGGGAGAGGCGGCCCTCGCCAGGCGTGCCGGCCTTCCGCCGACGATCGGCGGATCCCGTCTCCTAGATACGGTCCTGACCCGAGCCGATGCCGGCGACGAGGGGGCCCTGAGCGCAATTGCCGGGGTGGGACGTTGGCTCGGGCTGGGCATCGGCAACCTGATAAACGTCTTCAACCCCGAGCTGGTGGTCCTGGGCGGCTTGTACCACCACCTGTTCCCCTATTTCGAGGGCTCGGTGAGCGATGCGGCGCGATTCGGGGCTCTCGAAGCGCCCGGCAACATCGTGGAGATAACACGAAGCGGGCTCGGGTCCGATGCGCTGCTGATCGGGGCGGCCGAGCTGGCCCTGGCCGAGGTCATCGCCGATCCAGCGCGTCGGCAAAGATCCGCTCGATGACCCTCAGATTGGCCACGGCGTCCTGGGGCGGGGTCGGCACGTCGGACCCGTCCCGCACCGCCCGGGAGAAGGCATCGGCCTGCACCGCGTACTGATCGGCCGCCGCCACCTCGTGAACGACCACATCGGGGGCCACCGGCGGCTCACCGCCGGCGACGGCGAGAACCCGGGTGGGCAGGTCGGGCGGGATGTTGAAGGGGATCTCCACGAGAAGCCGCCCCTCGGTCCCCTGGATGTGGACACGCTGGTCGTCTTCCAGCCTGGTGGAGCAGGTGAAGGCGGCATGTCGACCGTCGAAGTCGAGTATGACCGAGGTGAGCACATCGGTGCCACCGACCGGGTCGCGCCGGATGGAGGCGCTGACCTCGGCGGGCTCGGAGCCGAACAGCATCCGGGCGACGTTGACCTGGTAGCAGCCGATGTCGAACACCGCCCCTCCCCCGGCATCGACCCGGTTTCGGATATCTTCGGGGTCATCGTTGTAGTAGGAGAAAAAGGACTGGATCGCGAGCAGTTCGCCGATCACTCCTTCTCCGAGAAGCCGACGCACCTCCACCCAGAGAGGGTGGAGCCGGTACATGAAGGCTTCCATCAGCTTCACCCCGGCTCGCTCCGCCGCCTCGATCATGGCGACGGCATCGGCGCTGGTCGTCGCCATGGGCTTCTCGCACAAGATGTGTTTGCCGGCCTGGGCCGCGGCGATCGCCCACTCGGCATGGAGATGGTTGGGAAGCGGGATGTAGACGGCCTCGATCTCGGGGTCGGCGAGCAGGTCCTCATAGCTCCCGTGCCAACCAGGGATGCCCAAGGCATCGGCGGTGGCGCGGGCCTTGTCCGCCGACCGGGAGGCGACCGCGCCGACCCGGCTCATCCTCGACCGGCTCATCGCCGGAATCACCTTCTTCACAGCGATGTCGGCGCACCCCAACACGCCCCAGCGAACCGGATCGGTCACCACTTACCCCTCGTCATTGGACAGAATCGGACCATGAGGCATTGTGTCGGACCGGCACATCCGGAGCAAACGGCAGCGATTCCATGACCGAACGCGGCCCGAGCCATGGCCGAGGCACCGTCTGGCTCGCTGCCGGAGTCGCGACCGGGGCCCTGGCTACAGCTGTCCTGGCCCTGGGGGCCCGGGCCCTCTTCGCCTCGGATCTGCCCGCCTCCGCTTCACCACCCCCTCGCTTCGTCGAAGAGTCGGGCGGCGCCGGCGTCGAACACGTCTACGACGGAGAGTTCGACTTCTTCGTCGGCGGTGGAGTGGCAGTCTTCGACTGCGACTCCGACCACCGCCCCGACCTCTACTTCGCCGGAGGGGACAACCCGGCCACGCTCTTTCGCAACGTCGGACCCACCGGAGGTGCTCTCGAGTTCAGCAGACAGCCCGGCGACGAGACCGACCTCACCGGAGTGACCGGCGCCTACCCCCTTGACGTGGACGGCGATGGCGAGATCGACCTCGCCGTGCTCCGACACGGAGAGAATGTGATGCTGCGCGGCTTGGGCGACTGTCGGTTCGAAGATGCCGGCGGGAGGTGGTCGATCGACGGCGGGGCCGAGTGGACAACGGCGTTCAGTGCGACCTGGGAGCCAGGCTCCGATCTGCCCACCCTCGCCTTCGGCAACTATGTCGAGCTCGACGAGGAGCGTGCGCATACCGGGGGATGTTCCGACAACTACCTGTTCCGGCCCGACGACGCCGGCTACGGGACACCGCATGCGCTCGCCCCCGGCTGGTGCACCCTGTCGATCCTGTTCAGTGATTGGGACCGATCCGGGCGTCGGGACCTGCGGACCACCAACGACCGGCACTACTACCGGGATGGGGAAGAGCAACTATGGCGCATCGAGCCCGATGAGCCGCCCCGTCTCTATACCCACGACGAAGGATGGCAGTCGATGCAGATCTGGGGCATGGGCATCGCCAGCCACGACCTCACCGGCGACGGGTTGCCCGAGGTGTTCCTCACCAGTCAGTCCGACAACAAGCTTCAGACGTTGGCCCAAGGCGCGTCCCGGCCCGAGTACGTGGACATAGCTTTCGACCGCGGGGTGACCGCCCACAGGCCGTATGCCGGAGATGTGGTGCGACCGTCGACCGCGTGGCACCCCGAGTTCAGAGACGTCAACAACGACGGGCTGGTCGATCTCTACATCTCGAAGGGCAATGTCGAGGATCAGCCCGAGTTCGCTTCGCAGGACCCGAGCAACCTGCTCCTTGGTAACCCCGATGGCACCTTCACCGAGGTCGCCGATGCCGCCGGGCTGGTCAACTTCGCCCGGGCCCGTGGCGCCGCCCTGGTCGACCTCAATCTCGACGGGATGCTGGACCTGGTGGAGGTCAACCGGAGGGAGAACGTCGAGTTGTGGCGCAACGTCGGCTGGAGTGATGGCCAGGAGCCTGCCCCGATGGGCAACTGGGTGGCATTGGGTCTGGAGCAACCTGCTCCCAATGTCGACGCTATCGGATCGTGGGTGGAGGTGAGGATCGGGAATCGGGTGGTGCAACGAGAGGTCACCGTCGGGGGTGGGCACGCCGGAGGCCAGCTCGGCTGGATCCACTTCGGTGTCGGGGACGAGGACACCGTCGAGGTCCGTGTGCAATGGCCCGATGGAGAGCAGGGGCCCTGGCTCAACGTCACCTCGAACCGGTTCGTCATCATCGACCGGGAAGCCGGGTTGATAGCGAGGGCCGGTTAGACCTCCTGGGCCACGGCGGTCCACATCCCGCCGGCCGCGCTCGAGGCGATGACCGACTGGACGAAGCCGATGCCGATGGCCCCGTCGATCACATCGGGAAAGTGCAGTGCGAGCGGGTCGGGGGTGCCCCCGCTGCGACGGGCGGCTATCGCCTCTGCAGCGTCCGAGTAGATGTTGGCAAAAGCCTCGAGGAACGCCTCGGGGTGCCCGGCCACGATCCGGGTCGACCGAGCCGCCAGAGGGAGGGTCCCGGGACCATTGGGGGTCCTCATCTGAGCCGGGCCGTCGAGAGGGGTGAAGATCAGCCGGGTCGGGGTCTCCTGGTTCCACTCCAGGCTCCCCTTGGTGCCGGAGACCCTGATCCTCAGACAGTTCTCCACCCCGGCCGCGGCCTGGGTCACCCAGAAGGTGCCGCGGGCGCCGTTGGAGAAGCGAAGCATGGCGGCGGCGTGGTCGTGGACCAACCTTCCCGGGACGACCGCGCCCACCTCGGCGGCGACCTCGGAAACCTCGAGGCCGGTGATGAAACGGGCCAGGTTGTGGGCATGGGTCCCGATGTCCCCCATCACCAGGGAAGGGCCTCCCCGCACCGGGTCGTAGCGCCAGGGCAGCCCCTCGCCCGGCTCGGGGTCGTTCTCGTCGGCCTTGCCTCCTTGGACGTATTCGACCTGGATGAGGCGGATCTCGCCGATTTCGCCCTCCTCGACCATCGCCCTGGCCTGGCGGACCATCGGGTAGCCGGTGTAGTTGTGAGTGAGACACAGGACGAGACCGGTCTCCCTCACCTTGGCCACCAGGTCGAGGGCCTCCTCCAGTGTGTTGGTGAGGGGCTTGTCGCAGATCACGTCGAAGCCGAGCTCCAGGGCCCGCCCGGCAAAGAGATGATGGCTGTCGTTGGGGGTCATGATGGCGATCACCTCGGCCCCGTCTTCACGGGAGGCCTCGGCTTCGAGCAGTTCGAGGCCATCGCCGTAGGCACGATCCGCCTCCAGGCCGATCTCGGTCCCGGCGGAGCGGGCGAGGTCGGGTTTCGACGAGAGTGCACCGGCGACGAGCTGGTAACGATCGTCGAGACGGGCCGCCGCTCGATGCATGGCGCCGATGAAACTCCCGGGACCGCCGCCGATCACCGCCAGCCGCAGCCTGCGCTCCAACATCTCGATCACCGGGTTGTCCGTCATCCCTCGTTCTCCGCCACGATGAGCCACCTGCCCCCGGCGCCCTGGCTCAACACGAAGGTGGTGGCAAAGGCCTCGCTCTCCCTGCTCTGCTCGAGCCCGGCGGCATCGTAGGTGACGTTGTCCACGGTGCCGGTCGCCTCGAGCCCGAGACTCGCCCCGCCCTGCGGCCCTTTGTGGAAGACAACGTCGAGATGGAGCGAGTCGAAGCTGTACTCGGGGACCACGAATTCGCCCCTGGTTGCTGCGATCTCGACTTTCCTCTCCATCGCGAGGAGACGCTCCCCGTCATCAGCGGCGCGGAGCAGAGAGGTGTCGCCGGTGAGCAGGGCATCGGCCTCGATGGCGAGCGCCTCGGCAAGGAAAACCGCCAGGGCGTCGGAGTCGATGTCCGCATTGATGGCCCGAGCGTCGGCAGTCACGGTGACCGGGGGCAGGAGGCTCGGGTCGATGTCGACGGCGGGTGTCACCGTGTCGGTGGTCGCCGCTCGTGCGGTGTCACGAGCCGGGGCCCCGGCGGCGACGATCCCGACCCCGACGGCGACGGCCGCGGCTCCGAGCAGCGCTCCGCGGGCGAAGAGACGGGCCGCGGCGATTCCCGGCGGCGACGCGAGGGTGCCCGCGGGGTCGCGAGACAGCATCCGGTCGACGAAGAGACGAAGGGGCGTCAGCACGACCAGGCCGCCGAGCAGCCCGACCTTGGCGCCGAACTCGGTCGTATGTGGTGCGATGAGCAAGACGCATACCAGCGCGAGACAGATCGCGAACGCCACCCTTGCAGCCCCGCCCTCGGGAATGGTCTTGGGGTCGGTGATCATGAAGAAGAGGAAGATGAGGACCTCGGGTGAAGTGGCGATCACCCACCAGAACGAAGACCCGCAGACCGGCTGCAGCGCCCATGCCGCCGTCATGCAATGGCCAGAGAGAGCAAGCACGCCGATCCCGGCGACCAAGGTGGTCCAGAAAGCTGCCGCCATGGTGAGGAGACGAAGACGTCTCGTGATGAGGAGACCGCCGACGAGGATGACCAGATAGGCCGCGGCCATCCAGAAGTCGAGCGGGGCCCACCAGAAGTCGAGCGGCTCGATCACCTCGCTACCCAAAAGGAGGAATGCGGCCACCAGACCCACGTTGGAGGGGTTGAACACGTGGCTGCCTCGATACCGGATCACGTACTTGGTGAGCAGGGAGAGCCCGGCCACGGCGGCGAAGATGTGCCACCCCTCCCAGCTCCAATGGTCGCCACGCTCCATCCCCACCAGGCGGAGGATGAGGGCGACCCCGCTCCCGGTGAGCATCGCGCTGGCCGGCCACACGATCTGACGGGTGCGGTAAAAGGTCCAGATCACCTCTATTGCGGCGCAGGTGACGATTGCCACCACGATCTGGGGCACCGACACCCGGAAGCCGAGGGCGGTCTGACCCAGGACGTGAATGGTGATGATGACGCCGGCCAGGTGGAGGCGCGGGTCGCGCACGTTGGGGAGGACCACCGGGTAGGCCCTGGCGCCGAGACGCAATGTGCGGGCTGTGGCCGCGGTCATTCAGAAAGGCTGCCACAAACCATGTGGCTCAGCGACGCAGGTACTCCTCTTCGGTGACGCTCTCCTCCCACTGAGTGTCTCCCCCGCTGGTGACAGAGAGGTGCATCATCGGTGAGTCGGGACTGGCACCGTGCCAATGTCGCTCACCTGGGGGTGCCTCGACGACGTCGCCCGGGGAAATGGCGATGGTGGCGCCGTCGGCGGTCTGAACCAGCCCGGAGCCGGAGATGACGAAGAGGAGTTGGCCGCCGGGATGGGTATGCCAGTCGGTACGGGACCCCGGGGCGAACTGCACGGCGAGCAACTTGACGCCGTCTTCGGGGTCGCTGATTCTCGAGTTCCAGACACTGCCGGTGAAGTGATCCGGCGGCGATGGGTTCCAGCTGGCGGATTGGCTCGGTTTGTGTTCCATGAGGGGAACCTAGTCCTCCACGAGTCACGCCGGCTCTGAATATTATAGATCATAGGATCGTCTAAACGACTTGCGTTTGTCGGTGGCCAACGGTAATCTCGAACATATGTTCGACGGTATCGACACCGCGAACTTCCCCAGCGAACCAATGGACCTGGTTGCCCCCGAGGACCTGGTCGAGGAGTTGGCCGCCATCCTCGCGCGACGTGATCGGGACGAGGCGCGAGCCACCCAGATCCTGGCCCAGGTCTACGAAACCCGAGCCTTCGAACGAGACGGCTACTCCTCCCCGACGGCACTGCTCAAACACCGCATGTCACTTCACCCCGGTGAGGCGCAACGTCTGGTCCGTCGGGCCAACGCGCTGTCTGTCATGCCGCTGACATCGCTCGCCTACCTGTCGGGCTCTATCAGCGGCGCACAGGTCGACGTGCTCCTCGAGATCAGGGCGATTGCTCCGGACCAGTTCGACGAGGCAGAAGGAGACTTGGTCGGCTGGGCGCTGGAGATCCCCTTGACCAGAGACCTGCGCAAGAAGCTCGACTATTGGCTGAGCCAGGTGGCGTCCGAAGAACTGGAGTCGGACCGCGACCACATCCGTGAGGCTCGGTACCTGACCCTTCGACGGGAGGGGGAGATGGTGCGGGTCAATGGTTGGTTCGACATCGAGTCCGGCGAGAGGCTCTTGGCCGGCCTCGAGCCCGGGCCGGCTCCGGCTGGAGACACCAGGTCGACGCCGGCTCGCCGCGCCGACAACCTCCTCGAGATGCTGGAGGGAAGCTCGGACCGGCCCTCCATGATCGTCCACGTATCGGCCGAGACCCTGCTCGACGGGTTTCCCGGCATTTCGGAGACCGGCAACGGCACCCATCTCACGGTGGACGAGATCAAACGCATCTCCTGTGATGCCAGCCTGACCCGGGTCGTCTTCGGGCCCGGCAGCCAGCCACTCGACGTGGGTCGCACCAAACGTCTGGTCACGCCGGCCCTACGTGTCGCCGTCATGGCCCGGGACATCCACTGTGCCTTCCCTACCTGCGACCGCCCCGAGCGCTGGTGCGACGTCCATCACATCATCCCCTGGCTCGCCGGCGGGCCGACCGCGATCGACAACCTCGTCCTCCTCTGCCGTCACCATCACACCCTGGTTCACCAGGCAGGATGGGCGATCACCGGCCCTCCGAAACAGCTCCGCTTCTTCCGACCCGACGGAACCGAGCTCGGCAAAGAGCCACCACCCAGACCGTGGCCGGGTCCCCGGATCTTCCATGTCAGACCATCCAGACGGACCGGATTCGACATCAGGGAGGCCCTGCAGCAAGTCCGGGGAGTCAATATCCCCCGCGGCCCGTAGCCACAACCACGTGTCGCCTCTCGCGCACGGTGGTAATCAACGTCGACATGGGCTCGGGCAAGATACGGATCGGACTCTCCGGTTGGTCCTACAAGGGATGGCGCGGCGAGTTCTATCCCGAGGGGCTTCCCCAGAAACAGGAGCTGGCCCATGCGTCAGCCCGGTTTCCCACCCTGGAGATCAACGGCACCTTCTACGGTCTGAGCACCCCGAAGACGATGCGAGGTTGGTATCAGACCGCCCCCAAGGGTTTCGTCTACGCGGTCAAGGGGAGCCGGTTCATCACCCACAACAAGAAGCTGAACGACGTCGACGAGCCGCTGGCCAACTTCATGGCCTCAGGGATCCTCGAACTTCGAGAGAAGCTGGGACCGATCTTGTGGCAGATCGGGCCCGATCTCCGTTTCGATGCCGAGCGGATGGACAGCTTCCTCGCCTCGCTCCCTCGCGATCTCGACCAGGTCTCCGCCCTGGCACACAAGGCGACACTGGATCGTCCGCAGTCTGCGGACCGCATCGGGGCGAATCATCGGGTCCGCCATGTGATCGAGCCCCGCCACGAGAGCTTCTTCGTCGAGGACATGGCCCGCATCGCCAGGAAGCATGGGGTGGCCATCGCCTTCTCCCATTCGTCGGCGTGGCCCTACACGGAGGAGATCACCGCCGGATTCGTCTACCTCCGCCTCCACGGTCCGAGGGCGCTCTATTCCAGCGGGTACACCGGGGCCGAGCTCGAAGAGTGGGCGGGGAGGATCCGAGCTTGGTCTTCGGGGTCGGAGCCCGGCGACGCCAGCCGGCTCAGCGAGCGCGACCCACCCCGTCGCAAACAACGCGATGTTTACGTCTACTTCGACAACGACTCCGGGGGTCATGCTCCCCGGGATGCGGCCGTACTGATCAGACTGCTGGCTCCAGGAGGCGCGGGACGCTAACGCGGCGACCGGTCATGACCATCCGGCGACGGCAACTATGGTCGCGCAGGATGGACCAGGCCCCTGCCTCGACCCGGCTGGACAGACGTGGCATCGGTGGTGGTGCCATCGCCGTCGCCATCCTCCTGGTCCTGGTGTACATCGGGTCCGAGGGTCTGCGATGGTTCGACGCCGCGTTGGCTCCCTACCTGTTCGGGACGCTCCTGGCGGCGTTCGCCACGGTCTACCGGTACACGGTCTGGTTGCGGCGGCCACCCACGGCCCTGCTCAACCGAAGAGGTTGGGAGGCACTCCGCTCCACAGGTCGGCTGGGGTCGAACCTGGTGGCGTTGGGAGGGATGCTGGTCACAAACCTGGCCCTGCAGCGTTTCATCGCTCCCCGCTCCCGGACCCGCTGGCTGGCCCATCAACTTCTTTTCTGGGGCTGTGTCCTCGCCGCGCTGGTGACCTTCCCACTCACCTTCGGATGGATCCACTTCGAGTCGGCCGACCCCTCCGGGCGAACCTATCTCGCCTACCTCGGGCCGCTGGCAACGATCACATTCGACTCGAGGGGCCTCGTCGGATGGCTGGTGTTCCACGTGCTCAACATCGCCGCCATTCTGGTCATCGCCGGGGTGGCCATCTTCTTGATACGCCGGCTCCGCGACCGGGGAGCGCTCGCCCTGGAGAGGGGAGGCGACTTCGCTGCCCTGGCCGGGCTGTTCGCGGTGTCGGTCACCGGGCTCATGTTGACCGCATCCAGCCTGTGGATGGAGGGCCGCTTCTACTCGTTCCTCAACACCGTCCACGCCCTGACCGTGGTCCTCGGGCTGCTCTACATCCCATTCGGGAAGCTGTTTCACATCCTGCAGCGCCCGGCCAACCTCGGTGTCGCCTTCTACAAGAAGGCAGGGGCCGAGAGCGGGCCCCACATCTGCACCGTGTGTGGCGGGGGGTTCGCGTCGAATCTCCAGATGGAGGACCTGAAAGAGGTTCTCCCCCAACTCGGTTTCGACTACTCCACCACCGGCGGTGGCAACTACCAGGACGTCTGCCCCCGCTGTCGGCGCCGGTTGGTGGGACTGGCCCAGACCGACCGGGTGGAGGGCTTCGGCTGATGGCCGAATTGCCCGTGAGCGAACGGTCGCTGATCGAGCGTTACGGCCCTCATCTCAACCGGGTGCCCCCGGGGGGATGGGACGCCGACGTCGAGGTGGACCGCGTCGTCGACACCCACTGCTGCTTCTGCGGGCAGCAATGCGGGATCAAGCTCAAGGTCCGGGACGATCGGGTGGTCGGCTTCGAGCCCCGCTACGACTTCCCCTTCAACGAGGGCAAGCTCTGTCCCAAGGGGGTGAAACGGTACCTCCAGGGCAATCATCCCGACCGTTTGCTCGAGCCAATGGAGCGCGACCCCGCTGCTCCCGGTGGGTTCCGCAGTGTCAGTTGGGACCAGGCCCTGGACCGGACCGCCGCCGAGATCCGACGGATCCAGGAACGGTATGGGCCCGACGCCTTCGCGGTGCTGTCCGGTGTCTCGATCAGCAACGAGAAGTCCTACCTGATGGGCAAGTTCGCCCGTCTCGGGATCGGAACCGCCAACCTCGACTACAACGGCAGGCTGTGCATGGTCTCGGCGGGGGCGGCCGGCAAGAAGGCGCTCGGGATCGACCGCGCCGCCAACCCCTGGTCCGACATCCCCTTGGCCGAAGTGGTGTTCGTGGCGGGAGCCAACATCGCCGAGTGCGCCCCGATCACCACCAGCTACATCTGGCGGGCCCGTGACCGCGGGGCGAAGCTGATCGTGATGGACCCCCGGGTCACCCCGGCGGCTCGAACCGCCGATGTCTTCCTCGGGGTCCGACCCGGCACCGATCTCGCCGTGCTCTCCGCGATCCTGCACCTCCTCATCCGGCGCGACTGGCTCGACCACGATTTCATCGCCAACCACACCACCGGTTTCGAGGAGGCGGCCGCTGCGGTCGCCGCGGCCACCCCGGTCTGGGCCGAGCAGGTCTCCGGAGTGCCCGCCGCCCGGATCGAAGAGGCCGCCGAGCTGTGGGGGGCCTCGGCGAGCGGGATGCTGCTCCACGCCCGGGGCATCGAACACCACACCAAGGGAGTCGACAACGTCCTCGCCTGCATCAATCTCGGTCTCGCCACCGGCAAGTACGGCAAGCCCGGCTGCGGGGTCAACACCATCACCGGCCAGGGCAACGGCCAGGGGGGCCGGGAGCATGGTCACAAGTGCGACCAGCTGCCCGGGAACCGGGACATCACCAACCCGGAGCACAGGGAGCACATCGCATCGGTGTGGGGTTGCGACGAGTCGGAGATCCCGGGGAAGGGCCTCACCGCCCAGGAGATCATGGACGCCATCCACGCCGGGGAGATCAAGGGATTGCTCTCGATCTGCTTCAACCCCCTGGTCTCACTCCCCGACGCCAATTTCACCCGGGAGGCCCTGGCCAAGCTGGAGCACTACGCCGTCATCGACTTCTTCCTCTCCGAGACGGCGGCCCACGCCGACATCGTCCTCCCCGGCTCATTGCACGAGGAGGACGAGGGAACCGTGACCACACTCGAGGGCCGCGTGGTCAAGATCAACGAGGCGATACCGCCCCCGGGCCAGGCGCGGAGGGACTGGGAGATCGTCTGCGACCTGGCCCGTCGTCTCGGCCGCGGCCAGTACTTCGACTACGAGTCGACCGAGGAGATCTTCGAAGAGCTCCGGGGCGCATCCAAGGGGGGCTCGGCCGACTACTTCGGGATCACCTGGGAACGCGTCGTCGAGGAACAAGGCGTCTTCTGGCCGTGCCCCGAGATCGGTCACCCGGGCACCCCTCGTCTCTTCGAAGACGGGCGGTTCTATCACCCCGACGGGAGGGCCCGGTTCGTCCCCACCCCGTGGCGGGAGTCGTCCGAGGTCCCCGACCAGGAGTATCCCGTCTATCTGACCACGGGACGGGTGATCAGCCAGTACCTGTCGGGCACCCAGACCCGGCGCATCGGGGCCCTCGTCGACCAGTACCCCGAGCCGCTGTGCGAGATCCACCCCAACCTCGCCGGGAGCCTGGGTGTCTCCAACGGGGATCTGGTTCGTCTCACCTCGCGCCGGGGGTCGATGACCGCACCGGCCAAGGTCGTGGCCACCATCCGCCCCGACACCGTGTTCGTCCCCTATCACTGGCCCGGGGACAAGTCGATAAACCAGCTCACCAAACGCGCGCTCGATCCGATCTCGAAGATTCCCGAGTACAAGGTGTCGGCGGTCCGGGTGGAGAAGGTGGGCGGGACCGGCGACGTCCGTGACGATCGTGACCTCACCTTGCACGGGGGGGACGGCACTTGACCCTCGCCATCGACCCGGCCCGGGCCGTATTCGCCGTCGATCACAGCCGGTGCATCGGTTGCAGGGCTTGTGTCCAGGCGTGCGCCGAGTGCGACACCCATCGCGGGGTGTCGCTCATCCATCTCGACACGGTGGACCGCTCCAGCACCACCCAGACCGTGCCCATGGTTTGCATGCATTGCGAGGACCCGACCTGCGCCGAGGTGTGCCCGGCCGACGCGATCAAGCAGAACGAGGACGGAGTGGTCCAGTCGTCGCTGAAACCGCGTTGCATCGGCTGCTCCAACTGCGTGTACGCCTGCCCGTTCGGCATCCCCAAGTACATCGCCTCGTTCGACCAGATGATGAAATGCGACATGTGCTATGACCGCACCTCTGAGGGGCTGAAGCCGATGTGCGCCTCGGTGTGCCCGTCGGAGGCCTTGTGGTACGGGACCGCCGAAGACTTCGAGCGCGACCGGCGCGGCACCCTGGTCCGGGACTGGTCCTTCGGCAACCAGGAGGTGATGACCAAGGTGGCGATCGTCGCCGACGAGCCGGGACCGGTCGACGTCTTCATCGGCCGACGACCCACCCACTGGCTCGACGACCCGTTCGGGTTGGAGGTGTCAGCATGAGCGACGGCCGGGGCGTCCCGATATGGCGGCGCGACTTCCCTTACACCAGCGAAGGCGAGGAGCAGGTCACCCGGCGGGAGTTCGCCCGGTATCTCGTCGCCGCCTCGGTGGCCGTGGCGGGGAGTGGCGGCATCGTCAGTCTCTGGGCCTCGCTGCGGAGGATCAACACCGGGACGCCCCGGGAGATCGTCTCCCTCGACCAGGTGGAGGTGGGAGGCAGTCATCTCTTCGAGTATCCCGGCCCGGACGACCCGGCAGTCCTCCTCCGCCCCGAGCGTGACGTGGTGCTCGGTTTCAGCCAGAAATGCACCCATCTCGGATGCGTCGTCTACTGGGCTCCGGAGGCGGGACATCTCGAGTGCCCTTGTCACGAGGGCGTTTTCGACCTGAGCGGTGAGCCGGTGGCCGGGCCCCCCGAGCGCCCCCTGGGGCGGATCGAGGTCGAGGTGCGCGACGGGGTCGTCTGGGCTGTTGGCGCCCGGATCGGAGGAGAGGCATGACCTCCACGAGATCGATCCAGGTGACGACGGCCGTGCTGGTCTACGTGATTCTGATCTTCAGCCTCCAGGTGTTCCTCCTCGCCGTGGCTGTGGAAGCCTTCCTCGACCACGACCCGAAGCTGGCCTGGTCGGCCACGGCCATCTCGGCAGTCTTCGCCTTGGGCTCATTGATGTTCTACCGATCGCTGCGGCGTGGCTGAGGAGAGACCGCCCGACGGTCCCATCGGCGGGCAGATGAATGCCATCGTCCTCGGGCTGGCTCGACGTCTCCGGGTACCCGCCCTGATCGAACGGCACTCGTCCACCTTCGTCATGGGATGGTTCGCCCTGGTCAACGGGGTGCTCTCGATCGGGGTCATGTCGGCGGCCGCCTGGGCGACGGGAAGCCCGTTTGTCTTCCCCTCGCTTGGACCCACCGCCTTCCTCTTTTTCTACACGCCGACCGCCGCCTCGGCCGCCCCCCGCAACACTGTCTTCGGGCATCTGATCGGTGCCCTCGCCGGATACCTGGCCCTGGTGCTGTTCGGCCTGACCGAGGCGGCCCCCGCCTTCGAGACCGGGGTGGATGCGGCTCGGGTCGGGGCCGCCGCGGTCTCCCTCGGCCTGACTTCGGGCCTGATGGTGTGGTTCCGGGTGCCCCACCCGCCGGCCGGCGCAACCACACTCATCGTGTCACTGGGGATCCTGCACACCCCGGGGCAGCTCTCTGTCCTGATGCTGGCTGTGGTCCTGCTCACAGTGCAGGGATTCGTCATCAACCGTCTCGCCGGGATCGACTACCCGCCCTGGCGACCGCTCCCGCCGCGATGAGATCGCCCGACAGGGAAGGTCGGGTGGTGCACTCTCACACCATCGCTCGGCGCGCCCTGGCCGGAGCGGCCCTCTTCGCCGGGGTCTCCGTGGTCTGGGCCATCATCGTGCTGGCCGGGGGCGGGTCGTGGTGGGGACCGCTCCACGCCTTCATGGTCGGCACGGTCCTTCTCGCCATATCGGGGGCCAGTCAAATGTTCACGATCACATGGGCCGCTTCTCCGGCGCCGCCTGGCTGGCTGTCGGCAGTTCAGCGCTGGCTGGTCGGGGCAGGCGCGGCCGCGGTGCTGATCGGTGTCAGCGCCGACCTGGAATGGTTGGTGTGGCTCGGCGCAGTCGCCGTGGTGGGGGGGCTGGGCGCGCTGAGTGCCTCCATAATCCGGGCGGTCCGTCACAGCCTGCTCCGACGCTTCGACCTCTCCGCTCGCTTCTACCTGACCGCTTTCGCCGCGGGGATGATCGGGGTCGTGCTCGGCGCAATCCTCGGATCTGGTTGGGTCGCCGAACCGTACGCCCGTGTCCGGCTGGTCCATTACCACCTGAATCTGGTCGGGCTGGTCGGATTCACGATCATGGGCACCATCCCGACTTTTCTCCCCACGGTGGCCCACCACCGCGCCGTGAGCGGGAAGGAGGCGATGGTGGCCTGGTGGCTGTGCCTCGCCGCCGTGATCGCCTTCGTCTCCGGGCTCTTCGCCCCGCAGGAAGTGATCGGGGTCGGGTCGGCTCTCGCCGCGCTGGCGGCATCCATGATCCTGGGCGGGATCGTGATACGGCTGTGGCAAAGGGGCCGGGACAAATTGGCGTTCCTCCAGATCTCAGCCGGCGTTGTCTGGCTCGCCTCCTGGGGCGTGATCGACGCTTACAGCCTGTTCGCCGGGAGCGGATTCGGCCCGTTCAGCCTGTGGACCACGGCGGCAGTGGTCGCCGGAGTGGGTCAAGTCCTCCTCGGATCGGTCTCCTATCTCGCCGCGGTCCTCCTCGGTCCGCCGCTGGGCAGGCGTCTCGAGTTGTTCGAGGAGAGATCGGCGCTGCCCCTGATCGCCGCCAATGCAGGTGGGCTGGCCCTCGTCTCAGGTTGGCCGGTGCCGGCTCTGATCGGGTTCGCCGTGTGGTTGGCCGACTTCGCCTGGCGTCTGGTCAGACAGAGGGGGCTTGCTGCCCAGAGCTGACCGAGACTTCGGTCCTCCGGGTCTCTGCGGCCTCTTTCAACCCGGCGTGGGTTGGTCCGTCGGGAACATGAGACGGGCGCAGCGAGTCGAACTCCTTGCGCAGAACCGGCACCACCTCTCCACCAAGCATCTCGAGCTGTTCGAGGACGATGCGCAGCGGGAGCCCGGCGTGATCCATCAGGAAGAGCTGTCGCTGGTAGTCCCCGAAATGCTCCCGGAAACTGAGGGTCTTCTCGATCACCTGCTCGGGGCTGCCCACCGTCAGCGGTGTCTGCTCGGTGAACTCCTCGAGCGACGGCCCGTACCCGTACACCGGGGCGTGGTCGAAATAGGGGCGGAACTCGCGCACTGCTTCCTGGGAGTTCCTGCGCATGAACACCTGGCCGCCGAGACCGACGATGGCCTGGTCGGCCTGCCCGTGCCCGTGGTGCTCGAAGCGCTGCCGGTACAGGCCTATCAGCCGGATGAAGTGCTCCTTCGGCCAGAAGATGTTGTTGGCGAAGAACCCGTCCCCGTAATAGGCGGCCTGTTCGGCTATCTCGGGGCTTCGGATCGACCCGTGCCAGACGAACGGTGGCACCCCGTCGAGGGGCCGGGGCGTCGAGGTGAACGACCGCAGCGGGGTGCGGAAGGCACCCTCCCAGTCGACGACCTCCTCCCGCCACAGCCGGTGGAGGAGGTGGTAGTTCTCGATAGCGAGCGGGATTCCGTCGCGGATGTCCTTGCCGAACCAGGGGTAGACCGGCTCGGTGTTGCCACGACCCATCATCAAGTCGACCCGCCCATCGGCGAGATGCTGGAGCATCGAGTAGTCCTCGGCGATCTTGACCGGGTCGTTGGTCGTGATGAGGGTGGTGGCGGTGGAGAGGATGATCCGCTCGGTGTGGGCGGCGACATAGCCGAGCATTGTCGTCGGAGACGAAGGGACGAAGGGTGGGTTGTGATGCTCACCGGTGGCGAAGACGTCGAGACCGACTTCCTCAGTCTTCAGAGCGATTGTGACCATCGCTTTGATCCGCTCAGCCTCGGTCGGCGTCCGACCCGTGGTCGGGTCGGTGGTGACATCCCCGACGCTGAAAACTCCAAACTGCATGCCGCTATCTCCTGGAAACCCGATTTATTTGACTGCTCAACTATCTGAACCTCGACGAGACAGGTGCTATTCCGGGCTGAATCCGGAGTTCCTAGCTCATCAGCAAGCCGGGGAGTGCGCGCATGTCGTCGAAGACCTCCCCGCCGGCGGCGGCCAGGTCTTCGGCTGCAACGAAGCGGGCAAAGGCAAGCACCTTCATGCCGGCGGCCCGCCCGGCCTCGACGCCGGGAACGGTGTCCTCGACAACGGCGGTAGCGGCTGGGTCGAAGCCCATTCGTTCGGCGGCATGGAGGAAGAGGTCGGGAGCCGGCTTGCCATGCTCGACTTCGGTGGCGCTGAACAGCCTCCCCTCGAAGCGATGAAGCAGCCCGGCAAGCTGCAATGTGAGCCGCATCCGTTGATGCTCGCCACTCGACGCGACACAGTTGGGCAAGGAGATCGCGTCCAGGGCATCGACCACACCGGGGACCGGCTGCAGTTCCCGCTCCCAGGCAGACATCACGCGTGACAGGTATCGCCCGTGGAAATCCTCGGGTGGCGGGCGGCCGAGCTTCCGTTCGAGGATCTCGACACACGACGCCCAGGACCGGCCCATATAGATCGACATGGCGGACTCGACCGTGGTGGGCACACCAATTTCGGACACCAGCTCGGCCAGCACGCGGTTAGCCACCAGCTCGGTGTCGACCAGGACTCCGTCACAGTCGAAGATGACGTTTCGGGCCATCGCCGCACTGTATGCCCGGCTAGCGAAGGCGCCCACGGTCTCGCTTACACTCGCTCCACGACGCAATCGATTGTCGGAGGATTCGTGAAGGTTGGCTTCATCGGTCTCGGTGACATGGGCCAGGGGATCGTCCCTCGTCTGCTCGCGGCCGGGCACCAGGTGACCGGGTGGAATCGGACTGCGGAGAAAGCCGAGCCACTGTTGGCGATGGGGATGGAGTGGGCAGACACTCCGCGCGCGGTGGCGGCCCGGTCGGAGCTGGTCCTGTCCATCGTCACCGACTCGGCAGCGGTGGAGACGGTCGCCCTCGGTGAGGATGGTGTCCTCGAAGGATTGGGCGAGGACGCCATCTACGCCGACATGAGCACCATCGATCCCGAGGTCTCCCGGCGGGTCAGTGCCGGGTTCACCGCCGCGGGGAGGATCATGCTCGACGCCCCCCTTTCCGGCAGCCCGGTCTCGCTGGAGCAGGACAAGGCGTCGGTGATGGTGGGCGGCGATCGGCAGGCATTTGAGAGGGCGAGACCCGTCCTCGAGGCCATCGGGCCAAGTGTCACCTACATCGGGGACAGCGGGCTGGCGGTGCAGATGAAGGTGGCGATCAACCTCTGCCTGATCGTCGAGATGGTGGCCTTCAGCGAGGCGGTCGCCCTCGCCGAGAAAGGCGGAGTAGATCGGGAGGTGGCGGTCGACGCAATGTTGAAGAGCGTGGTCGCCTCCCCGGTGATGGGCTACCGGGGCCCATTCATCCTCGAGGGCGGTATGCCCGACAAACCCCTGGCCGATGTGACTCTGCAGCAGAAGGACATGCTGCTCGCCCTCGACCTGGGCCGACGTCAGGGAAGCCCGGTCCCGCTGGCGGCGGCCGCCAACGAGATGCTCAACGCGTGTCACGGCCTCGGTCTCAGCCACCGAGACTTCGTGACGGTCTTCGACGCCTACCGGACCTTGGGAGGTGCACGATGAGCGGGCAATTCAGGATCAACCGCCATGACGTCCCGGTCGAGGGCGGGCTTCGCTCCGACGAGGGATGGGTCGACATGAAGGTCCAGTTCCTGGTCGACCAGCTCAAAGCGGGCTCCGACGACCTCCTGCTCGGCTGGACGGTCCTTCCCCCCGGGGCTCGTCACGACCGACATCGACACCCCAACGCAGACGAGTTCTTCATCGTCCTCTCCGGTCGGGGTCACGTCTACACCGACGACGACGACCAGCCCGCCGGCGAGGGGGACGTGGTGTTGACCCGGCGTGGTCACTGGCACGGTTTCAACAACACCGGCGACGAGGACGTGACCCTGGTCTGGGGTTGGAGCGGGGCCGGATCGTTGGATGCCGCCGGATACGAGCTGCCCGAATGACCAACGCCGAGGTGGACCGTGGCCTGGTCCGTCAGCTTCGGGAGCGAAGTCGCCTCATCGCCTCCGGACGCCGACCCCTCGGCTGGAAGGCCGGGTTCGGCGCCCCCGCCTCCCTGGAGCGTTTCCGGCTCGACGGCCCACTGATCGGATTCATGACCGACGCCTCGGTTCTCGCCGACGGCAGCGAAGTCGAGATCACCGGCTGGGGCCGTGCCGTTGCCGAGCCCGAGATCTTGGTGGTGCTCGGCTCAGACATCGACCCCGGCGCCGGTCCGGAGGGGGCGCGCGCCGCCGTCGGCGCACTCGGCCCGGCCATCGAATTGGCCAACATCGACCCACCACCTGAAGACGTGGAGGTGATCCTGGCCGGCAACATCTTCCACGAGGGCGTCGTACTCGGGAGCGCCGACCCGGCCCGTGGCGGGGTGGACCTCTCGGGGTTGGAAGCCAGGGTCACCGTCGATGGGCAAGAGCTCCACCGCACCACTCGTCTCGAAGATCTGACCGGCCGAGTTGTCGATGTCCTTTCCCACCTGGCCGCGCTACTGGGCGGACACGGAGAGACGATGAGGACAGGGGACGTGGTCATCTGCGGCTCCGTGGTCCCGCCGATCGATCTGACTCCAGGCATGACGGTCGGTTTCGAGCTGCACCCGATGAGCCCGATCTCGGTCTCGGTTCGCTAGCGCCGGATCCACCCTTCGACCAGCTTCTTCCCCTCGTCGGCCCACAAGACGATGCTGGCCAGACCGACGCAGACGAGCCAGTCGGTCACCGTCAGCGGAGTCGTGCCGAACGACTCGTTGAGGAAGGGGATCTGGACCACGGCCACCTGGAGCAGGACCGAGATGCCGATAGCGCCCCAGAGCAAGGGATTGGTGAACAGCTGGCGGAAAGCACTGGTGCGATCGGAGCGGGCGTTGAAGCAGTTGAACAGCTGGGCGAGGACCAGGGTGGTGAAGGCCATGGTTCGTGCCTCCACGATGTCGCCCGAACCTTCGATGAGCCCTCCGGGCAGACGAAGATCGAGAGCGGTCAGGGTCACCACCGCCATCACCAGGCCCACCCACAGGATGCCCCCCCACATGGCGCGGTCGATGACGCGGTCGGTGATGCGACGCGGTGGTATTCGCATGACGTCCTCCGGGGGAGGGTCGACCCCCATGGCCAGGGCGGGGCCGGTGTCGGTGAGCAGATTTATCCAGAGGATCTGGGTGGCGAGCAGCGGCACCGCTAGGGTCTCGTCGAGCTGATCGAGCCCGATCAGACCCGCCAGCACCACGCCGAAGAACATGGTGAACACCTCGCCGATGTTCGAGGAGAGCAGGAAGCGGAGAAACTTGCGGATGTTGGCGAAGATCGCCCGTCCCTCCCTCACCGCGGCGATGATCGTGGCGAAGTTGTCATCGGCCAGGATCATGTCCGCCGCCTCCTTGGTTACGTCGGTCCCGGTCAGCCCCATGGCGACGCCGATGTCGGCCGACTTGAGCGCCGGCGCGTCGTTGACCCCGTCCCCTGTCATGGCCACGATGCTCTCGTCTGCCTGGAGTGCGTCGACGATTCGCAGCTTGTGCTCCGGGGCGACCCGGGCGAAAACCGAAGCCTGGCGAACGGCCTCGGCCAGCCCGGCATCGTCGAAATCCTCGATCTCGGCGCCGGATACGACAGTTGCCCCGTCCTCGACCATGCCCAGCTCCCCGGCGATGCGGCTGGCGGTGCGCGGGTGGTCGCCGGTGATCATGATGACGCGCACTCCTGCCCGTTTGGCCTCCTCGATCGCGGTCTTCGCCTCCGGGCGGGGCGGGTCGATGATCCCTACCACTCCCAGGTAGACGAGCTCGCTCTCCATCGACTCGTCCTCGGCCGGTCGTTCCCTATCGGGGAGGGGGCGGTAGGCCACGGCCAGCGTCCGCAGCGCCTGGTCGGCGAGACGGTCCACCACGGCGAGAACCTCGCGGCGGCGAGCCTCGGCGAGGGGTCGCACCTCGCCGGCCACCCGTTCGTGGGTGCAGCGGCTGAGCAGCACGTCGGGGGCCCCCTTGGTGACGAGGTCGATCCGTCCTTCGCGCTCGGTGTCACTCTCGAAGGTCGACATCAACTTCCGCTCCGAGGTGAACGGGATCTCCCCGACCCGCTCGAAGCGCGCTCGCCGGGCCTCGGTCACGCCCAGCTTGGCCTCGGCCACCAGGAAGGCCGCCTCGGTGGGGTCACCCTGCACCTTCCACTCGCCGCCTTCGTCCTCGAGGACCGCGTCGTTGGGGAGACTGCCCCCGGCGAAGAGGTAACGGACCTCGTCGACCAGTGTCTCGTCGTCGACCTCGCGGCCGTCGGCCAACAGCTTCCCCTCGGGGCGGTAGCCGCTCCCGGTGACCTCGACCTGACCCGAAGGGGTCACCGCGGTCACGATCGTCATCTCGCTCTTGGTCAGAGTCCCGGTCTTGTCCGAGCAGACCACCGAGGCCGACCCCAGGGTCTCCACCGAGGAGAGCCGCTTGACGATGGCCTTCTTCCGTGCCATGCGCTGGACTCCCAGCGCCAGCACCACCGAGAGGATGGCGGGCAGCCCTTCGGGCACCGCCGCCACGGCAAGGGACACCCCGACCAGGAGGACGTCGACCAGGTCGGAGGGCTGGGTGATCTCCGACGTGAAGAGGATGGCCCCCATCACCACGGCGGCGATCACGATGACGGCGATCCCCAGGGCCCGCCCCACCCGGTCGACCTCGCGCTGGAGCGGGGTGCGTTCCTCTTCGGTGTGCTCGAGCAGTCGGGCGATGTTGCCCATCGCGGTGCTCATCCCGGTGGCCGTCACCACCGCCCGGCCTCGACCCCGGGTCACCGCGGTCCCGTCGAAGACCATGTTCACCCGGTCGCCGATTCCGGCCGGGGCCTCCAGCGGGGCCACTTGCTTGGTCACCGCCTCGCTCTCACCGGTGAGTGGCGCCTCGGCCACCATCAACGAGGCAGCTTGCACCAGACGGGCGTCGGCCGCGATCGCGTCGCCCTCGGCGAGGACGAGGATGTCCCCGGGCACGACTTCGATGGCGGGCACCTCCTGTTCCCGACCATCGCGCAGCACGCCGGCGCTGGCCGCGGCCATTCGCTGCAAAGCGGCCACCGCCTGCTCGGCACGAGCCTCCTGCACGTACCCGAGCACGGCGTTGAGAACCACGATCGCGGCAATGACGATCGCCTCGAAGGGGATCTCCTCCCGCCCTTCCAGCGCCCAGGCCGCCAAGGAAATCACGACGGCGCCGAGAAGGAGGTAGATGAGAGGATCATTGAAATGGGCGAGGAGCTTTCGCCATCGAGGCACGGGTGTGGCCGAGTCGAGTTGATTCGGCCCGTGGCGCTCCAGACGCGCCGCCGCCTCCTCGGATGTCAGGCCTTGCTCGACGTCGGCCCCCAGGTCACCGGCCACGTCGGCGGCGGGGCGCAGCCAGGGCTCGATGGCCACCATCGCCTGATTCTCGGACACGGGCGAACGGTAGGCGCCGACTAGCCGGGGTCGGATCCAGCCCCGGCCGCGGCGCGACGCATCCAGAGCTCGCCGCCAAGGGGGACTCCCTGGTTCATCTCCGGCGGCCCCCAGGTCCCGGCCTGATAGCCGACCATCGACGGCTCTGATCCGAGCACCGGATCCCATATCCGCCAGGAGGCTTCCACCTCGTCGGCTCTAACGAACAGGGTCTGGTCGCCCTCGAGGATGTCCAGGATCAGGGTCTGGTAGGCGTCGCGCAGCTCCTCGTAGACGTCGGAATAGCGGAAGTGAAGCGACTGGGTGTCGATGGTGGTGTCCTCATGGGGGGACTTCACGTTGAATCGGAGCGAGAACCCCTCGTCCGGCTCGAGGATTATGAGCAAGACGTCGGGCTCGTGGACGCAGTCGTCACGCCGCCCGTGGAACACGCACATGGCCGGCTCGCGAAAGGTCACGGTGATCCTGGTGGACCGCTCGGGCAGCCGCTTGCCGGTTCGGAGCAGGAACGGGATCCCCTGCCAGCGCCAGGTATCGACATAGAGCCGGATGCCGGCGAAGGTCGGCGTGCTCGATCCCGGGTCCACCCCTTCCTCGTCGTGATACCCCGGCACCGGCGAGCCGTCGACCTGACCCGCCCCGTACTGCCCGAAAATCACGTCATCGGGCTCGACCGGGGCCACTGCGTCGATGACCTTCACCTTCTCGTCCCTGATCCGGTCGGCATCGAAGACGTTTGGTGGCTCCATCGCCACCAGTGCCAATAGCTGGGTCAGGTGGTTCTGCACCATGTCCCGAACCACACCGGCGTGGTCGTAGAAACGCGCCCGCCCTCCGATGCCAAGCGACTCGGCCACCGTGATGTCGACACGGGCGACCCGATCGCGGTTCCACAGACGCTCGAACATCGGGTTGGTGAAGCGGAAGGTGAGCAGGTTCTGCACCGTTGCCTTGCCCAGGTAGTGATCGATGCGATAGATCTGCGACTCGTCGAAGTGCGACCTGAGCAGATGGTTGAGCTCCCGGGCAGTCTCCAGGTCGGTGCCGAACGGCTTCTCCACCACCACCCGGGCCCATCCTTCCCCGGTGGTCAGCCCGGCGCCGCCGAGCCCCTCGATGGTGGCGCCGAAGATGCTCGGCGGGATCGCCATGTAGAAGACGCGGTTCCCGGGCAGCCCGCGCTCGCCCTCGATGGCCTCTATCCGGCGGCGAAGGGACCGGTAGCCGTCCAAGCCTTCGCCGAGGGCATGGTGGAACACGTTCCGGTCGCACCAGACCCTGGTCTCGTCGAGACCGGACCCGGCCGCAGCCAGCGCCTGCCGGGTCCACTCGCGATAGCGCTCGTCGCCGAGATCCTTCCGGGACACACCGAGCACGACACAACGTTCGCCCACCTCCTCGCCGGCGATGAGGCGATACAGAGACGGAATCAGCTTGCGCTCGGCCAGGTCCCCGGTGCCGCCGAAGATCACGAAGATGTGGGGATCGACGTGGGTCACTTCGACTCAGCTCGAGGTTGCACCGAGGACCCTGAGCAGGGCTTGGCGGCAATGCTCCTTGTAGCGGCTGTGGTTGGCCCGCCAGTCGGTGGTCTGCAGCCACTGCAAGAACATTCCCTCGATCACCGCCCTCATCTGTATAGCTGCCACCGTCGGGTCCTCCACACGCAACACCCCCCTCTCAACCCCGGCCACGATCAGCTCGCGGTAGAAGCTGTTCATTATCGACCGGCCCTTGTCGGCGAACTCGTCGAACTCGGGGGACCGAGCCTGGTGCTCGACCCCGTCGAGGTAGAACCGGAAGAAGTCGCGGTTGGCCTCGGGGCTCACCCAGATGGCGTCGATCACGTCGGACATGGCGCCGGCCGGATCCCCGGACTCGGCGAGACGCTGCCGGATCCGCCTCTCTGTCGCCTCGAGGACCCATTCGAGCGAGGAGAGGACTAGACCGTCCTTGGTCTGGAAGTGATAGAGGAGCAGGCCCTTGGACACACCGGCCTCGGTGGCGATCTGCTGGAGTGGGACGCGGTGGACGCCGTCCCGGGCCATCACCTTGTAGGCGGCCCGGATCATCGTCGCCCGTCGATCCTGCGCCCTGGTCCGCGCCGAGACGCCTTGGGTCATGGCAGCTTCACGTACTCGAAGTCGGTGGGCTTGCCCTGGATGCCCCGGGCCGGATGCGCTATCCACCCCGCGAACTCCCCCGGCTCCAGCTGCGGCTGCATCAGGCTCTCGATATAAGCCTGATCGTCGGAGGTGGGTAGCCACTTGCCCTTTTTCGCCTCGAACTCCCCCTCGGCGACAAGACGCCCGTCCGGCGAGACCGAGATGCCGGCGAACTCGCCGATGTTCCGGTTGAAGGCGACGTTCGGCAGCTCGATGAGAAAGTCGATGCCGCGTGCCGAGAGCTCGTTGTTCCAACGCGAGATACCGCCCTGGCAGTCGTCGATGAAGTCGTCCCGGAGCCGGGCGTTGAGCGCATTGAGGGCGGGGACCTCCACCTGACGCAGCTCTCCATCCACCAACTTCGTGACCGGATAGGTGTCGTCGACCAGCCGATGGTCGTCTTCGAGCCGGTCTTCGTGGAATCGGCCCTTGATCCCGGCATTGAAGAAGTTGGCGGCGTTGGTCGACTCCTCCGATCCGAACAGGTCGAGGGTCAGCGAGAAGTGGAGGTTGGTCTTGCGTTGGATGGCAGGAAGGTCGATGACGCCGAGCCGGCGCACTGCGTCGATGTCATACGGGTCGTCGACACCGCCTTCCACCATGGCCTGGGCGGTCCGCTCCACGATCCGCTTCACCCCCGTATATCCGACGAACATGTGATGCGCCTCCTCGGCCAGCATGAACCGGCAGGTCCGGGAGAGCGGGTCGAACCCGGACTGTGCCAACGCCTCCAGCTGCATCTTCCCGTCACGATCGGTGAAGTAGGTGAACATGAAGAAGGACAGCCAATCGGGAGTGGACTCGTTGAACGCTCCCAGCATGCGTGGCTTCTCGTCGCTGCCCGACTGCCGTTGCAGCAACTCCTGGGCCTCCTCCCGCCCGTCCCGGCCGAAGTACTTCTGGAGCAGGTAGACCATCGCCCACAGGTGACGACCCTCCTCCACGTTCACCTGGAACAGGTTTCGCATGTCGTAGATCGAAGGCGCGGTCGAGCCCAGGTGACGCTGCTGCTCGACGGAGGCGGGCTCGGTGTCGCCCTGGATGACGATGAGACGCCTCAGCATGGCCCGATACGGTCCGGGGACCTCGGTCCAAACCGGCTCGCCCACGTGCTCGCCGCAGGGGATGGTGCGCCCTTCTACCTCGGGCGCGAGGAGGATCCCCCAGCGGTACTCGGGCATCTTCACGTAGTCGAACTTGGCCCAGCCCTCCTTCTCGACGCTGATCGCGGTTCGCAACCACACGTCTGCCATCTGGAACCCCTCGGGGCCCATCGACATCCACCAGTCGATGTACCCGGGGTGCCATTGCTCCAGGGCGCGACGCAGTTTCGGGTCCTCGGCGAGGCCGACGTTGTTGGGGATGAGCAGGTCGTAATCGACGTTTTCGGCGGTCATCACACCCTCCTCCTGTCGTACTCAGGTCTGATCCCGGTGCCATAACGCCGCAGCGCACCGGTCTCGCCCGAGGCGTTGGGGCGTTGGAACACCCAGTTCTGCCAGGCGGTGAGCCGACCGAAGATCTTGGTCTCCATCGTCTCCGGCCCGGGAAAGCGAAGATTCGCCTCCATGCCGGTGAGACCGTCCGGGGAGAACGAGACCCTCTCCTCGATCATCACGCGGAGCTCATCGTCCCAGTCGATGTCGTCCATGACATCGGTCACGAGCCCCGCCTCGAGCGCCTCGCGGGCATCGAGACGGTGCCCAACCGCACTCATTGCGGCCTTGAGCCCGGAGTCGTCGCCCCAGAACCGGGTCTCCAACCGGGTGAGCCCGTTGGCCATGGGGAGCAGCCCCGTCGAGGAGCGGGTGAGCATGATCCCGGCCAGGTCGCCTTCGCCCGTCCACGGCCCGTCGAGCATGTAGCTGCGGTCGGCGGCGAGGACGAGCTCGGTGAGGAAGCCCACGAAGCAGCTCGCCGGCTCCACCAGGCTGAGCAGGGTCCGCGATGTCATCTCCAGCCGCTTGAGGAGCCGCTTCCAGTAGAGGGCGACTTCGCGCAGGAACCAATCGCCGCCCGACTCGACCAGGAGCCGGTCGTAACCCTCGACCAGGCCGAAGTCGCCCTGGCTGCGGATGACCACGGTTCCGAGCTCCAGCTCGTTCACCCGCAGATGGAGGATGGCGTCGTCGAGCTCACGAGCCAGCGCCAGAGGCCAGAACTCGGCCCCGGCGCCCACCGGGTCGGCCGGCGGCGGCCCACTCGGGCCGGCGATGACGAAGGTGGCGATCCCTCCGGGCCGGTCGATCTCCACCACGAGCGTGCTGTATGTGATTCGATCCTCGCCGATCTCGCGTTGGATCGGGGTCAGCGTCACTCCCGAGGCGCCGGAGGGCCGATCACCGTCGGATGCCATCTCCAAGGCCCGGCGTCGGACCGTATCTTCGAAGGAAGACGAGGGGACCAACTCGTCGACGAGACGCCACTCCAAGGCGCGCCTTCCCTTGATCCCCTCCTCGACGGTGCAGAAGACATCGGCCCGATCTCTTCGGACATGGCGTTTGTCGACCAGACGGGTGAGCCCGCCGGTCCCGGGGAGGACACCGAGCAGCGGGACCTCGGGCAGGGCTACCGAGGAGCTCCCGTCGTCGACCAGCATGATGTGGTCGGCGGCCAGGGCCAGCTCGTACCCTCCCCCGGCCGCATTGCCCCTCAACGCGGCCAGATAGCGCTGACCCGAGTTGGCCGTGGCATCCTCGATCGCGTTTCGGGTCTCGTTGGTGAATTTGCAGAAGTTGACCTTGAGCGGATGCGCGGAGACGGCCAGCATCCCGATGTTGGCCCCGGCGCAGAAGACCCGGTCGTTGAGTGATCCGATCACGACCGCCCCAACCTCGGGGTGCTCGAAGCGGAGACGCTGCACTGCGTCGGCGAGCTCGATGTCGACTCCGAGGTCGTACGAGTTGAGCTTCATCTCGTAGCCCTCGTGCAGACCGGCCGAGGGATCGACATCCATGTCGAGATGAGCCACCGGCCCGTCGACCCGGAGCCGCCAGTGGCGATAGCGATCGGGCTCGGTCTGGAAGTCGATCACATACCGATCTTAGACCGACCGGTCAGTCAGCTTCAATGGGTTCCGGCGGTGTCTCTCAATATCCCCATACATCGTGAGCGACCTCGACGGTCCGGGCCAGTTTGCGCCACTGGTCGTCGTGGCCCAGCAGGTTGCCGTGCGCCGTGGACGAGAACCCGCACTGATGGCTCAATGCCAGCTGGTCCAGGGGGATGTACTCGGCCGCCTCGTCGATCCGCTTCTTCACCTCGTCGGCGTCCTCGACCTCGGCCTGTTTCGAGCTCATCAGGCCGAGCACCACCATCTTGTTCTCGGGCACGAAGCGGAGTGGGGCGAAGTCGCCTGACCGCTCGTCGTCGTACTCGAGGAAGAAGGCGTCGACGTTCATCTCGTTGAACAGGATCTCCGCCACCGGCTCGTACCCGCCCTGAGTGACCCAGGCGCTCTGGAAGTTTCCCCGGCACAGATGGATCGCGGCCACCATGTCGTCGGGCCGGCCCTCGAAGGCGTCGTTGACCAGACGGCTGTAGAGCCGGGTCAGCTCGTCGGGGTCGTCACCCCGCGCCGCAGTCCGCTCTCGCACCTCGGGGTCGCAGAGATAGGCCAGGTTGGTGTCGTCCATCTGCACGTATCGGGCGCCCCGCGAGGCGAGATCGGCGATCTCCTCCCGATAGGCGGCGGTGAGATCGTCGAAGAACTGCTCGAGATCGGGATAGACCTCCTGGCTGATCCCCTGACGCCCGCCCCGGAAGTGCAGCATCGACGGGGCCGGGATGGAGACCTTTGGGGTCTTGGTGACCTGAGAGGCGAGGTAGTCGTAGTCGGCGCCCTGGATGGACCGAACATGGCGGATCGGGGCCTCGACGTGCATCGTCGGTGGCGAGAACTCGATCTCGGTCCCGTCGGTGCGGTGGAACCTGGCCAGGAAGTCGCCTTCGATCACGGCCACCCCCTCAAGCTGCTCCAGGAAGTCGACGTGGAACATGTAGCGACGGAACTCGCCATCGGTGATCCCCCGAAGGCCGACGTCTTCCTGTTGTCTCACCACCGCGGCGATGGCATCGTCCTCGACCTTCCTCAGCTCTTCGGGGCCGATCTCCCCCCCGGCACGCCGAGCCCGAGCGTCGATCACCGACTCCGGCCGCAGGAAGCTCCCCACGTGGTCGGCTCGAAACGGGGGGCGATCACTCATCGTCGTCTCCTTGTGGTGGGTCCGGCGACGACTGTACCGACTGGGCGACGGGAGGAGTCCCGTGAGTGTGAAACGACTCGATCGTCTTCAGTCCCCATGCCTGGCCTTTGGCCCGGTCGGCTTCCGTCCAGGTGATGAGCTCCCAGTCGGGGGCGAGGACCAGACGTGCGCCTGCGTTGACGGTCTCGATCCTGTTACCTCCCGGCTCCCAGACATAAAGGAAGAAGGTCTGCTGTATGGCGTGCTTGTGCGGTCCGGTCTCGATGAACACGCCGTGCTCGAGGTACAGGTCCGCTCCGCGCAGGATGTCCTCGCGCTGATCCACTGCAAAGGCCACGTGATGGAGTCTTCCCGGTGTCTTGGTCCAGTCGTTGGTGTAGACCACGTCGTAGCCCTTGTTGGAGAAGGTCATCCAGATCCCTGCGATGTCACCATTGTCGAGCTGTATCTGCTCCGTCGGCAGAGCCCCCAGGACCGACACGACGAAGTCTCGGCTGGCCTCGACGTCGGCCGCCAGGAAATTGACATGGTCCAGCCGGCGCACCCCGATCCCGTGATTGGGATGGCGCTGAGCCTGGTTCTTGAGGGCGGGCCTGGCCTCGTCAGTCGCCGTGTATCTCTCCGACTCGAAGTAGAGGTCCCATTCGTGCCCATCGGGATCGGCGAACGCATAGGTCGCTCCCCTTCCCGGCTGGCCATCGACCCATCCCCGGCCCAGGCCGGTCGACTCGATCGCCTCGGCGCGACGTTGCAGCGCAGCCTCGTCGACGGCGCGGACGCCGACCCGGCCGATCCCGGGCTCGGCCCTGGCGCTCAGCTTCAGGCTGAAGCGCTCGTAGTCGTCCCAGGTGCGGAGATAGGCGGTGCCGTCGCCGGAATCGACGGCGTCCATGGACAACACGTCGGTGAAGAAGCCCAGGCTCTCGTCGAAGAGCGGCGTGAACAGCTCCACGTATCCGAGATGAGCGATGTCGAGGTTCGAGCGCATCGTGGTCCCTCGCTGTGGTCTCAGCTTGCTCTTCGACGCCGCAACAAGCCTTGCAGGGTCGGGATGACGCCGCGCGGGATCCACAGGAACAATACGATGACGAGGATCCCGTAGACCAGAACCCGGAGCTGGCCGAGCTCGATCAAAACCTCGTCCAGGGCGGTGAAGGTGATCGCTCCCAGGATCGGCCCGAACAGCGTCCCGATGCCGCCGAAGGCGAGCATCACCAGCACGACCACATCGACCTGGGCGAATCCAAAAGTGGTGGGGCTGATCCGGCCTTCGGTGAAGGCATAGGTCGCCCCGGCCATCCCCAGCATGGCAGCCCCGATCAGCGCGGCATAGACCCGATAACGCGCCACGTCCACACCGGCCAGCTCCGCCGCAACCTCATCGTCACGCAGAGCGCGAAAGGCCCAGCCGACATGGGAGCGGCGCAACAGCCCATGTGCCAACAGGAACACCAGCACCAATCCCAGCATCACGTAGTAGGGGGGGATCTGGCGTCGTAGGAAGCTGTCTGCTCCTGAAGAGATGGGAAAGCCCGACTCGCCTCCGGACACACCGCCCAGCCCGAGCAGGAGGTTCTCGAAAGCGAGGGCGAAGATCAGGGTGATTATCCCGGTGAAGATGACGCCGAGCGAGCGCCGCACTGCGATCCAGCTCAACAGCCCGCCGACCAGACTGGCGACCAGGGTTGCCACGACGATGCTCACGATGATGGGCAGCCCCACCGTGTCGGCAAGGATTGCGCCCCCGTAACCGCCGAGACCGGCCAACGCACCGACACAGAGGAAGAGTTGACCGGTGCTGCCAAAGATCAGGTTGAAGCCGATGGCATAGCAGGCAAAGGTGAGCCCGATCACAGCCACTCCCATCTGGACCCGGGAGTCTCCGAGCCAGAGGGGGGCGAGTGCGAGGAGCGCTCCGATCAGCGCGACAGGCAACGACAGCGCGCGCAGCGATCGCGACGCACGCTCCTCGGTGCCACCAATCAGCGCGGTGCCGGTCGCTTCGGTGAACCGCTCGGTCATTCCCGCACCCCCAAGAGCCCGGACGGTCGGATGAGGATGGTCACCGCTGCCGCACCGAGCAAGATGATCAGTGATAGGAACGTCCCGATGGACGATGCGGCGATGCTGCTGACGATCCCGAGGATGATCCCGGCGAGCATGGCCCCGGTGACACTCCCCAGCCCCCCCACCACGGTGACGATCAGGGCGAAGACGGTGATGCCGAACCCGGCCGACACGGTGACCGGCCGCACCATCGACTGGGTCACCGCCACCAGGGCGGCGAGGAGACCGCTGAGGGCGAGGATGATACGGAGCATGCGTTGGGGGTCGATCCCGACCAGCCGCGCCCCCTCCTCGTCCTCGATCACCGAGCGGACCGCCCGACCCAAGGTGGTTCCCCGGAAGAAGGCGAAGAGTGTGCCGAGAGCTACCAGTGTTATGGCCGAGGCCACGATGCTGCCCCTCCGCATGGGGACCCCGAGGATCTCGATCGGTCCCCCTCCGATGCGCAGAGTGAGCCCCTCCGTGGGATAGCGCCAGGTGAGGTATCCGTCGACGATGAAGGCGACGCCGAGGGTGAGGAGCAGACTGAGCAGTACCCGGGCCTCGCCCTGGAGGCGGTATATGGGGCGGAGGATGGTCTGGTCGAATATCAGCCCGAGCACGACACCGACCGCCAAACCGATTCCAACTGCGGGCAGGATGGGGACTTCGGCGTTGATGGCGAAGAGGGTGGCCATTGCGGAAATGACCGCCATCTGCCCGTAGGCCAGGTTGAGCACGCCGCCCAGCCCGTACACCAGGGTGAGCCCGGCGGCCAGCAGACCGAACTGAAGCCCGAGGACGATCCCGTCGAGGACGCTGGCGATCACGTCACACCCAGGTAGGAACGTCTGACTTCCGGGTTCATCGACAGCGCTTCGGAGGTCCCCTCCAGCTCGATCATCCCGTTCTCCAGCACATAGCCTCGGTCGCTGAACGCCATCGCCAGCGGCACCTGCTGCTCGGCGACGAGCACGGTCAACCCTCGGCCACGCAGCACCCGCAGGGCCTGGTAGGCCTCTGCGGCGAGCTTGGGGGCCAGCCCGGTGGTGGGCTCGTCGAGAACCAGAAGACGAGGCTTTGCCATCAGGGCACGACCCATCGCCAGCATCTGCTGCTCGCCCCCGCTCATCGTGCCGGCGTGTTGACGACGCCGCTCGGCGAGACGAGGAAAGAGATCCATGACCAGGGTCATGGTCTCTGTGTCCGGTCGGTCGGGGTAGGCCCCGAGCGAGAGGTTCTCCTGCACGGTCATCCTCGGGAAGAGGTGCCGCTCGGCGGGAACGAAGCTGACTCCGAGACGGGCGATGCGTTGTGCCGGCATCCCGACGATATCCGAGCCTTCGAATCGGACCGCGCCCGAGGAAGGTGCCAGTAGCCCGAGCACCGATCGGAACAAAGTCGTCTTCCCGGCACCGTTCGACCCGATGATCATCACCGCCTCACCGGATTCGACACGGAAGTCGACGTCCCGGATCACATCGGCGCCCTGGTAGCCGGCAGCGAGCCCACTCACCTCGAGCATCATCCCGCCCCCGCCCCCAAGTAGGCCTCGATGACCGCTTGGTCCCGCATCACCACGTCGGCGGGCCCCTCGGCCAGCACCCGACCGAAGTCGAGGACAACAACTCGCTCAGCCAGCTGCATGACCGCCTGCATCACATGCTCGACCCAAACCACGGTCACCCCGAACTGCTCCCGGATGGTTCGCACCATCTCGATCGAGGACGCCAGTTCGGTCTCGTTGAGCCCGGCCATCACTTCGTCGAGCAGGAGCAGCTTGGGACGGCCGGACAGGGCTCGGGCCAGTGCCAGGAAACGTTGCTCGTGGAGATTGAGGTTGCCTACGTGGTCGTCCCGCCGATCGGCGAGACCGACCAAAGAGAGCATCTCGCTCCCGATGGCGAGCGCTTCCTCCTCGTCGCGGCGACCCGTCTCTGCGCCGAACATGGCGCCCAAAGCCGCATTCTCCACGACGCTCATGTGCAGGAAGGAGCGCGGAGTCTGCTGCACCATCGCGATCCCCTTCCGGCGGACCCGGTGGGGCAGGTGACGGGTGATGTCCTCGCCGGCGAAGCGGATACGACCGCGTGTGGGGTCTTCCAGGCCCACGATCATCTTGAGCAGGGTGCTCTTCCCGGCGCCGTTGGGGCCGACGATGGCGAGTATCTCGCCCTCGTCGGCCCCTACATTCACCCCGTCCACCGCCGGGAGGCCACCGAAGACCTTCGACATGTCCTCCAGCTCGAGAAGGGGCATCTAGTGGCCCACTAGTCCTTTACGGCTGGTAAGGCTCGAGCGGTTCGGACTGGGTCAGCACCTCCAACCACCAGTCACCGGCCTCGTTGAGCCCCTCGGGTGCCGGGCCCTCCGTGATTCGGAAGAAGATCGGCTGGGCCTCAGCCAACTCGCCCCACTCGGTCCAGCTCATGGTGTGGGCATAACCCTCGAGATCGAACGAGGTCTGGTGCATGTATTCGGCGATCGCCACCGGGTCGTCACCGACCTCGCCCACCGCTTGGGCCACCATGGTCACGATCCCGTGCCCGGCGACCGCGTCATCGGACATCATCGCGTTGTCCGAGAACTCGAGGTAGCGCGCGGCAAGGTCGGCGTATTCTTCGCCGGTGTAGTCGGCGCAGGCGAAGTCGGCATAGCGCCCGACCGCGACGTCGACCTGTTGTCCGACCGCCAGGTCGGGTGGGACCCAGGCGCCGGTCACCGGCACATCGCCGATCAAATCTGCCGAAAGCCCGAGAATCGCCGCGTTCCCCGGCGGGTGACCGGTGGCCACCACCATCTCGGCGCCGGCATCGGCCATGTTGCGAACAAACGGGGTGAAGTCGGTGTCCGGGGGAACCGGTGCCACCTGGATCTCGCCATAGTCGACATCGGAGCCCTCGAAGGTGGCCTCCACGGCCCCGGCAAACGCCTGACCCCAGGCGTAGTCGGCGACGATGACCCCGACGGTGGTGAGACCCTGCTCCTGGGCGTACTGAAGCACCGGCGCCGCGTCCATTGGAGCTGCGGGGAGACAGGTACGGAACATGAAGCGACTGTCTGCGGTGAGAGCGACCTCGGTGCCCGACTTGACCAGGAACGTCGGCATCTGCAATTCCTCGGCCAGAGGTGAGACGGCGGCGCCGACTGTGCTGGAGATGATGCCGCCAAGGGCGACCACACCGTCCTCGACCAGCCGTTCGAACCCGGCGACACCGGCATCGGCGTCATTCTCGGAGTCCTGTTCGACGATCTCGATCATCCTCCCGTCGACACCACCGGCAGCATTGATCTCCTCGGCGGCGAGAAGCATCCCGTCGCGGGCCTGGACGGCCCACGGAGTGAACCCGGTCAGGGCCGACAGCAACCCGATCCTGATCGGCTCGCCGGACGGGGCGGCGGTGGTCTCGGTTGGCGCCTCGGTGGTATCCGTCGGCGCCTCCGTTGTATCCGTCGGCGCCTCCGTGGTGCCCGGCTCCTCCGTGGTGTCGCTCGCATCGTCTCCGCCGCACGCCGCCACGAACAGTGCCAGCACGGCGAACAAGGCGAGCAATCTCACGCTCAGGGATTTGTCCCTCATTTGCTCCTCCTCAATCGGCCCAATTGGTGAACCGTTTGCCCGGTTCGGTCAGACACGGACGAGTCGATGCCCGTGGCACCGGGGGCACCCTAATCCCACGACGGCGCCGACGGGGGGGTGATCCCGCAACCCCGTCAATATGACCTCGGGAAGACCATCCCGTCCATGAGCTTGCGTGCGGTCCGGATTATCCCGGCGCCGACGATCACAGGCTCCGGGCCCTCGGCGAGTCGGACGGTGGCATCGAAGGACCCGGTCGGATGCTCGAGCCGGACCCTGTCCGAGCCCGGGTCGAGTCGGGCCGTATCGAAGGCGACTGACCCGGGGAGAAGACAGGCGGTGGCCACGCTGACCGCTCCGAGCACCCCTATCGCCTGATGACACCGATGGGGGATGAAGGTCCGGGTGCAGATGGCCCCTCCGGCTCGTGGGGAAGACACCAGTGTGAGCTTGGGAACCGTGGCCCTCGTCACGTCACCCAGGTTCATCAAGGGCCCGGCTCGAAGACGGATCTCCTCGAGCTCGCTCTTCAACCGGTCATCGGCCTCCAACTCCTCGCAGCTCTCGTATCCGGTGATCCCGAGATCGGCTGCGCGCAGGAGTGCCACCGGCATCCCGTTGTCGATGAGAGTGGCCTCGACACCGACGAGGGTGTCGACGACCCTTCCTGTGGGGAGGAGCGCTCCGGTGCTGGAGCCTGCGATGTCCTCGAATTCGATCGTGACCTCCGCGGCCGAGCCCGGGACCCCGGCGATCTCGGTGTCTCCCGCGTAGATGGGGGCACGCCCTTCGACGGGGAAGGCGGCCACCGCAATCCGTCCCGTGTTCTTCATCAGGATCCGGACCGATGGCCGGCCGTCGCCGGGGCGGATCAGACCTCGCTCCACGGCGAACGGGCCCACCGCCGCCAGCATGTTCCCGCAGTTCTGCTTGTCGGTGACCTCGGGCCGGTCCACCGACACCTGGAGGAATAGGTACTCGAGGTCGACATCGTCTCGCTCCGAGGTGGCTACCACCGCGACCTTGGTGGTGAGGGGGTGGGCGCCTCCGACACCGTCGATCTGTCTCGGATCCGGCGAGCCCATCACCCGAAGAAGCAGGGAGTCGCGGTCGCCCTCGTTGTCGGGGAGATCCTCGGCGAGGAAGAACGCCCCTTTCGAGGTGCCACCCCGCATCAACATGCACGGGATACCCAGGGAGTTGGAGCTCATCGCATCGCTTTCGGCCTCGGTGGCGAAGATAGCGACGAGGGATGCCGCAGATAGGGTTGTCGTGATGAGTCAGGAGTCGCTTCTGGTGATAAGCGCCCACGTCGGGGACTTCGTGTGGAGGGCCGGTGGGGCCATCGCCCTCTACACCTCCCGGGGTCACCCCGCCACGGTGGTCTGCCTCGCCTACGGGGAGCGCGGGGAGTCGGCGCGATACTGGCGTCAGGGCATGGACCTCCGCCAGGTGAAGGAGAAGAGACATGAGGAGGCGGTGGCCGCGGCCAAGGTCCTCGGCGCCGACCTGCAAGCCTTCGACTCGGACGATTACCCGTTGATGGAGTCCCCTGGGCTCCTCGAGCGTCTGGTGAAGGTCTATCGCGAGGTTCGCCCCTCCATCGTCCTAACCCACACCGAGCGGGACCCGTGGAACCGGGATCACGAGACGGCACATTCGATGGCGACCCACGCTCGCATCATCGCCCAGGCGGCCGGTCACGACCCGGGCACCGAGGTGATCGGCGCGCCACCGGTGTTCCTCTTCGAGCCCCACCAGACCGAGTACTCCGGTTTCCGGCCCGACATCCTCCTCGACATCACCGAGGTGTGGGATCGGAAGCTGGATGCAATGCGATGCATGGAGGGCCAGGAGCACCTGTGGGATTACTACACGGACGTGGCGGCGAGACGGGGAACTCAGGCAAAGCGCAACTCGGGCCCGAATCTCGGGTTGGTGACGGACACCAAGGCCGAGGCCTACATGCGGATGTATCCCCAGGTGGCCAGGGAGCTCTCCTGATGGGAGGTGGAGTCGTGGTGCGAAAGGTGCCCCGCGTCGGCTCCGACATCGTGGCCGGGCTGGCCGAAGCGGGGGTGGCCACCGTTCACGAGGCCGGCGGGACCGCCCTCCTCGATCCGGGAATCAGACCCATCCAGGAGGGAAGTCGCATCGCCGGCCCGGCAGTGACCGTCTCCTGCGCCCCCGGGGACAACATCATGGTCCACGCTGCGGTCGAGGTGATCGAGCCGGGGGACGTCCTGGTCGTGGCCACGACATCGCCTTCGACGCACGGGATGTTCGGTGAGTTGCTCGCCACCTCGGTGATGGCCCAGGGATGTGTGGGGGTTGTGGTCGATGCCGGAGTCCGTGACGTCTCCGATATGCGTGACATGGGTCTCCCCGTCTGGTCTCGGGCCATCCACGCCTCAGGCGCCATGAAGGCCGCCCCCGGCTCGGTGAATGTCCCGCTGATGTGCGGGGGCGCCGCGGTGGGGCCCGGCGACGTGGTGGTGGCCGATGACGACGGCGTGGCCATCGTCGAGAGGGAGCGTGCCGTCGAAGTCCTCGAGGCAGCCCGACTGCGTCTGGAGCGGGAAGAGGAAGCGCGGCGCCGTCTCGCCGCTGGTGAGCTCGGCGTCGATTTCTACGGTTTCAGGGAGCGGCTCGAGGACATGGGAGTCCGCTGGATCGACCAGCCCGGGAGCTGAGGTGCGATGAGAGTCGGCATCCTCGGGCTCGGTGAGGCAGGCTCGCTCATCGCCGCCGGTCTGGTGAAGGCAGGTGACGAGGTGCACGCCTTCGATCCGTCCCCAGTGCCCACACCCGACGGCGTGATGCGTCATCCTCGCCCCGACGCCGCGGTGGCGGCCTGCGAGCTGGTCTTGGCAGTGACTCCGGGGGCGCAGGCCCGTACGGCATTGGACGATGTGCTGAACGCACTCGGGAGCGGAGTCGTGTATGCCGACCTCTCGACCGGCTCGCCCGCCATGAAGGAGGAGTTGGCCGAGCTCGTCGACGGGCGCGAACGACTGTTCGCCGACGTCGCCTTGATGTCACCGGTCCCCGGGCGCGGCCTGTCGGCACCTGCCCTCGCCTCGGGGAGCGGAGCCGCGCAGTTCGCCGAGCTGATCAACGCGCGCGGCGGAGAGGTCGATGTGGTCGGTACGCGAGCGGGAGAAGCTGCGACGCGCAAACTGCTGCGCAGCGTGGTGATGAAGGGCCTGGCCGCACTGCTGATCGAGAGTGTGGAGGCCGGCGATAGGGCCGGAAAGGGTGAGTGGCTATGGGATCATCTCGTCTCGGAGCTCACCAGCCTCGACGCCGCGATGCTGCGACGTCTGCTGCTCGATACGGCTCCTCATGCCGGGCGGCGGATAGAGGAGATGAGAGCCGCCCACGAGCTGCTGGTGGGGTTGGGCCTGTCCGCCCCCATGACCATCGCCACCCTCGCCCATCTCGAGCGTCTCCTGGCCGAGGGGATGCCCGACATCTCGGTCGACTAGCTGCCTCGAGGCTCAGAGCCAGGTGTCGTCGCTCCAGCCTCCGAGGTCGTAGTCGGCGAGACACGACGCGACCAGCTCGTCGAAGCTGTCGGCCAGACCACGGATCTGTGCGAAGCGGAGCACGTCGAGGCGAATCTGGTCCTGATTGCCACCGTAGTTGACCTCGTACCAGGAGTGGCGGGAACCGAACTCGGAGCCAACCGCATCCCAGATGAGCTTGAACAGCTTGACCCGGTCGTGCGCATCTCCTTCGGAGCCCCTGTAGTAGCGGTCGATGAGAGGGCGCAGCTCTTCGTTGAGCAGGTCGCGGCTCGACGAAGGAGTGACCAGGGGCGCACCACCTAGCAGCTCGGTGAAGATCTCCCGGGCCTTGGGGAAGGCCTGGGTGCCGAAGAGACGGATCAGGGTCGCGTACTCCAGGGCAGGCACAACGCTGCCGCCGGGCCCGGGTTGGGTCTCGTGACACAAGGTCGAGGTGATGCCCCAGATCAGGTTGCGCCAGCCGATGAGCTCACCCAGCTTGGCTTGCACGCCACGGAACTCAAACGTCCCGTTGGCCTTCAATCCCCGGGCCAGCAGCCCGCAGAGGAACTCGAGCTTGATGGCGAGACGGGTCCCCGACTGCAGCGTGTATCGGGGCATGAACCCGGACTGGGCATAGAACCCGGTCGCCTTCTCGACGTCGCGGTAGACGAGGACATCCTCCCAGGGCACGAGGACCCGGTCGAAGATGGCCACCGCGTCGTTCTCGTCGAACCGGCTCGACAGCGGGTAGTCCCAGGGAGCCTGCACAGGTTGCTCGTAGGAGGCCCGACTGACCAGCTTCATCCCGGGAGCGTCCATGGGGACGATGAAGGCCAGGGCGTAATCCTCGGACTTTCCCGGCTCCAGGCCGACTGCGCTGTTCTGGGCGACAAAGGTGGCATGGGTCAGGGCCGAGCCGGTGGCCAGCATCTTGGCCCCTTCCACCACCATCCCCTCGTCACGCTCCTCGACCACATGGACGTATACGTCCTCGACCTCATGCACCGCCCGGTCTCGGTCGATGGGAGGGTTGATCAGGACGTGATTGAGGAACAGGCACTGCTCGGCGTAACGCCGGTACCAGGACCGGGCGCTCTCCCCGAAAGGGTGGTACCAGTCGGGATCGGCACCGAGAGTGGCCATGAACGAGGCCTTGTAGTCCGGGGACCGGCCCATGTAGCCGTACGAGAGACGAGCCCAGACCGCCATTGCGTCGCGAGCCGCGAGTAGGTCCTCGGAGGTGTAGCTCGGCATGAAGAAGCGGTGGGTGACGATCCCCTGCCGGTCCTCCCCGAGCAGCACCGTGCTCAGATCCGGATCGTGGAGGGCGTCGTACATGCGGGCCACCGACCTGGCCGCATTGCGAAAGGCGGGGTGGGTGGTCACATCGCTCACCCGGTCACCGTCGATCCAGACCTCACGGCCGTCCCGCAACGACTCCAGGTAACGGTCCCCGGTGAGCAGGCTCAGTGCGCCGTCTCCCGCAGCTTGAAACGTTGGATCTTGCCGGTAGCGGTCCGGGGGAAGTCCTCGACGTACTCGACCACGTGGGGGAACTGGTAGCGCTGCAATGCCGACTTGCACCACTCCTGGAGCTCGGGGACCAGCCCGCCCTGGTCGGACGCCCCGTCGGCGAGGATGATGACTGCCTTGATCCGGGAGAGATGCTCGACCTCCACCGCGACAACTGCTGCCTCGCGAACCGAAGGGTGCTCCATGAGCCGGTTCTCGATCTCGATCGGGCTGACCCAGAGACCGCCGACTTTCATCATGTCGTCGACCCGCCCCTCGTACCAGAAGTAACCATCGTCGTCCACGCGGTACCGATCCCCGGTGAGGAACCAGTCACCACGGATCTTCTCCTTGCTTCGGTCGTACTGGTGCCAGTACATGCTGAGGGCACTCGGCCCGCGGACGTACATCTCCCCCGCCTCCCCAGGCGAACAGAGATGGCCATCGGGGTCACGGACCTCGAGCTCGTACCCGTCGACCGGGGTCCCCGAGGTGCCAGGTCGGACCTGGTCGGCCCGGTTGGAGCAATAGATGTGGAGCATCTCGGTGGAACCGACACCGTCGAGGATCTCGACGCCGGTGCGCTCGTGGAAGCGCCGCCAGATCTCGGGCGGCAACGGCTCCGCGGCAGATATGCCGAGACGCACCGACGACCAATCGGTCTGGTCGAACTCGGGGTGAGCCAGCACCGCGTTGTACAGCGCGGGCACCGAGAAGTAGAGGGTGGGGTGGTAGGTGCGGACCCGCTCCAGCAGGCGATCGGGCGTGGGCCTCCCGGTGAGGTACACCGAGGTCGATCCGAACCACATCGGGAAAGACAGGTTGTTGCCCAGACCGTAGGCGTGGAACATCTTGGTGCTGGAGAAGACCACGTCCTCCGGCCCGATCCCCAGCACCGGCTCGGCGTACAGCCGGCATGTGGCCGCGATGTCGGCATGACGGTGGACCACTCCTTTCGGCCTGCCGGTGGAACCCGAGCTGTAGAGCCAGAAGGCAATGTCGTCGGGATGGGTGTCCACCGGTTCGACCTGGTCTGTGCCCTCCTCCATCCAATCGTCGAGAGAGTGCGACCCCTCCGGCCCCGGCCCGTTGGCCACGATCAGCATGACGTCGGGTCGGCCCGCCACTTGGGGGCCAACCGACTCGAGGAAGACGCTGTCGACGACAGCGGCGCGGGCGTATGAGTCGTCGAGGAAATAGCCGAAGTCGTCGGACCGGGCCAGGAAGTTGACCGGCACCGGGACCGCCCCGATCCGCATCGCTCCCAGTAACACCGCCGGGAACGCCGCGGTGTCGTCGAGAACCAGCACGATGCGGTCTTCCCGCCCCAGACCCAGGTCGCGCAGCCGCGCCGCCACCCGATTCATCGTGGCGTGGAGCCGGCCGGCGGACCAGGTCACGTCGTCGGCGGTGATGAAGATCGCGTCGTCTGCCCGCCCGGCCTCGACCCACCCGTCTATCAGGGTGCTCACATTGGGACCCGTCTGCATCGCCAGCCGAGGTTATCGGTCCCACCCCGGCCCTTGCGGGCTCGCCCGATAATCTGGCTCAATGGTCGGACAACGGACCTCAGCCCGCTCCGTGTTGGTGGTCGACGACCGCCACCTGGAGTACCGCATCGTGGGGAGAGGCGCCGGGCCAACCCTCGTATTCCTCCATGAGGGGCTGGGCAGCATGGACCTGTGGCGGCGCTACCCGGACGACATCGCGGCGGCTACCGGGAGGGGAGGGCTCGTCTACAGCCGCGAGGGTCACGGATGGTCCGACCCCGTGCGGGCGCCGCGGGCCCCCGACTTCATGGAGCACGAGGCACTCACCGTCCTACCCCAAGTGCTCGATCGGCTCGAGATATCGGACCCGATCCTGGTCGGTCATTCCGACGGCGCCTCGATCGCCCTGATACACACCGGGGCAGGTAATCAGGCGACCGGCTTGGTGTTGCTCGCCCCACACGTGTTCGTCGAGCCCGAGTCGATCGCCGGTATCGAGGCTGCCCGGGAGAGATTCGAGACCACCGACCTTCCCGAGCGCATGGGCCGCTATCACCGCGACCCTCGCTCGACATTCCACGCCTGGAACGACGTCTGGCTCGACCCCTCCTTCGCCGCCTGGAACATCGAGGGCTACCTTCCCGGTATCGATTGCCCCATCCTCCTCATACAGGGCGGTGACGACGAGTACGGGACGCTCGCCCAACTCGATGCGATCGAGAGGGGGGTAACCGGGCCGGTGAGCCGACTCGTCCTCGACGACTGCGGGCACTCCCCGCATCTGGCCCAGCCGGCTCCGGTCCTGGAGGCGACCACTCGCTTCATCGATCAAATCGGCGGAGAAACCTGATGGCGGCGATCACGATCGAGCGCCGCATCGAGTGGATGGACACCGATGCCGCCGGGATATGGCACTACTCGACCGCGATTCGCTTCGCGGAGGCAGCCGAGACAGAGCTGCACAGACAGCTTGGGATCATCGACCACACCTTCGGGCACACGCCGAGGGCCCATATCGAGTTCGACTTCCACCGCACCGCCCGTTTCGACGACGTCATCGAGATCACCCTGGCGGTATCCCGGGTGGGCACCACCTCGGTGACCTACGCCGTCGTGATGGCCTGCGAGGGCGATCCCGTCGCCTCGGGTCGGGTGGTCACGGTTCTCACCGACGAAGACGGCAGGGCGACACCGTTGCCCGCGCAGTTACGTGGACCCCTACTGGGTGAACATCATGATGCCGACTTGTCCGGGCCCGGGTCCCGGCCTTCGGCGACATCGCCGAGCCTGGACGTGTAGTGCTCCCAACCTGCAGTGTGGATCGGCACCTCGTCTGGTGGAAGCCCGTGGTGGGTGAGCCGGAGCCTGGTTCCACCCTCCGCTCCGACGAGTTCGATCTCGACAGTCGTTGAGCCCGGGGGGATCTCCGGATGATCCACCCACCCCCAGGTGAACACCACCCTTCGATCGGGCTCGAGCTCGACGAATTCGCCGCGGGCGCTGGTCCCGTTGGGCATGACAATGGTCAGCTCCCCTCCACCCACCGGCCGGACGACGGCGTCCACCCCCTGCCAGCGGGCCCACTTCTCCGAGTTGGTCAGATACGAGTACACCACCGACGGGGGGGCGGCGATCAGACGCTCGATGACTATCGGATCGCTCAATCGCCCTCCCCAGGCGTCAGGTCGGCCTCGATGGTCTCGGCAAGACGATCGAGCGACCCCGACCACATCTCCTCCAGCACCTGACGCAGGGGACCGAGCCGATCCTTGTCCGCCTGGTAGTAGCGGCGGTTGCCTTCTCTGCGCACTGCGACCAGTCCCGCTTCGCGCAAGACCGCCAGATGTTGGGAAACCGCTCCGAAGGTGACGGTGGATCGGGCGGCGATATCGCCGGCCGCCATCTCTTGGTCCCAGACCCACTCGAGGATCTCCCGTCTCCGCGGCTCTGCGATCACCTGAAGCAGGTCCATCCCGGAATACTTTAGCCGTCGTTGAAATGATTCCAGCGCCAAGATACAGTCATCACGTGCGACTGGCTGCTGATCGGGAGATCGCCAGGCCCTCCGCCGAGGTGTTCGCCTTCGTATCCGACTCGTCGAACAATCCCAGGTGGCAAAAGGGCCAGCAATCATGCGAGTGGACCTCCCCACCGCCGATCGGAGTGGGCTCGACATACCAACAGGAGGCTCGATTCCTGGGCAGAACACTGCTCAACCGTTTCGAAGTCGTCGGGTACGAGCCCGGGCGCTCGATCACCATCCGATCGGTAGAGGGGAGCTTTCCCATCGAGGTGCGGCGCAGCGTCGAGCCGATCGACCCGAACCACACCCGATTGAGGGCCGAGATCGCCGGAGAGCCCACTGGTCTGTTTCGCCTCGCCGCGCCCTTGGTGCGTTGGTTTGCCCAACGCTCGGTCGATGCCGACTACGACCGGCCGAAGGCGATGCTCGAGGAGAGGTGAGGATGTGGCAGGTTCGAAACGGCGCTCAGCCGGCGACGACGGCGGAGATGTCGACCATTCGAGCCGAATAGCCCCACTCGTTGTCGTACCAGGCCACGATCTTGACAACCCTGTCGCGCAGGATCATGGTCGACTCCGCATCGACGATCGATGAGTGGGGGTCTCCGATGATGTCCCGGGAGACCAGGGCCTCGTCGGTGACCCGGAGCACCCCCCTCATTCGTCCCTCGGCCGCTTCGTTGAGGGCGGAGTGAATCTCATCGACGGTGACCTCCCGGCTGAGAACAGCGGTGATGTCGGTCACGGAGCCATCCTCGACCGGCACCCGAAAGGCCATGCCGTCCATCCGTCCCTCCAACTCGGGGATCACCAGCGCCGTGGCCTTGGTGGCGCCGGTGGTGGTGGGAATGATCGACAGTGCCGCCGCCCGCCCCCGGCGCCGTTTCCGTGTGGGCAGATCCATGAGCGACTGGCTGCTGGTGTAGGCGTGGATCGTGGTCATCATCAGGTGCTCGATGCCGAACGAGTCTGAGAGGACCTTGGCCACGGGCGCCAGGCAGTTGGTGGTGCAGGAAGCGTTGCTGACCACGTGATGGCTGTCAGGGTCGAAGGTCTCTTCGTTCACCCCGTACACGAATGTTGCGTCGGCGTCGTCGGATGGTGCCGAGATCACGACCCGGCTGGCGCCCGCCTCGAGATGGCCGGCCGAATCGGCCCGAGAGCGCATGGCGCCGGTCGACTCGATCACAACGTCGACGGCGAGGTCGCCCCAGGGCAACTTGGAGGGATCACGCTCCCCGGTGAAGGGGATCTCGATCCCGTCCACCACCAGCCGATCACCCGAGGTGGACACCTTGCGCGGGTACCAGCCGTGGACCGAGTCGTACTTGAGCAGGTAGGCGAGCTCGTCGAGATCGGCCAGGTCATTGACCCCGGCCACCTCGAAGCGATCGTCGGCCACGAGCTGCTTGAAAGTGCATCTGCCGATGCGGCCGAACCCGTTTATGCCAACACGGGTCCTCGGGGTCCGGGTGATGAGATTCGCGTTCTGGGTCATACGTCGACGTCGGGGCTCACCGGACTTGACAATACCCACTACCCACCACCGACAACCGGTGACTGCGGCCAACCGGGCCGATACCGTGTCCCCCATGCAGCGTCAACGCGGGAAGAGGTGGTTCGGCTCACTGGGACTCCTCCGGTTCCGCTCTCTCCAGCTCCGACCCACTCAGCGACGGCTACGCAGGGGAGTGTCCGTAGCCGATCTCCGCACCGTCGCCCGGCGGCGGCTGCCCCGGGGCGTGTTCGACTACATCGACGGTGGCGCCGAGGACGAGGTGACCATGTCGTCCAACTCCGAGGCCTACCGGAGGGTCACGTTCCGACCCCGGGTGCTGAGCGATGTCGCTGAGGTCGACACTTCGACAGACCTCCTCGGCAAGCCCCTCCCCTTTCCCCTGGTGTTGGCCCCGACCGGATTCACCCGCATCGCCGATCCGGCGGGTGAGCTGGCCGTCGCCCGCGCCGCGGCACGCGCCGGTGTCCCCTATTCGCTGTCCACCCTCGGAACCCGGTCAATCGAGGAGGTGGCCGCCGTGTCTTCGGGGAGGTTGTGGTTCCAGGTCTACGTATGGCGGGACCGGGGCCTGGTGGCGGAGATGGTGCAGCGCGCCGCCGACGCCGGCTATGAGGCGATCTGCCTCACCGTCGACACCGCGGTCCTCGGCAAGAGGGAGCGAGACGTTCGACATGGGTTCACACTTCCCCCCAAGCTTGGGCTCTCCACTCTCTTCGACGGCATGGCCCATCCGGGCTGGACTTGGCAATTCCTCAGGTCGGAACCGATCGTCTTCGCAAATGTGGCCGGGCGCAGCGTCGGTGACGGCACCGACTCGGTGTCACTGGCCGAGTACGTCAGCCGTCAATTCGACCCCGGTCTCTCCTGGCGCGACGTCGAATGGCTCCGCTCCCGCTGGGACGGGCCCATCGTGCTCAAAGGGATCCAGACCCTGGAAGATGCCGTCATCGCCGCTGATCACGGGATCGAGGCGATTGCCCTCTCCAACCATGGCGGTCGCCAGCTCGACTCGGCACCGGCCCCACTGGACCTCCTGCCCGGGGTGGCCGACGCGGTCGGCGATCGCACCGAGATCATCTGCGACGGCGGGGTGCGACGTGGTAGCGACATCGTCAAGGCCCTGGCTCTGGGGGCGAAGGCATGCATGAGCGGAAGGGCCTATCTCTACGGTCTGGGAGCGGCAGGTGAAGCCGGGGTCGACCACGTCCTCGATCTGCTTTCGTCGGACATGAGGCGGACCATGGCCCTGATCGGCTGTTCAGCCGCGGCCGATCTAGGCCGGGGCCATGTGAGCTTCACACCTCGGCCGGGACCACCAGCCTCCGACGGCGCCCGATGAGCACCGCGGGGACGATCAGGAGGAGGAGCCCGATCAGCGAGGTCATCCGGTAGTCGGTGGCCTGGTAGACGATGCCGGAGCCGATGCTGGCGATCGCGCCCGATCCCCATGAGATGGAGTCGACCCTTCCTTGGAGACGTGCCCGCAGCTCGCTTCCCATCCCCCCGGTGAGCAGTGAGCTGCCTGACACGAACGCCAGGTTCCATCCATAGCCGAGAACGAACAGGGTGACCAGGAGGAGGGCGGTGGACTCGTCCGGGCCGAAGGCCGCCGTGACGGCGGCGAGCCCGAGCATGGCCACCCCGACCAGGGCCACGCGGCCACCGCCGAACCGGTCGACGAGACGCCCGCTTATCGGGGAGAGGGCGAACATCCCCAGTGTGTGGGCGCTCATCACCAGACCGACGATCCCCAGATCCGAGCCGTGATGGCGCAGATGCAACGGGGTAGCAGTCATGATCATCACCATCACCACCTGGCCGGTGACCATGGCCGTCAGTGCCACCCGCACCTGGGGAAGACGGAGTGCGCCCCAGAGGTCGCCACGGACTCTGGGGCCACCGGTCGCCTCCTCGGCGAGGGAGGCAGGATCGGGACGCAGGGCGCCCAAGTACAACACAAGCGCCAGAACCAGGAAGGTCGCGCTCACCAGGTACCCACCGACCAGCTCCGACCGCCCGAGGCCGGCCGCGACCCGACCCGACGGCTGCAACAGCGAGGGCCCCAACACCGACCCGACGGTGCTGGCCCAGACAACCGTGCCCAGGGCGGCGCCGCGCCGCTCGCTGGGGTGCATGTCGGCGGCGGTGTAGCGGGCGAGGGCGTTGGATGCGTTGCCAACCCCGAGCAGGGCCATGCCCACGACCAGGAGCGGGAAGGAGAGCAGAGCCATCGCCAGGATCGACCCGATCGCCCCCAGCACTGCAATCGTGTATCCCAAAACCAGCCCCGGCCGCCGGCCGCGACGTGACATGGAGAGGGTGAGAAGGCTTGTCCCCAAGGCGGTGCCGACGACAGCGCTTGCCGCCGGGACTCCGGCCAGGGTGGCCGCCCCGGTGATCTCGTCGACGGCCAGAGCGGAAACTGTGACGGCCGAGATGTGTGCCGTCGAGCCCAGAGCCACCCCTCCGAACAGGACCGCCGTGAGGCGGCTCCGGTGATCTGTCCACCTCACCGGGCGACGATACCCCGTCGCGCCGAGGTATCGGCCAATGCGGTGCAGCAACGAGGGGTCGGCCCGGCGCATACGTTTGTACACTGTGACGATGCAGCGGGCCGTGACGCTTCGCGAGGTCGCCGACAGGGCCGGGGTCCACCCGTCGACAGCCTCGCGCGCCCTGAACCCGGCCACCCGCGACCTGGTCAACCCGATCACCACCGAGCGGGTACAGGCTGCGGCCGAGGAACTCGGATATCGCCCAAACTCTCTGGCCCGCGGGCTGAAGACCAACAAGACATTCTCGATCGGCATGCTCCTCCCCGACCTGACCAACCCGCTGTTCCCGCCAATCGTGCGCGGGGTGGAGGACACCCTGGGCACCGCCGACTACACCCTGATCCTGGGCAACACCGACAACGACAACGATCGGGAGGCGCATCTGATCGCCTCCATGATGAACCGGAGGGTCGATGGGCTGATCCTCGCCACCGCCCACAGAGAGACACCTGCCATCGAGGAGTTGCTCGCATCCGAGTTCCCCCTGGTTCTGGTCAACCGGACCGTCGACGACCACACGGTGCCGTCGGTGACTACCGACGACCACGCCGGCGTCGGGCTGGCGGTGAGGCACCTGGTGGAGTTGGGTCACACCCGGATCGCACACGTCGGGGGCCCTCAGCATCTCTCCACAGGGCTCGACCGCTATCAGGGTTTCGTTGCCTGGATGAAGACGATGGGGCTCGAGGTTGACCCGTACCTGGTGAGCTTCGCCGACTGGTACCACGAGGATCCCGGGGCGAAGGCATTCTGGTCCATCCTCGACCGACGCGCCGATTTCACCGCAGTCGTGGCTGCCAACGACCTGATCGCCATCGGTTGCTACGACGTGCTCAACGACACGGGGCGCTCGATCGGTGAGGACATATCTGTCACCGGGTACAACGACATGCCCTTCGCAGACAAGCTCTCCCCTCCCCTCACCACGGTTCAGATCCCCCACTACCAGATCGGGGTCAGGGCCGCGGACCTCATGCTCGAGCTTCTCGAAGACGCCGAGCCACCGGGCTCGGTGGCGATCAAGCTGGCGCCATCACTGGTCGTCCGCCGCTCCACCGGCCCGATCCCCGGGCTCGACTGAGCAGCCAAAGACACCGACCCCGGTTCCTGTCGTCAGGGCCACAAACGATTGCTACAGTCGCTTGCTGTGTGCGGCCAAACCGCACCGCGGGTCGATACAGACCAACCTTGGTGAGGAGAGATCAATGAGGAAACCCTGGAGATGGGCCAGCCTGCTGGCCGCGATGACTCTGGTCGTCGCCGCCTGCGCGGACGACGCAGCGACCACCACAACTGCCGGTGGTGACACCGGGACCACCGCCGGGTCGACCGACACCACGGAGGGGGCGAGCGACACCACCGCCGCCGGTGGGGATGGAGAGGAGATCGTCTTCGCCGCATCGGTGCCGCTCACCGGTGAGTTCTCCATCCCGGGCACCAAGCACCGCGACGGGTACCAACTCTGTGTGGACATCATCAACGAGAGAGGTGGTCTCTTGGGCCGCCCGGTGACTCTGCTCGCCGAAGACAACCGGTCCGACACCGAAGTGGCGGTGTCCCAATACGAGCGGTTCATCAACGTCGACCAGGTGGATGCCCTTCTCGGGACCTTCTCCAGCCTGATCTCCTTCCCCACCAGCGCTACGGCCGAACAGGCCGGGTATGTCTACCCGGTCGCCTCGGGTGGGGCGCAGCGGATCTGGGAGCGGGGCTATCAGAACCTCTTCTACTTCCAGCAACAGACCGCCGAAGGGCTCGGGGAGAGTGTGTTCCTGGCGCTGGACCACTACATCAGCGAGGGTCTGATCGCCGAGGAGGACGCCCCGCAAACGGTGGCGATGGCATACGCCGACGACTTCTTCGCCGCCGCCATCATCAACGGCATGGTCGGGGGCGAGATCGAGATCCCGGACACGGGCGAGATAATCAGCCTGGCCCCGGGCTATCTCGAGACCTACGGCTATGAGGCCGTCTTCGAGGAGCAGTGGCCGGTCGGGTTCACCGATTGGCTGACCCTGGCCAACTCGATCGCCGGGTCCGATGCCGACATGCTGGTGGTCACCACCGCCTCGCCGGACGAGGCGATCGCGTTGGTGAGCGCACTGCAAACCGTGGGCTACCAACCGGACGTCGCCTTCTTCTCCCAAGGAACTCAGAGAGAGTTCTACGACAACCTGGGCGACGCCTCGGACGGCACTCTCATCTACAGCGCCTACCACCTCAGTGCCAACTGGGAGGGAGAGCTGCTCGGTGAGACGTTCACCAACTCGGACTTCATCGAGGCGTGGAACGCCGAATACGACCGTGATCCCGACGAGGACGAGGCCATCCCCTTCGCGGTGTGCCAGGGCATGACCCAGTCGATCGAGGCCACCGGAGGGACCGACCAGGCCGCCATGCGAGAATGGCTGGCCAGTCGGACCGCGGAGGAGCCGGTCCGAACCATCCTCGGCGACTTCTACTGGGACGAGCGCGGCCTGCCCATCGATCGCTCGCCGATCCTCACCCAGTGGGAAGGCGGGACGCTGAACTTCGTCTACCCGGTAGGCGAGTTCGAGGGCACCACCGATATGGTCTTCCCCAAGCCCGAGTGGTAGACGACGAGATGAAGACAGCGTGGTGCGCCGGCCCGCGGCGCACCACGCAGAACGCATGAGCCAAACCCCAGCCTCAACAAAGACGGCCCTGCTCGACGTCGCCGGTCTGACCAAGGTCTTCGGCGGGCTTCAGGCAGTGAACAATTGCACTTTCCAGGTGGAACCTGGGGTGATCACCGGGCTCATCGGCCCCAACGGGGCGGGCAAGACGACCGCCTTCAACATGATCTCCGGCGTGCTCCGCCCCGATGGCGGCACGGTGCACTTCGACGGCAGGGAGGTCACCGGTCTCATGCCGCACAAGGTGGCGCGACGTGGGGTGGGGCGGACCTTCCAGATCACACGTGAGCTGGCCGACCTGACGGTCCTGGAGAACATGGTGGTCCCCACCGTGCGCGGCGGTTTCGGCTCGCTGATGGGAGCCAGGATGTTCCGTCACGAGCAGGAGCGGGCGATGGCGCTCCTCGACTTCGTCGGCATCACCCATCTCGCCACGGAGAAGGCCAAGAATCTCTCCTTCGGCCAGCGAAAGCTGCTCGAATTCGCCTCGGTGCTCATGGCCGAGCCCAAGCTCGTCCTGCTCGACGAGCCCGCAGGCGGGGTCAACCCCGCGCTGCTCGAGCGAATGATGGATCGGATCAAGTCACTCAACGACGACGGGCTCACCTTCCTCATCGTCGAGCACAACATGGACGTCGTGATGACCCTGTGCAAGTCGATCGTGGTGATGGCACACGGAGAGGTCCTGCTCCAGGGGTCGCCGAGCATGGTCCAACAGGACCACCGGGTCCTCGACGCCTACCTGGGGAAGGTGTGATGGCCCTCCTCGAGCTACATGACGTGACCAGCGGCTATGGCTATGGGCCCGACATCCTCAACGGGATCTCGTTGTCGATTGAGGCAGGTGAGGCCTATTGCATCATCGGCCCCAACGGGGCGGGCAAGTCGACCCTGCTCAAGACCGTGGCCGGGCTCCTCCGGCCTCGCCGTGGCGAGATCCTGCTCGACGGTGCCCCCCTCGGGGGGAGGAGGCCCGACCTCGTCCTCGGCTCTGGTATCTGCTACGTGCCCCAGGACAGGAGCCTCTTCCCGGAGATGTCGGTGCGAGAGAACCTCATCATGGGCGCTTTTCTCGAATCCGATCGCAGTGTGGTGTCCGGCCGGATGGACCGCGTGTTCGAGATGTTCCCGGTGCTCGCAGACCGGGTGAACCAGCGGGCCGGGACCATGTCGGGTGGCGAGCAGCAAATGCTGGCGCTGGGACGAGCTTTGATGATCGAACCGCGCATGCTCATGATCGACGAGCCGAGTCTCGGTTTGGCTCCCCAGGTGGCAGATCAGATCTTCGACATCATCCGGCAGCTGAGCGAGCTCAGGATCACGCTGCTCCTCGTGGAGCAGAACGTGCTCAAGGGCCTCGATTGCACCAACAGGGCGTTTCTCCTCGACCTGGGTGAGCTGCGTCTCGAGGCGCCTTCGGACGAGATCCTGGACGACCCGAGGATCCGCGAGCTCTACCTGGGCCGGCAGCGGACGGCGACCCAGCCGGTCACAGGCAACGGGGAGCCGACGTGACCCACTTCATCCAGGTCCTCATCCTCGGGCTGCTGCTGGGAGGTGTGTACGCCTTGATGGCGTCTGGCCTGACCCTGATGTTCGGTGTGATGAGGATCGTCAACCTGGCTCATGGCGTGTTCATCATCGGCGCCTGTTACGTGGCATTCTTCCTGTTCCGGGAATTGGGATGGGACCCGTTCGTCTCCCTGGCGGTGACCATGCCACTGTTCTTCCTGATCGGGTTGGGGGTCTATACCCTTCTATTCCCCCGCATCGAGGGAAGCCCCCGATTCGGCGAGATGACCGTCCTGCTGACTTTCGCTCTCGCCCTCATCACCGAAGGCCTGCTCAGCTTCGCGTTCACCGGGACCTTCCGCAGCACCGATCCTTCGTACGCCACCGAAGCGATCCGCATCGGAGAGTTCTTCATACCCACCGCCCAGTTCTACTCCTCGATAACCAGCGTGATACTCCTGATCGCGCTGTGGGCTTTCCTCTACTTCTCCCGGACCGGATACGCGGTGCGGGCCACCATGCAGAATCGAACCGCAGCTCAGATCGTCGGGGTCAACGTGCGGCGTGTCTCCACCATCTCCTTCGGCATCGGCATGGCGCTCGCCGGCGCCTCCGGCTCCCTGATCAGCTTCCTCTTCCCGTTCTTCCCCGCCCGCCACTGGCAGTGGATCGCCATCCTCCTGGCTCTCATCGTCCTCGGTGGTCTGGGCAGTCTCAAAGGCGCGGTGGTGGGGGCACTGCTGCTCGCCGTCGCGGCCGGGTTGGTCAGCGATCAGTTCGGGCCGACCTGGTCGCCCATGACCTTCTTTGGGGCCCTGTTCCTAATCCTCCTCATCCGGCCCCAGGGTTTGTTCGGCCACAGGGAGAGGGTCGGATGACCCAGGTCGAGAAGAAGGAGTCGTCAGGAACGGCGCCGGTGCCCCCGACACCGGGTCGAACTCGGAGTCGTGCCCGATACCTGGTCCCCGCGATCGTCACACTTCTCCTCCTCCTCATCCCGCTGGCGAGGCCCCTCATCGGGCAGCCCTACAACTACATGCTCCAGGTCGGGATCGCCGGGTTGATGTGGGTCGCCATGTCGTCCTCGTGGAACCTGATCGGGGGCTTCACCGGGTACATCTCGCTGGGGCACAACGTCTTCTTCGGGATCGGGGGCTACACCGCCGGGATGCTCCTCGTCTATCAGGGCCTTTCCCCATTCGCCACCGCGCCGCTGGCCGGTCTGGTGGCGGTGGGCTTCGGGTTCCTCGTCGGGTTGGTCACGCTGCGCACCCGCGGGCCCTCCTTCATCATCTCCACTATCGCTCTGCTCCTCATGACGGGCCTGGTATTCGACAATTGGGACCTGGTCGGGGGCTCCAATGGGCTCAGCCTCCCCCTTCCCCCCTTCGCTGTGGAATCGGTCAAGATCCCCTTCTATTACGCGATGCTCCTCATCGCGATCGGCTCGGTGTACCTCGGTTACCGGGTGGCTCACTCCAAGTTCGGTCTGGCACTACGGGCCATCGCCCAGGACGAGACCAAGGCCGAGGTTGCCGGCATCGACACCCGGCGGATGAAGATCGCCGCCTTCTCACTGAGTGCGTTCTTCGTGGGGGCAGCCGGGGCGATCTGGGGTTACTCGTTGAGCTATCTCCGCCCCACAATCTTCTTCATCATCGGAGTGGCGGCCCAGATGGTCCTGATGGTGATCATCGGTGGCCGAGGCACCGTCGCCGGTCCCGCCGTGGGTGCGATCCTGTTGGTGACGTTGAACGAGGTCGCCATCACCCAGTTCGGGTCGAGTGAGCTCAACATCGTGGTGACCGGGGTGATCCTTCTCGTGGTGCTGCTCTTCTTCCCGTTGGGCGTGGTGGGCACGTTGCGTGATCGGGGCCGACTGCCCTCGTTTCTCGACTGGGACTGAGCCGGTGCCGTCGAGTTCGATCGCCACCGGCAGGGACGAGCCGCATGCTCCCGGATCTGTGCAAGCGAACCTCTTTGCCCTAGTATGGCAATCGTTTGCAAGCACCACTTGTACAACCATCTGCGGTAGTCGGTAGCAAGGCAGGGCCCAAGAAATGTCGGAAATGACCGTCGGCTGGATCGGAGTGGGTCGGATGGGCCTGGCCCTCTGCCACCGGCTCCTCGCCGCCGGTGTCGATCTCACCGTGTACAACCGGACCCAGGAGAAAGTCACCGAGCTGGCCGAGCGAGGGGCATCGGTCGCAGATACCCCGGCCAAGCTGGCCGACCGCGACATCGTGGTGACAATGGTCTCCGATCCTGCCGCGTTCCGCAGTGTGACCACCGGGCCTAACGGTCTGTTCTCCGTCTCCGGGGTGAACCCCAAGGTTCTCGTCGACTCGTCCACCGTCTCCGCCGACGTGTCCGAGGAGGTGCGTCAGGCGGCTGCGGCGCGAGGCTGCGAACTGCTCGCCGCCCCGGTCAGCGGCAACCCCGAGGTAGTCAAGTCGGGGCGTCTCACGGTGGTGGCGTCGGGCCCGGTGGCTGCATTCGAAAAAGTGCGCCCACTCCTCGAGATGTTCGGAAAAGGCGTCTCGTACGTGGGCGAGGGCGATGCAGCTCGTCTGGTCAAGATCTGCCACAACCTCATGCTCGGGATCGTGAGCCAGACGCTGGCCGAGACGGCCGTCCTGGCCGAGCGTGCCGGCATCTCCCGAGCCGATTACATGGAGTTCATGAACATGAGCGTCATGGGCTCCACTTTCACCAAGTACAAGAGCCCGGCCATCGTCAATCTCGACTTCACCCCTTCGTTCACCGGGCATCTCCTGCGAAAGGACTTCGAGCTCGGGTTGGAGGCCGGACGGCAGTTGGACGTGCCCCTTCCCACCGCGGCCCTGGTCCACCAGATGATCGTGGCCATGATCGGCCACGGTTTCGGTGACGAGGACTTCATGCGATTGCTCAGCGTCGAAGCCGCTTCGGCAGGTTTCGAGCAGGGCCCTGAGGATGTCGAAATGGACGACGGTCTCGGCTAGACCGCCTTCGCCACATCCCTCCAAGGCCGGAGCCGTGCGGAGAATGTGACCTTGTTCCCTGGCAATCGGCCGTGAATGGCGTGACGATCGCGTCATGAGACACCCCGCCACCCCACGTCGTCTCCTCGCCACACTGGCCGTCCTCGGCTTGACCCTGGCGGCATGCGGCAACGGGGAAGGCGGCGAGACCACAACCACCGGCTCGCCGACGACGACGGGCAGCACCCTGCCCGCAACAACGACCACCACAGCCGCGATGACCACGACCACGGCGGCGGCGACGACCACAACACCCGCGGAGACGACCGGCCACGTCGTGTATTTCATGCTGGAGGACTTGGACGTCGAAGACGGGTCGCCAGGGCCGTTCCTCGTTCCCGTGTACCGGGAGGGATCCGGGGCGGGCATCGAGACAGTGGTCGACCTGCTGTTGCAGGGCCCGACCGCCGACGAGATGTCGGGCACACCGATGATCTCCACCGCGATCCCCGAAGGGACCTCGCTGCTCGGGGTCACGATCGAGGCAGGGGTGGGCACCGTCGACTTGACTGGCGCATTCGACGACGGCGGCGGCAGCCTGGCCATGTTCGCTCGGCTGGCCCAGGTGGTGTACACGATGACCCGACTCCCCGAGGTGGACCAGGTTGCCTTCAGCATCGATGGGGAGCCTGTCACCGTCTTCTCCTCCGAGGGCATCGAGCTCGACGGCCCCCAGGAGAGAGGCGACTACTACGACCTGCTTCCCCCGATATTCGTCGACTCGCCTGCCTGGGGCGAGCCGGTGACCAGCCCGATCGATGTCCGCGGCCTGAGCAACGTGTTCGAGGCCACCTCGCAGGTCATGCTCACCGACGATGACGGGCTCAGCCTGTTCGAGGACCATGTGATGGCGACATGCGGCACAAGGTGCTGGGGTGAGTGGGAGGTCGAAATCACCTACACGCTCGATCGTGAGCAGTTCGGGGCGCTCATCGTCTGGGAGTCCTCCGCCCGGGACGGAAGCCAGGTCAACATCCGGGAGTACCCGGTCATCCTGCGCTGAGGGTGGCGAGGCGCCGCTCAGGTCGGCTCCGCCTCCGACCCGGTCTCGACCCCGATCTCGGTGGCCTTGATCGCCACCCACACCTGATCGCCTTCGACCAGGCCGAGGGCGGCAGTGGCCTCGTCGGTTATCTCCACGGTCAAAGTGAGGGGTGGGCCGGTGCGGAGCCGAACCCGCTCCCCGAGACGTTCGATCAGCTCGATCTTGGTCGGCCATGCGTTGCGCGGGCTGCCCTCCGGCTGTGCCCGATGGACCGAGATGGCCGAAGGGCGGATGGTGACCAGCACCTCACCTTCGACCCGAGAGGGGATATGGAGCCGATGGGCCTCCAGGACGACCTGTCCCCCGGCAGCTACACCGACGAACAGATTGGACCCGGCCAGGTCGGCGGCATATCGGGTGCGTGGACGAAGCCGAATGTCGTCTGCAGAACCGCTCTGGGTCACCTTTCCTCCCTCGAGCACATGGATCTCCTCGGCGAGCAGGAGCGCCTCCGTCGGGTCGTGTGTGATCAGCAGGCGCGGGCCGGGGTAGCTCGCCAGGTGCTCGGCCAGCATCCGGCGCAGCCGAGCCCTGGTGGTGACGTCGAGCGCAGAGAGAGGCTCATCGAGCAGCAGGAGGTCGGGCTCGATGACAAGGGCACGGGCCAGTGCGACTCGCTGCGCCTCCCCACCCGAAAGCTCACCCGGGCTCCGATCCGCCATCCCGGAGAGGCCCACACGTTCCAGCCACTCACGGGCCCGCTCCATCGTCTGCCGGGTGGAGAGCGGACGGCTGCGCAGGCCGAAGGCGACGTTCTCGATGACAGTCATATGGGGGAAGAGGAGCTGGTCCTGGAAGACGACCCCGATCTGTCGCCGCTCGGGTGGAACGAAGCGGCCGGCGGCCGGCTCGTCCAAGGTGACGCCTGCCAGTCCGATGCGTCCCGATTCGATGGGTAGCAGCCCGGCGATCGACTCCACGGCGGTGGACTTCCCGGCGCCGTTGGGACCGAGCAGGGCGACCGTCTTCCCTGGTGGTATGGATAGAGACAGGTCGAGGCGGAAATCCCCGCGACGGGCGCGGAAGCGCACCTCGAGACCGCCCCGGTCTAGAGCGCCTTCCACCAACGCTCCCGGAGCAAGATCAGGACGCCGAGCGACACGGCGACCATGACCAGGCTCAGCGCTATCGCTGTGTCGCGGTCGCTCTCCAACGCCACGAACACCGCCAGGGGCAGGGTTTGGGTCCTGCCTTGGAGATTCCCGGCAAAGGTGATGGTGGCGCCGAACTCACCCAGGGCCCGTGCCCAGGTCAGGACCAGGCCTGCGACGAGCGAGGGGGCGATCATGGGGAGTGTCACCCGGCGCAGGACAGTCCAGCGCCCGGCACCGAGCGTGGCTGCGGCACCTTCGAATCGCTGATCGAGGTTGCGCAGCGCCCCTTCTACGGTGATCACCAGAAAGGGCATGGCTACGAACGTGTTGGCCAGGACAACTCCCCAGGTGGAGAATGGGAGCACCAGCCCCGTGGCCTCGGACAGCGGTTCCCCGATTAGCCCCCGTCGCCCCAAGGCAAAGAGAAGCGCCGCGCCACCGACGACGGGCGGCAGAACGAGAGGCAAAGTCACCAACCCCCGGACCAGGTACCTCCCCGGGAACTCGACTCGCGCCATCAGCCAGGCGAGAGGCACCCCGATCAAGGCGGCGATCACCGTCGCCGCCAGTGATGTCGACAACGACAGCCATAGGGCATCGGTCACCACGTCACCGCTCAGTAGACGGGGGAGGGCCGACCAGGGCGTCCGCGCCAAGAGGCCGGCCAGCGGGATCACAAACACCGCGAGCCCGACTCCGCCCAGGATGATCAGGACGAGAGGGGGACGACGATCCGGGCGGCCTCTCTCCGGCGCGTTGACGCTCAAGGTGAGGAAAAACCGTAGCGGTTGAGGATCGACTGGCCCTCTTCGGACAGGACGAACTCGACGAAGAGGGAGCCTGCCATGGGGTGTGAGCCGTTGACGAGCACCGCTATCGGGTAATCGGCGATCACGTTGACATCGTCAGGGATGGCCAGCCCCTCCACGTCCCCGCTGGAGAGAACGTCGGTCTGATAGACGATCCCGGCGTCGAGCTCCCCGGCCCCGACCTTGTTGAGCAGGGCCCGGACATCGGGCTCGTTGCTGTCGATCGATGGGATGACACCCGCGTTCTCCAACACTTCACGGGCGTGTACGCCGCACGGCGCCGTTGCCGCGCAGAGCCCGATCAACAGCTCTTCGTCGGCAAAGTCGCCCAGTCCGGTGATGCGGGCAGGATTGCCTGCCGGGAGAGCGATCTCCATGGTGTTGCGGGCGAAGATCTCCGGATCCGTTGCGGTGTCGCCGCTCTCCACGATCTGGGCCATGCTGGCGGTGTCGGCAGAGGCGAAGACGTCGACCGGGGCGCCTTCGAGAATCTGTTGTCGCAGCGAGGCGCTGCTCCCCAGGTTGAGGAGCACCCTGACATCGGGGTTGGCCTCCTCGACAGCCGATCCGATCTCGCCGAAAGCATCGGTCAGGGAGGCAGCGGCCGACACGAAGAGGTCATCCGGCGGCGGCATCGAGGTCTGCTCCACAGACGCGGGCCAGCATGCCGTCAGCGCCAACGGGAGGGCTACGAGCAGGAAGACACGGCGACCTGGACTGGAGGGATCCACTGGTGGCATTGTGCCCAAGTGTCGCCCCGGCGGCACGCCCGCCGGCCTCGAGGTCACCCGGGACGGGATCCGGGGCGATCGGGTCAGTCGTAGCGAATGCGGGGATCGAGCCAGCCGTAGATGATGTCGGCGGCGAGGTTGGCCGCGATCACAGCCACCGCGGTGACCATCAGCCACGCCATGAGGGTGTAGATCTCGCCCCGGGTCAGAGAGTCGATGAAGAACTTGCCCATACCGGGCCAGGCGAAGATGGTCTCGGTCACAACCGCTCCGCCGAGCACCGCCCCGAAGTTGAGGGCAGCCACGGTGACGATCGGGATCAGGGCGTTGCGCAGACCATGTCTTATGGTGACCGCCCGCTCACTGAGGCCCTTGGCCCGAGCCGTCCTGATGAAGTCGGAGTGGAGGACCTCCAACATCGACGCTCGTTGGAATCGGCTGAACGTGGCCACATTGACGTAGGCCAGGGTGATGATGGGCAGGGCCATGTGCTGGATCCGGTCGAGGAATGGGTTGGGCGCGCCCAGGTTGGACTGCCCGAAGGTGTAGAAGAGCCTGATCCCCGTCTTCACGAAGAAGGCCGTGGCCAGAGCCTGCAGGATCAGGGCGAACCAGAAGACGGGCACCGAGAAGCCGAAGAAGCTGATCGTGGTCGTGGCGTAGTCGAAGAAGCTGTATTGCTTCTTCGCCGCCATCACGCCGAGGACGACCGCGAGGACGAAGGCGATCACCTGGGACACCAGCACCAGCTCCAGGGTGTTGCCGATCGCCCGCCGCAGATCGGGCCAGATCGGGTTGTCGCCGATGGCGGTGGTCCCGAACTGGTTGAAAACCATGTCCTTCACCCAGAACCCGTATTGGATGATCATCGGATCGTCGAGGTGCTTCCGATCGATGATGTTCTGCACGGTCTCCTGGCTGAGGTTGGGGATGAGCCGAAGCTGGGACAGGGGATCGGTGACCAGCGACATCCCGAAGAACACCAGCAGGGATGTCGCGACCAAGACCGGGATGCTGTAGAGCAGTCGGCGGGCGATGAATGTGGCCACGTGTGTCCCCTCCGGTGACGGGCGACCGGATTATGCCCGGCAAAGAGGGGATCGTGCCCGATCTGCCCGCAGATTGTCATCAACCCGACTCAGTGCTGCGGGGTCCGATGGTCAGGCGATTGGGGCGAACTTGGCGGTGAAATGGCGGAGCCAGGGCGCCTGTTCGACGATCTTCAACCCGGTGAGGCGATCGGCCCCCGCTGCGACCAGGGCCAACACCTCACCCACGTAGTCGATGTGACTCTGGGTGTAGGTGCGCCGGGGTATGGCCAGGCGTACCAACTCCATCGCGGCCGGTGTCTCTGTCCCATCGGCCCGGGGCTTGCCGAACATTACCGAGCCGATCTCGACGCCCCGGACCCCGCCTTCCAGGTAGATGGCGCAAGCCAGAGCCTGGGCCGGGTATTGCGAGGGAGGGATGTGAGGAAGGAGGCGGGTGGCATCGATGTAGACCGCGTGGCCACCGGCCGGCCGGATGGTGGGAATGCCGGCCGATTGGGCGAGGTCGGCCAGATAGGCGGTGGAGCGAATCCGGTAGCGGAGATAGTCCTCATCCAGCGCCTCCCATAGACCCACGGCAACGGCCTCGAGGTCGTAGCCGGCCATCCCCCCGTAGGTGGGGAAACCTTCGGTGAGGATGAGCAGGTTGCGGCATGCCGCTGCGACATCGGGGTCGCTCACCGCAAGGAATCCCCCGATATTCGACATCCCGTCCTTCTTGGCCGACATGGTGGCTCCGTCGGCCAGGGAGAACATCTCCCGGGCTATGTCTTCGGGCTTGCGGTCCTGGTAACCGGGCTCCCGCTGTCTGATGAACCACGCGTTCTCGGCGAATCGGCATGCATCGAGGATCAACGGTATGCCATGACGATCGCAGACGGCGCGGACCTCGCGCAGATTCGACATCGACACCGGCTGACCCCCGCCTGAGTTGTTGGTCACCGTGACCATCACCAGCGGCACCCTTTCCACCCCGACCTCGGCGATGGTCTGCTCTAGGGCGGTGACGTCCATGTTGCCCTTGAACGGGTACTCGGACTGTGTGTCCCGCGCCTCGGCCACTACCAGGTCCCGTGCCTCGGCGCCCGAGTACTCGATGTTGGCCCGTGTGGTGTCGAAATGGGTGTTCGACGGGACGACGTCGCCGCCCTCGACCATGACACTGAACAGGATCCGCTCCGCCGCTCTCCCCTGGTGGGTAGGGATCACCTCCGGAAAGCCCGTTATCGACGTCACCGTGTCGCGGAAACGCTCGTACGACCTGCTCCCGGCATACGACTCGTCCCCCTTCATCATCCCAGCCCACTGACTGGTCGACATTGCGCCGGTCCCCGAGTCGGTGAGGAGGTCGATTATCACCTCGCGCGCCTTCAGCCCGAACAGATTGTGGTGGGCACGCTCCAGCGCGGCCAGGCGCTCATCCCGGGTGGGTAGATCGATCGGCTCCACCGAGTGGACGCGAAAGGGCTCGATGATGGTCCGGAACGAGTCCACGATCGGCGGCACGCCGGGCATCCTCAGGCCAGGGGTGACCCGGCCAACGCGTAATCGGCCGTGCCCCCCACCTCCACCGTCTGTTCCTGTCCC
>Ga0214468_1000002_pt1 | contig 103626 bp, 108 predicted proteins | sample RVTome_9_FD_187334 | JGI IMG/M metagenome (GOLD analysis project Ga0214468, IMG submission 187334) | Soil microbial communities from uranium-contaminated site in the Upper Colorado River Basin, Wyoming, United States - RVT155D38 HiSeq ...
GTGTCCGCAGCCTCGTCACGACCAACCGCCCGGGCCGAGGTCACCACGAACTCGTAGAGGCGCCGTCGGGTGGGGTCGGCCAGGGCGCCGATCGCCCCCAGGTCGCCAAGCCCAAGCCGTTCTCGATCCATGGCAGCACTCTAAAACAGGGCTCGTTTGACACTACAAATCCGGCTTGTAAAAATAAGATGTCTCATACATAGAGAGGAAGCCATGGCCACCGACACCAGCACCACCATCGATGCGTCGAGAATGACGGATTCCCGCCACGCCTACCAGGTGCTCCATCTCGGCTTCACCGTCGCCCCGATCCTGTTCGGTCTCGACAAGTTCTTCAATCTCATGACCGACTGGGTCGAGTTCCTGCCCGGTGTCGTCACCGACGCGGTCAGTGGCTCGCTGGTGATGGGCGTGGTCGGCGTGATCGAGATCGCCGCCGGGATCGGGGTCTGGCTTCGCCCCAGGATCTTCGCTCCGGTGGTCGCCGCCTGGCTCGGTGTCATCATCGTGACCCTTGTGATCAGTGACGGGTTCTGGGACATCGCCCTACGCGACTTCGGCCTTCTTCTCGGTGCAGTCGCCTTGTGGCGTCTCGCCCGGGCCCACGCCTGACCGGGTCTCAGCGCAAGGCGCGCATGTACCCGTCCCGGGAACCGAGGTAGATGGTGTCCTTCCAGACGACTGGTGTGGCCTCGAGACAGGAGCCGCCGAGGTCGAGCGACCATTCCATGTCCGGGGATCGTGGGTCGTCCAGTGAGTAGGCCCTCACGTCACCGAGACAGGTGGCGGTGACCAGGGTCTCGTCGACGACAACGGGTGAGGACCAGGAGTGGAACCCGACCTCGTCCTCCCACAGCAACGATCCGTCGGCGGCGTCGACCGCGATGAGAGACCCCTGATGGGTGTTCACATAGACCACTCCCTCGTGCAGGGCCGGGGTGGCCCATGAGCCGGAATCAGCAGTTCCGGCGGTGAGGTCGACACCCCACACCCTGGGGTCGCCGTCTGCGTAGGGATCGAGTTTGACCAGTTGGCCCACCTCCCTATTGCGCCCGATCTCTGCCGCCCCCATCTGCGATGGCTCGTGTTCGATGGAGACATAGATCATCCCCTCGGCGTCGGCCACCATGGTGGCGTCGATGTCGCCGCCGGCGTAGTAGTCGAACACGATCGGCGCCTCGCCATCGCGCACGTTGGAGACATCGAGTCCCACGATGCGACCGCCGGAGTTGGAGAAGTACACCCTCTCCTCGAACACGAGCACCGAGCTCTCGATGGAGACGTTTCGCCCGGAGTTGGCCAGCAGCTCGTCGTTGTAACCGGGCATCTGCACCAGCTTCACGGGGTCGACCACCACTTTGCCCTCGGAGTCGTGGCCCCGGTTCAGCTGGACGGCGAAGAACCAGCCGTTTTCCCCTCCCTCGTACATGATGTCGTCGACGATGGCAGGGTTGGAGTCCCAGTCGTCATTCCAGATCCCGTTCACCTCGCTGGCCTCCATGGACCAGAGCACAGTCGGCTCCTCCCTGTCGAGGGCGAGGATCCTCAGCCGGTTGTCCCTCGAGCCGAAATAGAGCAGTGGGAACCCGTCGGGGTCGAGGGTGACCGAGCCTTTGATGATGTCGCCGGTCTGGAACTCGGGCCGCAGGTCCTCCCCGGTGGCGGCGTCGACGAAGTGGACCGCCGAGTCGTAGGCGCCGAAGATCAGCTCGGTAACACCGTCGGGTCGCTCCCACAACGACGGCTGGCCGGTCCACCCCATCCCGCACCAGATCCTGGTCTCGCCACCCTCGGAGGAGGGGCTGCACATCTGGGCGTCGGGGTAGCGCCAGGCCACCGTCGGTGTGTCGGGGACCGGCCCAGCCCCGTAGAAGGTACGCGTCGGATTGCCCCGGAACATGGTCACGCCCACCGTCGTGCCCCAGGGCTGTCCGACGGTGAAACCGGGCACGGTCCCTGGATCGCGCACAGGGGGGACCGTGGTCGTGGTCGTGGGCCGGGTCGACGTCGTCGTCGACGGCTCCGTCGTAGGAGCGTTGGGCCCATTGGTGGTCGAGGAGGCGGGGGCCAGGTCGCTCCTGGCCTCGGCGACGGGGTCGTCGTCCCGGGTCACCAGGAACACTGCCAGCCCAAGGACGAAACCGGCAGCCACGATCATGATCACCTGACCGGCTCGTTCGTTCACAGTCGGGACCCCCTAGCGACCACTATGCCGGTGGGGCGCAGGTCGGCTCACCGGTGAGCACAGGATGGCCGTGTGTCTCGATGTATGCCGGGATCAGACATGCCTCGATGCCTCCGTCGGGGGCAACCACTGCCCTGGCCACGGCCGTCGTGGCGCTGGGCACCGAGTTGTGTGGCCAGACGAAGTTGCCCAGCGACCAGAACACCGCGGCGTCACCGACCATCTCGAGAGGCTGCATACGGTGCGGGTGGTGACCGAAGATGACGTCGGCGCCTGCTTCGATCATCGCCTGAGCCCGCTCGATGTCGTCCTGACGCGGGGTGGTGTCGAGCTCGATACCCCAGTGGACGGTGACCACGACCAGGTCGGCGACTGCGTCGGCTGCCGCGACCGCCTCGACCATGGAAGCGGTGTGGTCACCGCTGCGCATCCCTGGTGAGTCGGCTGTGGCGTACCAGGACTCGTCGGGGGCGACACCACCGAACCCAACCACGGCGATCGACCACCCGTTCACCTCGAACAGGGCCGGCTCACCGGCCTCGGCGACGTCCCTGCCCGCCCCGACCGCCCCGATCCCTGCTGCGATCAGGTTCTCACGACCGTCGACCAACGCCTCCCTGCCGAAATCGCCGGAGTGGTTGTTGCCCAGGTTGGCGACGTCGACGCCGTTGCTCACGAGCGAGGGGAGGGCTTCGGTGGGACAGCGGAACACGAACGCCTTGTCCAGCGGCGACCCGATGTCAGAGGGGGCACACTCCAGGTTGATCACGGTCAGGTCGTCTTCGACGAAGAGCCCGTCGATGCCCGACCAGGCATGGTCCCAGCCTTGGGCGGCGAGCGCCGGTATGTAGTCGGGGTCGACCGCGACGTCACCGGTTCCGTGGATCACCAAGTAGCCCTTCGCGGGCAGGGTGGTGGTCGTGGTTACCGGAATCGTTGTCGAGGTGGTCGAAGGGTTCGTGGTGGTGCTTGAAGCCTCGACCGCCAGGAGCTGGGTGGTCGAGGGAGCCACTGCATCGGCTCCGCTGAGCCCCCAGAGTGCAAAGGCACTTCCGCCCACGGCGACACCACCGACAACCACGATGAGCAGCTTGAAGATCCGGGACACTCGGTCGAAGGCTAAAGACCTTCGACCAGTTATACGTTGCACGCTCTACGCAAAAAGCAAGACGTGGAAAGTACAACGAGAGAGGTCAGAGGATCTGACTCAGGAACAACTTGGTCCGGTCCTCCTGGGGGTCGGTGAAGAAGTGCTCCGGAGTGCCCACCTCGACGATCTGCCCGTCGGACATGAACACCACCCGATTGGCGACCGCCCGGGCGAAGCCCATCTCGTGGGTGACCACGATCATCGTCATCCCCCCCTGGGCCAGCTCGACCATGACGTCGAGCACCTCTTTGATCATCTCCGGGTCGAGTGCCGAGGTCGGCTCGTCGAACAGCATCACCTTGGGTTGCATCGCCAGCGCCCGGGCGATTGCGACCCGTTGCTGCTGGCCACCGGAGAGCTGACCGGGATACTTCTGCGCCTGTTCGGGGATCTTGACCCGTTCCAGCATTTTCATGCCCAGCTCCTCCGCCTCCCGTTTCGGCAGCTGACGGACATGCCGCGGGGCCAGGGTGACGTTGTCGAGCACGGTGAGATGCGGGAACAGGTTGAACTGCTGGAACACCATGCCCGTCTCCCGCCGCACCACCTGGATGTTGCGGATGTCGTCGGAGAGCTCGACCCCATCCACCACGATGCGGCCCCGGTCGTGTTTCTCCAGCCGGTTGATGCAGCGGATCAGGGTCGACTTGCCCGATCCGGACGGACCGATCACGACGACGACCTCCTGCAGCCCCACCCGCATGTTGATGTTGGCCAGGGCCTGGAAGTCCCCGAAGTACTTGTCCACGCTCTCGAGGAGGATGATCGCCTCACCCGTCGACTGGGTCGCATCGGAAAACACCTGCGCTCGTTCTGTCATCTCTCTCCCACTCCAAGCTTTCTCTCCAGACGACGCGCCTCGCGCGACATCGTGTACGAACCGACCCAGAAGGCGAACCCGACGAAGGGCAAGGTGACGAGGTGGAGGCCCTGGGCCAGGAACGGGGCCTGGGCGTTGGCAGCCTGGGAGGCGCCGAGGATGTCGATCATCCCCACGATGATGACCAGGGTCGTGTCCTTGAACAGGCTGATGAACTGGCCGACCATGGCCGGGATGGTGTTGCGCAGGGCCTGGGGCAGGACGATGAGCCTCATGTTCTTCCACGGGGACAGACCGACTGCCTGGGCCGCCTCAACCTGGCCCTTCGCCACCGACTGCAGACCACCGCGGACCACTTCGGCGATGTAGGCCGACTCGAACAGGGTGATTGCGATGAGGACCCGGGTCACGTTGCCGGGTCTGAGCCCGCTGGGCAGGAAGAACCCGATCACGAAGATCCCCATCAGCAGCAGCGTGATCAGCGGGACTCCCCTGATGAACTCGATGTAGGCCACCGAGGCGACTCGAAGCGCGGGCAGGGTGGACCTGCGGCCCAGTGCCAGGAGCAGCCCGAGCGGGAAGGCCAGGGCGATGCCGGCGACGGTGAGGAAGACGTTGAGTTGCAGCCCACCCCACTGGTCCCAACCAATCCCGCCGCCAGAGAGCACCGCATAGATGGCGACGAGGAGAACGACGACCAGAACCAGGCCGAAGCGCCGCACCGCGGAGGGGAGGACCCGGCCGATCGAATAGCCCCCGACCCCCGAGACCAACGAGGCACCGGCGATCAACCAAGGCGTCAGCGTCTGGGTGAGGAGCAGCACTGCCACGATGAAGACCAACAGCGGCCAGAAACGCCTGACCAGGGTCAGCGGGCCGGCCGCGGTGAACTCCACTTCGGACTGACGCGCTCTCTCCAGCGCCGAGGCGGTGGCCATCCCGGCGATCACGCCGATGAGGAGGGCGGTAATGATCAATGCCGCCGACGGCCGCCACAGCTGATCGCGGGGAAACCCGCCGACCATCATCAGGGCGAGGTTGACCCGGAGTATCTCGAAGTCGGTGACGAAGAGGAATCGGACCACCCACCACAGGGCGACGGCGAAGACCCCGGCCATGAACAGGGTGAGGACGGCGTTGTACCAGGTGGACACCAGGTGTCTCCTCACCCAGGCCCAACCACGCAGACCGGGCTCGATCGGTTGGAGGCTCTCCTCCGGGATCTGGATGTCGACGGTGTCGGAGGCGGTCATTGCGTGACCAGTTGCAGACGACGGTTGAGGACGTTGACCACGGCCGAGATGACCAGGGAGAACACAAGGTACGACGCCATCAGGATCAGAACCATCTGGGGGGCGGGACGGCCATTGCCCACGGCCTGGAAGGCGATCAGGGTCACCTCGGAGTACCCGACGGCGATGCCGAGGGAGGTGTTCTTCACGTAGTTCAGGTATTGGTTGATCGTCGGCGGCAAGGCGATCCGCATCGCCTGGGGAAGGGTCACATGACGCAGCCTCTGGAACCCGGAGAGAGCGAGAGCATTGGCCGCCTCAGTCTGCCCTTTGGGAACTGCGAGGATCGATCCGCGCACGATCTCGGCGACATGGCTGGCGGTGTAGAGGACGAGGGCGACGAGCATGGCGAAGTAGCCCCCCAAGCCTGAGTAGCCGCCGGTGAGGACGCGCCCGTCGAGCACTGGCTTGGACAATTCGAAAGGCCGGCCGATGACGAGGAATCCGACGACTCCGAGCCCGAGCATCACCCCGAGCGACCACAGCACTCGGTGATGTGGCTTCCCGCTGGCGTCGAATACAGCTGTGCGCCAACGCCAAACAATGGCTGACACCACCAGGGCTCCCAGCATGATCCACATGAAGGTGGAGAAGCCCGGGTTGGCGGTGAAGCCGGTAACGGCGATGAATCGGTTGTTGACGATGGCCAGGTCGAAGATCTCCACGGGGTCCTGGATGGTGGGCAGAGGGAGGATCCCGACGAAGAAGGCGACCAGGATGACCAGCAGCGGAGGGATGTTCCTCAGGGTCTCCACATAGATCGTGGCCGCCTTGGCCACCAGCCAGTTGGTGGACAGCCTGGCCACTCCGACCAGGACCCCGATGATGGTGAGAAGCGGCAGCCCGACCACGACCAGTGCGAAGGTGTTCTTGATCCCGACCACCAAGGCCCGCCACACGGCAGACCCGGCGCTGATGTCGCTTCCGGTGACACTCACGCCCACCGGCTGTTGGAGAAAGTCGAACCCGAGCTCGATCCCGATCCGCCGCATGTTGTTGGTCAGGTTGAACCACAACACGTAGAGGATCAGCCCGATTACGGCCGTCGCCGCCACTTGGACCACGACGCGGAGTATCCGAATGTCCCGCCACCAGGGCGGGCGGGCGGTCTGCTGGGCGACAGTCGAGGTCACGACGGAGATGAGCTGGGGGGTGACTTTGTCGTCACCCCCCAGATGGTTCGTGGCTAGCGGTAAGGCGGGGCGTAGAGCAGCCCGCCATCGGTCCACAGCGAGTTGGGCCCTCGCTCCAACCCGAGGGGCGTGTCCGGCCCCACGTTGCGCGCGTATATCTCGGCGTAGTTGCCCACCGCGGCGATCACGTCGGCCCCCCATCCCGGCTCGAGACCGAGACCCGACTCGAAGACCGTGACGTTTCCTTCGTCATCCTCGATCTCGAGCCCGAGGAAACGCCTGATGTTGACGTCCTCGGTGTCGGCAAAGGTGTCGACGTTGCCCGACTCGATGCCGAACTCCTCGGCCTGGATGATCGCAATCACCACCCAGTCGATTATCTGGGACCATTGGGTGTCACCGTCCCTGGTGGCCGGCCCGAGTGGCTCTTTGGAGAAGGTCTCGTCGAGGATGGTCAGGGCGTCTGGCCCTCCCTCCGTATCGGGGAAGTTGCTGCGAACCCCGGCCAGCTGGGACTTGTCCGACGTCCAGCCGTCACATTGGCCGGCGAGGAACGCCTGCTGGAGAACCTCGTTGTCTTCGAAGGTGAGCAGTTCGAACGGGACATCGCCGAAGCGATCGGTCACGTTCTGCTCGGTCGTGGTCCCGGTCAGCGAGCAGATCGAGGTGTTGGCCATGTCGTCGATCGAGGCGAAGCCGTCCTCTGCTCTGACCATCATCCCCTGTCCGTCGAAGAACGTGGTGTGGGCAAAGGTCGCACCTTCACCTCCGTCACGTGACGAGGTCCAGGTGGTGTTCCTGATCAGCACGTCGATCTCTCCGGATTGGAGAGCGGTGAACCTCTGCTGCGCGTTCAACGGCACGTATTCGACTGCCTCGGGATCACCGAGGACCGCCGCGGCCACTGCCTTGCAGAAGTCGATGTCGAAACCGACGAAGTTGCCATCGGGGTCCCGGAATCCGAATCCCGGCACTGCGTCGTTGACGCCGCAATTGAGGGCGCCACGACTCTGCACCTCGGCCAGGGTGTCACCTGCCGGGGCCTGGCCGCCGGCGGTGGTCGTGGGCTCCTCACCACCCCCGGCGGTGGTCGTCGGTTCCTCGGCCCCTGCTTCGGTGGTCCCCGGATCTCCCAGGGTGGTGGTGGTGTCCGCTGCCTCGGTACAGGCGGCGAGCACCAACGCCAAGGCGGCGAGCACCGCCAATAGCTTGGTTGTCTTCATGCCTTCCTCCAGTTGGTCGCTTCACGTCGGCAATGCCGATGTGCTGCAGTGGGCGACCCTAGCCCGGGGACTCGGGGCGGGGAGAGGAAAGCGACCTACCTGGGGCCGGTCATCTGCCGCAGGAAACGCTGGGCCCGCTCCGTCCTCGGCTCGACCAGGACCTGCTCCGGGGGGCCCTGTTCCACCACCCTCCCCTCGTCCATGAGCAGGACCCGGTTGGCCACGTCACGGGCGAAACCGAGCTCGTGGGAGACCACGATCATGGTCATCCCCTCGGCGGCCAGGGCCTTGATCACCTCGAGCACCTCCCCCACCAGCTCGGGGTCGAGCGCCGAGGTCGGCTCGTCGAACAGGATCAAAGCCGGGTTCATGGCCAGGGCGCGGATGATGGCCGCACGTTGCTGCTGTCCACCGGAGAGACGATCCGGGTACTCGTCTCTCTTGTCGCCCAGGTCGAACCGGGCCAGCAACTTCTGCGCCGTGACCTGGGCTTCTTCCTTCGACATCTTGAGCACTTTGGTCGGGGCCAGGATGATGTTGTCGATGACCGAGAGGTGCGGGAACAGGTTGAAAGACTGGAAGACGATCCCGATGCGGCGACGCACCGAATCGGCGTCGAATTCGGGGTCCGCGATGTCGACCCCCTCGAGCAGGATCTGCCCGTCGTCGATCGGCTCGAGGAGGTTGATGCACCGAAGCAGGGTCGATTTCCCCGACCCCGACGGCCCAACCACGGCCAGTACCTCGTGGGTGTCGAGCTCGAGGCCGACGTCGGATAGGACCGTCAGATCGCCGAACTCCTTCCAGACCCCACGCAACTCGAGGAGACGTTCTCTCATAGCGACGTGCCACCTACCCGTGACCGCTGACGGCGGATCAGATAGTCGGTGTAGCGGGCCAGTGGGATGGTCAGGATGAGGAAGAGCAGCGCTGCAGCCAGGTATGCAGTGAAGTTGAACGTCCCGGCCACGTAGATCTGAGCACGGCGGAACGCCTCCTGCACGCCGAGAAGGGCGAGCAGCGCCGAGTCCTTCTGTAGGGCGACGAAGTCGTTGAGCAGCGGCGGGATGACGCGACGGACCGCCTGGGGCAGCACCACCCAGCGCATGCTCTGCGCCGAGCTGAGACCGAGGGAGCGGGCGGCCGCGGTCTGGCTGTCGTGCACGGAGTCGATCCCCGCCCGGTACACCTCGGCGACATAGGCGGAATACGAGATCACCAGGGTGGTGATTGCCCAGAACTCCTGGCTGTTGGGCACGCCCTGGAGACGAAGCGCCGGGACACCGAACCCGAGGAGGAAGAGGAGGATGATGGTGGGGATGCCACGGATCAGATCGACGTAAGCGGTGGCGGCCAGCCGCAAAGGGGTCAACACCGGGGAGCGGCTGCTCCGGATCACCGCCAGGAGCAGGGACACGACGAGGATGAAGGCCTCGGCAATGAGGAAGATGCGAACGTTGCGGCCGAACCCGGAGAGGATGTCGGGGAACGAAGCCTGGAAATCCTCCCAGCTGAAGAAAGACTGGCGAACCTGCTCCCAACCCGACGAGTTGACCACGACCAAGGTCACGGTCCCGAAGACGACGATGCTGCTGACGGCGCCGATGAGGAGCGACCTGCGTCGCTGGCGCCGGTGGAAGGCGAGGCGTCGCGCCCGGCCCGGGGACATGCCCGGGCTGCGCCGCGACGCCTCGGCCTCAGTCATTCACAAGTGGCCTGTTCCGTCAGCCGGTTTCGATGATGGGAGCGTCGACGACGTCGGATAGCCATTCCTGCTGGATGGCGTCCAGGTCGACGTTGGCCAGGGCGTCGTTGACGCAATCGCGCAAGGGGTTGCCCTCCTCGAAGAGCATCCCGAACTGCTCGGGATCGTCCTCGCTCGCGGGGAACTGGGCAATCACCGAGGATCCTTCGATCTCCACCGCCGACACGAAGAAGGCAGTCGGGAGGTCCAACACCAAGCCGTCGAGCTGGCCGGCGTCGAATGCGGCCTTGGCGTCGGCATTGGTGTCGTAGACCAGCGGCTCGGTCCCCGGCTGGATGACATCGGTGATGAAGTCGAGGCTGGTCGTGCCCACCTGGGCGCCGAGGCGGTAGGCCTTGAGGTCCTCGATGGTGGTCGCCGAGGCGATCTCGGAGTCGGTGAACCCGAGCAGCGCCTGGTTGACGTTGTAGTAGCCGTCGGAGAAATCGACCGCCTCGTCTCGCTCCTCGGTGATGGAGATCTGGTTGATGTCGAAGTCGAAGTCCTTCTCACCCGGTGCGAACGAGTTGTTGAACGGGACCACCACCCACTCCACCTCGTCGGCGGTGAAGCCGAGCTCCTCGGCCACGGCGTAGGCCACCGCGCTCTCGAACCCGGTCCCTGTGACGGGGCCCCCATCGAAGTCGAACCAGGGCGGGAACGACGGTTCGTCGGTCCCGATGGTGAGGACGCCTTCCTGGACCAGCGTCAGGTCCTCCCTCTCACACGATTCGCCGCCGCCGTCCCCGCCACCTTCTGTGGCGCAAGCAGCCAGCGCCAAGCCAAGCGCAGCGATCAGGGCGATGTATCTCTTCATCGAAGGCCTCCTCCGGGGGAACAGGGGAGAGGCCAGGGTAGTGCCGGCAAACTCTCAGGACCCGGGAACGTAGAACCTACAACCTACAACGGGCGACGCGGAGGGTGGCGTCGCTACTTCTCCTGGACCATCCTCAGGAAGCGCCGGGCCCGATCTGTCTTCGGGTTGGTCAAAGTCTCGTTTGGCGGGCCTTCCTCGACCACGACCCCGTCGTCCATGAACACCACCCGATCGGCCACCTCCCGGGCGAAGCTCATCTCGTGCGTGACCACCATCATGGTCATACCGTCGCGGGCCAGGCCCCGCATCACGTCGAGCACCTCGCCGATCAGCTCGGGGTCGAGGGCCGAAGTGGGCTCGTCGAACAACATCATGTCCGGGTTCATGGCCAGGGCCCGAGCGATGGCCACTCTCTGCTGCTGACCACCGGAGAGCCGGATCGGGTACTCGTCGATCTTGTCGAGCAGGCCGACCCGCTCCATGACCGCCCTGGCCACTTCGTTGGCCTCGTCCTGGGAGCGCTTCAACACCTTGGTCTGGGCGATTGTGAGGTTGCGCAACACGTTGAGATGGGGGAAGAGATTGAACTGCTGGAACACCATCCCGATCCGGATGCGCAATCGGTCCACGTCGGCATCGGGATCGGTGATGTCTTCGCCTTCGATGAGGATCGTGCCCGAGGTCGGTTCCTCCAGCCGGTTGACACAACGAAGCAGGGTCGACTTGCCCGAGCCGGAGGGACCGATGACACACACCACTTCCCGCTCGGCCACTTGGCAGTCGATCCCCTTGAGCACCTCCAACTCACCGAAGTACTTGTGAAGGTCGACGATCTCGATCGCCGAGGTCATCGTGACACCGCCGCCCTTCTCTCCAATCGCCGTACCAGATAAGTCAGGGGCAGCGTGATCAACAGATACACGATGGCCGCAACGGTCAAGGGCGTCGCATTGCGCGTCGTCGTCATGAAGTCACGGGCGAACTTGGTCAGTTCCTTGGTGAGGGGGGTCGTCCCCAGGACGAAGAGCAGTGAGGTGTCCTTGATCAGGAGCACGAACTCGTTGGTCAGCGGTGGGATGATGATTCGAAACGCCTGTGGCAGCACGATGGAGGCCAGGGCCCGTGACGACGACATGCCCAGCGAGCGTGCCGCCTCGGTCTGACCACGCGGCACTGCCAGAACGCCGGCCCGGATCGTCTCCGCCATGTAGGCGGCGGCAACGACGCCGAGGGCCAGCGACCCGGTGACCAGGGTGCCACCAGGGAGGCGAAACCCATCGAAGGCAATGGGTAGCCCGAATCCGAAGAGGATGATCGTGATGAGGGCGGGCAAGCCCCGGAACAGCTCGATGTACCAGGTAGCGAACAGACGATAGGGCTTGATCGTGGACAGCTTCATGAGGGCGAGGATGAGCGCCAGGACCAAACCGAAGCTGAACGAGCCCGCGGTGTAGACCAAGGTGTTTCGCGCCGCGATGGCCAGGACATCCGGAAGCATTTGCTGCATCACGTCGACGTTGAAGAACAATCGTTGGATTCGGGCCCAGTCGGCGACAATGATCGTGAGGAGGAAGCCCGCCACGAAGATCCCGTACATCAGAGCGCGGATCAGGCGACGACGTTGTCTCGGCTTCAAGGCCATGAGCGAAGGGCGACCCTAATGGGTCGCCCTTCGTGATCCAGTGCTCGAGCGGCTACTCGAACCAGTCGGCGTAGATCTGGTCGTAGGTCCCGTCGTCCTCGAACTTGGCCAGGGCCGCGTTCACCGCCTCGAGAATGTCCTCGGCACCTTCTTCCTTCACCGCGAAGCCGTAGAACTCCTCGGTGGGGTAGGTCTCTACAACTGAGGCACCCTCGTTGCTGAGGGCATAGTCGCCATTGGTCACGATGTCCTGGAGCACTCCCTGGACGTTGCCCGCCTCGAGTGCCAGGAACATGTCTCCAGGCGCGTCGAACGAGACCAACTCCGCGTCCTCGGGCGCATTCTCCTGGGCGTAGATCTCGCCCGTGGTGCCGGTTTGCACCGCGATCGAGCTGCCTCCGAAGTCCGCCAGCGCAGTGAGGCCGGACTCGTCGAGGGCCAGGAGCGATTGATCGCCACTGAAGTACGGCTCTGAGAAGTCGATGTTCTCCTCTCGCTCCTCGTTGATCGTGATCGAGGCGGCGGCGACGTCGCAGTCACCGGCCTCCATGGCCAACCCCGAGGTGATCGGGTCGAAGCCGGTGTTGTTCACCGCCAGCTCGAGCCCGAGATCATCGGCAATGGCACGCATCAACTCGATGTCGAATCCGGTGTATCCGCCTTCGGCATCCGGGTCTTCGATCTCCATCGGCGGATACGGGGCATCGGTGCACACAGTGAGGGTGCCCGGCGTAACCAATTCGAGGTCTTCGCCACCACCGCCGTCGCCGGTGTCATCGCCACACGCGGCGAGCACCAGGGCCATCGCGGCGAACATCGCCACCAGCCGGGTTGTCTTATTCATGTTCTTCCTCCATTTGGGTCGTCCCGGAACGGTCCGGGAGCGAGGGGAAGGGTAACGGTGTCCGAATCGGCCACAATTGGAAAGTGGGCACCAATCGGCGAGTCAACCGGGATTACTGGCTGCTCTGGTCCGGATCGGGGCTGTCCAATCTCGGCGATGGGATACGTCTCACCGCCCTTCCCCTTCTCGCCGCCACCCTGACCCGGGACCCGCTGGCGGTCAGCGGCGTGCTGGCAGCCACCACCGCGCCCTGGATCGTGTTCGGCCCCATCGGCGGGTCGTTGGTCGATCGCATCGACAGGAAGCTGCTGATGACCGGCGGGCAGACGGCCCGGGGCCTGGTCCTTGCCGTCTTGGCCATCCTGGTTGCCGCCGATTCGGTGACCATGGCTCATCTATACATCACCGGAGCCGTGATCGGACTGGGTGAGATCCTGGTCGACACATCGTCTCAGGCCGCCATCCCGCAGCTGGTCGGCGGGATGGCATTGGAGAAGGCGAACAGCCGGCTGATCGCTGCCGAGCTCGTGCTCAACGACCTCGCCGGAGGTCCGTTGGGAGCCTTCCTTTTCGCCGCCGTCGCCTTCCTCCCCTTCGGGGTGAACGCGGGCACCTTCCTCGTCGGCGGGCTCCTCGTCGCGCTGATCCGGACCCCGATGCAGGATTCGCGCGAGCCGCGCCGTCAGAACATTCGCACCGATATCGCGGAAGGGCTCCGCTTCGTCTGGGATCACCAGTTCTTTCGCGGGCTGGCCCTGGTCGTGGCCATCGCCAACTTCAGCATGGGAGCCGGTGGCTCGATCCTGGTCCTGCTCGCCATCGAGCAGTTGGGCACCACCGAGGCCCAATACGGTCTGATGGTGGGAGTCGGTGCGGCCGGGGGTCTGGTCGGGGCTCTCGTCGCCTCCAGCGTCGCCCTGCGTATCGGACGGCGCTGGGCGATGACCACCGGGACCGCCGTGCTCGCCGTGGGCCAGCTCCTGCTGGCCACGGCGTCGGACGGGATCTGGGCTACGGGCGGCCTGTCCCTCGGGCTGTTCGGGGTGAGCCTTTTCACCGTCGTGGGCAGGACGTTGCGTCAGGCGCTCACCCCGGATCGTCTCCTGGGAAGGGTGGTCGCCTCGTTCCGGCTCGTCGGGATCGGCGCCCTCCCGATCGGCGCCCTCCTCGGCGGATGGGTGGCCCGCGCCACCGGTCTGCGCACGCCCTACTTCGTCAGCTCCGCCCTCATCGCCCTGGCCGCGGTGCTGGTACACCGGGTGGCGCGGTCGGTGGACTGACGCTCAGGCGAGCAGTGCCAGGACCCGGGAGACGACCGAATCGGGGTCGACCCCGATCGAGTGGGCGATGTCAGAGGGGGAGCCGAAGGGGAGAAACCGGTCCGGGACGCCGATACAGGTGATCTCTTTGGTCAGACCTGCCCCGGCGAACGTCTCCATCACCGCGGCGCCGAAACCTCCCGCCACGACGTTGTCCTCCATCGTCACCACATGGCGAGCCGGAGCTGCCCACTCCATGATGCGCGGGTCGAGCGGTTTGACCCAGCGTGCGTTGACCACGCCGACGGAGTGCCCTTTGGTGCGGATGTCGACCGCCGCCTTCTCCGCCGTCTCCACCATTCGGCCGGCCGCCACCAGCATGACATCGGTTCCCTCGGAGAGAAGCTGCGCCTCGCCGACGGGGAGAGGGCTCACGGGCACCGACGGCACCGACACCGCGGCCCCCTTGGGGTAGCGGATGGCAATCGGGCCGTCGTGATCGACGGCGGTCTCGATCATGGCGCACAGCTCGGTGGCGTCGGCAGGCACTCCCACCACCATGTTGGGGATCATGCGCAGGTAGGAGAGATCGAAGACACCGTGGTGGGAGGCACCGTCGGGACCGGTGATCCCGGCCCGATCGACCAGGAAGGTCACCGGTAGGTTGTGCAGGGCGACGTCGTCGACGATCTGATCGAAAGCTCGTTGGAGGAAGGCCGAGTAGATCGCCACCACCGGGCGCTTCCCGGCCAGGGCCATCCCGGCGGCCAGCGTCACCGCATGCTGCTCGGCGATGCCCGTATCGAACACCCGATCGGGGAACCGCTGCCACATCTGCATGAGTCCCGCCGTGCTCACCATCGCCGCCGAGATCCCGACCAGATCGGGCCGGGTCGCCGCCGCCTCGGCCAAGGCGTTGCCGGCGACGTCGGTCAGCTTGAGCTCGGATTTCAATGCCTTTCCCGTGGCCAGGTCGAAGGAGCCGACACCGTGGAGCTTCTCCAACTCGTCCTCGATTGCGGGCTGATACCCGTTGCCTTTCTCGGTGACGACATGGATGACCACCGGCTGGTCCCAGGTCTTGGCGGTGCGGAACGTCTCCTCGAGCAGCTCGATGTCGTGGCCGTCGATCTGGCCGGTGTACTTCAGGTCGAGGGCGTCGAAGACGGTGGACGGCTCCAGGATTTGCTTGACCGCGTCCTTGAGTCGCCCGGCCAGCTCGTCTGCGGTCTCACCGACCAGGGGAAGGCCGCGCAGCATGCGGCCCAGGGTGCGCTTGGTCTTCTCGTAGCGGGGATCGAATCGATAGTGCGCCAGGGTGGCCAGGGCGGCAAGGCCGCCCACCGTGGGCGCATAGGACCGCCCGTTGTCATTGACCACGATGATCAGCCGTTCCGGCTTGGTCACCGCGATGTGGTTCAGCGCTTCGTAGGCCATGCCCCCGGTGAGCGCCCCGTCGCCGATGATGGCGACGGTGTGGCCCGGGTAGCCGGCAAGGGCATGACCGAGGGCATAGGACAGCGAGGTCGAGGCATGGCTGTTCTCGACGAAGTCGTGCTGGGACTCCTCCCGGCTCGGGTACCCCGAGAGCCCGCCGGTGTGGCGAAGATGCTCGAAGTCGCGCATCCGCCCGGTGACGAGCTTGTGCACGTAGGCCTGGTGCCCGACGTCCCAGATGAAGCGATCGGTGGGCGACTCGAAAACACGATGGAGGGCCAGGGTCAGCTCGACCACTCCCAGGTTCGGGGAGAGATGACCGCCGGTCTTGGAGACATTGTCGAGGATGAAGAAGCGGATCTCCTCGGCAAGCGTGCCGAGCTCCTCTTTGCTCAGCGCACGCAGATCGGCAGGGCTCGATATGGATTCGAGAATCGACATGGTGACCCGACCAGGCTAGCTACTGGCCCGTGCTTCCTCTTTGAGCAGGGGAAGGCGAACGGTGAAGGTGGACCCGAGACCGAGCTCGCTCTCCACCCCAACGCTGCCTCCATGACTTTCGACCACGTGCTTGACGATGGCCAACCCCAGCCCTGTGCCACCGGTTGCCCGGGCCCGAGCATTGTCCACCCGGTAGAAGCGTTCGAACACCCTCTCCAAATCGCGGGTTGGGATCCCCTCACCGGTGTCCACTACCCGGAGCAGGACCTCCCCGTCCACCCGGGTCAGCTCGACGTCGATGGACCCGCCGGGGGGCGTGTAGCGAACCGCGTTGTCGAGAAGATTGCGCACCGCGATGGCCAGGTCCCGCCTACTCCCCGCAACCTGACACTCGGTCGAGTGCACGGTGAGCGAGATCTCGCTTGCGTCGGTCATGAGACGCAACCGCTCCACCTCCTCGCGGACCAGGTGGTCCAAGCTCAGAGGCTCGAGATCGGGCTCGTCACGCTCGAGTCGGGAGAGGTCGAGCAGATCGGCCACGAGACGGTCTAGCTGGCGGGCCGAGGCCTCGATCTGGACGGCGAACCGGGGGGCGGAGCCGTCGTCTCTCTCGACCGCGATCTGAAGGGCCTCCGCCGAGGCGACTATGGCCGAAACGGGCGTCTTCAACTCGTGTGAGGCGTTGGCAACGAAGTCGCGACGGACCGAGGCGGCGCGCTCCCGTTCGGTGACGTCTACCACCACGAGAAGGACCCTTCGGTCGTCGGCGAATGGGGTGGCGATGGCCCGCAGCAGCCTCACCGGCTTCCCGTGCTCGGCGTCGATGGTTGCCGGCGAACGCAGCTCGCGACACCGCTCTACAGCCGTCTGAAACGAGAATGGCACCAAACCCGAAAGGGCGTCGGGCACGGCCCCAAGTAGCTGGTACGCCGAAGGGTTGGCGTACACCACTTCATCATCGTCGCCGAAGAGGACTGTTCCCTGCGGCAGCGCCCCCAGCACCACCTCCAGAGTTGCCGAGGCTCGCTCGGCTTCCTGCACCCGGATCCGGTTCTCGGTGTCGAGCCGTGAGATGGCGGTGGCCAGCTGATCGATCTCGCGAACGCTGGATCGCACCACGGGATGAGCGGAGTCCGTTTCGACCAAAGCCATTGTCTGGCTGGTCAGGTGGGCGATCGGTCGGGACAATCGCCGCGTCATCCAGGCGATTGCGGCCACCCCGACCAGGCCAACGACTACGGAGATCACGATGATGGCGTTTCGATAAGGCCAAGTTCCAGCGGCCAGGTCCCGAGTGGCCACCGACAGCCTCAGGACCATGTCATCGTCGGTGGGAACGGCCAGATAGTGCTGGTCGAATCCGGTGCTCTCGCTGAGCCGGCTCGATCGCCCGATCTCACCGCCCAGGGCAGCGGCCACCTCGGGGCGGCCGGCGTGATTCTCCATTCCTGCGGCCTCGCCGTGCGAGTCGGCCACGACCGTGCCCGCCGCATCGATGACGGTGAACCGGTAGCCGGTCGCCGCGGCCATGGTCTCGACCCATGCATGGATCATCTCCGGGCTCGACGGCATGCCTGCCTCGGCGATACGGGCCGAAGTCTCCAGATGGTCGAAGAGCCGCTCGGTGAACGCGTCCTCCACCGAGCGCGAGACGAACCATCCGATGGCTCCGATCATGATCAGATAGGCCAGTGCCGAGTAGAGGACCAAGCGAAGAGCGAAGGGGGTCCTTCCCGGTCCTCTAAGGCTCATCGACGAACTTGTAGCCGAGGCCACGCACCGTGAGGATGTGAATCGGGTCGCCGGGGTCCCGCTCCAGCTTCTGCCGAAGCCGCTTGATGTGGACGTCGAGCGTCTTGGTGTCCCCGAAGTAGTCCGGCCCCCACACCTCGTCGATCAGGGTGTGGCGGGCGGCGAGACGATTGCGGCGCCGCATGAGCGACTCGAGCAGCTCGAACTCCTTTGGCCGGAGATCGACCCGCTCACCGTCGAGACGAGCCTGATGGGCGTCGATGTCGAGCTCGATCGGACCACCCCGGAGCACCTCGTTGGACTCGGAGAGAACGCCACTCTTCGCCGCCCGGCGCAGCTGTGCCCTGACCCTCGCCACCAGCTCGCGCATCGAGAATGGCTTGGTCATGTAGTCGTCGGCGCCCAGTTCCAGCCCCGCCACCTTGTCCGACTCGGCATCTTTGGCGGTGAGCATGATGATCGGCACGTCGGAAGAGAGGCGGATCTGTCGGCACACGTCGAGCCCGGACATCCCGGGAAGCATCAGGTCGAGCAGGACGATGTCGGGCTGGTTCACCCGGGCCGATTCGAGGCCGCCGACACCGGTGTCTGCGACCAGGACGTCGAACCCTTCGGTGTCGAGGGCATACCGGACCGACTCGGCCAGCCCCGGCTCGTCTTCTACGACGAGGACGCGATGCCTCCGGTGGTCATCCGTTCGCGTCATCGACTGAGTTGTCCAGGCCCACCTCGACGAACTCGGCCCGCTCCCCCGTGATCAGGTAGGCGGTCTGCTCGGCGAAATCCACCGCCTGGTCGCCGACCCGCTCCAGGGCTCGGGCCGCCATGAGGACCTTGGTGGCCCACTCCAACATCTCGGGATTGCCTGCGACCGCCACGATCTCCTTGTACATGTTGGCATTGAGCCGGTCCACGGGCTGGTCCATGGCCGGAAGCAGCTTCGCCTCGTCGAGGTCACGTCTCAGATAGGCCTCGATCGAGGCCCGGATCATGGGTCGGACCAGATCACCCATCTCCCGGATCTGATCGCAGATCCGCTCCACCCGGGGCAGTCCCTCATTGAACTGGGCGATCTTGGCGATGTTGACGCACTGGTCGCCCATGCGCTCGAAGGTGGCGTTGAGCTGAAGCAGAACGCTCATCTTCCTCAGATCCGAGCCCATCGGCTGGAAACGGGCCATGAGACCGGTCCACTGCTGGTGCACCTGAAAGTAGGTCCCGTCGATCTGGTCGTCGAGATCGACGACCTGCTGGGCCAGGTCGAGGTTCCCGGTCGTGATGGCGTCGACCGCCAGCTCCACCATGCTCTCGGCCTGGTCGGCCATCCCGAGGACAGCGTGCTCCAGTGCCTCCAACTCGCGATGGAAGTGGAGATTCGTGTCGATAGCGCCGGTCATCCGAATCGCCCCGTGATGTAGTCCTCCGTGTCCTTCTCCCGCGGTGCGGTGAACAGCTCCTCGGTGGGGCTGAACTCAACCAGGTAGCCGGTTCGCTGGCCCCGTTCGTTCAGCTTGACATTGAAAAACGCGGTCCGATCGCTCACCCGCGCCGCCTGCTGCATGTTGTGGGTCACGATGATGATCGAATACTCGTCCTTCAGCTCGATCATGAGCTCTTCGATCTTGAGCGTGGCAATCGGGTCGAGCGCCGAGCAGGGCTCGTCCATGAGCACCACGTCGGGACTGGTGGCGATGGCGCGGGCAATGCAGAGCCTCTGTTGCTGGCCGCCGGACAGCGCCATCCCCGATTCGTCGAGCTTGTCCTTCACCTCGTCCCACAGGGCTGCCTTGCGCAGGCTCTCCTCGACGAGGTCGTCCATGTTTCCCTTGTATCTCGCGATTCTCGGCCCGAAGGAGATGTTGTCGTAGATCGACTTGGGGAACGGGTTTGGCTTCTGAAAGACCATACCCACCCGTCTCCTCACCTCGACCGGATCGACGTCGTCGGAGTAGAGGTCGACGCCGTGATACTCGACCAGCCCCTCGACGCGGGCTCCTTCGATCAGATCGTTCATGCGGTTGAAGCAGCGGAGGACGGTCGACTTGCCGCATCCCGACGGGCCGATCAGCGCGGTGATCTCGTTTCGTCGGATGGGCAGGCTGATGTTGGCCACGGCGCGGAAATCGCCGTAGTAAACGCTCAGGTCTTCGACCCTGATGACGACTGGCTGGTCGGTGCGCTCGTCCTCTGCTTGCTTGGCCGTCGTCGTCATCTCGATTCTCGGTCGAGGGCGGTCGAGGACCAACTCCTCGGTCTGCTGTTCCAATTCACCCTCCATGGTATTAGACGGTCTTCTCGTATCGATTGCGCAGGTAGATGGCAGTGAAGTTGATCAGGAGCAAGACCACCAGCATGACCACTATCAGTGCTGCGGTGAGGGCGCGAAAGCCCTCTTGGGGCAGGCGGGCCCAGGAGAACACCAGCACCGGCATGGCGCTGAACCGGCCTTGGAGCACATCGAGGAAAGTCGAATCCGCCCCGGACTGAAAGAAGGTGGTGATGCCACCGACCAGGAGCAGCGGGGCGGCCTCGCCGAACGCCCGGGCGATGGACAGGATCGTCCCGGTGAAGATCCCGGGAGCCGCCACCGGGAGGACGTGATGCCGGATGGCCTGGAAGCGGGTCGCTCCCACCCCGAACGCACCCTCCCGGATGCTGTTGGGGACGGCTCGCAGAGCTTCGGCGGTGGTGATGATGACGATGGGCAGAACCAACACCGCCAGGGTCAAGCCACCGGAGACCAGGCTCCGACCTTCCACTCCGGGACCAGTCACCTCCCCGAGCAGCTTGACGAAGATGGCCAGTCCGAGGATTCCGTAGACGATGGAAGGGACACCGGCCAGGTTCCTGATCGCGGCGTTGATGATCCGCGAGATCCGGTTGTCGACTGCATATTCCTCGAGGTAGATGGCCGAGGCCACCCCGGTGGGCACGGCGAACACGATGACGAACACCATCAACAGCAACGAGCCGTAGAACGCCTGCCATATCCCGGCCACATCGGGGTTGGCGCTGAGCTGACTGCCGACGAAATCTCGCAAGGACCGATCGGCCCAGACGGAGAGGCTGTCGGCTATCACGTCCCAGAGCAGCACCGCCAGGATCAGGAGCGAGATCAGCAGTGCCAGCAAGAGCGCCCAGGCGAACAGGGCCCCGGTGCGGTCGCGGCCCTTGCCGCTGAGGCTCTGCCTCACCACCGCCGGCACGTCCACCGATGTCGATACCACTTCCCCTCCCCTCAGTATCTCTGCCGGACACGTCGCACGAAGCGCTCCGAGAGCACGTTGAGTACCAGGGTGACCAAGAAGAGGAGGAGCCCGACGAAGAAGAGGCTCTGGAAGGCATAGTCGTCGCCTCGAACCTGATCAGAGCCGATGGCCAGCGAGGCCATGGCCGCGGTCATCGTCTGGCCCGGTTCCAACACGTTGAGACTGAACAGGGACCCGCCGGTAGCCCCCGAAGCGATGGCCACCACCATGGTCTCGCCGATGGCTCGGGACAACCCGATGATGAGCGCTGCCACGATCCCGGAGATGGCGGCGGGGAACACCACCCTGACCGAGGTGCTCATGCGCGACGCACCGAGACCGTAGGACGCCTCGCGCAGGGCGAGTGGCACCGCCCGCATCGAGTCCTCGGCGATCGAGGCGACCAGTGGGACGGTGAGGATCCCGACCCCGATGCCGGCGGCGAGCATGTTGAAGCCGGCGATGTCATTGCCGAAGATCGCCTTCAGGATCTCCGGCGTGATGAAGGTCAGGGCGAAGTAGCCGAGCACCACCGATGGGATGCCGGCCAGGATCTCCAGGGCCGGCTTGAGGACCCGGCGGACACGAGGGCGGGCGTACTCGGAGAGATACATGGCCGCCCCCAACCCGAGTGGAGTTGCCACCAGCATGGCGATCCCGGCCACCAACAGGGTGCCGACCACGATGGTCCGTATGTCGAACATGCCCCGTCTCGGGAACCATCCGATCTCCCACAGCGACGAGAGATCGATATTGCTGATGAAGACCCAGGCCTCGCCGGCGAGAGAGACGATGATGGCGATCGTGATCAGGATCGAGGTGGCGGCCGCCCCGAGGAAGAGAAGACGCCAGAAGACCTCACGTCTCTGACGGCGGCGGTCTCCTCCCAGAGTCGCGGCGATGGCCGATGGTTCAACGGTCACTCGTGTGCCTCATGGTCGGAAGACGGAGCCGGCCCGCACCCATGATGGCGCGCGCCGGCTCCGGTCTTCGTCTTCAGTCGACTTTGCCCACGGTGCGGGCTTCCCAATTGGCTCTCCACTCATCGATCTCTTCTGCGGTCAGGTCCACGTACCCGGCGTTACCCACCTCGGCCAAACCCTCATCGGAGAGGTAGTAGTCGACGAACTCGACCAGTTCGGGCTTGGCATCGAGCTTGTTGGCATCCACGTAGATGAACAATGGGCGGGAGATCGGGTACTCGTTGGAGGCGATGGTCTCCGGGGTGGGCTCGACGCACCCCTCGCCGCCATCGACGGCGAGCGCCTTGACCACTTCCTGGTTCTCGACGAAGAACGCATATCCGACCCAGCCGAGTGAGGTGTCGTTGCTCGAGATGCCCTCGATGATCACGTTGTCGTTGGGCGAGGCCACGTAGTCGGGTCGGGGATTCGGGTCCTGTCCCCTCTCCTCGGCGATGTCTTCGAGCACGATCTCGACGAAGCTGTCGAAGGTGCCCGACTCCTCACCCGGCGCAGTCACGGAAAGGGGAGCGTCGGGATAAGGAGCATTCGGGGCGCCCAACTCTGCCGCCAGCTCGTTGGCATCAGACCAGTTGGCAAAACCAGTCGACTCGATCCCGAGCAACGCATACAGGTCAGTGAAGGCCAGACAGGTGACAGCGTCGTTGTTGGTCGAAGTGAGGACCGAGAGACCGTCGATCGCCACCTTGATCTCGATGGGTTCCACCCCATTGCCCTGACACGTGGCCACCTCTTCATCGGTGATCGCCCTGGATGCATCGGAGATGTCGGTCTCTCCGTTGCAGAAGAGGACGAAGCCGTCGGAGGTTCCGGGACCGTCGACGCTGATGGCGACGCCGGTATTCATCCCACCGAATGCCTCAGCGACACGGGCGGTGATCGGCTCCACGGTCGACGACCCTGAGACGACGATCTGCCCTGAATCCCCGCCGTTTCCTGTTGTCACTCCGTCTTCCGAAGCGTTGGTGGTGGTGACATCGTCGCTCTCTCCGTCTCCACCACATGCGGCGAGCACCAGTGAGAGGGCGGCGATGGTTCCAACCAGACGCACAGTTCGGGACTTCATCCCTGCGGTCTCCTTGTTAGGGAACGTTTCTCAACGGGCCGCAGGAAGTTCCCCACCGCCCGGCAATCAAGCTAGGAGGCGGCGTTAACCGTGCGTTTGCCTTCAGGTGAACCGAGGATGAACGTTACGAGTGTCGAGTGGAGCGGGGCGAGGCCCGAGCTAGAGCACCGCGTTGGCTCGGGCCCGGGCCAGCTCCTGGAGGGCGACGTGGGCGTCGACTCCAGTGGAAGGGGGGACTCGCTCCCATGACCCGTCGGGCCCGAGGGCCCAAGCCAGACTGTCGTCGGCGAGTAGCACGTCGAGCACCTCGTCGACCCGGAACTGGAGGTCGGGATCGGTGATCGGCCCCAGTGCCTCGACGCGCCGGTCCAGATTCCGCGGCATCAGATCCGCCGAGCCGATGTAGTAGTGACGGGTACGGCCCCTGGCCCCGAACCTGTAGATGCGCGAGTGCTCCAAGTACCGCCCCACCAGCGACCTGACCGTGATGTTCTCGGACATCCCTTCGACACCGGGTCGGAGACAACAGATCCCGCGCACGATCAGGTCGATGCGGGTACCCGCCCGGGATGCCTCGTAGAGAGACTCGATCATCGCCGCGTCGACCAGCGAGTTCATCTTGAAGGTGATGTGGCCGTCGGCTCGGGCCGCTTCGTCCTCGATCAATTCGATGAGCCGGCTCCGGATCCCGATGGGGGATACGGCGAGACGCCGGTAGCTCGTGTGACGTGAGTAGCCGGTGAGATAGTTGAACAGATCGGAGAGATCCGAGCCGATCTCGGGGTCGGCGGTGAACATGCCGACGTCCTCGTAGGTGCGGGCGGTCCTTTCGTTGTAGTTCCCCGTGCCGATGTGGGCGTAGCGGGCCACGCCCTCTCCCTCCCTTCGCACCACGAGGGCGATCTTGGTGTGCGTCTTCAGGCCGACCACCCCGTAGGTGACATGGACGCCGGCATCCTCCAGCCGTTGCGCCCACTCGATGTTTCGCTCCTCGTCGAAGCGCGCCTTCACCTCCACCAGGGCGGCGACCTGTTTCCCGCTCTCGGCCGCCTTGATCAGCGAGGCCATGATCTGACTGTCGCTCGATGTCCGGTAGAGGGTCACCTTGATGGCGAGGACCCTCGGGTCGCGGGCCGCCGACTCTATGAACGGCTCGACGGTCGAGGTGAAGGAGTCGTAGGGGTGATGAACGAACAGGTCGCCCTGTTTCATCACCTGGAAGAAGTCGACCAGCTCGCCCGGCGACGTGACAAGACGTGCCGGCGTCACGCCGGCGAACACCTCGTGCTTCAACTCAGGGCGATCCAGCTCGTAGATCCCCATCAGGCCGGCCAGATCGAGGGGGCCGTCGACCCGATAGACATCGTCCTCGGTGGCTCCCATCTCCCGGAGCAGGAGGTCGAGGACCTCCTCGGGCATGTCGGGATGAATCTCCAGACGAACCACGTTGCCGAACCTGCGCTGGGTCAGCTCCGACTCGAGAGCCATGAGCAGGTCACCGCCTTCGTCTTCCTCGATCTCGATGTCGGCATTGCGCGTCACCCGGAACACGTTCTGGCCCAGGACCTCCATTCCCGGGAACAGGGCGTTGATGTGGGCTCCGATCACTTGCTCGAGGGGCACAAAGCGCTCCAGGTCGGGAAGCACGACGAAGCGGGGCAGGATCGGGGGGACCTTGACCCGGGCGAACTTGGTCAGTCCGGTCTCCGGGTTCCTCACGAACACGGCCATGTTGAGCGAGAGGTTGGAGATGTAGGGAAAGGGATGGGAGGGATCCACCGCCAACGGGGTGAGGACCGGGTACACCAGTTCCCGGAACTGAACATCGAGGAATTCGCGGTCCTCGGGATCGAGCGTCGAGTAGTCGCTGAACACGATCCCCTCGTTGGCAAGGGCCGGGGCGACCTCGGAGAGGAACTGTTTGGAGATGACCTCGTATTGCAGCTCCACCTCGGACCGTATCGCAGCCAGCTGCTGACTGGGCGTCATCCCGTCGGGCGGTGTGAACCCGACACCGTGAGCCACCTGCTCCTTGAGCCCGGCCACCCGAACCTGGAAGAACTCGTCGAGGTTGGAGGCCCAAATCGCCAGGAACTTGACCTTGTCGAGCAAAGGGAAGTCGGGTCTAGTAGCCAGCGACAAGACCCGGCGGTTGAAATCGAGCCAGGACAGCTCGCGATTCAGAAAATGATCCGGGTTGAATGATTCCACTGCCTCACCGACTGACTAGCACTTCTGGTCATGAAAATGGTCAACGGTCGTGTCTGAGACCCCCCAAGAGGAAGAGTCGAAGATGCCGAGTGACCGAATCGATTCGCTCCTCCGGGTCCGAGCTCGAGATCACGGTCTTGGCCGCCGACATGATCGTGTCCTGGATGAGCCGTCCGGCAAGCTCGGGTGGCATCAGCCGGAACTCACCGTGCTCGACCCCGTCGAAATAGAGGCCGATCATTGCCTCTGCGAGATTGGAGTGGGCAGCCCTGACACGCTGCTGCGCTTCGAGACCCATCCGGCCCACTTCGCGGTGGAGGATGAGGCCCAGGACCGGGTCGTTCACTACGAACTCGACTGTGCGGACGGAGAGGTCGGCCAGCCTCTCACCTGCAGACCCTGAGCGGGGAGCGGCCGCGATGATGTCGGAGACCACACCGGGGAGCTCGTCCTCGACGAGAGTGGCGATCAGATCGTCCCGATCGGTGAAATAGTCGTAGAGAGTGGTCCGGCCCACGCCGGCGGCCAACGCGATCTCGCCGATCGAGATCTCGGCGGTCCCGGCCGAGGCGATCAGATCCTTGGCCGAGGCGAGCAGAAGGCTGCGGGTGAGGGCCTTGTGCTCGTCGATCGAGGTGGCGCGGATGCGAGGCATGGGTAGAGGCTATCCCGGTCCGGAGGGAACGACCATCGCTTGACGACGTTGCCGCCGCCCACATGCGTAGATTCTCCTGCAAGGAGGATCTCATGGGCACCGAGCTGGAAACCGTCGAAAGCCGACGCGTCAGGAAGGAGGCCAGGCCATGGGCCGGCTTCTTCCTGGGTCTGATCCTCGGGCTGGCCGTCGCCGTGATCCTCCAGCAAGCAGGGATCTGGCCACTGGATCGCCTCCTGCTGTTCGGTTCGGCCGGGTTGTTCGCCTTGATCGGGATCCTCCTCGGCGGGGCGGGGAGGGACCGGGTCGGATCGTTCTCCACGATTCTCCCCATCGTCCTGGCGGTCGCCCTCATCGGCTATGGGGCAACAGGGCTCGGCTCGCTCAACGAGAACGGTGAGCTGAACGGAGGCTGCGCCGTGGAGGCAGCCTCGGATGCCGACAGCACGATCGTGACCGACACCAGCCGCCAGGACCCCTTCGAGGTCGATCCCGACGGCGGGCTGTCCTGGTTGGCCACGTCTCCAGGGCCGATCATGAACCACTTCTGGGAGATCTACGTCGACATCGGCGGTTTTGCGGTGACCGTGGCCGACAACGAGGAGGCCGAGCCGAATACCGCCGGGGATCTCGACAACACGGGTGACGTCGACGATGTCTCCGGTTACATCGAGGACGTGTCCAACTATGCCGGTGTGGAGTTGGCCGGTGTGTTCGAGGTGGGCGGTGACATCGAAGGCGAAGGCGGAGCCTGCGACGGCTTCGGCTTCGTGACACTCACTGCCGACCCCTTGTCCACTCTCATCTCCCAGATCGCAGCCGTGATCGGCTTGCTCGCACTGATCGGCCTCCTGGCACTCGTTTTCAACCGGACCGAGCGGGTGGTGGCCATCGTCGACGATTCCGAAGGTGCATTGACCGGCACCGAAGCAGGGGCGACGGCTGGAATGGCCGGAGCGGCCGGCACGGCGCCGCCGGCGACCGGGATTGACGACGAAGATCGACCCACCCGGGGCGGGGCCCACATTCGCCCTGATGACGCCGGGACAGATGAGCCCGACGCCGACGGAGGGGACGAGGGTTGAGACTCTGACGGGGAGCAACCCCGTCTTGGCAAAGGTGGAAGGCGCCGCCAAACTCGGCGGGTGAGCACAGGCCCGATGCAGGTGGCGACCGAGCTGGCAGCCGAGTGGAGGGCTCGTGCCGCCTGCTCCGGGTTCCAGCACTCTCTCTTCTTCCCGACGACCGATACCGACATCGCCACCATCGAGCGTGCCCGTGAGATATGCGTGAATTGCGCGGTTTCTCTCGACTGCCTCGAATACGCCCTGGAGACCAACCAACGGGAGGGGATCTGGGGCGGCACCACCGAGGACGAGCGGCGTTCCGTGCGGCGCAAGTGGTTGGCCGGCCGGCGGCGGGCCGGTTGACTCGAGCCTGAGGGGCCTGACACTGAACGGAACGAGAAGGGCGGTCGTCGGAGTGGCCCTGCTCTTCTTCGTCAATGGTTTGGTGGTGGGGAGCTGGATCCCCCGTCTTCCCGAGATCCGGGATCGACTCGCACTCGACCTGAGGACACTCGGCCTGACCCTGGCGTTGGGCGGGTTGGGCTCTCTCATCGGATCTGCCATGAGTGGCCTCGTCGTGGGACGGTTCGGCTCACGGCGCTCGGCAGTGGTCGCCGCCGTCGTGGTCTACCTGTTCTTGCCTCTGATCGCCGTGGCTCCGACAGCGGCTCTGCTCGCCAGCGTCCTCGCCTTGATGGGGTTCGTCGACTCCCACGCCGACGTTGGGATGAATGCCGTGGGTGTCAGAGTCGAAGAGTCCGTCGGCAGGTCGGTGATGACCAGATTGCACGGCTTGTGGAGCCTGGGCACTCTGGTCGGCTCCGCTCTGAGCGCCCTCGCCATCCTCGTCGGGGTTGGACTCGGCTTCCAGCTGTTGATCATGTCTGCCCTCGGCGTTTCCGCCGCCCTGTTCGCTGCCCGCCTCATCGATGAGTCGGCGCCCCGGCTCCGGCAAGGTCAGCGCCAAGGAAAGCTGGCGATGGGGCTGATGTTGGCGGGCGGGCTCGCGGTGTTCGTCGAAGGCGCCCCGTTCGACTGGGGCGCTCTGTTCCTGATCGACTTCACCGGCAGCGGCGAGGCGGTGGCCGGGACCGGCGTTATCGTGTTCACCGCCGGGATGTTGGCCGGGCGGCTGGCCGGGGACCTTGTCGTCGACCGCCTCGGTGCGACTCGGACGCTTCATACCGGAATCGCGGTGGCGTTGACGGCCCTCTTCTTCGTCGTAGGTCTGCAATCGGCGGGATTGGCCCTGGTCGGCTTTGCCGTCTGGGGGCTCGGGATCTCGGTCGCGCTCCCCGTCCTCTACAAGCTGGCCGGTTCCCATCCCTCCTTCGGCGAAGGGTCGGGACTGGCTGCCCTGACCGTCGGCACCCGGCTCGGGTTCATGGCCGCCCCGGCCTCGATCGGAGTCACCGCCACCGCATGGTCCCTCCCCGTGGCGCTGGCCGTCGTGGTCGGTGTCGCCGGCGTGGCCTCGATGCTCGCCGTCGCCCTCACCATGCCCGCTCGGGGCGAGGATTCCATTCCCGGCCGGAGCACTTCATAATGTGTGCACAACCGAAACGGGGAATCGCATGAACAAGCAGGCCGAATACGTGCTGCGCACGGTCGAGGAACGCGGGATCCGCTTCATCCGGCTCTGGTTCACCGACGTTCAGGGGTTCCTCAAGTCGGTCTCGATCAGCCCTGCCGAGCTGGAGGTGGCCTTCGAGGAGGGAATGACCTTCGACGGCTCGGCAATCGACGGGTACGCCCGCATCCAGGAGGCCGACATGCTGGCCCGCCCCGACGCCTCCACCTTCGGCGTCCTCCCCTGGCGGACCGAGCAGCAGGTGGCCCGAATGTTCTGCGATATCGCCACCCCCGACGGCGAGCCTTTCTCCGGTGACCCCCGCATCGTGCTCAAGCGCAATCTGACACGAGCCTCGGAGATGGGGTACACCTTCTACGCCGCCCCCGAGCTCGAGTTCTTCTACTTCCGTGACTCCGGTCCCGAGCCCGAGGTCCTCGATCACGGGGGGTACTTCGACCTGACTCCTCTCGACGTCGCCCAGGACTACCGGCGTGACACCATCAATGCCCTGGAGCAGATGGGCATCCCCATCGAGCACTCCCATCACGAGGTGGCGCCGAGCCAACACGAGATCATCGCTCGCTACACCGACGCCCTCACCATGGCCGACACCATCATGACCTCCCGGCTCACGGTCAAGGAGGTGGCGCTCAAGCACGGGATCTATGCGACGTTCATGCCCAAGCCGCTGGAGAACCACGACGGGTCGGGGATGCATCTGCACCTCTCCCTGTTCGAAGACGACGTCAACGCATTCCACGAGCCGGGTACACCCGGCGGGTTGTCCAAGATCGGACAGGCTTTCATCGCCGGGCTGTTGCGCCACGCCGCAGAGGTGACTGCGGTCACCAACCAGTGGGTCAATTCCTACAAGCGGCTGGTGAGTGGTTTCGACGCCCCGATCTGGATCTCGTGGGCGCGCAACAACCAGTCGGCCCTGGTCAGGGTGCCCACCGTCAAGAAAGGCAAGCCCTCGAGTGTCCGGGTCGAGTACCGGGCGGCCGACGCGGCATGCAATCCGTACCTGACTCTCTCGGTGCTCCTCGCCGCCGGTCTCGCCGGGATCCGCGAGGGCTACGAGTTGCCCCCGGAGATCGCGGCAAACCTGCAGCAGATGACGCCGGCGGAGAGGGCCGCCGCCGGGGCCAAGCGACTCCCCGAGACCCTCTCGGAAGCACTCGACATCATGGAGAGGTCGGAGCTGGTGGCAGAGGCCCTCGGCGAGCACGTCTTCGACTGGTTCCTGCGCAACAAGCGGGCGGAGTGGGACAGCTACCAGCAGCACGTCTCCCGCTTCGAGTTGGAAAGCTACCTCCCCGTCCTGTGATCGTCGCCATCCACCCTCCCGACTGCTCCGAGAGCATCCTCGACGGCCTGCTCCTGGCCGGGGCGACCCACGTCGCGGCTCCCGAGCTGCTCCCGGAGAGTCGAACGATCGGCGACGCCGACATCCTGCTGGTCGAGCTCGGCGACCAGCCGATCCGGCGTCTGCGCGAGGTGTCCCGAATCGCCGAGGCCATCGGGCTGCCCATCGTCCTGGCAGTCTCCATCGACCAGCTCGCCCTCATGGAGTCCACCACCGGGATCTCCGACTTCGTCACCGCCCCGGTCGACCCGCTCGAGCTGCGTCTGCGGGTGAATCGCCTCACCACCGAAGCCTCGAACGACCATGTCGTCGTGTTCAAGGACCTCGAGCTGAATACTCTCAACTACCAGGCGACACTGGGCTCGAGCCCGATCGACCTCACCTTCATGGAATACGAGCTGCTCCGTTTCCTGGTCGAGAACCCGGTTCGGGTGTGGTCCCGGGAGCAGCTCCTCTCCAAGGTCTGGGGTTACGAGTACTACGGCGGGGCTCGCACCGTCGACGTCCACATCCGCCGCCTCCGCTCCAAACTCGGCGAGGAACGCGCCTCCTGGATCACCACCGTCCGCTCGGTCGGCTACCGCTTCGGCTAGCCCGAGCCGACCCGAACCTGAGGTTCCCCGTTGCATATATGCAACGAAATCTCTCGAGTTGGGGAGGTGGGTGGATGAGGCTCACCAACCGGAGAGAGTTCGTAACGGATATGTGACGTGGAACCTCAGGTTGCGGGTCGCAGGGACCACAATTGGGGGCTATGGGTTTTCGCACGAAACAAGTACACGCCGGGGTGACCCCCGATCCCAGCACCGGGGCGATCCTGACCCCGATCCACCAGTCGACCACCTTCGTCCAGAATTCGGTCGACGAATACCTGGGAAAGGGCTACTCCTACAGCCGGGGAGGCAACCCCACGGTGCGCGCCCTCGAGGAGAAGCTGACCGCCCTCGAAGGCGGCCATGACACCACCGCCTACGCCTCGGGCATGGCCGCGACGGTGGCGGTGTTCCTCGGTCTCCTCGAGACGGGTGACCACGTCGTCATCGGCGACGTCGTCTATGGCGGCACCTACCGATTCGCCGATCACTTCCTGAGCAAGTTCGGAGTCGATGTCTCTTTCGTCGACGCCGGAGACCCGGCCGCCATCGAGGCAGCGCTCCGCCCCGAGACCCGCCTCGTCTTCACCGAGTCGCCGGCCAACCCGACCCTGAAGGTCACCGATCTGGCCGCCGTCTCCGAGATCACCAGGGCGGCCGGCGTCATTCACGTGACCGACAACACCTTCCTCACCCCCTACTTCCAAAAACCGTTCGAGTTGGGCGCCGACGTGATCGTCCACTCGACGACCAAGTTCCTCGAGGGTCACAACGCCACTCTGGGTGGTGCGGTCGTCGTCGCCAGCGAGGAGCTGCACGAGAAGGTGGCCTTTGCCCGGCTCTCGGCCGGGCTGATCATGTCGCCGATGGTCGCCTGGCTCACCATGCAGGGGGTGAAGACGTTGAGCGAGCGCATGGACCGCCAATCTGCCAGCGCCCTTGCCATCGCCGAGTGGCTGCAGGGCCATCCCAAGATCGACTACGTCAACTACCCGGGCCTCCCCGACCACCCTCAGCACGAGCTGTCCTCGAGACAGGCCTCGGGTTTTGGCGCCATGGTCTGCTTCGAGCTCGACGGCGGGGTCGAGACCGGGAAGAAGCTGATGGACGCGGTCGAGTTGTGGAGCCTGGCCGAGAACCTGGGGGCTGTGGAGTCTCTGATCACACACCCTGTGACCATGACCCACGCCGCGGTGCCCCCGGCGGAGCGCATCGCTGCAGGCATAACCGACGGGCTGGTCAGGCTCTCGGTCGGTCTCGAAGATATCGAGGATCTCATTGCCGACCTCGACTCCGCCCTGGATCGGATCTGATCAAGGTGGCCCGCTTGCAGTGACGCGGCTCAGGATGGTGGTGGTCGCGTTGGCGGCGGTGGCAGTCATCCTCGTGATGGCGTTCACCGGCCCCAGTCCCGAGATCGAGGTCACGTCGTCGGTCACCCGCAGTGGCGGTGTTTGTCTCCAGTTGGAGCAATGGGGCCTTTTCGGCTGGGTCATCAGAGGGCAGACCTACACCGAGTCCGACCTGGCCGAGGCCAACTGGCACACGCCGGCCTCGTCCAACCCGCCCTGTGAGCGGGTCCCGATCGCCGAGCAGGAGGTGACGCTCCCCGACGGCGCCGCCCCGGATGTCTACCGGCTCTGCGGGTTGGCCGACGACCTCGGCTGTCTCCAGTTCGGGTTCACACCTGCGGGGGCCGGGGCCGCGCCCTGACCAGCGCGTCGCGGGCGAACCGCGGCCCGTCTTCGGTCTCGACCGGGCGACGAACAACCTGCGACTCCACGATGAACATGCCGTCGAGCCATCCGACGATCCCACGAACGTCCCAGAGGACCTCCGGGTACTGGGGGCCTCCCCAGCCATCGGAGACATTGGAGACATCGTGACCGATCAGGAACAGCTCCCCGTCCGGAAGCAGCCACTCCCTCGCTCTGACCAGCACCCTCTCGAAATCTGACGCGGCCAAATGCAGATAGGCGACGAGGACGAGGTCGTACCTTTCTTCCGGCTCCCACTTGAGGACGTCGGCAACAACGAATTCGACCTGGTCGGTGTGAGCCGCCCCCCGTTCCACCGCGACCTCGGAGAAGTCGACGGCCGTCATCTTCCAGCCCAGCGAGGCCAGCCAGATCGCGTTCCTGCCTTCGCCGGCGGCCAGATCGAGGCCACGTCCCGGCATCGTGGTCTTGAGACGGTCGGCGACGAAGAGATTCGGTGTCGCCGACCAGAGACGGTCGGCGCTCTGGTAACGCTGGTCCCACTCGATGGCGTCCACCCGTTGGCGTCCTAGCCGAACTCGATGCCCTGGGCCAGAGGCAGGTCATCGCCCCAGTTGATGGTCGTCGTCTGCCGACGCATGTATGCCTTCCACGCATCGGAGCCTGCCTCGCGCCCACCGCCGGTCTCCTTCTCGCCGCCGAAGGCCCCACCGATCTCGGCGCCGGAGGTGCCGATGTTGACATTGGCGATCCCGCAGTCGGAGCCGGCACTGCTGAGAAACCTCTCCGCGCTCTTGACCGACTCGGTGAAGATCGCCGAGGAGAGACCCTGGGTCACTCCGTTCTGGATCTGGATCGCCTCCTCCAGCGTGTCGAACTCGATCACCCAGAGGATCGGAGCGAAGGTCTCCTGTTGGGTGATGGTGGCTTCCTTGGGGACCACGGCGATGGTGGGCTCGACGAAGAAGCCCGGACGGTCGATCCGGTTGCCTCCGGTGACGATCCTCGCCCCCTGCTCCCGGGCGATGTCGAGGGCGGTCATCATCTGCTCGATGGCCCGCTCCCCGACCAGAGGCCCCATGAGGGTGCCCGGCTCGAGTGGGTCACCGATGCCGACCTGTTGGTACGCCTCGATGAGCCGACTCACCATCTTGTCCGACACGGCGCGGTGGACGAGAAGCCGGCGAAGACTGGTGCATCGCTGCCCGGCGGTCCCGACGGCGGAGAACAGAGTCGCCCTCACCGCCAGATCGAGATCGGCGTCGTCCATAACGATCACCGCATTGTTACCGCCCAACTCGAGCAAGGACCGACCCAGGCGCTGCGCCACGGCGGGGCCGACGATGCGACCCATGTTGCAGGAGCCTGTTGCGGAGATGAGGGGCAGTCTGGTGTCCTGGTTCATGAGGTTGCCCACGGTTGCCCCCTCACCGACGGCAAGGTTGAACACCCCTTCGTAACCGCTGCCTTCCATGACTTCGTTGGCGATCCGGGTGACGGCGATGGCGGTCAACGGGGTCCGCTCCGAAGGCTTCCACACCACGGTGTCGCCGCAAACGGCGGCCAGCGCCGAGTTCCACGACCAGACCGCCACCGGGAAGTTGAACGCGGAGATCACCCCGACCGGGCCCAGCGGGTGCCAGTGCTCGTACATGCGGTGGTTGGGTCGCTCCGAGGCCATTGTGTTCCCGTAGAGTTGACGGGAGAGGCCGACGGCGAAGTCGCAGATGTCGACCATCTCCTGCACCTCGCCGATCCCTTCGGGGAGGATCTTTCCCATCTCCAGGGTGACGAGGGCGCCAAGCGGCTCGATCTTCTCGCGCAGCGCGTCGCCGAGCTGCCGCACGTATTGGCCCCGCTTGGGGGCGGGGAGGAGTCTCCATCTCTCGAAGGTCTCGACCGAGCTGGCGACGACGCGGTCGTAGTCGTCGGCCGAGGCCATGGTCACGGTGGCCAGCGCCTCCCCGGTGGTGGGGTTGACCACCTCGATCGGTTCTCCCGTGGCGTCCAGCCACTCGCCACCAAACACGCCGCTGTTGTGATCGGCAAGCCCGAGCGCGGCAAACACCTCTGCCTTGTTCATCTCGCCGCCACCACCTCGATCTCGACGAGGAAGCCGCCGGGCAGGGCACCGGCCTGGATGGTGGAGCGGGCAGGTGGCTCGGTCCCGAAGTAGGAGGCGTATACGTCGTTCACTTTGGGGAAATGACTCATCTCGGAAAGGAAGATCGTGGTTTTGGCAATGTCCTCGTAGGTCAGGCCGAGGTCGGCGAGGATGGCGCCTACGTTGTCCATGACCTGGCGGGTCTGGATCTCGATGTCATCGGGCCGACGCTCACCAGTGGCGGGATCGACTGCGACCTGCCCACTTAGAAAGATCAATCCCCCGACCTCGGTGGCGACTGAGTAGGGGCCCATCGCCTGAGGAGCGGACGGCGTCGCGGGAATGTTCTTGGGCAAGGTGTGGACTCCTGTTGGCTACCCCCGGAGGGTACCGCGACTTCGGGCCCTTGCCTGAGGGGCCTCAGCCAGCTGGGATCAGGAGAAGCTGTTGCCGCAACCGCAGGTGCGGCTGACGTTCGGGTTGTCGATGGCGAACCCGGCACCCATCAAGCCGTCCTTGTAGTCGAGGGTGGAGCCCTTGACCAGCTCGGCGCTCTGTGGGTCGACGACGACCTTGACCTCGCCGAAGTCCTCCACGATGTCGGTCGGGTCGATCTGGCTGTCGAAATACATCTCGTAGGAGAAACCGCTGCAACCGCCGGGGCGTACCGCCATACGAAGGGCCAGGCCCGGGTCTCCTTCGGCCGCGATCAGCTGGCCGATCTTCTCGACGGCGAAATCGGTCACGTTGACCGTCTTCTCGGGCTTGTTGGACTTGATGCTGAGGATCTGTGTCATTCCTGAACCTGGTCGCCTACCCGATTCATACTAATCAACTCCGCTGGTAGCACCATTCTCACTACATCGATAGTGGAAATTAGCATGGGAGCGATGGTCACCCGTGACGACGTCCTCAGCACCCTTCGCGGTGTACGCGACCCAGAGCTCGGCGGCGACATTGTCGAGCTGGGCATGGTCACCGATGTCTCCGTGGTCGACGGCCTGGTCGACGTCGGGATCGCCCTGACCATCGCCGAGTGCCCCCTGCGCAACCAGATCGAGGACGATGCCAGACGCCGAGTCGAATCGATGTCCGGGGTCGACGAGGCCCGGATACGGACCACCGGGATGACCAAGCGACAGCGGGCAGGGCTCATGTCCGTCGCTCGGGCGCAGGCGCGTGCAGGCGCCGAGCCGACACAGGTCGCCCCCACGACCAGGGTGATCGCCATAGGCTCGGGCAAGGGCGGGGTTGGCAAGTCGTCCATATCGGTGAACCTCGCGGTGGCAATGGCCGAGACGGGGCTGCGGGTCGGGCTCCTCGACGCCGACATCTGGGGTTTCTCCACGCCGCGGATGCTGGGGGTCGAGGATCGTCTCGAGGCGGACAACGAGACCAAGCTCATCGTCCCCGTCGTGGCCCAAGGCGTGAAGTTGGTCTCGACCGGTCTGATCATCGAAACCGAGGAAACCGCCCTCATGTGGCGCGGCCTCATGTTGTCCAAGGCACTGGAGCAGTTCCTCAAGCAGGTGGAATGGGGCGAGCTCGATTACCTGATAATCGATCTGCCTCCGGGCACGGGCGACATCCAGATGGCGCTGACCCGGATGTTGCCCCAGGCCGAGATGGTGGTGGTCACCACCCCGCAACGTGCCGCGCAGAAGGTGGCCGTGCGCGTGGCCGACATGGCCCGGCGTTCGCACATGCCGATCATCGGTGTCATCGAGAACATGGCCGGGCTCGCTTGCGACTGCGGTCGGGTCCACGACGTGTTCGGCCGAGGTGGCGGCGGCGAGCTGGCCGAGCACCTGGGCGTCCCTCTGATCGCTTCCATTCCCCTCGACCCCGAGGTCGTGCCCGGAGGCGACCACGGGGCACCGGTGGTCACCACCGCCACCGCCTCGCCTGCCGGCGCCGCATTACGGGAGGCCGCCGAGACCATGGTCCGGCTCCTTCCCCCCGCCGACCTCGAGACCTGTACCGGTCGCATCGCCAAGATGCTCACCGAGTTGGAGGAGCTGCCCGCCTAGTGGTCTGTCGTTGAAATAGGGCGAGGGTGTCTCCGAGTCATCGGCGTCATCTGGCAAGGAGAAAAGCGCAGTCGCAGCCGGGAGCTGCGGCGAGCATTTTCGACACAGCCAGGGGCGGTGAGGGCCGGAGAGACACCGCCAGTATTTCTGCGACGGGCCACTCGTGGTCTGGCTCGCCGATCAGCCCTTCGGCGGGAACCAGAGATCGACGGAGAACGGCCTCTTCTCGATGCCTTCGACCACGTAGGTGTTGACCACCTTGTCGGCGATCGTCTGTCGCTTGTCGTCGATCAGCGGAAGCAGGAACCCGAGGCCACAGACGATCGCGTCCAGGATGTGGGCGAACTTCCGACCGATCCCCTGCCCGGTGCCGATGACCTGACCCTGGATGTCGACCACCCGGATTCCCATGATCGCTTTGCCCGGTGTCTGCCCGGTCAGGCCATCCAGATAACCCATGTAGATGAAATACCCGAATGAGATCAGGCCGAGAACGCTGAACACGGCGGTGTTCCGGTAGGTGAGAGCGTCGAGGATCCAGATGGGGGCGAAGTCGATCAGGTAGCCGAGGGCGCGTGTCCCCCACGATGCGAGGTTGGCAGGCGTCGCCGCCGGCTGCTCCGCGGGGAACTCAGGTGGGGTGGTCACAGCGTCTCCTCCTCGGAGTCAGGGGAGCGCATTGAAGCAGGGTCGACCGACGTCTGGCGGCAGGAACGAGCCGACAAAACCGGAGGACTAGTCATAACGAGTATCTCCACAAGAGTCCTTTAAACCCTTGCCCTTGTGACCGAATATGAGCTTCAGAACGTGCCTCGGTGCGTGGGGTTGGGGGCATCAGGGAGGCTAGATCGGAAGAGGACCCGAAAGGGTCCTCTTTCGGCATTCAAGGGCAGCGTGCCGACTCCTGCTGGGCTCAGCCGCACAGGGAGCGCACCAGGGGGTATGGGTTGGCCGCCGAGCCTCCCCCCGGGTGATACTCGAAGTGGAGATGGGGCAGATGGTCGGGCGCATTGCCCGACGACCCGTTGTACCCGATCACCTCGCCCTCAGCAACGTTCTGTCCCACAGAGATGTCGGCATAGCTCTCCAGGTGTGCGTAGAAGAACTGATCGCCGTTCTCGGCAAGGAGATAGAGGGCCAGACCGCTGAGTGCGCCACTGGTGAGACGTTGGATCCGACCTGAGAAGATGGCGACCAAAGGCGTGTTGCGGGCGGCGATCATGTCCACGCCCTTGTGCGCCCGCCCGCCCGAGCGCGGATCACCCCAACTGTCGGTGAACGAGACCGCTCCCGCCACCGGGCAGGCTCCACCGCTCGATGCCGGCGGTGGAGGAGCCGTGGTCACACTCTCCTCCGGAATCGTGGTCGCAGTGTCCTCCGGGATCGTGGTCGTGGGATCTGAATTGCCAGGAGCGGTGGTCACGGAGGCGGCCAGCGTGGTGGTAGTGGCGTTGCGAGCTGCCTCCTCGGCTGCCTGGCGACGAGCCTCCTCTGCGGCCCGCCGCCTCGCTTCCTCCTCGGCTGCCCTCTGCGCTACCAGCCGGTCGTAGACCGCCTGGGCCTCGATCAGTCGCCCCTGGAGCTCGCCGGCCTTCTCCTCCAACTCCACCGCGAGCAACACCTGTTCCTCCGACGCCTCGCTCAGCCGCTCGGTCTGGCGATCGAGCTCGGTTCGATAGGAGCGGAGCTGGTTGATGACGTCGACGTCCGCTCCCGTCACGTTACGCAGGTACTCCACCCCCGCCCCATAGCTCTGATCACTGGAGGAGAAAAGGAGCCTGACCGAGCTGGCGGTGGAGGTTCCCATGTACATCTCGACGGCGACCTCCTCCAGCTTCTTTTCGGTCTCGGCGATCCTCACCTGGGACAACTCGACCGAGCCCGTGATGTCGGAGATCTCCTTTTCCAGGGCGAACTGCCGGGACCACGCCGCCTGGACCTCCTCTCCGAGCTCCTGCGACTCGGCCAGCATCTCGTTCACCTCGCGCCGGGCGCGGTCGATGTCCTCGTCGGTCACTTGGGCGATGGCCGGGAGGGCCAGGGCCAGGACGAGCAGAGCTATCAGGGTGCGGGCAACGCGTTTCACGTGGTTCCGGTAGGCAGCACGACGAGGTCGTGTCCTTCAGAGGCTATCCGACCCTGTTCGAACATCAATTCGAGATGTGCCTGCACCGACCGGGCAGCAAGGGGGTGTAGAGCAGGATCCACATCGCGGTAGACGACCTCGATTATCTCTTCTCGCGACCTCGCCCCCGATCTGATCGCCTCCAGGATCTCGGCGTGACGCTGCCGTCGATGGGCGAGATACCAGTCGATGACCTGATCGGGATGGTCCATGTCGTCACCGTGGCCGGGATGGAGCCTGGCGAGCCCTGTGCCCCGCAGCTTGGCCAACGAGGCCAGGTAGCTGCCCATGTCCTCGACCATCACCGAGGAGCCCCCCATGATGTGATCCCCGGTGAACAGGATGTCGTCGACACGAAAGCAGAGATGGTCGTCGGCATGGCCCGGGGTGCGGATCACCTCGAGCCGTGCCTGACCCACTGCGAGCTCAGCGCCCTCCGTGAGAATCAGGTCGGGATCGAAGTCGGGCCCCGGCGAGTGCCCGAACGCGGGAACATCGATCTCTCTGGCCAACCGATTGGCCAAAGGTGCATGATCGATGTGGGTATGCGTGACCAGCACACCGACCGGTGTGCTGCCGGCGACACGTCCCACAATCCGCTCCATGTGGACGTGGTCGACCGGCCCGGGGTCGATCACGACGACCTCGCCTCCCTCTTCCAACACCCAGGTGTTGGTACCGGGACCGGTGAACGGCCCGGGGTTGTTGGCCAGGAGACGCTCGACCCTCATCAGTGATCGGGTAGATGGATGGGGACCAGGCTCCCGTCCCCCATGCGACGTGGCTGAACCAGAGCCCGGTCGTCGGCTCCCTGAGCTGCCGCTATCGCATCTTCGATGTCGGAACGCCACGCCAGCCAGCGAAGATGGGAAACGGTGGGTAGGAACATCTCGACCTCGCCGGTCGAGTGCATGTCCAGGGCCGCCGACGGCCCCACCCACATGTGCCCGACAAGCTCGTCGGCGTCGATGCGGATCTCGGGGGTGTCGGTCACGCCGACCAGGTAGAAGAGGGTGTCGAACCGAGTCGGCGCTGCCTCGGGCGTCACCCAGCGTGAGACCAGGGTCAGCCTCGTCCCGTCGAGCCGAATCCCTGACGCCTCCAGTTCCGAGAGCAGCCCGGCTCCCCGACCGGGAGGGGCCGGCGAGACTCCGACCGGAGTGAGAGCGAGACCTGTCTCCTCTGCCAGCTCTCTGAGGGCGGCCGCCCGATACGCGGCGTCTCTAGGTCTGCCGACGACGACCGAAGCGGTCAACTCGGAGCTGTCGATCGGATCCACCGCGCCACCCGGGAAGACTGTGAGCCCGCCGAAGAAGCCGCGCGCCCGGCGTCGCACCATGAGCACCTCGAGACCGCCGTCGGCGTCCCTGATCAGCATCACGGTCGCAGCCGGTCGGGCGGCGAGCTTGGGCACCGTCATCCCGGCATCCTAAAGACCGGACGGTCGGATCGGGCCTGTCACAGTCGCGGCCAGGAGCATCCGGGCCGTTCGGGATGGCCCCTCGGTCAGCCGACCAGCGGCGCGCTCCTTCTCTCGACCTCGGTGAGGCCTCCCCAGATCCCGAAGGGCTCCCGGATCTGGAGGGCATGTGTGGTGCAAGGGACCCGCACGGGACACACTCCGCAGATCGCCTTGGCCTTCATCTCCCTGCGCTCCCTCTCTTCCTTCCGCTCGAAGGTGGAGGGTGGAAAAAAGAGATACGCATGGCTCCCCCGACACAGCGCGTCGAGCTGCCATTCGTCCAGACTGGACAAACTGACTCCTCCCTGTCTAGCGACAACCGGCCCGAACCTACTCAGGGCTGACGCCTGCCACAAGGAAGAAACTGGGAACCGCTGAATCAGTTTTCGCGAGAACTGCCCGGCGGCTCGACTTCCAGGAACATCCCGTCGACGCCTGCAACGAGGATCTCCGACCCTGCAACGAGGCCCGCCTCCCGGTGTGCGGTGGCCCGCCACCGTGCTCCCCTGACTTCGACCACACCATCGGGGTCGAAAGGCTCGAGGGCCACACCACGCTCCCCGATCAACCCATCCCTACCGATGGTGCCGGTGGAGAACCTCGCCCTCTGCACGGTGGGCATGGCCAGTAGGAAGAAGAAGAGCACCGCCAGGACCGAGGGAAGGACCAGATACCACCTGGGGTCGATCTGGCCGGAACCGTCGATCAGAAACGTCCCCCCCACCTGGAGCAGGAACGCTCCGATCAGGGTCAAGACGAGGACCCCTCCCTTCTGGTAGGCCGCGGTGAGCAGGGCCCAGCCCGCCACTGCCAGCCCGAGCGTCCATGGTCGCACCGGAAGGTTGACCATCCCCCAACCGGCCAGCAGCAGGGAGAGAGCGGCCACACCTGCCGCAACACCGGGACCGATGGCGAAGAACTCGAACGAAGCGATGGCCAGCCCAACCACGAGAAAGAAGAATGCCGCCTCCGGGGTGGTCGCCAGCCGGAAGAAGCGGACCCCGAGCCCGGGCTCACGGAAGATCACCGGCTTCAGGGTGACCCCCTCCTCGAAGGGCTCGACGGTCGCGATCGTCACCGGGCCGTCGCCGGTCTGAAACGTCTCGCCGTCGAGGTCCTGGAGGTATTGGCGGATGGAAGGCTGTTGGGCGTATTCGGTCGACTCGGCAGGGAGTGAAGCCTCCCAGAGGATCGGATCGCCCGATCCGACCCACACCCCATCGGCTCCGAGCACGACTGGGGCGATCAGCCCGATCTTGGAGCCCGGAGCGACAGCCCTCTCCCCGGCCTCGGTGACGATCAGTGCGGCGCCGCCATGGGCGACGGCCGGGGACGGCCCCAACCAGACTGCGACCGGAAGAGGCGGATTCGCCACCGTTGCCTGCAACACCTCGAACTCGACGGCGTCGAGCACCGCCGGGGAGTTGACCTGGAGGATGGCCAGTACCTGTCCTCGCTCCGCGGCGTCCTGGATCGAGTCACTCATGAACTCGAGGGCCAAAGCATCGAGAGGACCGCTGACGTCGATGACGTCGATGCCCGGCTCGCCCGCGTCGCCGATGCTGGAACAGGCGGCGACGACCAGGAGCAGGGCTGCCGTGAGCATGATGCGACGCACGACTCGGCAGGTTAGGAGTCAACAGACCTCGAGAAACCGCGGTCAGCCACCCACTAACCTCAGCCCATGCCCAGGGCCCTCGTCATCGCCGACTCAGCTTGGGCGGTCAACGACGTCCTCTCCACCCTCACCCACGGTGTCTGGGAGGTCGAGCTGCTCGACGATCCTCTCCAATCAGGTGCGAAGGTCGCAGAGCTCGATCCCGATGTCGTGATCATCGACCTGCAGATCAAGAACATGGGGGGGATGGCCATCGTGCGGCAGATCAGGGCCGATCCCGACATCGAGGAAGTCCCTCGTCTGGTGCTGATGCTCGATCGGGAGGCCGACCGGTTCCTGGCGAAGCGAGCCGGGGCCGACGCCTGGGTGGTCAAGCCATTCCAGGCCGACCAGCTCCGTCAAGCCATGGGAGTGGCCCTGGAGGTCTGATTCCGTCGCCGAGTCGCGTTGCCGGCCCTCGAATCCTGCCTCGATTACGAGACCCCGGCCTTGAGCGACTGTGCGACGCCCGGGTCGAGGAGTTGGGCGGACGGCAACTCGAGTGAGAAGGTGCTCCAACCGTCGCTGAAGCCGTAGTCCAAGCGCCCGCCCATCATCTCGGCGAGCTGGCGCGACACGGTCAAGCCGAGCCCGACCGCGGAGGGCAGAGACCCGCGATCATGAGCGCTGAAGTAGGGGAGAAAGATTCGCTCCCGCTCTGCTGGGGGTATTTCACTTCCGTTGTCCCGCACCGTGAGCAGCGCGGCCGCCCCGCCATCGACGAATTCGACATATACCTGCTCTCCCCCGTAGCGGATCGCGTTGGTGACGAGGTTCCTGATGATCTGACGGACTCGAACCGGATCGGCGACCGCCTTCACCCGCTCCGCGCCTTCATCGACCTGGATGCGGAGTCTGTCAACCTCGGGGAGCACCTCGACCACCTGGGCGCAGTTGGCACCCAGATCGACGACTACCCGGCTGATGTGCACCGAGCCGATCTCCGCTCTCGCCGCGACGAGTAGGTCCTCGACGATGCCGGCAAGGTCATAGGCCTGCTGAGCAATCGTCGAGGTGAGCTCGCCCCGCTCTCCGTCGGAGAGGTCGCTCAGATCGTCACGAAGGATCTCGGCGAAGCCCATGACTGCCGCCAGAGGCGTACGTAACTCATGACTGACCGAGGCAACGAATTCGTCTTTGGACCTGACCAGATGCTCGAGGCGCTCGGTCTCCATCTGATGCTTCTCTGTTTCGGCATGTCGGCGAAGGGCCTCCTCCCGAGCCAGGGCGCCTTCGAGAGTCTCCGAGAATCGCCAGTAGGCGATGACCACGCTGGTGAGTGCCATGACGTAGACACCATGAAGAAGGGCCCACCGCACCGGATGAGCCAATGCTGCAGGATGATTGAAGACGTCGCTCGGCGAGACCACTCCCACGATCGAGTGATGTGCAACCACAAAGGCCAAGCCGACCGCGAGTGGGCGCCAATCGCGATACAAGCTGATCAGCGGGATCACCACGAAGAAGTGGAAATGCGACTCGATCAACCCGTCGGTCAGGTGCACCAGCAGCCCGGAGCAGCTGACGAGAGCCAGTGCGGTCAGAACCGCCTTGTATGTCCTCGTCTCGACCAGATGTACTCCGGCCAACAGGGCGACGACGACCGAGAGCTCCGTGGCGACATGAACGAAGTCGCTGTTGCCCCGCAGCCCGACGACCAATAGGAAGGGGACATTAAGCCACGCTGCGGCGAGGAGCAGGCGGTGCCGGGCTGCCCAGCTCGAAGCGGGAAGCCTCGTCCCTTTGGGCAGCCAATGCCAAAAAGCATTCAGCTGAGCAGTGAGGGCGAGACGCGCCGACGAAGGTAAGGAGGCCGTGGTCACTGGGAGAAATTATCGACCCGGCCCGATCATCCTTGAGAGCCCGACCCCGAATCGGATCTCGGGCCGACAGACGCTCGACGGGGGTGCTATTTTCGAAGGGGCCGATCTGATCCGGGGAAGACACTCAGGTCGCGACGCGAGAGGAGGAAAGTTGGTACCTCGCAAAGCTCCCTTCGCCATCACCAGGCGAGAGTTCCTTTGGCTATCGAGTGCGGCCGTTCTGGCCGCGGCCTGCGGCAACGGAGGAGGTGATGCCACAACCACCACTGCCCGTGCGGCCACGAGCACCTCGGCTGGAGGAGCCGGCGCAGGGCCGGCGGAGACGTTCGTCGAGCCAACGCAGGCGCTCAGCGGTGAACTGAAGATCCTCTTGTGGAGCCATTTCGTGCCCGCCCACGACTCCTGGTTCGACCCGTTCGTCCAGGCTTGGGGTGAGCAGGTGGGTGTCGACGTCACCGTCGATCACATCGCGGTGGCCGACGTCCCCGCCGCCATCGCCTCCGAGATCCAGTCGGGCCAACCCGAGCACGACCTGATGCAGTACATCGCCGTGCTCAGCCAGCACGAACCCTCGGTGGTCGACATGGCCGATGTGGTTGCCGAGGCCGAGAATCGCTATGGCGCCATGCTCGACCTCACACGTCGCTCGTCCTTCAACCCCAACACCGGCAAGTACTACGCCTATGCACCGTCGTGGGTGCCGGATCCGGGTGACTATCGCCGATCGTTGTGGGAAGGAGTGGGTTTGCCCGACGGGCCCCGCACCTACGACGACCTCCTCCAGGGGGGCTCGGAGATCTTCGCCAACGAAGGTGTCCAACTCGGGATCGGGATGTCCCAGGAGATCGACTCCAACATGGCATTGCGTGGCCTGATGTGGTCGTTCGGCGCCGGAATCCAGGACGAGAACGAGAACGTCATCGTCAACTCCGATGCCACGATCGCGGCCATCGAGTACATGAACGAGTTGTTCGCCAACGCGATGACCCCGGAGGTGTTCGCCTGGAACGCGGCGTCCAACAACCAGGGGATCAACTCGGGGGAGCTGAGCTACATCCTCAACTCGATCTCGGCGTACCGGACCGCACAGGACGAGGGTCTGGAGGTCGCAGACGACATCTGGTTCACGCCGGCGCTGGAAGGCCCGGAGACGGGGGTGGTCGCCTCCCATGTCATGTACAACTGGATCGTCCCCGACGCACCGGACGTCAACGTGGCCGCGGCACAGGAGTTCCTCCTCCATTACACGGAGAACCTGGCCCCGGTGACGTGGAACTCGAAGTTGTACGACTTCCCCGCCTTCCCCGACCGGGTCCCCGACCTGCAAGGGTGGTTGGACGACGACCCCTTCGGCTCCAATCCGCCGACCAAGCTCCAGGTGCTGAAGAACTCGCTCGATTGGGCCACCAACATCGGTCATCCCGGGCCGGCCAACCCGGCCATCGGCCAGGTGTTCGGCGAGTCGATCATCCCGGTGATGTTCGCCGAGGCCGCCCAGGGGAACAAGACCCCTGCGGAGGCCGTCGCAGACGCCGAAGCCCAGATCAACGCCATTTTCGACGACTGGCGGGGACGTGGCCTCGTCGGCAGCGGATGACCGAAGCGATGGCGTGGGGGTCCAACCCCCACGCCTCGTCAGGTGGGTAGATGGCGGTCGTTGAAGTACGTGGGCTGAGCAAGCACTTCGCTGACGTCGTCGCCGTCGACGGGGTCGACCTGCGCTCCGAGGAGGGCGAGTTCCTCGTCCTCCTCGGGCCGTCCGGGTGTGGCAAGACCACCTTGTTGCGGATGATCGCCGGTCTGGAGCAGCCCACCGGAGGCGAAATCCTCCTCGGTGGGGAGAACGTCATCGGCCTCCCCCCTCGGGCCAGGCGCATCGCCATGGTCTTCCAGTCCTACGCCCTCTATCCGCACATGACCGTGGCCAACAACATCGCCTTCCCCCTCAAGGCCCAAGGGATGGAGCCGGGCGAGCGGACGGCGAAGGTGCAGTGGGCGGCGGAGCTGTTCGGGATCGAGCGCCTGCTCCACCGCCGACCCCGCCAACTTTCGGGCGGTGAGCGCCAGCGGGTTGCTCTGGCCCGGGCCCTGGTTCGGGAGCCCACCGTGTTCCTTCTCGACGAGCCACTGTCCAACCTCGACGCCAAGCTGCGGGCCGCAGCCCGGGACGACCTGATGGAGTTCCAGCGTCGAATCGGGATCACCACCATCTATGTCACTCACGACCAGGTGGAGGCCATGGGCATGGGGGACCGGATCGCCGTGATGAACCACGGCAAGGTGCGCCAGCTGGGCACACCCGAGGTGGTCTATCACCATCCTGCCGACGTCTTCGTCGCGCAGTTTCTCGGATCGCCTCCGATGAACCTGCTCGAGGCGACGAACTATCTGTTCGGGTTCCGTCCCGAGCAATTCCTACCCGAGGGCATCGCCACGGGCGGAGGCGACAGGGTCCCCTTCACCTTTCATGTCAACCGGATCGAATACCTCGGCTCTGAGCGTTACCTCTACGGCCACATCCGGGAATACGACGAAACCAAGATCATCGCCATGCTCCCTGCCACCGTCTCACTACCCATCGCCATCGACCAGGACCACAAGTTCTCGGTGGCCCGCGACCAACTTCGCTTCTTCGACCGGGACGACGGCGTGAAGATCCCGCCCCAGGATCTCAACCCATGACATCGGTCAGGTCATACCGAAAGCGCTACCTGAGCGACAACCCGAGATTCCTGGCCGGGCTCTTCATGTCGCCGGCAGTCATCTACATCATCGCCCTGGTCGGCTTCCCCTTCGTGCTGGCCATCATCTACTCGTTCACCAACATCAGCACGGGCAACCCCGAGCTCAACTTCGTCGGTTGGGACACGTTCCGCCGCGTCCTGGCCGACCCGGTCTTCCGGGAAGCCCTGTGGAACACGCTGTGGTTCGCCGTCATCGCCAACCTCCTGGTCGTGATTCTGGCCACGGCGCTCGCCGAGGTCCTGACCAAGGATTTCAAGGGCAAGTGGCTGGTCAGGTTCTTGGTGCTGCTCCCCTGGGTGGCGCCGGTCTCCCTGGCCACCATCACCTGGCTCTGGACCCTCGACTCGATCTTCTCCCCCATCGACTGGGTCCTGCGCGAGGTTGGGCTCATCACGGAGAACACGTATTGGTTGGGACGCCCGGCCACGGCGATGGCTTCGGTGATCGCGGTGCAGACCTGGCGCGTGGTGCCCCTGGCCGCGGTGATCGTCATGGCCGGGCTGATCGCCATTCCCAGCGAGATCAACGACGCAGCCGCTGTCGACGGCGCCGGGTCGTGGCGGAAGCGATTCCAGGTCACCATCCCGCTGCTGGCTCCGATCATCGCCGTCGCGGTGCTGTTCGGGGTGATCCTCACCATCTCCGACATGAGTGTCGTCTACGTCCTCACCCGGGGAGGCCCGACCAACTCGACTCAGGTCCTCTCGACCTGGGCGTTCATCAAAGGGATCGAAGGGGGAGCCCTCGGTCAGGGAGCGGCCGTTGCGTTGTTCCTCCTCCCGGTGCTGATCGGGATCACGGCGGTGGTCCTGCGTCTGGCCCGGCGACGCGAGGTGATGTGAGATGACATGGGAAGACACCGACGTCCAGGCCCTGCAACGTACCGCGGAGAGACGTCGTCGTCTGGGACGGTTCGGCACCTACGTCGTCGCCATCAGCTTTGTCCTCTTCGCCGCGTTCCCCTTCTCCTGGGCTCTGATCAGCATGTTCAAGCAGTCGAGCGATCTCTACGTGAAGGACAACAACCCCTTCTGGTTCAACCAGCCTCCCACCCTCGAGCATCTTCGGCTCCTCTTCGCGGACACCAACTACCTCACGTTCATACAGAACAGCCTGCTCGTCGGTTTTGCCGTGACCCTGATCACCCTCATCCTCGCCCTCCCGGTCGCGTATGCGCTGGCACGGCTCCGTCTCCGATGGGGAGAACGTCTCGGGATCGCCATCTTCCTCGTCTACCTGATCCCACCGACCCTGCTCTTCATCCCGATGACCAGGGTGATCACCTATCTCGGTCTGCAGGAATCCCTCTGGTCACTGGTCCTGGTGTACCCCACCATCACCATTCCGATCTCGGCGTGGTTGCTCATGGGCTTCTTCAAGGGGATCCCGATGGACATCGAGGAGCAGGCGATGGTCGACGGCCACAGCCGGATCGGCGCCATCCGCCGGGTGGTGTTGCCCCTGATGTTCCCCGGCATCATCGCCGTGATCGTCTTCGCCTTCACTCTGTCTTCCCACGAGTTCATCTATGCCCTCGCCTTCAACAAGTCCTCGGCGGTCAAGACCATCGCCACCGGGGTCCCTACCGAGCTGGTGCGTGGTGATGTGTTCTTCTGGCAGTCCCTCCAAGGCGCGGTGATCTTGATCGCAGTGCCGATAGCCCTGGTGTTCAACGCCTTTCTCGACCGGTTCATCTCCGGCTTCACCATGGGGGCGGTGAAGGGCTAGAGCCCTTACCCGATGACGTTGAAGGTCTGGAAGATCCGGTCGAGGGCGTCGAGATCTGCCTCCGACACGATCTGGACCATCATCAGCGCGGTGTAGGAGCCGTCGGCGGGCACGGCCGCCAGCACCACGATCGCGGTCGGCGTCCCGCCACAGGCGTCCCATACCTGGTACTGGCCGGTGAAGACCGGGTCCGAGTAGTCGACCAACCCCAGGTCGGTGCAAACCCCCGAGAAGTCTCCGTACTCGAGCAGGGTGGAGGGGATGTCCGCAGTTGGGCCCAGCTGGGCGAAGAGGACTCCCGGCACGTCGAAGGAATCGGTCCACGCCTGGCGATCGGTCGAGGCCAGGATGTAAGGGATCGTCGCTCCCGCATCGTCGGTCGCCGGAGCAGGGTCGATGTCGGACCAGTCCGCCGGGACCTCGATGACGATGGTGCCGGTGTCGTCGACGATCGACTGATAGTCGACATAGGTGCCGGCGGAACCTGTGTCATCGACCGACACCTCGTCTTCGATCTCCTCGGCGAACGAGAAGGCGAGCTCCAGAGGCTTGTCGCCATTGATCTCGCCTCGCAGCACCTCGGCCGTGTCGTAGCGGAGGACATCGACTGCGATCGGGTTGTCACCGGCGGTGCGGATCACGTCGCAATAGTCCTTGAAGGTTCCGTCGGTACCGACGGGAAGACCATTCATCGAGGTGATGATGTCTCCGGGCAGGATGTCGGTGTTGGCGGCCGGGGACCCCGCGGCCACTCCCGCGACCCAGATGCCCGAGATCGCAGCAGCCTCGTCGAACACCGCCCACCCGTTGATGCCCAGAGTCTCGAAGTCGCCGACCATCAGCCTCGACACCACGGGCTCTGCGAGGTCCGAGGCGATGCCGTAGAACTGGGCGGTGGTGGTGGCCACGGCGCCTCCGGCATAGTTCACCGCGACGACCTTCCCGTCCTCCGACACGAGGGGCCCACCAGAGTTGCCCGGCTGGATGTTGGCGTCGTGCTCGATGGTGTGGTCGATCGACGAGGTCCCGGTGAGGTCGCCACCGGCCTCGGCCTTGGACACGATGCCGCTGGTCAACGTGTACTCGGGGTCGCCGAGGGGGAACCCGGCGGCATAGACGGCGAGACCCGGCGCAATCTCACCCTCGTACCAGTTCAGGTAGGAAAGAGGCCCGGACTCGTTGATGTCGATCAGGGCCAGGTCGTTGCACTCGGAGACGCCGACGATGGTGGCGTTGTAGCTCGACCCGGTCTCACCACCTACGAACACCTCGAGGGTCGCCGCCCCGGCGACCACGTGGTTGTTGGTGACGGCCAGACCTTCCGGGGTGATGATGAAACCGCTGCCCAGCCCCGAGCCGTCGGCATAACCGAGCTCCGGATCTCGGAACGTGCCTTGAGCGACGATCTGGATGACGGCTGGCTGCACTTCCTGGAAGCTGGTAGGCACGCCTTCAGTGGTAGGTGTCGTCGTGGTGGTCTCAGCCGAGGTGCTGCTGGTGACTGTGGTGTCCACTGTCTCGCCCCCAGCACTGCAGGCGGAGAGAGTGACCGCGAGGGCGATGAGGAAGACTCTGCGCCTTCGTTCGATCGTTTTCATGTCAGTTCCCTCGGCAACGAACGCCGCTATCTGAAGGTGTCCAGCCCCGGCGAGACCGGTCTCGGTCAGCCGCGCCTTCGAGACGTGTCGGCGAACTCCGCCCACACGGTCTTGCCGTTCTCCGTTGCATCGACGCCCCATTGCGTGGAGACGGCGTCGATCATCCGCAGCCCTCGATTGGACTCGCTCAGGTCTTCGACCGCCGGGATTATGGAGGAGCCGTCGGAGACTTCGACCCGGATCCTGTCGTCGGCGGAGATGAGCCGAACGGTGAACGGGGTGTGAGCGTGGCGGATGACATTGGCCGCGAACTCCGAAGCCGTCAGGAGAATGTCGTCGAGTAGAGGATCCCCGGCGAGGGCATCCTCGACGAAGCGCCTCACGGCTCGTGCCGACTCTGGCTCGGGTCCGAAGTCTCGTTGCACTGACATCGCGATCACAGCATCCTGAAGAGATGACCGGTGGCGGTGAGCTCGATCAAGCGGCCCACCCTGGGGCTGGCTATGAGAGCGACCTCCTCATGGGCCTCAGATGCGTCGATCAGGGATCTGAGACCGGTCAGATCTATGAAGGTGACGTTACTCAGGTCGACTTCCAATCTTGGTTGCGGGCACTCCAGGGCGGTTCGCAGCGCGTCGACCGTTGCCAGATCGATCTCCCCGGATACCCACACCGTTCGTGAGGCGTCTTCGTCCCTCCACTCGACGCGGAGCTCATCGATCATCGGGGGCCCATGACAAGGTCCGTCGAGCATAGCTCTGGGCCCGGATCGGGTCAGACGAGCGACCATGGAGGGCGCCAACCCGGTCGTGGCGCGTCGACCAGGTAGGTTGGCGGGTCGGCGGAAAGGGACCCGATTGACCGAGACTGCGATCAGGACCGAGGGCCTGGTAAAGGACTATGGGCGCGTCCGCGGCCTCGATGGCCTCGACCTCGAGGTGCGAACCGGTGAGGTATACGGCTTTCTCGGACCCAACGGAGCTGGCAAGACCACCACGATCCGCATCTTGTTCGACTTGATCCGACCCAACGCGGGATCGGTCATGGTCCTCGGCCTCGATCCCCGGACCGACGGGATCGAGCTCCGTCGCCGGATCGGGTACCTGGCCGACGACTTCGTCGTCGATGGTCGCCAGACCCCACGCGAGCTTCTCACCTATCTGGCCAATCTTCGGGGAGGCATCTCCCCAGTCGTGATCGACGAGCTGGCCCAGCGACTCGACCTGGACCTGACCCGAAGGATCGGTGCCCTTTCCCGGGGCAATCGCCAGAAGGTGGGCGTGGTCCAGGCCTTCATGCACCAGCCTGAGCTGTTCATCCTGGACGAGCCCACCAGCGGGCTCGACCCATTCCTGCAACAGGAGTTCTCGGTCATGGTCCGTCAGGCGGTGTCCGAGGGGCGGACGGTGTTCATGTCCTCCCACGTGATGGGAGAGGTGCAGCGGGTCGCCGATCGGGTGGGGATCATCCGCGGCGGACGGTTGACCACGGTCGAAGGGGTCCACCAGTTGCGGGACCGGGCACAACGACGGATCGAGATCGTGTTCAAGGGCAAGGTGACGGCTGAGGAGTTCAGTGCCATCCCTGGTGTCAGCGATGTCCAGGTCGACGGAAAAGTGCTCACCTGCCGCCTCGACGGCAGCGCCGACGCACTGGTCAAGACGCTGGCGCGTCATGAGGTCGTCATTCTCAACGCCGAGGAGCCGGACCTCGAGGAGCTCTTCTTCGACTACTACGACCGTGGCGGGAGTCGGTAGATGCTTCGTAACAGCTTCACCAAATGGTTGTGGGACAACCGTCGTTCCGTCCTGGGGTGGGCGGCCGCCCTCGCCGGCGTGGGAGGCATGTATGCCGCCTTCTGGCCGTCGATCGACAACCCGGAGATGCGCGAGGCGCTGGAGAACTACCCGGAAGCGGTGCTGAAAGCGCTCAACTTCGATGAGATCGCCACGGCGGCGGGCTATCTCAACGCCTCCGTGTATGGGTTAGTGGTGGGGCTGTTGATCATCGTCTACGCCACATCGGCCGGCACCCGGATCATCGCCGGAGATGAGGGCTCGGGGACCCTCGACCTCGTCCTGGCTCATCCGGTGAGCAGAAGCCGCCTCGCCATGGAGCGATTCTCGGCGCTGTTGGTGAGCCTGGTGCTCATATCGGTTGCTCTGCTCCTGGTGATGTTGGCGTTGACCGGGCCTGCCCGACTAGAGGGCATCTCTCTGGGGGACTTGGCAGCCATGCATCTGCACCTCTTCCTCTTCGCCGCCCTGTTCGGATCCGTCGCCTTCGCCGTCGGCGCCGCCACCGGGCGGAGAGGCGCCGCGATCGGCACCGCAGCCGGAGTCGCGGTATTCGGATTCGCCGCCAACGGCATCCTCTCCGGGATCGAGGGGCTCGGCTGGATCGAGGACTTCTCCCCCTTCCAGTGGCTCAACGGCGGCTCACCCTTGGCCAACGGTGTCCAGGCCGCCCACGTATCGATCATGACGGCCCTGATCTTCGTTCTGACGTCGGTCGGGGTCTGGGGCTTCAGCCGCCGCGACATCGGGGTTTGAGGGCGAGCGGTCGGTCCCAGGTGAGTGTTCATTCTCGAGGGCGAGCGAACCAGATGCCAGCCGCGCCGCTGATGAGTAGAGCCCCCGAGACGATGACCCCCCAATCTGCATCCTCGCTGAGGTGGCGTCCGGGTTCGACGACGATCAGGGACTCGACTTCGAGGAAGGACTCCCCTTGTCGCTCTGGATCGTGGTACTTCCACGTGCCGGTGGCGAGGACCACAGGACCACGACTCCGGTACCGGCCCGGAGGGTCGAGACCCTGCGCCAACTCGATGGGCATCCTGATCCCGATCCCGGTGTTGGCGCCGAGTGGCGAGCCACCCTCTCGGATCGGCTCGTGGACATAGACGTCACCATTGAGCTGGGTCCACATCCAACCGTCGTCCCGAAACCCGTAGTCGCCAACGAGCTCCCCCTCCACGGTCACTTCTTCGCCCGCAAGGTCGGCGGCCTGCCCCACCACTTCTTCGACGGAAACCTCTTCGGCGGCCAAAGCCGGACCCGGCAGGAGCACGAAACCCGTCGCCATGAGGGTGCGAAGCAGGTTTCGCATCATTTTCCACGCGCCCAGGCGTAGACAAACCCAAGGAGTGAGAAGACCGCGACGAACTCGAGGCGTCCTGCCCACATCTGGAGCATGTAGACGAGCTCCAACGGGATCGGCATGGACGGGTCGGTCACTCCGATCGACAAGCCGACGTTCGCCGAGGCGCTGACCGACTCGAAGAGGGCGCTCTGCAGCGGGATGCCATAGGCAAGGCCCATACCCGCCCCGAGCAAGTAGAGCGCAACGTACAGCAGGGAGATGGTCATCACCGATTGGATGAGGTTGGGGGTCAGATGTTTGCGCCCCGATTGGTGGTAGGCGGTGCCGACGACGGCGTGCTCGGGGAGGAGGACCTGCCGGATCTGGTTCACCACCGTCTTGATGGTCAACCCGATCCTCAGAGACTTGACCCCACCTGCGGTGGAAGACCCCATGCCACCGAGGGCCATGGCTATGGCCATCCCGCCGAAGGCGAGGCCCCCCCAACCGGCCAGCTCGATCGGCGGGACTGTGGAGAACCCGGTGCCGGTGTGAGCAGACAGGATCTGGAAGAAGCCCTGCCTGGTGAGACCGGCAGCCGAAACGAAAACGTCGGTGGCAGCCAGACCCAGGAGTGTGAGCGCCATGGTGAGACCGAATGTGGAGAGAATCGTGCGCGTCTCCAGGTTTGCGAACACCGCTCGTCGCGGGCCACGCCACAGGGCGTAGTGCAGACCGAACGACATCGCCCCGGCGACCATGAGCACCGAGGTGAAGCTCTCGAAGATCGCCGAGTGGTAGTAGCCGACGCTCGTGGACTGTGGTGAGAACCCACCGGTGTCGAAGCCGGCGAAGAAGATCATCAAGCCGTGAAACGCTGCACGGTCGATATCGAAGCCGAGGACGAGCCAGCCGACCAGGCCAAGGGCGGTGACACCGAAGACGAGATGCACCACAGAGACCGCCCAGATGAACCGCGCCGTCGAAGTCACCGAGGGCAGGATCCGCTCGTCCCTGGCTTCGCCGAAGTACAGGGTGATCCCGCCCGTGCCGGCGAAGATCGAGAGCGCGGCCAGGATTATCCCCTGGCCCCCGAGGAACTGGAGCATGTGCCGCCAGAAGTTGAGCGACGAGGCGAGATGATCGACATCACCGAGAAGCGACAAGCCGGTGGTGGTCAGCCCCGACACCGCGTCGAAGAAGGCATCGAGCGGTCGGCCGAAGTGCCCGGAGAGCAGCAGCGGTATCGCGCCGACGACGGGGACGATCAGCCAGGTGAGGGCCACGACCACCATCCCGTGGCTCCAATTGAGCTTCGACTCCCGCGGGGCGAGCCTGACCCCGATCACGCCGAGTAGCGCGAAAAGACCGGTCATGAGGAGAAACGACCCGAACGGGTTCCATTCGCGGGCGACTGCGGCCCAGGCCAGAGGAAGGATCCCGGCGCCTGCAATCACGAGGAATATGCGTCCCATATAGAACGCGATCACCCGGAAGTCGTCACCGACCGGTCGAATCAGCATGTCACAGGAGGGCCAGGATCAGTCTGGCCAATGCCCATGCCACGAAAGCAAGGCTGGTGACGATCAGAGCCTCGATCGTGAACATCGTCAGCCCACCTGTGAGGCCGTGAAGACTCAGCCACCGGCGATCTCGCGGCTTAGTCATCGCGCCTGACCTTGTCGGTAGCCCAACACCGCTCGCACTTCGTCTTCGAGATCGACACTGCTCACCGCGGTGACCTGGTCTCCGGGTCTGATGACGGTGGCGGCGGTTGGGACCCTCACCTCGTCGCCGCTCACTACCGTCACGAACAGGGAACGTGGGGGAAGACGGAGTTCAGCGACCGGCCGCTGCTCGAAATCCGGGGGGACGTCGATCTCATACACCGAGACCTCGCCCCTACCCAACAGGGCGACATGCCTGAACTCCGGCACTTCCACCTCGCGTGAGATCAGAGTGGCCATCACATCGGTGACTGCCACCACCGGAATGTCCAGGGCGTCGAAGGTCGGGCGGTTCAGGGGATTGTTGAGTCGGGCCAGTACCTGACGAGCTCCCAGGGTCAAGGCCAGCTGGCAGGCAACCAGGTTGACCTCATCGAGACCGGTGACCGCCAGAATCCAGTCGGCTCGTTCGGCGTCGGCCGCCTTGAGCAGGTTGATGTCCGTTCCGTCACCTTCCAATACCAGCACCTTGGATTCCTCGGCGAGTGCTTCGGCATGCCCCTGTGACTCCTCGATGACGGTCACCACGCGTCCTGCCTTGTGGAGCTCGCGGGCAAGGAACGACCCGACCTTCCCGCCGCCTATCAAGACGACCCTCACACTTGGCCCTCTTTGACGGCGAGATAGCGGCGGATCTTCTTGCGGGCCCCGGTCCGGGCAGCTGCCACGACCAAGTCCCCTTCGGCCAGGTTGAAGTCCTCGTCGGGGATGAAGGTGCGATGTCCCCGATAAACCGCCGCGACACGAAGATCGTCGGAGATCTCGAGGCCCGACACAGGGAGCCCTGCGCCCTCCGGCCCGATCGTCATGTCGACGACCTCGACGTCTCCTCCGGAGAACGTCACGTGATAGCTGAACTCCTCTCTGACGATTTGCTCGTGGATGACCTTGGAGGTGAGCTTTGCCCCCGGGACGAACTGGACGCCGAGGGCGCGATATGCCTCCTCCCGGGCAGGGTCGTCGAGCCGGGCGATCGTCTTGGGAACTCCAAAGACACGTTTGGCGACTTGAACCGCCATCGCGTTGGCATTGTCCGAATTGGTGGCGGCGACAAACGCATCCGCGAACTCGATTCCCGCCTCCCGAAGCATCCGAACGTCGTAGCCGAGCCCCTCGTGTGTGGTGCCGTTGAAGGTCGACCCGAGGCGATCGAAGACACCGGGTCGGTTGTCGATCACCGACACGTCGTGACCCTCCTCGGACATCGTGAGGGCCAGGTCACTCCCAACCCGACCGCATCCAGCGATGACGATGCGCATCTGAACCTCCTGTCCGGGTCCTGGCAACCAACTGCTCGACTTGCGTCTCGGCCACGAGGGTGAGTGGGAGCTGACCCGGAGTATCCGGCCGCCACTCGTTACGCAAGAACACATGAGCGATCCCGCCGCGATCGGGAAGTTGGGCGGGGCCCAGGTACTCGTGCAGGATCCCCTCCACCCGATAGCGAAGACCGATTGTCAGCTTCCCGGAAGTCGTGGCTTCTCCTCTACCTACGGCGGGCCAGGTGGGCGCCGCACTCCCTCTGTGTATCCCACCGCGCCGGCTAATCCGGCTGTCTTGACGCCGCCCTGACGCACCATGGCCGTTTATTGATGAACCCATGACGGTCCGACGACTCGTCGATGACATCGAGCGTTCGGGCGGCGTTAGCGTCTGACGATGAGCCGAGGCACACTTCGGGTCTTTCTCGGGGCCGCCCCGGGTGTGGGGAAGACGTTCGCCATGCTCGAGGAAGGGCTTCGCCTCCAGCGCGAGGGTCGGACAGTCGTCGTCGGGATCGTCGATACCTACGGACGGTCCGAATTGTCCGATCTGCTGGGTGGTCTCGATGTGGTCAACCCACACCGGTCATGGGATCCTCGATCCGAACGAACCGCCATTGACCTGAGCGGCGTTCTGGCGCGAGAGCCCGATGTTGCGTTGGTCGACGAGCTGGCCCGAACCAACCCTCCAGGTTCACCGCGCGCGAAACGCTGGGATGACGTCGCCGCACTCCTCGACGCAGGAATCGACGTCCTGTCCACCCTCAATATCCAGAACCTCGAGTCTCTCAACGACGTCGTCTACGAGATCACCGGCGTCCGCGAGCAGGAAACGATCGCCGATGACAAGGTGCGCCAATTGGCCGAGATCGAGCTCGTCGATCTCCCCCAGGAGAGAATCAGGGAGCGTCTCAAGGCAGGGAAGATCTACCCGGCGGAGCACATCGACGCCGCCCTGGCCAACTACTTCCGACCCGGCAACTTGTCGGCCCTGCGCGAGCTGGCTCTGTCCTGGACAGCCGACCGGGTCGACGAGACCTTGGCGGCATACCGTGACACACACGGGATAGATCAGCCCTGGGGGACCAGGGACCGTGTCGTGGTCTGGCTGCCGGCCGTGGAGGTGAGCGACGTGGTCGTACGCAAGGCAGCGCGCAACGCCTTGCGCTCCCGTGCCGAACTGCACGGGGTCTACGTCCGACCCACCGCCGGTTTGAGCGATGAGGAGGTCGGTTTCCAGCGGAGACAGAGAGAGCTCCTCGAGGACCTCGGCGGGACCTATCACGAACTGGTTGGCGACAACGTTCCGGACGCGTTGTTGGCCTTTGCGCGAGCCGAGAGCGCCACTCAAATCGTCTTGGGATCTTCCGGGCGATCACGCCCGAGGGAGTGGCGTGGTGACTCTGCTGTCGTGCAGACGATCCGAAGGGCGGGGACCATCGAGGTTCACGTCATCTCATACGAGACGAGCCAAACGCGTAGCCGGTCGCGGCCCGCGGCCACTCGAGCACTGAGCCTGCGGCGTCGGCTCCTCGCCTGGGCCCTGACCGGCACGAGCCTGCCCCTGCTGACCTTGCTGCTTCTCTCCTTGCGAGACGGGATCGCTCTCGAGAACGTCCTACTGGTGTACCTGCTCACCGCGGTGGCGGTCGGGGTGACAGGGGGAGCCTTACCCGCCTTGACTTGTGCCGCTTCCGGGTTTCTCCTCGCCAATTGGTACTTCACGCCGCCGTTCCACACCTGGAAGATCGCCGACGCGGGCCATCTCTTCTCCCTGTTCGCCTTTCTCATGGTCGCCTCGGCTGTGGGACTTCTCGTAGGGAACGCAACGCGTCGCAGCGCCGAGGCTCGGAAGGCTCGCGCCCAGGCCGAGGCACTTGCGGCGACCGCCACCTCGATCGATGCGATGACCGGAGCGCAGGCTTCCGGGTTGACGAGCCGGATTCGCGACGTCTTCGCCATGAGCGCTGCGGCCGTCCTCCGACGCACCGACGACGGATGGGAACCCATCGCGACTGTGGGCGTTTCGGAGCTACACAGCCCGGAGGAGGCAAACGAGGTCATCCCATTGACCGATGACACCGTCCTCGCGCTCAGCGGCGGCAGCCTCACCGGTGACGACCGAAGGGTGCTCAGGGCCTTCGCCGCGCAGATGGCACAAGCCCTCGATCGTGAGAAGCTGGAACGAGAGGCCTCCGCCGTCGAAGCCATGACCGAGACCGACCGTCTCCGCACCGCATTGTTGAATGCGGTGTCGCATGACCTCCGGACCCCGCTGGCGACCATCAAGGCCTCGGTCACCAGTCTGCTCGAGACCCAGGTTGTCTGGTCGGGCGAGCAGATCCAGGCTTTTCTGCAGACCATTCTGGAGGAGACCGAGCATCTGAATCGAGTAGTCGGTCGACTGCTCGACGCCAGTCGGGTCCAGGTAGGAGCTGTCCACGTCTTCTTCGTCGCCGTGGGCCTGGACGAGGTCATCTCGTCCGCCCTGTCGGGTCTGGGGGCGAAAGCCGCACGCGTGAATGTGGACATCCCAGACACCCTCGCTCCAGTACAGACCGACCCGGCGCTACTGGAACGTGTCGTCGCCAACCTCATCGAGAACGCACTCACATGGTCGCCCCCGGACCGGCACGTGCTGGTGAGTGCGGGAGAAGTGGCGGGACGAGTCGACCTGAGAATCATCGACCGCGGCCCTGGGATACCAGCGGACGAGCGGGAGACCATCTATCAACCGTTCCAGCGGCTCGGTGATTCGTCCAACCGGAGCGGAGTGGGACTCGGGATGGCGGTGGCCCGAGGCTTTCTCGAGGCGATGGGGAGCGAACTGACGGTCGAGGACACACCTGGAGGTGGGACCACCATGGTCATCGGCTTCAAGCCGGCACCACTCGTCGAAGCCGCCGCCGGCACCTCCCCCTCTCGCCAACATGAGTGAGTCCGCTCGTGTTCTCGTTGTGGACGACGAGGTGCAGATAGTCAAGGCACTCACAGTCAACCTCCAAGCTCTGGGATACCAAGTCGACTCTGCGGGCACAGGTGAGGAAGCGTTGCGGAAAGCATCGGATCATCGACCCGACGCGGTCATCCTCGACCTCGGGCTGCCGGGTATCGACGGAGTCGACGTCATCCGCGGGCTACGCGGCTGGACGAAGGTTCCCATCATCGTCCTGTCGGTCATGGAAGAGGAGCGTGAGAAGATCACCGCACTCGACGCCGGGGCCGACGACTACGTCACCAAGCCTTTTGGCATGGGCGAGCTGGTGGCACGTCTCCGAGCCGCGTTGCGGCGATCGCTGCACAGCGACGAGAACGCTCCAGTCATCGAGACGTCCGCATTCACCATCGACCTCTCCGCCAAACGTGTCACCCGGCCCGGCGGCGACGAGATCAGGCTCACACCAACCGAATGGGGGATTGTCGAGGTCCTCTCCTCGAATCAGGGCAAGTTGGTGAGTCAGGTTCAGCTGCTCCGTGAGGTTTGGGGGCCCACATACGGTGAAGAGACCAACTACCTGCGGGTGTTCCTGGCTCAGATCCGCCGAAAGTTGGAGCCTGACCCCGGGATCCCTCGCTATTTCATCACAGAGCCAGGTATGGGCTACCGGTTCGAACCAGAGGACTAGGGAGAGGGGCCCTCGCCGTCACCAACCCAAGCTCAGGAGAGCACTCTTGGAAATGCGAGGATGCTGGGTCCTTTACCAGGGTCCGGTTGGGGGTCGAGCCCGCCTCACCCTGGGCAGGAACCGGCCGGTGGAGGATGCGTAGGTGTCGTAGACGCGGCCTAACCCCTCGGGGGAGCTGAGCACGTTCTCCTCGGCGGTCGCCCACCAGAGATGGGTGACGACGGTCATCGCTGCGACTCCCAACAACAGGTAGCTCCGGAAGACGAGAGTGGTCCCTACTGCGATTGCGCTCAGAGCGGTGTAGATGGGGTGGCGCATGTACCGGTAGGGCCCGTCGCTCACCAGTTGATGGTCCACCGTCACCCCGCCGACGGCACCGTAGCCGCCTATCGCTTGCGCGGCCCATAGTCCCACGGCAAGACCCAGTGCCCAGAGACCGAGGCCGACTGCCTGAAGAACCAGGTCGATGTCGGTTGACCAATTCAACCACCCCTCATAAGCCCAGCCGGGCGCGGCCACGACCAGGACTGGATAGACAAGCGGGGCGACCTGTGCCATGTCGCCTCCCCGGCCGATGATGGGATGGGGCTGCAGCCGGGCGCGAAGCTCGACACCATATCCGGGACGTTCCCATCGGGACCACAAAACCCATGCTGACGCATTGACCGCTGCCATGGCTGCCGCCAACAGTTGAATCGATGTCGTTGCCACGTCACACCCGCTAGGTCGGGGTTAGACAATACGCATGAGACATCGAGCGGGACGGCGGGCCTGGACTCGACCTCAGCTGGATGCGGCTCCCCTCCTGCGGCAGCGGGCAGATTCATCCACAGTGTCCAGAGTGCCGACGCCTGAGGCACTCCTGTTCTCGAGCATCGGGGAAAGTATGACGACTCCAACGGGCGTCGCAGAGTCGGGGAGCCGGCTGTCATAGACGCGGGTAGGACGGCCCGAACTTCATGATCTCCGCAGAACTTGTCGGATAGTCAGGCGCTTGAAGGTCACTGGCGTACCCATCGCGCAGTTTCCCCGCGCATGGGCGTTGGTATTTCGTAGATCCTCCGGGCAGGCCGCAACCGACGCGGTACATCTGCCACATGAGCCGATCGACCCGTACAGCGGGACTGAGACCGGACTGGGTTGTTTCAGTCTCGGCTGGACTGGTCGCCATTCTCGCTGCGGTACTCGGTCTCACCGCCATCGCTGAGATGGTGGGGGGTGGAGTGATCGTCTTCGTCGCTTTCCTGGGTGGTCGTTCTCTCACCCGGCGGCTGGCAGTCGAAACCGACCCTGGTAGGGAACTGGTCTGGAATGTCCTCTTGGCCTTGGTGATCGTCGTCGCCCTCATCGGGGTCGGTGTGATGGCGGCGGCGATTCCGGAGTCGCCTTGATCGCGTCGAAATGCGGGGGCCACGCGTAGAAACCGCGTAAGGATGGCTGGGCCTGGTCTCGCTCGGAGCTATCAACGACTTATAGGCGTGGTCTCGTGACGACCGCGCTCTTGTTGAGGCCATCAGGTGGATTGTGAGAGGCCAGTCGGATCTGAACATCAAGCGAAGGCTCTTCGGTCGGCCTTTCGCAACACACGAGGAGGAGAGTCAGTTCCTGCCCAAGCGCCTCGCCTTACCGGTGTTCGCCTCCGACCCGCTGTCGTCGGTTGCCTACGCAACCGAGGAGGCGATGTTGGTTCTGGCCCTTGCCGGGACAGCTGCATTCAGCCTCCTGTCACCCATCTCCGTGGCCATAGCCACGTTGCTGCTGATCGTCATCGTGTCGTATCGCCAGACCATCAAGGCATACCCCGATGGTGGCGGCGCCTTCATCGTGGCCAACGACAACCTTGGGATCCGCACCGGCACCGTGGCGGCCTCGGCACTGTTGACCGACTACGTGCTGACCGTGTCTGTGTCGGTGGCTGCAGGTGTCGCAGCTATCACTTCCGCCGCTCCCGATCTCATCCCTTGGAGGGTGGAAATAGCCCTCGGCTTCGTCGCCCTCCTCACCATCGCCAACCTCCGTGGTGTCAAGGAGGCGTCCACACTTTTCGCTGCGCCCACCTACTTGTTCGTCGTCACAGTGGGGATCATGTTGATCACCGGGTTCGTCGAGTGCTTCGACGGAGTGTGTCCTCAGGCGGTCTCGTCGGGCCTCGATATCGGGTCTGAGGTTGGGGCCGTAGGGCTGTTCTTGGTGCTTCGGGCGTTCGCCTCTGGTTCCACTGCCTTGACCGGTGTCGAGGCGATCGCCAACGGTGTACAGGCGTTCCGCGAGCCAAAGTCGCACAACGCGGCCACCACGCTTGGCATCATGGGGGGGATCTCGATCTCGATGTTCCTCGGGATCTCCACTCTGGCTCGATGGTTCGACGTGCGTATCTCCGAGAACACGATCGACGAATTCGGGACAGTGATCTCCCAAATCGGACGGGCTGTGTTCGACGGTGGCTTCGGCTTCTATGCGCTTCAGGTGTTCACCGCCGCAATTCTGATTCTGGCCGCCAACACCGCATACCAGGACTTTCCCCGGTTGTCCGCGATTCTCGCCAGACACAAGCTGACTCCCCGCCAGTATCTCAACCGGGGCGATCGGCTCGTCTTCTCCAACGGGATCATCACCCTCGCGGTTCTCGCTGCCGTGCTCCTCGTGATCTTCGGCGCTGAGGTGAGCAAGCTGATCCAGCTCTATGTGGTTGGGGTGTTCACGGCCTTCACATTGAGTCAGGCGGGCATGGTTCGCCACTGGCTCCGAACCAAGGAGCCTCGATGGCAGCGTTCGGTCGCGATCAACTCCATCGGGGCGGCGACGACCGGGATCGTGCTGGTGGTCATCGCCACCGTGAAGTTCGTGCACGGGGCGTGGCTGGTTATCGTGGCGGTGCCTCTCCTCGTCGCCTTGATGTTGAGCATCCGACGTCACTATCTGGGTGTGGCTGCTCAGCTGAGACGGGTCCCCTTGGAGGCGGTGCCCCAGGCGACCCGAATCCTCCTGCTGGTAGCCCACCACGACGAGGGAACCGATAGGGCCCTCCGCTACGCGCAGTTGCTGAGTGCCGAGGAAATCACCTGCGTTCACGCCGAAGAGCCCCAATCGGACGACCTGATTTACACCTGGGACGCCGGGCACCCGCGACATGCTCTGGAGGTCCTACCGGGTGAAAAGGAGTCGATCTCGCAACGTGTAGTCAACCGGGTTCGCCTGGAACGTGAGACCTACCCCGATTCGAGGATCACCGTCATAATGGCTGACCGGGTGCGGATCCGGTCGATCCTGGCTCCATTCGCCCACCGTCACAGCCTCGCCATCAAGTCACGATTGCTATTCGAGCCAGGCGTCGTCGTGACCGACCTGAACGTCCTCCGTCGCTCGAGACGGGGGCGCCTCCAAGCGGTGCCGGTGGGTCGGATCGAGCAGGTGGTTCTCATCTCCGACATGACCCGGCCGATCCGCGAGGCGCTGACCTACGCGCAATCCCTCGGTCCGCCGGTGACGGCTGTCCACATCGACGTCGACACCGCGCAAAGGGAGAGATTGGAGCGGCAGTGGCAGGACGCAGGATATGAGTTCGAGCTCGAGGTGATCCCCAGTCCCTTCCGGAGCATCGTCGACCCGCTTGTCGCCTACTTGAGGGAGAGGCGGCGAGCCGCGACACCGGGCACTCTCATCTCTGCTGTGATCCCCGAGTTCGTAGTGCCCGGGCGAGTCACACAGCTTCTCCACAACCAGACCGGACTGGCGATCAAAGGTGTGCTGGCGGCAGAACCCGGTATCGCGGTGACCAGCGTGCCATTCCATCTGCTCCCCAGGAGGGCGCGTCAAGATCAGGGGAGAGGTTTGGGTCAGACCTGACCGTTTGATCGCGATGCCGGTTCGAAGCGGTACCCCATCCCTGGCTCGGTGGTGAAGTATCGGGGCCGGGACGGCTCGGGTTCGAGCTTTCGTCGGATCTGTGCGATGTAAGACCTCAGGTAGTGGGTCTCGTCCTCGTAGGTAGGCCCCCAAACCTCTCTGAGGATCATCGTCTGAGATACGAGAGAACCCGGGTTGCGGACGAGCATCTCCAACATCCCCCACTCCGTGGGGGTCAGATGAACCTCCTCTGCGCCCACCCGGACCTTCTTCGACGCCAGGTCGATGGTGAAATGCGGGGTCTCGACGGTCGCCATGCTGTCGCTTGGCGTTGCTCGCCGGAGTGCGGCGCGTAGTCGAGCAAGTAGCTCACCCATCCCGAAGGGCTTGGCGACGTAGTCGTCAGCGCCGGCGTCGAGCGCCTCGATCTTGTCGTCTTCGCTACCACGGGCCGACAGGACGATGATCGGAATCTCCGTCCACCCCCGGATACTGCGGATCACTTCGAGACCATCGAGTTCGGGAAGGCCGAGGTCCACGATGACGAGATCGGGTCGCTTGTCCGCAGCGCGCTTCACCGCGGCGGCACCGTCGGTGGCGATGTCGACCGTGTACCCCCGAACCTTCAAGTTGTTGGCCAGAGCGCGGACCAGCGACCGATCGTCTTCGACAATGAGCACGCGCGTCATCTGTCGAGCCCCACCGACAGGATCATGGTCGTGCCGCCTCCTGGTGTGTCATCGACGGTGATGCGATGTCCGAGGGCTTCGGCGAGACCTTTGGCTACCGCCAGCCCCAGCCCGACCCCGGCCATACGGCTGTCGTCGAGGGTCCGGTAGGGCTCGAAGACCACATGTCGCGTTTCCGGGTCGATGCCCGGGCCTCGGTCGATGATCCTCAGGTCGATCCGATCCCCGACAACTCCGGCGGTGACCCTCACCGGGGTCTCGGTCGGAGAGTGATCAAGGGCATTCCGGACCAGATTCTCGACTATTCGCTCCAACAGCACCGGATCGGTCGAGACGTCGGGCAGTTCTATTTCGGTGTCGATAGAGAGTCGGTGACGCTGAACACGAAAGGCGGTCGCCACGGTCGACACCACGTCCTCGATCCCGGTGGGCCGCTTCAGGACTTGAAGAGTCCCGGTCTGCAACCGTCCCGCGTCGAGCAGGTCGGAGACGATCCGATTCAGCCGTTCCGTCTCCTCACTGATGGTCTGGAGGAACTCCTTCTGGTCCTCGGGAGGCCACCGGACGTCTTCTTGGAGAATGCTGGTAACCGACGCTTGGATTGCGGACAACGGACTCCTCAGGTCGTGGGATACGGCTCGCAACAAAGCCGTCCTCAGTTCGTTCGCCTTTTCGAGGGCGTCGACCTCGGCGACGTGGCCAGCCAACTCAGCTCGGTCGATGACGGCCCTCAGCTCGGTGGCGGTGGCTGCGAGGATTCGCTCGTCGACGGCATCGAGAGGACCCCCCGCGATGGCGACCGTGGCACCGCCCACCGTAACCGTCCGGTCTGCCGAATCGGGTGCCTGTGGCGGCTCGTCTCCGGCCGTGACTATGGGCTTCGGGTAGCCGCCACTTGCGTCGAATAGGGTGACGCCGCGTGCGTCGAGCGCTACCTGAAGCCGTTCGATCAGCTTCAGAGCAGATCCTTCGCCGCCGGCGCCGATCAAACTTACCAGTGTCTCGGCTTCGGCCTTCGCCGCCGCAGCTTCCGAGGATCGACGCGCCGCCGTGCCCACGAGGAATCCGATGAGCCCGGCGAGGAACACGAACGCAATGAGTGCGAACACATCCGCGGGGTTGGCAATGGTCCAGGTCCGGAGTGGGAGTGTGAACAGATAGTTGCCGAGGACGAACCCGACGAGAGCCGCGGTCAAGGCGGGCCAGATCCCCCCGATCCAGGCCACCACTGCGGCTATGGACAAGTACACGAGTAGCACGTTCTGGAGAGCGAACTCCTCGCGCTGGGCGAGCATCAGCAGCGTCACGGATACAAACGCGACTGCTCCAACCAGCCAGCCCCAGAGCCGACGACGCCACGGCAACGGCGAAGCCTGCACCCGTACCCGCACCCTGTCTCTCACGGGATTGGAGATCACGTGCACATCGATGTCCCCAGACAGTCTCAAGACCCGCTGGATCACCGAACCAGTGATCAGCTCCTGCCACCGGCTGCGTCGGGTGGCGCCAACCACCAACTGGGTCGCGTTGTGGGCTCTGGCGAACGAGACCAAGGACTCCCCGACGTCGGCGTGTGCTACCTCGTGGTATTCACCGCCGAGACGTTCGAGTAGAGCCCGATGTTCGGAAAGGTGCGGGGTCAGAGCATCACTGGGTCCCTCCACAGAACGCACGTGCACGCCCAACAGCTCCCCCTTGGACCGCATCGCCATCCTTGCTGCCCTCCGAATGGTCTCTTCGTCGCCCGCTGTCCCGGTGAGGCCGACGACAACGCGCTCCCTGGTCTCCCACTGGCGGTCGATACCGTGGTCGCGTCGGTACGCATCCACCGCCTCATCGACTCGTTCTGCGGTCCACGACAAAGCAAGCTCACGTAGGGCTCCCAGATTCCCTGGCCTGAAGAAGTTGGACAGGGCGGCATCCACGCTCTCCGCGGGATAGATCTTCCCGGTCGCCATCCGCTCCCTCACGGCCTGGTGGCTGAGGTCGACGAGATGGATCTCGTCCGCCTTGCGGACCACTGCGTCCGGGATCATCTCCCTCACGGTGACGCCCGTGATCTCCTCTACGACGTCGCTCAGTGACTCGAAATGCTGGATGTTGACTGTCGAGATCACATCGATGCCGGCCTCGAGGATGTCCTCGACGTCCTGCCAACGTTTGGGATGTCCTGACCCGGGGACGTTGGTGTGAGCCAACTCGTCGACCAAGACGACCTCTGGGTCTCTGTCGAGGATGGCCTTGGGGTCCAATTCCTCGACCTGACCTCCCCTATTGTCCACCGTTTTCCTGGGGACGACTTCGAGACCACCAATCAGCCGGGCGGTGTCCTCCCTACCGTGGGTCTCCACATAACCAACCACGGCGTCGGTTCCCTGAGCAGCCAGATCATGGACCTCCTCGAGGGCGGCATACGTCTTCCCCACTCCGGGCGCGGCCCCGATGTACACCCGGAGATTCCCTCTCTTGCGGCTCCGGTTGCGTTCTCCCATCACACCATCATCGTCTCTCAGCCAAACAGGCCGGCCAGGATGACGACGACTCCGATGAGCTGCAGGATGTTGGCCACCATCAGAGTCATCGCCCAACCCACCGTTTCCAGACCGGTAGCGACATCCATTCTCCGTTTGACGTACCAGGCCGCTGCGCTTGCTACTACAAGCACAAGGAGGCCAGAGTTCACGTTGAGCAAGGACGAGCTCATCGAGCCGTCACGGTTCTGTCTTCCTGTGCCAACTCCCAACGAGGAGCCCCAGAGCTATGAGCACGATGGCGGCGACGGCCTCATCGGCACGGTCGATCACCAACGCGTAGTAGGGCTCGGTGTGGAACACGTTGAAGACAAGCGACCCGACGACGCCAACGATCACTCCGGCACTGCGGCCCCCGAACTCTGCCGACAGGACGATCAGCGCGGCCATGACCAAGGCCACGTTCACACTCCCCACCGTCTCCCGAAACGGGATCAAACCAAGTCCGACGCCCAGCGCTGCCAGCGATCCCACAACCGAGGCCGCCACGGGGTAGGTGGCAATCGGTCGCCACGTCATGGCTTCTCTGGTGAATCTCATGGAATTGCCTCCTCAGAAAGGGGTATTGAGTGCCACAGAGAATCAAAGCATCGACTCGAGGACAGGCGGCCATCGTCGAGGATCGGCCAAGGTCCTCAATACCACGCAGCTCCGATCACCGGCCATTGCTCCACGGGCTCTTTGTAACCCGGGCATTCCGCGCCCGGATCGAGGACAACGCGTTTATGACGGGTACTCAGCTAATCCTTACGCGGTTGCGACGATCGGCGAAGCAGACGGGCCACCCCACGAAGCCGTCTCCTCAACAGCCGTGACAAGGCACGACCAGAGCACCAGGACAACAGGCCAGGCAAAACGCGGTCCGTCACGATGCCCTGACACAGTCCACGATGTCCCGCGACATCACTGAGTCGGGACGGCGGGATTCGAACCCACGACCTCAGCGTCCCGAACGCTGCGCGCTACCAAGCTGCGCCACGTCCCGATTGGGCCAAATCCTAGGCGTTGTGTCGGGTCTAACCCACTCGGGCCGATCGACAAACCTCCTTATGCATCGGACCATCGGCTATAACCTGGCAAGTGCAGGCTTCGCGCCTGCGCCTGGGAGGAAGATGACTGCCTACGACGCACGGCTTCGGCCGAGCTGGAACGAGGACGAGCCCATCGACGTCCTGATCGATCTCACCGAGGATCGGATCACCATGAGGTCAGGGGATGTCGACATAGGCGACTGGGCCCTGGACGAAGTCCGGATCTCGCCGCATCTCGACGGCTTTCACATCCGCGCCGAAGGTGAGGAGATGGTCCTGAACGTCTCCGAGGACGCCCGCTTCGCACTGGACCTCGGGCTTCGCAACGCCCCACCACTGCTGCGGCGTCGCATGTCGGCCCTGCTCGACTCCTCCGACCACTGAGGACGGTCTAGACCAGCAGCTCGGCGATCTGGACCGCGTTGAGGGCGGCCCCTTTGCGGAGGTTGTCGCCGACCACCCAGAGGTTGAGCCCGCCCGGCTCGCCGATGGTGGAGCGGATTCGACCGACGAGCACTTCGTCGATCCCCGCCGAGTCGAGGGGCGTCGGAACCTTGTCCGACCACACCTCCACCCCCGGCGCCGAGCTCAACGTCTCGACGGCCTCGCCGGGGTCGATCGGCCGCTGGAAGCGAAGCGTGGCCGCGACACCGTGACCGACGAGGACCGGGACTCGGACACAGGTCGGCTCCACCCGCAAGTCGGGGATGTCGAGGATCTTCCTCGACTCGTTGACCAGCTTCCACTCCTCGTCGGTGTAGCCCTGCTCGGTCTCCGATCCGGCATAGGGCAGCACGTTGAACCCGATCGGCCGGGCATACAACGAAGGCCGCGGGTCCTGCCATCCCCCGATCATCAGGGCGTCGAGATCGGGACGGAGCAGATCGGTCTGCTCGATGAGCTCGACCACCCCCTGCTGCCCCGAGCCGGAGACCGACTGGTAGGAGGTGGCCACCATGCTGGTGAGGCCGGCGGCTCGATGAAGCGGGCCAGCCGCCATCATCAGGGTCATCGTGGTGCAGTTGGGGTTGGCGATGATCCCGCGATGTGCAGACGCGGCGGAATCGTTCACCCCGGCGACCACCAGGGGGACATCCGGGTCCATGCGGAACGCCGACGAATTGTCGATGACCACGGCTCCGGCCTCGGCGAACCGGGGAGCATGGGCCCGGGACCGGTCGCCACCCGCGGAGAAGAGGGCAATATCGATCCCGGAGGGGTCGGCCGAGGCAAGGTCCTCGACCTCGACCTGGCCCCACTTGGTCTCGATGAGGGAACCGGCGGATCGCTCCGATGCCAGAAGCCGGAGCGAGCCGAGAGGGAAGCTCCGCGACTCGAGAATCGCCCGCATGGTGCGGCCGACCGCCCCGGTGGCCCCGACCACAGCGACCACCCGATCGCTCACGCTCCCACCTCCTCCTCGATAGAAGGCGGGTCGAACTCCGCGTGCAGGGACCGCACCGCATCCTCAACCTGGTCGGCCCGGACCACGCATGAGATCCGGATCGTCGAGGTGGAGATCATCTCGATGTTGATGCCGGCCGCGGCCAGGGTCTCGAAGACACGAGCGGCAACGCCCGGATGCGACTTCATCCCTGCCCCGACCAGGGACACCTTGGCTATGTCGGCGTCGACATCGACCGACTCGGCATCGATCTCCCCGGCCACCTGCTTGGAGATGCGCTCGGCGTCGACCAGCTTGGCCCGGGGCACGGTGAAGCTGATGTCGGTGCTCCCGTCATGAGAGACGTTCTGGACGATCATGTCGACGTTGACCCCCGCCTCGGCGAGTGCCCCGAAGAGCGAGGCGGCCACACCGGGACGGTCGGGTACCCGGTTCACGGTCACCTTCGCCTCGGACCGGTCGTGGGCGATTCCGCTGACGATCGCCTGCTCCATCGGGGACTCCCGCACCCAGGTTCCATCACCGTCGTGGAACGAAGACCGGACTTGGATGGGGATGTCGAAGCGGCGCCCGAACTCGACGGCGCGCGACATGAGGACTCCGGCGCCACCGGCGGAGAGCTCCAGCATCTCGTCGAAGGGAACCTCCTCGAGCTTCTTGGCATCGGGCACGATCCTCGGATCGGCGGTGAAGACCCCGTCGACGTCGGTGTAGATCTCGACGCTGTGCGCCCCCAGAGCGGCGGCCAGGGCGACGGCGGTCGCGTCCGACCCGCCTCGTCCCAGGGTGGTGATCTCCTTCGACTCGGGGTCCACGCCCTGGAACCCGGCGACGATGACGACCCGACCCGCGGCGAGACTGTCCCTGACCCGGGTTCCCCTGATGTCGAGGATCTTGGCGGAACCGTGCGAGGAGTCGGTGAGGATCCCCGCCTGCGACCCGGTGTAGCTGACGGCCGGTATCCCCCGTGAGTTGAGGTTGATCGCCAGCAGGGCCATGGAGATCCGCTCCCCGGCGCTGAGCAGCATGTCCATCTCCCGGGGCGAAGGGTCGTCGCTCACCTCGGCGGCGAGGGACACCAGCTGATCGGTGGTCTGGCCCATGGCCGAGACCACGACGACGACGTCGTGACCCTCCCTCCGCGTCGACTCGACTCGATCGGCCACGGCTCTGATCCGGGCCGGGTCGGCCAAGGAGGTGCCACCGAACTTTTGGACGACGATCGACATGACCCGCACAGTTTGGAACGTTTCCCGCGGAAACACGAACACCGTATGAGGATTGGCCGGGGGCGATGCCTAGAGTCGCTCCGCCATGACAGACAGACGCCGGCGTCAAAAGGAGCAGCGCGCCGCCAAGAGACAGGCCGAGAAGAAGCAACAGGCCCGCAAGGAGCTGGGGCGTCGTCTGGGGACCGCATTCGTCTTCGGTGTGGTGGTGGTTGCGATATTCACCGTCGGCACCATCTTCGGAGGGGACGAGGGCCAGCTTCCCGGCAGCTACGAGGGGTTCCGCAATCAGCCGACTGCTTGCGGGGCCGACACACCCGATCCGGAGCCCGTGCTCGCCTTTCCCGCCCCCGAGCCCCAGGCCGACGTCACTCCCGAGGCAACGGTGACGGCCACGCTGGAGACGTCCTGTGGCGACATCGTGATCGAGCTCGACCCCGCCGGATACCCCCAGACGGCCAACTCTTTCGTCTTCCTCGCTCGGGAGGGGTTCTTCGACGGGCAGGTCATCCATCGAATCGTCGAGGACTTCAGGGTCTTCTCCGGTGACCCCGAGGCCAATGGCAGTGGTGGCCCGGGCTACAGGATCGCCGACGAGTTCCCCGCCGACGACTTCGTCTACACCCCGGGCATGGTGGTGATGGACAACGTGGGCAAGGGCACCACCGGGAGCCAGTTCTTCATCCTCATCGGGGACTCGGCGGCAGCACTCAATCCGCAGTTCAACCTGCTCGGCGAGGTCATCTCCGGGCAGGAGGCCCTCGACCTCATCGCCGGCGTCGACACCGTGGTCCAGCCGAGCTCCAGGGAGCGGAGTCTTCCCGTGGAGACGGTCTACATCGAGACTGTCACCGTCGAAGTGACCGGTTCTTGACGGTAGGGCACGGCATCATCGTGGGCTGAGAACCACATGGCCGTCGACCTCCACTCCCATTCCACCGCCTCCGACGGTTCCGACCGGCCCTCCGTCCTCGTCGACAAGGCGCTCGAACTCGGTCTCACCGCCCTGGCCCTCACCGACCATGACACGTTGGAAGGGGTGGAGGAAGCACGAGCTGCGGCGGCGGAGACGGACCTGGAGTTGATACCGGGGACCGAGCTCTCCCTGGATCACCTGGGGGCAATGCACCTCGTCGTCCTCTGGCTCGAGCCGGGACCGGGCCCGCTGCAGGACCGGCTCACCTCCATCCAACAGGGACGTCACGCCCGCAACCAGGCGATAGTCGAGCTGCTCGGTGGGTTGGGGATGCCGGTCAGCATCGAGGAGGTGGCCGAGGAGTCGGGATCGGGATCGGTGGGGCGGCCACACATAGCCGCGGTCATGATGCGAAAGGGCTACGTGCAGTCGGTGGCGGAGGCGTTCGACCTCTGGCTCGGGGCGGGCCGACCTGCCTACGCCGGTCGAGCCCGGTTGACGCCGGAGGAGGCGATCGGTCTCACCCTCGACTCGGGAGCGGTCCCGGTCCTGGCCCACCCCCATACCCTGGGCATCAACCGGGCCGAGGAGATGGCCGACCTGCTCGACAGGCTGCGCGGAGCCGGCCTGGTCGGCCTGGAGGCGGCCTGTGCCGGATATCGCCGCCACGAGCGGGAGGGGTATGCCGATCTGGCGCGTCGCTTCGGCCTGGTCGCCACTGGTGGGAGCGACTATCACGGCCGCTACAAGCCCGGGCTCGAGCTCGGCATCGGGTATGGCGACCTCCTGGTGCCGGAGACGGTCCTCGACCGGCTCCGCGTCTACCGGAGGGCGGTGGCATGAGCCGCCCACTGAAGATGGGGACCGCCGCCGGTGTCGTGGCCGCCAGCGTCCTCTTCTCCCGGGTCCTCGCCCTCGGTCGGGAGTCCATCCTCGCAACCCTGATCGGGATCGACGAGGAAGGCGATCTCTACCGACAGGCCTTTCTCATCCCCGACCTGCTCAACTACCTGCTCGCCGGGGCCTATCTCACCATCACCCTCATCCCCATCCTGAGCAGGCATCTGGAACGAGGCGACCCCGAGTCGGCGAGCCGGGCCTTCACCTCGGTGTTCCGCTTCGTCGGTTTGTCGATCGTCGGGTTGACCGTGGTGATGTGGGTCGCCGCCGGGCCGCTGGTCTCGCTGGTGTTCCCCGAGGTACCCGACCCGGACCGCCTGGTGTCCCTGACCCGCCTGGTGCTCCCCGCCCAGGTATTCCTGGTCATGGGTGCGCTGCTCATGGCGGTGCAGTACACCCACCGCCGCTTCCTGTTCCCCGCCCTGGCCCCCATCGTCTACAACCTCGGGATCATCGTCGGTGGCCTGATCGGGGCCGCGGCCGGAGAGGCGGGCCCGGAAGGGTTTCTCTGGGGGGCGGTTATCGGGTCGGCGCTGGGCAACTTCGCTCTGCAGTGGGCAGGGGCCAGGTCGACCGGCACCTGGCTGACCGCATTGCCTCGAAGCGAGTCGTCGGTGAGGGAGTACCTGACCCTCGCCCTTCCCCTCATGTTGGGCCAGTCGGTGGCCGTGCTCGACGAGCAGTTCGTCCGCTGGTTCGGCCAGGTGGAAGAGGGCGCCACCTCCGCCCTCAGCTTCGCCCGCCAGCTCGGCATGGTCCCGATCGGTGTCATCGCCCAGGCCGCCGGCGTCGCCGCCTTCCCCTTCCTCGCCAGGCTCGCTGCAGGTGACAACGAGGAGGGCCTGATCCGGGCCACGGGACGAGCGGCCCGCAACACGGTGTTCGTGGCAGCCGCCGCAACGGCCGCCCTCGTCGTCCTCGCCCGGCCTCTGGTCCGTCTCCTCTACCAACACGGGAGGTTTACCGAGACCGATGCAGAGGTCGTGGCCGGCCTCCTCGTCGTCTACGCCTTCTCCATCCCCGCCTGGGGGTTGCACCAGATCCTCTCCCGGCACTTCTACGCCAAACGCCTGGTGTGGCGGGTGGTCCTCATCGGGACCGCGGGGACTCTCATCGCCATCCCGGTCTGGCTCGGTCTCTACGAAGTCATGGGTGTCGAGGGCTTCGCCCTCGCCTCCACCCTGGTCATGACGGCCTATGCCCTCGCCCTTCTCGTCGCCTGGGGCCTGGACGCGGGTTGGGCCCCGGTGCGGGCACTGGTGCCCTCGGTGCTGCGTGGCCTGGCCGCGGCAGCCGCAGCCGCCCTCCTGGCATATCCCCTGGTGAGAGTGCTGTTCGACGCTGAGCGGCTGTCACTTCTCGAAGGGATGGCCGCCACCGCCCTCGGCGGGCTGACCACCGTGGCCGCTTTCCTCGGGGTGGCCTATCTGCTCCGTGCGCCTGAGCTGCGCGATTTGCTGCGACGAGGCTGAGCCGGGGCTCAGACCGGGCGGAGCAGGTCCCGGGGCATGTTGGGCTCCTCGGGACGCCCGGCCAGCATCCAGGGGGGGAGGAGACGCGAGTTCGGCGGCGGGCCTTTGCGGGCGATCCGCTCCTCCTCGGCGATCCGGTCGAGGACGACGCCGATTACCGCCGCCTCGAACTCCCCGGGCCGACCTCTGATCTCGACATTCTCAATCATCGGGCAACTCCACGAGCTCGATCAAGGTACCAGCCAGGTCGGTCGGGTGGACAAAGGCGATACGGGTCCCCCGGCTCCCGGGACGGGCGGACTCGTCGACGAGTCGGGCTCCCTCCTCCTCGAGATGGGCCAGTGCCGCTTCGATGGAGGCGACCACGAACGCGACATGGTGCAGACCCTCGCCCCGGCTCTCCAGAAATCGGCCAACCGGGGTGTCCGGCCCCAGAGGCTGCAGCAGTTGGATGAACGAACCTCCGACCGGGATCATCGCCTCTTCCACGCCCTGGGCCTCGACGATCTCCCGATACAGAGGCTCAACGCGATATCGAGCCCGATACCCGTCGAGCGCGGCGTCGAGGTCGTTGACCGCGATGCCGACGTGGTCCAGGTTGAGCAGTTTCACGATCGGGAGGCTATTGGCCCGGACCGGTAGCATCCAGTCGGAGGAGGTCTCTTCCGTGAGCAATCCAGTCATCACCGGGATCGCCCGAACCCCGATCGGCAAGTACGGCGGCTCGCTGGCGCCACTCCGGGCCGTCGAGCTGGGGGGCGCCGCCATCGCCGCCGCCGTCGAGCGGAGCGGGCTGGACCCCACTGCGATCGACGAGGTCCTCTTCGGTCAAGTCCTCCAGGCCGGGGAGGGGCAGATCACGGCCCGTCAGGCCGCTGTACGGGGTGGACTGCCCATGAACGTACCCTCGGTGACGATCAACAAGGTGTGTCTCTCCGGCATGTCGGCCATCGGCCTCGCCGAACGCGGGATCCGGGCCGGAGACGCCAAGTTCGTCATGACCGGCGGCATGGAGAGCATGTCCAACGCGCCTCACCTGGTGAGAGAGATGCGCTGGGGGGTGCGCATCGGCAATGCCGAGATGGTCGACGTCATGCAACACGACGGTCTGTTTTGCGCCTTCGACCAGTGCACCATGGGCGAATCGTCCGATCACAAGAACCAACGTCTCGGGATCGGCCGCGCCGAGCAGGACGAGTGGGCGGCCCGGAGCCACCAGCGCGCCGAGGAGGCCACGGCCAACGGAGCCTTCGCCGAAGAGATAGTGCCTGTGGCAGTCCCGCAGGGGAAGGGGGACGCTGTCCAAGTCGATCGCGACGACGGTATCCGGCCCGGCGCGACGGTCAAAGGCCTCAGCGCCCTGAGCCCCGCGTTCGTCACCGGTGGCACCATCACCGCCGGAAACGCCTCCCAGATCTCCGACGGCGCAGCCGCCCTGCTCGTCGCCGACCGTGACGCCGCCGAGGCGTCGGGGACCCCGATCATCGCCGAGATACTCGCCTACGGGCAAGTCGGGGGCGGTGACGCCACCCTCCACGAGCGACCGGCAGAAGCCTTGTCCGTCGCCTTGAAGAAGGCAGGGCTCGACGTCTCGGACCTCCACCTCGTCGAGATCAACGAGGCGTTCGCCGCCGTCGCCCTCTGGTCGGCGCGGATGCTCGATATCCCGGCGAGCAAGGTCAACGTCCACGGCGGCGCCGTCGCCCTCGGACATCCCCTGGGCGCGACCGGGGCCAGGCTCGTCGTCACGCTGATCAACGCGCTACGTGCCCGGGGAGGCGGGGTCGGAGCGGCGACGCTTTGCGGCGGCGGAGGACAGGGCGACGCCATCATCGTCAAGGTGGGCTGATGGCCGAGCCCGTCGAGAGGAACCTCGGCCTCGACCTGGTCCGGGTCACCGAGACTGCGGCGATGGGGGCGGCACGCTGGCTGGGCCGGGGTGACAAGGAGGCCGCCGACCAGGCTGCGGTCGACGGCATGCGCCTCCACCTCGCCACCCTCGACATCGACGGACTGGTGATCATCGGCGAAGGGGAGAAGGACTCCGCCCCGATGCTGTACAACGGGGAGAGGGTGGGAACGGGACGGGGCATGGTGGTGGACGTCGCGGTCGACCCCGTCGACGGGACCACGCTCACCGCCTCGGGGATGCCCGGCGCCATCGCTGTCATCGCCCTGGCGGAAGGGCGGGGCTCGATGTACGCACCCGGGTCGCTCGTATACATGGACAAGATCGCGGTCGGGCCCGAAGCGGCAGGGGTCATCGACCTGGAGGCGCCCATCGACCACAACCTGCGTCAGGTGGCCAGGGCCAAGCGCAAGGACGTCAACGACCTGCGGGTGCTCATCCTCGATCGGGAGCGGAACCGGCGCTTCATCGACGGCGTCCGTCAGGCCGGGGCCCGCATCTCACTCATCGGGGACGGTGACGTGGCCGGGGCTATCGCCACCGCCCAGGACGAGACGGCGGCAGACATCCTGCTCGGCATCGGCGGGTCCCCCGAGGCGGTCATCACGGCCGCGGCGCTCAAGTGCATGGGGGGCGAGATCCAATGCAAGCTGTGGCCGCGGGACGACGACGAGCGCCGATTCGCCCTCGAACAGGGCCTCGACCTGGACCAGGTCCTCACCACCAACGAACTGGTTTCCTCCGAGAACGTCTTCTTCGCCGCCACCGGGGTGACCGGGGGGGAGTACCTCAAGGCGGTCGAGTTCCGGCGCGAGGATCACGTGGTGACCCACTCGGTGATCATGCGGTCGAAGACCGGCTCGATCAGATACATGGAGGCGACCCACAACATCGCACGGCTCGGGGAGATCTCGGCCCAGACCCTCGACTGACTGCCTGGTGCAGCTCGCTATGCGGAAAGGATGTGAGCCAGGTCGAAGACGATCCCGACACCGAGCAGGACGATCACGATGGCGATGAACGAGGTGTAGGCCCAGCGGGCACGGTGATCGGCGATCCAGAAGCGCCGCATTCCGGCGACGCCCATCAAGATGGCGGTAGAGGAGAGAGCGACGGCCAGCGGGGCGCCGACGGTCTCGACCAGACCCACGAACGGGGCCAGGATCGGAACCAACAGATAGGTGATGGTGCAGCGGATCCCCGAGATCACGATGGCCGTGGTCGTCGAGCGCCGCGCTCCGAGGATGGCTCCCTTGTCCACCTCATCGCCGACGCGGAGCAGACGCCGCATCAGCCGGTCGGCGGGGGCCCGCTCCGGGCTGAGCCGGCCGGGAGCGCTAATCGCCGCCTCCCGAAGCGGATGGTGTCGCCGCGGGGCTGCCGAGCACCGATGCCGACACCGACTCGGCCGCCCGCCGTCCCGAGGCGATGCATTCGTTGAGACCGACCCCATACAGGGCGGCGCCGGCGAGAGCGAGCCCGGGCCGTGCCGCGAGCACGGACTCGATGCGAGCCGACCTTTCGACATGTCCCACGGTGTACTTGTGCAAGCCTTCCTCCCAGACATGGGCCCAGGAGCGGACCGGTCGGGCATCGATTCCGACCAATGCCTCCAATTCCTCGATGGCCACGGCCCGTACCCGATCCTCGCCGGCCCGGGCCAGGTCTTGGTCTCTCGGCCCTCCCACGAACACGCGGAGCAGGGTGAAGGAAGGATCGGGAACCCGTCTCTCCCATTTCATGGACAGGTACGAGACTCCGATGACGCGACGACGGGCGGCGGCGGGGACCACGAACCCCGTCCCCGACAATGGGGGGAGGTCGCCGGTGCGATAGGCAAGAGTGACCGCGGCGGTGGCCACCTGCTCGATCCCTCCGACCAGTCGGCCGGCCTCGGGCTCCAGGTCCGAGAGCAGACCGGAGGTGACACGGCTCGGTGTGGCCAGGATCACGGCGCGAGCCTTGATCTGGTTGCCATCCGCCGTGATCACCCGATACCCGCCTTCGCCGTCTTCGGCAACGGAGTCGACAGCCACTCCGGTTCTGACCTCCTCTGGTTCCAGGCCATCGGAGAGCGCCGTGATCAGCCGTCCCATGCCGTTTCTCAGACTGGCGAAGTGACTGAGCCCGCTGGCGGCGACCCGGGAGGCCGCCCGTGCGGCGAGGATGAGACTTCGGTGCTTGCGCTCCATCTCGACGAACCTCGGAAAGCTGGCCCGGACACTCATGGTGGCCGGCTCGGCGGCGTGGATGCCGGCGACCAATGGCTCGGCGATGCGATCGAGAGCCTCACGCCCGAGGCGACGGGTGACGAAAGACTCCAGGCTCTCGTCGTCGCCGCCCGTGCCGTGGCGGGGAAGCACCAGATCGGCCAGCACCCGGGCCTTGCCCCTCCATGAGAGCAGGGACGAGCCGAGCAGAGGCCCGAGCTGCGAGGGAACCATGAGGAGGAACCCCCCGGGAAGGGGATGAAGCCGCCCCTGCCACCAGACGTAGGCCCCACCGGCGTCGGGCCTGACCGGGATGACCTCATCGGCCAGACCCAGCTCACCGGCCAGCTCGAGGACGTGAGCCTTGCCGGCGACGAAGCTGTCCGGGCCGCCCTCGACCAGGAAACCGTCGTCGTGGTCGGTGACCACCACGCCGCCGAAGCGGTTGGACTTCTCGATCAGGAGCACACCTACGCCGGCGGACTTCAACCGGCGGGCGGCGACCAGACCGCTGATCCCACCTCCGACAATGACTGCATCGACCCTCACGACGACCTCGACCACGAAGCGGTCTCGATCACCAGGTCTGCCAGGGCTGCGATCAGTCCCGGGTGATCGTTGAGGCAGCGGCATCGATGGAACTCGAGGCCTAGTGAGGAAGCCGCAGCTCGATGCTCGACATCGTTGTCGTAGAGAGTCTCCACGTGATCGGAGATGAAGCCGATCGGGTCGACCAGCACTGCATTGGATCCGTCGGCGGCGAGCTGCTCCATGACTGCCTCGACGGAGGGCCCCAGCCAGGGCTCTCGGGCCGCGGCGCTGACGCTCTGATAGGCCAAATGCCAGTTATCCAGCCCGAGACGGGCTGCCACCGCGCCGGCCGTATCGGCAAGCTGGTCGGCATAGGGGTCGCCCTGCTCGATCATCCTCATGGGAAGGCTGTGGGCGGCGAAGACGACCGGGGTGCCCGCCGGCGCCCGTTCGAGGGCCCCGGCCAGCATGTCGGCCAGGGCATCCACGTAGGACAGGGCCAGGTTCCAGTCGGGGCCGAACAGCAGGCGGACCGGGCTCCCCTCGAAGGCCGACTCGACGGCTGCCTCATAGGCATCGGTGGACACTTCGCAGCGATATGGGGCGAGACTGATCACGACCAGCTCCTCCACCCCATCCGCCCTGATTTGCTCCGCCGCTTCCTCGATCGTGGGCCGGGCGTGAAGCATCCCGACATGGACATCGGCCCCGAGCCCCCGCCGGCTCAGCTCCTCGGCGACGAGCACCGCCTGACGCCGCGTCGTGGCCGGTAGTGGCGAGCCCCCGCCGATTGCCTCATAACGTCCGATCACCGAAGGGATCACATGCTCCGGTGGGACCCGGCCCAACACGCTCTCCACGAATCCGGGAACCTGATCCAGACTCTCCGGGCCACCGAACCCGGCGAGGAGCACGGTGAGCCGACGGTCACTCACCGAGCCATCCCCTGAGGTCCCCTGCTTGGAGACGACGCCCCACGTAGAAGGGCCCGAACTCAGCGAAGCGGGCGCTGACCTCGTCAAAGCGCATCTCGTAGATCAGCTTCTTGAACTGAATCGGGTCGTCGGCGAAGAGAGTCACCCCCCATTCCCAGTCGTCGAGCCCTATCGAACCGGTGACGATCTGGCTCACCTTGCCCGCGTAACGCCGGCCGGTCCGACCGTGGGCCCGCATCAGCTCGCCACGCTCCGGAGCCTCCAGGCTGTACCAGTTGTCTGCCCCTTCTCGTTTCTTGTTCATCGGGTAGAAGCAGAGGTACCGGCTGTGGTCGGGAATCTCGGGGTAGAGACGGGACTGCATGTAGGGGCTGTCCTCGACGTTGTCGGCCGTGCCCTCGGGAGCTCCGTGACGGCTGATCTCGATCACCGATAGATACGAGTAGGGACGGGTGGTGTAAATGGCCAGCATCGTCTGGTCGAAGGCCTGCTCAAGAGCCGAGAGTTGGCCCATGTCGGGGCGAAGGTGGAAGAGGAGGAGATCGGCTTTGTGGCCGATCACGGTGTAGCCGACGCTACGCCCGGCCGCGGCGTCCTCCACCTGCTGGAACGAGTCGAGGAGGTCGGTCGCCTCGGCCAGGGCCTTCTCTCGCTCAGTTGCGTCGAGTCGGCCCCAGGCGCTCTGGTCGAGCCGGCGAAAGTCATGGAGGGCGAACCAACCCTCGAGCGTCTCGGGAGCCGTCATCGCATTGCCCCGCTCACTCTCGAGCTTTCCTCGGTCGCCTCGGCGCTGCCAACGACGGTCTCGACCATGGCATGCACGTTCTCCAGCGGGGTGTCGGGCAGCACCCCGTGTCCGAGGTTGAACACGTGCCCGGGCCGGCCCGCCGCCTCCTCCAGGACACGACTGGTGCCGGCACGTACCGTGTCCGGGTCGGAGAGGAGCAAAGCCGGGTCGAGGTTGCCCTGTACGACGTGGTCCTCCCCGAGCCGGCTCCAGTAGTCCCCGAGTGGGAGCCGCCAGTCCACGCCGTATCCGGTGGCGCCGATCCGCGGGAGCAGGTCGAGCAGATGGGTGGCGGCCGGGGCAAAGTAGATGGTGGGGACTTCCAGCCCGGCCAGGGCCTGACGGGCGGCAGGCACGGCCCATTCCTCGAATTGATGCGGAGACAACAACCCGGCCCAGGTGTCGAAGAGTTGCACCACCTGGGCGCCGGCGTCGACCTGCAGCTCCAGGTAGGTGCGCATTGCTCGGGCGAGAGCACCCAGCGCGGCGGTCGGGTCGTCTCCGTGGAAGACCCTGCGGAAACGGGGAAAATGCTGGGATCCTCCCCCCTCCAACAGATAGGCGAGAAGGGTGGCCGGCCCACCGGCGAAGCCGATCAATGCAACGTCGAGGGGGAGTTCCGCACCCACCTTTTCGATCGTCTCGCCCAGGAAACCGAGCCTCGCCGGCTCTAGATCACCCAGTTCGGCCACCTGACCGAGGCTCAAAGGCGAGAGTCTGGGACCGGGGGTGAACTCGATGGGTACGCCCATGGCACCGAACGGGGTCATGATGTCGGCGAAGACGATGGCCGCGTCGAGTGGGAAGCGGCGCAGGGGCTGGAGTGTGATCTCTGCGGCGAGTGCCGGGGTGCGCATTGCCTCGTCGAAGCTGTGGCCGGAGCGCAACTCGCGGTACTCGGGGAGATAACGGCCCGCCTGGCGCATGAACCAGACCGGGGGCCGATCGAGAGGCTGGCGATCCAGGGCGGCGAGGAGCCGGCTCACACCGCCTCCTCGATCGCATCGGACAGCGCCTCGAGCACGACGTCGAAGGTCTCGTCGAGATGTGACTCCATGAGGAACCAGGCCTCGAATGGGGAGGGGGGCAACAGGACTCCTCTGCTCAGGGCGGCGTGGAAGAAACGCGCGAACAGCTCCTGATCGAGCCCGGCCACGTCGTCCCAACTCCGGACACGGTCGATGCCGATGAAGAGGCCCGCCATCCCCCCGATGTGGTTGACCACCCCGGGCGCGCCGGCCCGGGCCAGGGCCGAGCCGAGCCGGATCTCCAGCCGGTCTCCGGCACGGTCGAAGTCCTGATAGAGATCGGGATGGTCCGCCAGGTAGCGGAGGGTGGCCAGCCCGGCCGCGGTGACCATGGGGTTGCCCGCCAGTGTGCCCGCCTGATAGACCGGCCCGTCGGGGGCGATCATACGCATGAGATCGGCCCCGCCCCCATAGGCGGCGGCCGGTGTCCCGCCGGCGACGACCTTCCCCAGGGCGGTGAGATCGGGGGTGATTCCGTACCGGTCCTGGGCGCCGCCGAGCGCCACCCGGAAGCCGGTCATCACCTCGTCGAAGATGAGAAGGGCTCCATGGGTGTCGCAGAGACGGCGTAGACCGGGGAGGAAGCCGGGTTCGGGAAGGACACATCCCATGTTCCCCGCCACCGGCTCCACGATGACGGCCGCCACCGTCCCGTCGCCGAGCATCTCCGACACCGAGTCCAGGTCGTTGTATCTGGCCACCCGGGTGTCGACCACGGTGCCCCGGGGCACCCCCGGGCTCGACGGAGCTCCGAACGTGGCGAGCCCCGATCCAGCCTTCACCAGGAAGGCGTCACTGTGCCCGTGGTAGCAGCCTTCGAACTTCACCACCCCCGAGCGGCCGGTGACAGCCCTGGCCAGACGCAGTGTCGAGGCGGTTGCCTCGGTACCGGAATTGACCATGCGCACCACTTCCATCGAAGGGACGAGGGCACAGATGATCTCGGCCAACTCGACTTCGGCGGTGGTCGAGACTCCGAACGACGTTCCGCGGGCCACCGCCTCGCGGACCGGTTCGATGATCTCGGGGCGGGCGTGGCCGAGGATCAGCGCGCCCCACGAGGCGATCAGGTCGATCAACTCGTTGCCGTCGACCGTCCGCAACCGGGCTCCGTGCCCGGATTCGACGAAAGGTTGGGCTCCTCCTACCGAACGGAATGCACGCACCGGAGAGTTGACCCCACCTGGCATGACATCGAGGGCCCGGCTCTGCCACTCCAGGGTCGTCTGCTTCGGCGAGACCCGGGCGCTCATCCAGCCTCCTCGATGAGCCGGGCGGCGTCGAGGGCGAAGTAGGTGAGGACGATCCCTGCCCCGGCCCGGACGATGCCGGTGAGGGACTCGATGATCACCCGGTCACGCTCGATCCATCCCTTCGCCGCGGCTGCCTCGATCATGGCCATCTCCCCCGACACCTGGTAGGCCACTACCGGGACGTCGACGGTCTCCCTCACCGCCCTGACCACGTCGAGATAGGGCCCGGCCGGTTTGACCATCACCAGGTCGGCACCTTCGTCGACATCGAGCGATGCCTCCCGGACGGCCTCACGCACATTGGCCGGGTCCATCTGATGGGAGCGACGATCGCCGAAGGCCGGAGTGGACCCGGCAGCTTCGCGGAATGGGCCGTAATAGGCGGAGGCGTACTTGACCGCGTAGGAGCAGATCACGGTGTCGCTGTGCCCTCCCTCGTCGAGAGCGGACCGGATCGCCCCGACCCGTCCATCCATCATGTCGGAGGGCGCCACCACGTCGGCGCCGGCGCCCGCGTAGGTCGTGGCGGCCCGAGCGAGCAGGGGGAGGGAGGAATCGTTGTCGACCACTTCCCCGCGCAGCGGTCCGCAGTGCCCGTGGCTGGTGTACTCACAGAGACAGACGTCCGCCCAGCGGACCAGATCGGGAGCCGCCGTCGACACCGCCTCGATGGCCCGGGGAACCGGGCCTGATGGGTCCCAGGCGCTCGACCCGATCTCGTCCTTGTGTTCCGGGACGCCGAAGAAGAGCATCCCGCCGATCCCGGCCGACTCTGCCTCCTTGGCGAGCACGGAGACCTGGTCTATCGAAAGCTGGGCATGACCCGGCATCGACTCGATGGGACGTCTCACCCCTTCTCCCGGGACGACGAATACGGGGAGCACGAAGCGCCCGGGATCGAGGCGGGTCTCGGCCACTGCCCGACGCATCGCACCGCTCATGCGGAGCCGCCGGGGCCGCACCACGGGAAAGCCACTCACACGGATACCTCCAGATAGGACGTCAGAGCCCGAGCCAATGAGTGATGGCTGGGCTCGGGGGCAATCACGTCCGGAATTCGATGTCGCCCCACTGCAGCCTGGGTCGTGGGTCCGATCACACCGACCACGACGTCCTCGAAGTCCCGGGCCAGGAGCCATCCGGTGACGGCCGAGGGCGAGGCGAATACGACGGCATGCACCTGGGTCGAGTCCGGGCCTATCGGGACCGCGCGGTATATCTCCTGCTCCTCGAGGTCCGATACGAGGCTGCGCAGGCGTGCCACCAAGCCGGGGTCGGTCCCGGCGGCGTGAGGGAATGCGACTCTCGCTGCGCCCAAGACATGGGCCGCCCCATCCGACAGATCGGCCAGCCCGGATCGGCCGGCGACGACCACGCGGCCGCCGGCCGCCTCGACCGCGGCCGCCGACGCGGCTCCAACGGTGACTGCCCCGGTGCCGGGCATCGCCCCCAGTGGCCAGAGAAGGTCGACGGTACGGGCCGAGGTGATCAGAACGAGATCGGCGGCCGACACGGCTCGACGAGCACGGGTGAGGGCTTCCTCGCCCGCCGCCACAACGTCGACACATGGGACGGGCACCGGCTCCAACCCGAAACCGATGTACTCGGGAGCCACGGAGTCGAACCGATCGGTGGTGATCGCGACCCGGGTCACAGACCCAGCTCCTTCCTGGCCACGGCCACGACCGCCTCGCCATCGTCGCCGACCACCACCGTCTGGCGCGCTCCCCGCTCGTCGGAGACGAATGCGTCCAAGCGCATCCTTCCCTCCTCCCAGCTGGCGAGCACGCCCAAGGCAGACCGGCAGCCTGCACCGGTCTGAGCAAGCAGGTCCCGCTCCGCCATGAGCAGGGACCGAAGCCGAGCATCGTCGAGCAATCCCGCCATGGCCGCCGCCTCGGATCCGGGACGGGCCTCGACGGCGATAGCACCTTGACCCGGCGCCGGCACCATCTCCTCCACAGCAAAGCGTTGTGAGATCATCTCGGATCGCCCCAGACGAACCAGTCCCGCCTCGGCGAGCACCGCCGCGTCGATCTCTCCGGCTTCGATCTTGCGAAGCCGGGTGTCCACGTTTCCTCGTAGCTCTGCGGTACGGATCCCGGGGCGTTGACGGGCAAGTTGGGCCGCCCGCCGCGGGCTACCGGTGCCGACGACCGCCTGCTCGGGGAGGTCTACGAGGGACGAGCCCACCATCACGTCGAAAGGTGAGGCGCGCTCGGGAAAGGCGGCCAACACCAGGTCTGCAGACCCGTTGACCGGGAGATCCTTCAGCGAGTGCACGGCAAGATCGGCCCGGCCGTCGATGACTGCCTCCTGCACTGCTCGAACGAAAGCCCCGAGCTCGGTCAGCGTGGCGATCGGGCCACTCCGATCCCGGTCCCCGGCGGTGTCGATCTCGACCAGGCGAATCGACAGGTCGGGGACGACCGTCTGGAGCAGGTCGGCCACCCTCCGCGTCTGCGCCATGGCCAGAGAAGAACGGCGGGTTGCGACTCGGACCTCAGGCATCATCCACCCCGAAGGCTTCGGCCACGGCTTCGATCGCATCCGGCCCACCGGCCTTGGAGCCGACAAAAGAGATGGGGCGGTGCAGCACGCGACGGGCAACGGTGTGGGCCAATTGGCGGAGCACCGACTCCGGGTCGTCTGACACGGCCAGTCGGTTTGCGAAGCGGCGCACTTCTTCGTCGACTGCCCTCTCCGCCTGGTCGACCATGGCGTTGATGATCGAGCCGACGCGGTCCGGAGCGGTGATGCGCCTCCAGGCGTCGTCGGCCTCCGTGATGAGAGCTTGCTCTGCCTCGGGCGGGCGCAGGCCGCCGACCGACTCGGCCAGATCGTCGACACCGAGATAGGAGAGCTGGCCGGTCTCAGTGGGTCGGCTGAACGCGGGCGGCATGCCCAGGTCGACGAGCAGCAAGGGCTGGCTCCGACGGGCGAGGGCTTGGACGATGACCTGCTCGGAGAACAACGTTTGCCCACCGGGGACTGTCGAAATCACCGCCGGGTAGGTCGCCAGGGCATGGGGAACCCTCTCCCAGGGATGGGCCGAGCCACCTGCGATCACACCGGGACGACGGGCGAAAACCGAGACTTCGGCGTCGGAAAGGTGCTGCGCCGCGGCGCGGGCCATGACCCCACCGCCGAGGATCGCCACCCGCGGTGCCGATGCCACTGCTTCGGCGGCCAAGGTGGCCAACGATCCCAGTGGCGCCGGGCCGAGGAACCGTCTGGTCGACCGCCCGACACCGACCGCCGACTCGAGGATCCTGGCGAGGTCTCCTCCTCCGTCAGACGGTTGGGTGATGCCGGCCACCGCCTGGCGGAACTGGCTCAACACCTCGGTCTCCCCGACAACGGGGGACTCGAGGCCGGCGGCAATGCGGCAGAGGTGGAGGAAGAGGTCCCGATCGGTGCGGAGCACGGCCAGCCCCGACATCGAGTGATCTCCGTAGAGAGAGGTGAGCAGGTGGGGCGCCACTTCCGGGCCACCGGCCCAGACGATTTCGACGCGAAGGCAGGTGGAGAGCAGGAAGACTCGATGACCGTCCGCCGCCACCCGACGTTGGGCGTCGTGGTACGACCCAGCCGCGAACGACAAGGGGGCGCGCCGATCCGCGGCGACCGCAGGGTGCGCGTACGACAGACCGGTCAGGCGTGACACGCCCTCTTGGTCCTGCCAATCGTCGCCATGGCGAGACAACGTAAGCCCCGGGTCGGCCGACAGCGAGTCGACAACGATCCGACGCAGAGTCGGATCGAAGCGCCTCTCCTACCCGCTCAGACCTGATCGGCGCCAAATCCGGGTCACCCAACCAGCGGCGATCACCACCGCGGCGACACCGGCCACCCTGACCAGGACCCCTGACGCCTCCGCCCCCTCGATCAGCATGCCCAGGATCTGGACCAAGGCGGCGGCCAGCACCGAGGTGGTCAATGCCCGGGTGAGCACGAGAAGGGGGTCTGCTGGGCGGCTACGGAAGGTGAACGAGGCGCCGGCCAGCTCCACCATCAGCACGATCAGCAGAGTCTGTGCCCACAAAGGAGGGAAGATCTCGACGTCGAACGGTGACATCACCGCGGAACGGATGACAAACGACACCGCCGCACCGGCCACAGCCCCTCGATAGCCGACGACCAGCCCGAAGGCGAGGACTCCGGCCCCAACCCAGCCGATCAGCGCGACGAGCCCGGACCCCTGCGAGGCAGGAAGGGTCGCGGCCATCCACACCGCAACGACAACAGCGCCGAGCGCGCTCAGCCGAGCCGGCGCCACAATGTCCTCAACTCGTCGAGACGGGCCAGGGGAACGTCGGCCGGATCGATCGAGCGCCACACCACCACCGGGATCCCCTCGCCGGCAAGTCGGTCATGCAGACGGTCCCGCTCCATCGACCATATCCGCCGGCCCAGCAGCCTTGCCTGGCCGGTTGCCGGTGGCAGGACCGGGTCGACGTCGAGGGCGATCACGGACACGTCGATCCCGGATCGTCGCAGGGTGTGAATCAGCCCGGCCAGGTTCGGGTCCATCAGAGTGGTGAGGGCGATCACCATCGAGGGGCGGCGCGCCGCCCTGATGACGGCGCGCTCAGCCGCCTCCCAGATGACCTCACCCGGAGTGACGGCGATGAGTTGCTCGATGAGCCGACGGCGGTGCAGCTCCCCCATGCCGGGGTAGACCCATCGGCACAACCCGTCGAGGGTGATCAGCCCGAGCCGATGATGACGTCTCGAATGCGCTTGGAGGAGGGCGGCGGCCATCCTCACGGAGCGATCGACCATTGTGACCAATTCCGTCCCTGGCTCGATCTGGGCGTCGACGAGGAGCAGCACGTCGCCATTCCGCTCCGGGTGCCTCTCGTTGACCCAGAGCTCGTCGGACCGTGAGGACACCCGCCAGTTGACCGAACGCGGGTCGTCACCGTGACGGAACTGTCTCAGATCGGCGAACTCCGATCCGCTGCCTCGATGCCTGGAGACGAGGTCTCCGACATGGAGGTTGGTCTCAAGGGGGGAGAGGAGAGCCCTCAGGGTCGTCTCGGTGGGCAACGCCAGGATCTGATGACTCTCGGATGCGGCCAGACGCAGATCGAACATCCCGAGCGGGGAGTCGGTGTAGAGGCTGAGCGGGCCGACCCGGGCCCGTCCCCAATCCGTCGCAGTCGCGGTGATCCCGATCACGGCGGCTTCGCGGATGCCGATCAACGACACGGTGGACCGGCCCACGATCCGGGCCCCGACCACGTCGGTGATCTCCAGCCCGGCCAGTCCCAGATCGACGTAGGTGCGGCCAATCGACTGATCCACCGATATCCGGACGGTGAACTCGACCTCCTCGCCTTCGACGGTGGAGGTGGGGATGTCGTGGGCAGTCACCTTCACCCCGGGAGCGGAACCACCGGCCAGACCGATGACGGCCAGCACCAGCAGTGCCGCCCCGATCAAGCCGGGGGTGGGATCTCCCACCGCCAGCGCCGCTGCCAGCCCGACGATTCCCCCCGTGACGTAGGCGCGCAGGCTGGGGCTGGGGATGGCGATCACGGCATTCGATCGGTGGGGACCGCCGGAGGGGTTGGCACCTGCTCGAGCACCTCGGCCACCACACGCTCCTCGCTCAGCTCCTGCGCCCAGAACTCGGGGCGGAGGATCAACCGATGGGCCAGCGCCGGCAACGCCACCGCCTGGACGTCGTCGGGCACCACGAATGCCCGGCCCTCGATGGCCGCCTTCGACCTGGCCAGTTTCATCAACGCCAGCGAGCCGCGCGGGCTCGACCCGACCCTGACCCGGCCCGAGCTCCGGGTGGCGGCGACCAGGTCGATGATGTACTTGCCCACCGACTCGGACACGTGGATCTTCTCCACCATGGCCTGCATGGCGAGAAGGGTGGGACGGTCGATGACCTGATCCAGGTCGACGTCGTCGGAGCCTCGACTGGCCCGACCCTCGAGGATCTGCCACTCCGCTTCCCGGTCGGGGTACCCAAGCCTGACCCTGGCCAGGAACCGGTCGATCTGGGCCTCGGGGAGCGGGTAGGTGCCCTCGTATTCGATCGGGTTCTGGGTTGCGATCACCAGGAACGGTGGGGTGAGCTCTCTGGTGACCCCGTCGGCGGTGACCTGACGCTCCTGCATGGCCTCGAGCAGGGCCGATTGGGTCTTGGCCGGAGCGCGGTTGATCTCGTCGGCCAGGAGGAGGTTGGAGAAGACCGGGCCCGGTCTGAACTCGGGACGCCCCGTCTCCGGGCTCATCACCAGCGACCCGGTTATGTCCATCGGCATCAGGTCCGGGGTGAATTGGACCCGGCTGAACTCGAGATCGGCGGCGGCAGCGAATGACCTGGCCAGGAGGGTCTTGGCCAGACCGGGAAGGTCCTCGATCAGCACATGACCGTTGGCGAGGAGCGCCATCAACACCAACTCCAAGGCTTCCCGCTTACCGATCACCGCCTTCTCCACCTCGTCGAGAAGAAGGGTGGCGAGCTCGCCCACTCGATCTGCCTCGATGGCAGGGGCAGTCACATTGCCTCCAGGCGGGCCACGATCGTCTCCAGCATCTCAGGCGACGGGGGCTCCCTGGCCGGAGTCGCCAGCCACGACCATTCCTCTTCTCCGAGGGCCTCGGCCGCGCTCGGAGAGGCAAAGCCGATCCCCTGTCGTTGCAGTCGGTGCGTGGCGATTCGCTCCAGACTGGGCTGAAGCCTCCGCTCGGGACCGAGATGACCGGAGATGGCGTCGACCACGCTCAGCTCCATCGAGGCGACGGCTCGGGGGAGGCGTCTGGGCTCACTCGGAGTCAGGTCGAACAGCGGGGGGTCGTCGGCGTCGAGCATGCCGGGGAGGCCACGGATCTGCCAGATCACGACACCAATCAGGAGGAGCTCCCAGACCAGGAGCTCCGGGGTGTCGTCGAGCTGGGTCAGGGCCGCAGCCGCGGCGATCGCCGCCAGAGCCGCCTGGGCGAGGAGCCTGCTCATCTGCCGATGCCCGTCTGGAGCCGCGACGCCGATCTCTCGGCGGCACCGGCATCTGCCTCGGTTGGCGGCGTGATCCCGTACCGTGCCCTCGAGTGTTGCCCCACCAGCTGGCGCACTTCGTCGGGATCGAGACCGAGGTCCTCACCTGCCCGCCACGCATGCCGGGCCGTCGTCTCGGAATCTGCCCGCGCTCGCCCGACCGCGGCCAGCCGATCCTCGAAGTCTTCGTAGGCGGCGAGAATCCGGGACCTGGGATCGTCACCGAGAGCCCGGGGCCCGTCCCGTCTGACGTCGGCCGTTGGGACGGCGCTGACCACCTCATCCTCCCCCGGCGAGAAGTCCGGGGGGACGGCCCTGACCGAGAGGCCGATCCGGGTCAGTGCCGCGGCCAATATCGCGGCGAGCAGGATGCTGAACAGCCAGCCACCGGCCTTGCCCACCACGCGGTCGTCGCCGAGGATCTCGGTAGCGGAGTCCGCCACCGCCGCCCCCTCGTCGAGAAGGGCCTCGGCGGCCGGGCGCAGCCATCGGGCGATCACGACGAAGAGGACGAGACCGATGATGGTGCCGAGGATGCTGCGTCGCCTCCCCAACTCTCGGGTATCGGTCTGTCTCAGACCGAGGGCGAAGAGCACCGCTCCCAACACTGCCAGGACCGCCAGGATCCAGGCGATGACCGGGCCCAGGTCTAGATCGGGACGGAACTCGAAGTCGAAGACGGGCTCCCCCTCACTCCCACCCGGGAGGGAGCGGGCAGCCACCGCGACCACGAATCCCAGGGCGAAGACCGCAGCCGAGGCGGTGACCATGGAGAGGACACGACTGCGACGACTCACACGCCGGCCTCCAGTGTCTCGCCCTCGGCCAGGCGGACGGCGAGATCGAGGGCGTCGCCCAGGGTGAATGCGACCGGGGCGCCCAGCGCGTGCAAGACGTCGAGATGGTGGGAGCCTCCGTCGTAGAGCACGATCGCGGCGCCCACGCCCCTCGCGGCCATGGCGTCGTCGGGCGTGTCGCCGATGAGGAGGACAGCCGTCGGCTCCTTCCGGAGCGAATCGAGATGGGTGGCGAGATGATCGGCCTTCAAACCCCCGGTGTTGCTGCGGATCCCGTCCACCGAGACGAACCTGTCGGCGATTCCGTGGGATGACACCATCTCGAGCAGGTGGTCGTGAATGGACATCGAGAGCAGGGATTGGGACCAACCCAACTCGACCACACGGTCGATCGCATCACGAGCACCAAGCGTCAAAGTGGCCCGCTCTACCCGGGCGTAGTACTCGTCATGGAATGACTTATTCAGCTGATCCCATTCCATGTCGGAGATGGGACGGCCGAACAATGAGTCGTAGAAGCCTCTCACCGGACGGGTGAAGTGGTCCCGGTACCCTTCGTGGTCGATCGACGGCACGCCGAACCGGGCCGTTCCCACATTGAGCGATTCGACCACGATGTCGAGGTCGTCGAGGAGGGTCCCGTTCCAATCCCAAACGATGTGAAGGGAGCGCACCCCACAAGGTTAAGGGAGATGCGAGACCGGTGGCCGGGCCGCGGCTTAGAGCTCCATCCTTCCGACGAGGGCTCGGCCGAGGGTCAGCTCGTCGGCATAGTCGAGATCTCCCCCGACAGGGAGCCCGGAGGCGAGACGTGTCACCTTGACCCCGAGCGGCTTCAACTCCCGGGCGAGGTACATGGCCGTGGCATCGCCTTCGATGGTCGGGTTGGTTGCCACGATCAACTCCTTGATCTCCTCACGACCGATCCGCTCACGCAGCTCGTCGATCCGCAGCTGACCGGGCCCAACACCGTTGATCGGTGACAGCGAACCGCCCAGGACGTGGTAGCGACCGCGAAACTCTTGGGTGCGCTCGACCACGACGATGTCCTGGGGGCGCTCGACGACGCACACCAGGGAAGTGTCGCGCCGTGTGTCGCGGCAGATGGCACATTCTTCTCCAGCGGCCACGTTGAAGCATCGCCCGCAAAGCGTCACCTGATCCCTCATGTCGCTGATGGCAGAGGCAAGACGCAGAGCATCGGCTTCCTCGACGCTGAGGAGATGAAAGGCGAGACGTTGTGCCGTCTTCTGCCCGATGCCGGGTAGACGGGCCATCTCGTCGATGAGACGCTGGACCGGCCCCTCGAACATCAACCGAGCAGGCCGCCGAGATCGAGCCCCCCGGTGAGCCCTCCCAGCTCGTCCGATGCCGCGGCGGAGGCAGCTTCCAGGGCCCGTCTCACCGCGGCGACCACCAGGTCCTGCAGCATCTCGACGTCATCGGGATCGACGACTTCGGGCGAGATCGAGATGTCGACCAGCTCCTGGGCGCCAGTGACCGTCGCCACCACCATCCCGCCGCCGGCGCTCCCCTCGAACGTCCGGGTGGCAAGCTCCTTCTGGGCGGCGGCGAGCTGCTCTTGCATCTTCTGCGCCTGCGCCACGAGCTGATTGATCTCTGGGCGGTTCATCGGCCCTCACGGTAGCCAACAGGAAGGGCGAACCAGGCCCGCTGCCTCGCACTTACTCTTCGATCACCTCGGCGCCGAGCTCGGAGGCGAGGAGGGAGGTGGGATCTGCCGTCGCCTCGGGCCGCTCCTCGAGCTGGCTCATGTCGATGGTTTGATCCCCGTCACCGTCGTCAACGCCCTCGCGAAGGCCGAATCTCACCTGCACCGGCCCGCCGAGCAGGTCACCGGCGCGGGTGGCGACGATGGCCGCGACCGCGTCATCCTCCTGAAGCGACTGGAGATGGAAACCGTGAGGTACCTCGAGCACGATGACGTTCCCTTCGACGGCGGCGGGGACCGCCTCGCGGAAGAAGGCCCATCTCCTCGCGCCCAGCACGTCCCGCAACGATCCGAAGAGACCGGGCCAGACCTTCTGCAACTGGTCGAAGGACACATCGATTGCCGGCCCCACCATCTCCTGCTGCGTCGCAGGCTCCTCTTCGCCTTGACTCACGGTGGCCGCAGCCGGCGCGACTGGGGGCGCCGGGGCAACAGCCTGCTCGGGCGGTGCGGCCTCGTCCTTCGCCGCGGGGGCTGCTAGCGGAGGGACCGGATCGGGCTTCCCCAGTCGCCTCTCGATCCGCTCGACCCTCGACAGGACCGCCTCGGGGTCGCTCGCAGTCTCGGGACGGGTGAGCTTGATCAGCGCCAGCTCGGTCATCAGTCTCTCCTCGCGTCCCTCGCGCAGGCGAACCAGGGCATCTCCCAGCAGGTCGACCGCCCGTAGCACGTCGGTGCCGCTGATGGCCTGGGCCGCCTTGCGCCACGACTCGTAGACCTCGGCCGGCTCATCGGCGATCTCGGCGAGGTTGGGCGCATAGTGGGCGAGGAAAGCACCTCGGAAGAAGGCGACGGACTCGGCGACGAATCTTCTCAGGTCGACACCGTCGGCGGCCAGCTCGGCAATCAGCTCCAGGGCAGACTTGGCATCTTGGGTCGCAACCGAGTCGACCAGCCGCATGAAGGCCTCGGAGTCGGCCAGCCCGAGCGCACGTCTCACCCCGCCCACGTCCACCGAACCGGCACCGAGAGCGGCCACCTGCTCCAGGAGCGACAACGAGTCGCGGACCGATCCCCCGGCATGTCGGGCGATGGCGATCAATGCCTGTGGCTCGGTCTTGTAGCCCTCCCGCTCGGCGATGAGGCTGAGATGTCCCGCCAGCTCCTCGATCGGTACCGGATGGAAATCGAACCTCTGGCTCCTGGAACGGATCGTGTCGAGGAGCTTGTACGGCTCGGTGGTGGCGAGCACGAAGTAGACGTGCCGCGGCGGCTCTTCCAGAGTCTTGAGCAGGGCGTTCCCGGCGGCTTTGGACAGCATGTGCGCCTCGTCGAGCACGAACACCCTGTTGGAGGTCGCCGACGAGGCAACCGTGGTCACGCTCACCTTGATGTCCCGGATGTCGTCGACGGAGTTGTGCGAGGCGGCATCGAGCTCGAGAACATCGAGGGAAGACCCCTCGGTGATGGCGACACAGCTCGAGCAGACATTGCACGGTGAGCCGTCGGAGCCTCGATTCTCGCAGTTCAGCGCCTTGGCCAGAATGCGAGCCGTGGTCGTCTTTCCGGTACCCCTTGGTCCGGTGAAGAGATAGGCGTGTGCGACACGACCGTCGGCCACCTCGCGGGAAAGGGTGGTGGTGACATGGCCCTGACCAATGACGTCGTCGAAGGTCTGGGGCCGGTACTTGCGGTATAGGGCCTGGTACTCCACCGCCGTCTACGGTAATCAGTAGTCGGTTGTCAGTAGTCGGTACTCAGCAGTCAGCCAGTCCGAATACTGATTGCCGACTACTGATCACTGGTTCTTTCCCTTCGGTTATCCGGCGGTTGCGTCGATACTGCCCAGGTGACCCAACCGCTCACCGAAGAGCCATCGACCGCCGCCGTCTCCACCCCGCCCGCAGTATGGGCCAAAGGCCTCGTCCGCAAGTTTGGAAAGACCGTCGCAGTAGACCAGGTCGACCTGTCGATTGGGCCTGGCGAGTTCTACGGCCTTCTCGGACAGAACGGTGCCGGGAAGACCACCACGATCAAGAGCATCGTCGGTCTACTCCGCCCCGACGAGGGGACGGTGGGGATCGGCGAGTTCGACACATGGCAGAGCCCGACCGAAGTCAAGGCGCGCATCGGCGTCCTACCCGAGGAGTTCAACCTCTACGAACGGCTCACCGGAGCCGAGCTGCTCGACTTCACCGCGGCCATGCACGGGCTGGATCGTCACGAGGCATCGCGACGCCGCAACGAGCTCCTCGACATGCTCGACCTCATCGACGCCGGGTCGAAGCTGGTGGGCGACTACTCGAGAGGGATGCGCAAGAAGGTCGCCCTCGGGGCGGCGATCATCCATCGTCCCCCGGTCCTGTTCCTCGACGAGCCCTTCGAAGGAGTCGACGCGGTGTCGGCGCGGCTCATCCGCAGCCTCCTGCAACAGGCCGCCCAGGGAGGGACCACCATCGTCTTCTCCTCTCATGAGATGCATCTGGTCGAGAAGCTCTGCACCAGGATCGGGATCATGGTCGCGGGCCGTCTCACCATCGAGGAGACCCCGGAAGGGCTGTGCCGGCGGATGGGCGTCGACAACGTCGAGGATGCCTTCATCTCCGCGGTGGGAGGGCGGACACCGGACTCGTCGTGGTACGCCGGCTAGTGGTCGGGACACTCATCGGGCTGAAGGCCCGGCTCACTTGGAACGGGTTCCGCAGCGACCGTCAACGACGAATCGGCCTCCCCGTAGCCACAGTCATGCTCGGCTGGGCCGGGATCTGGCTGGCGCGTTCGCACTATCAGACCATCGTTTCGCTAGGCGAGACGGATCCGGCGGCGCTCCCCGAGTACTTGGCCTGGTCCGCCCTCTTTGCCTTCCTGGTCTGGGTGACGCTGCCTGTGATCATCTTCCCCCTCGACGAGAACCTCGACCCCCAGCAGCTCGCCACACTGCCCCTCTCACCCAACCAAATGGTGACCGGTCTCAGCGCCGCCAGCTTCGTGGCCCCGTCGACGATCGTCCCCTTGTGCCTGGTGGTGGCCAACGCGGCCGCGTTCGGAGGGGCGTGGTGGATGGCCATCCCGTCGTCCCTGGTCTTTCTCGGGTTGCTGGCTGTCGCCGGGCTCCTCTTCTCGTCCACCATCTCGGCGATCCTGCGCACGCGTCGGGGACGCGACATCGCCACCTTCATCGTGCTCGGGCTGGCCGCCGGGTCCTTCTTCACCTACCGCTCGGTCAGCGACACCGTCGGCGAGCTCGGGATCGGGGGGGCGGCTGCGGCCAGCCCGATCTTGGACTGGTGGGCCCTGATCCCGCCGGTGGCGGCGCAGAAGGCTCTTCTCGCCGCCGTCGAAGGCGAAGCGGCCGCAGCAGGCCTCGCCCTCGTCGTGGCGATGGTGGGCCTCGGCGTCATCGCCCTTCTCTGGCGCGGGCTGCTCGGGTGGCTGCTGACCACGCCAGTGCAACAGAGCAGACCCGCATTGCGAGCCCGAAGGTGGGGGATGACCGTCGGCCCCTGGGGCGTGATCCCGACCATGGCCCGCAAGGAGCTTCGGTTCTATGTCCGCGATCCCCGCCAGCGACTGGTGTGGACGGGCACCGTCATCTTCGTCGGGCTGGCCATCGGGGGCGCCGTGATGAACGCCACCGGCTTCTTCGACCTCCGGGAACGGGCCTGGGCCCCGCTGGCTGCCCCGGTGTTGGTCCTCTTCGTCGGTCTTCCCATCGCCCTCAATTTGTTCGGGTGGGAGCGCAACGCCGCCAGCTATCTGTTCGTGCTCCCCCCCAAGACCCATCAGATCTTGCTCGGGAAGAACCTGGCGGTGGCCACAGCGCTCGTGGTCGAGACCACCCTTCTCACACTCGGCCTCGCCGTTTTCACCAGTCAATGGACCTGGGTCTGGCTGGTGGTGCCGCTGACCCTGGCGGCCATCGGATGTCAACTGGCGGTGGGGAACATCGTCTCCGTTCTGACTCCGCTGCGACTGCCGCGTGAAGGCACCGACGTGTTCGCCCAATCGACCGAGCAGGGCTGTCTGGCCATCGTCAGCCAGACGATCTCGTTCTTCGCCATCGGATTCCTGCTGGTGCCCCCCGCTTCGGCTGTGGTTCTCACCGTGGGATTCGGCCAGGCCCTCGCCCCGTGGATCGCGGCGGTGTTTGCGGTCGGTTGGGGGCTGGCCCTGTACGCGGCTTCGCTCTACGTCTCCAGCAGGTTGTTGAGGCGCCGGATGCCCGAAGTCCTCGCCTGGGTCCAGGTGGTCTAGACAGATCGGGCTCGGGCGAGACATCTAGCGTGGGACTGATGACGGCCCATGAGCTCCCCGCAGGTCTGCCGGTTCCCACCGACGACGGTGCGGCCAACCATCTTCTCGGTCTGAGCCTGCCACCGGTGCCCCTCCCCTCCACTGCAGGCGGTGAGATCGACCTCGCCGAGGCGAGCGCCGGCCGCACCGTTGTTGTCTTCTGCTACCCGAAGACTGGACGACCAGGCGTCGAAATGCCGGCCGGCTGGGACGACATCCCCGGCGCGCGTGGATGCACTCCAGAGGCATGTGCCTTTCGCGATCTGAAAGCCGACTTCGACGAGCTGGGCGCCGGGCTGTACGGGCTCTCCACCCAGAGTCCCGACTACCAGCGGGAGGCGGTCGAGCGGCTTCGCCTCTCCTACGCCCTGCTCAGCGACGCCGGGCTCCGGCTGACTGGGGCGTTGCGCCTTCCCGAGATGACCATCGCCGGCGAGACCCTGATCAGGCGCACGACGCTGATTCTGCGCGACGGCCGGATCGAGTCGGTTTTCTATCCCGTTTTCCCGCCCGACAGCCATGCCGCCGAAGTCCTGTTACGTCTGCGCGGCGGCGGGTAGCTTCGCCGCCGGCGTCATGGCGAAAGGAAGACGTTCGGATGGTGACTCTCTCATCGATGCAAGAAGAGCTCTCCAGTCAGGACAGGTGGGACTTCTCCGACCTGTCTGCCTTCTACATCAACACCACGTTGAAGAGGTCGCCCGAGCAATCACACACGCAGGGCCTGATGGACATCTCGGCCGAGATCATGAGACGTCAGGAAGTGAAGGTGGACATGATCCGCGCCACCGACTTCGACATCGCACCGGGAGTCTGGCAAGACATGACCGAGCACGGATGGGACACCGATGACTGGCCCTCGATCTCCGAGCGGGTCATGGCGGCGGACATCCTGGTGCTCGGGACCCCGATCTGGCTGGGTGAGAAATCCTCGATCTGCACCAAGGTGATCGAGCGCCTCTACGGTAACTCGAGCCAGCTCAACAAGGCCGGGCAGTACGCCTACTACGGGCGGGTGGGCGGCTGCCTGGTGACGGGCAACGAGGACGGGATCAAGCATTGCTCGATGAACATCCTCTACTCCCTGCAGCACCTGGGATTCGTCATACCACCACAGGCCGACGCCGGCTGGATCGGGGAGGCAGGCCCGGGACCTTCCTATCTCGACCCGGATTCGGGAGGGCCCGAGAACGACTTCACCAACCGCAACACGACCTTCATGACCTGGAATCTGATGCATCTCGCCCGGATGCTGAAAGACGCCGGGGGGGTGCCGGCCCACGGCAACCAGCGCGCCGCCTGGGACACCGGCTGCCGCTTCGACTTCCCCAACCCGGAGCACCGCTGAACGGCGTCTGCTGCGAACCTGAGGTTCCACGTAACGGATATGCCACGAACTCTCTCGAGTTTCGCCATCGTGCCCATCGAGCTGGGGAACCCGGAGCGAGCTCGTTGCATATGTGCAACGTGGAACCTCAGGTTGAGTTGGCCCCCCGACCGTCGTTGAAGCGGTGTCAACCGGTAGGACAGGCCCAACGCTCGTCGATCTCCACCTCACCACCGGCGCCCGGAGGCGGGAAAGGCGAGCGGAAGGTGAACGCGGTCGGTGTCGGACCGTCGCTGCGGAGAGTTGCGAGACGTTGCTTGGCCTCCACCATGCTGGGCCGGTGGCCCGCTTCCACCCACCACAGGACCGTGTAGGAGTCCTCCATGCGCTCGAACCATTCACGACGCCGGATCATCACTCTCCGGTGGTCGGATCGGTACACGAAGTCGGCCAGGTCGTCGACGGACTCCCAGACGCTCATGTTGACCAGCAGCATGTCGTCTTCGAATGCTCTGATCGCTGTGGCGTCGCCATCTTCGGTCTGCAGCCTCCACACGAAGCCTGGTGCATCGTCGGCCAGGGCGTTCACGGGCTCCAGGGCCTCGACGAACTCGACGAGCATCGGCGATTCGAGTGGGGCACGTAGCCGGGCGACGTTGAGTTGGGCAAGATGTTCCAAGACCGTCGACTCTAGGGGAGGCCGAACTCGAGAGGGTTTGTTGCATATATGCAACGTGGAACCTCAGGTTCGGGGCACCACCACTACCCCCGTCTTCCCACCACCCGGGCCACCACGGCCCAGCCGAGGACGGTCCAGGCGATCAGGATGGTGAGGGAGGCGGCCACATCGGCGGCCAGCCCTTCGGTGAGGCTGCTCCGCATCAGGTTGGACATGTGGAAGAAGGGAAGGACCCGATGCGCCGTCTCCGCCCATTCCGGGAACCGCTCGATCGGGATGACGATGGGCGAGAAGAGAAGGACCAGGAAGATCACCACGTTGGTGATCAGGTTGGTCATCCTCGGCTCGGGGATGGCCACGGCCATCCCGTAGCCGACCGAGCTGGCCATCAATGAGGCGAGGAGGGCGAAGGGGACCACCGCCCAGGAGACCTCGAGCGTGACGTCGAACTGCCACGCCGCCAGGAAAGTGGAGAGGGCGGCGATGGGCGTGGCGATGAAGGTGAACACGGTGAATGTTGCCGCAACCGGGGCCAAGCGGGGTACCGGCAACGACCAGGTGAAGTCGTAGGTGCCCCTGGCCTTCTCCTGGATGACCAGGATCGGCACCAGGACGAACCCGACCGGGATCAGCGAGAGCGCCGGTATTCCCGACACCAGGAAAGCGGCCGCCAGCGGATCGAGCGATCCCAGATAGAACTTGTACATGATGGCTGCGCCGATGCCGAGCAGGATCTGGGTGAGGATGATGCCGGCGAACAGGACCTTCTGCTGGATGAGGACCCAGCGGATCATGGAGACATAGCTGGCCCACCAATATCCCCACCCCCTGCGCAACGACGTCTCCAAGGTCGTGCCCGTCATTTCCGGCGCCCGACGACGAGAGCGGTCGCGATGGCCGCGGCGAGAGTCCAACCGAAGACGACCCCAAACGACGCCCACATCCCGTCGCCCCGGCCGTCGGTGAGCCCGCCCCGGACGATCACTCCCATGTGGTAGAAGGGCAAGACCCGATGGACCGACCCGAGCCACGTGGGCAGGTTTTCGATGGGGTAGGTGATGGGGGTGAACCCGAGGATGCCAAAGGCGAAGACCTGGGAGAGGAGTTGGGTGATGCTGGTCCTATCGATGGCGTGAGCCACCGCCGAGCCGATCAGGGTGCCGCAGGTGAGGGCGAGGACGACGGCAGGGGCGATGGTCCACGAAAGACTGAAATCGAGATCGAGGCGCCAGTCGGCGATAACCAGCGCCGCCACCATCGAGGGGATGCCGATGACCGCGTTGAGCATCACCCAGGCGGTGACGTTGGCCGATCTCGGCACGGGCAGGGACCAGCTGAAATCGTAGGTCCCGGCGTCTTTCTCGCTGGCGATGAGCTGAGGGGCCACCACCACCCCGGCCAAGATCAGGGCGATGATGGAGGCACCGGTCCCCAGGAACAGCGCTGCCTCGGGCGTGATCTCCTCGAAGAAGAAGCTGATGCCGACCGAGAACCCCGACGCGATCAGCATCTGCACCACCACGAACACAGGGAGCAGGAGACGCATTGAGGTGAGATACCAGCGGAGCATGGCGCCGAGGCTCTCGAACCAGTAGGAGGGACCGGAGCGGACGACGCCCAGAACGGCGACGGATGCCCCGGTCATACCGTCACTTCCCTCACCCCGTTATCCGAGGTGTGACCGGTGAGTCTGATGTAGGCGTCCTCCAGTGTCGTGGCGGCCAATGCGTACTCCTCGGCCAGTCCGTCGGCCATGGCCCGCCTCGCCCATGCGATGCCGTCGCCGGCCCGGTCCTCGTCGATCATCGCCATCAGGTTGTTGCCGACCCGGGAGTGGTCTCTGACCATCGAGGGAAGCTCAGGTGTGGGGGTTCCGGGGACCATCATCAGCTGGAGGCGGAGCCGGCCCCGGTCCGCCACCTTGAGCGACGACGGGGTGCCCTCCGCCACCAGCTCACCGTCTGAGATGATGGCGAGACGGTCTACCGACTTCTCCGCCTCGAGCACGTTGTGGGTGACCAGGAAGACGGCGGCACCCATCTGCCCCAGCAATCGGACTTGCTCCCAGAGGAGACGACGCCGCAATGGGTCGACGTCGTTGGTCGGCTCATCCAGGATCACCACCCTTCCCGGGACCACTGTCACCATGATGAACCCGACCAGCCGCCGCACCCCGCCGGAGAGCTTGGTCCCGAGGGTGTCGCGCCACTCCCTGATCTGGAGCGCATCGATCAGCTCCTCACCTCGTTCGTCCGTGGCGGATTTGGAGCCGCCCCGAATCCGCCCGGTGAGCCGCACCGCCTCGTGGACCTTGAACGACTCGATCGGCATCGTCGCTTGAGGCAGGTAGGAGCAGAATTGCCGTGCGGCATCGGGATCGGCCACCAGATCGTGCTGCCCGAGATGCAGCGAACCTGTGTCCGGCTTGAGCAACCCGATCACCTGCTTGACGAAGGTCGACTTGCCCGCTCCATTGGGACCGAGAAGCCCGTACACCTCGCCGGGGCGGACCTCGATCGAGACATCCCGATTGGCGAAGGTCTTGCCACCGTCATAGCTCTTGGTGACGCCCTCGGCCCTGAACACCCAGTCGTTCACAGCTTCTCTCCTTTCACCGGGCCGACCATGGGGAAGAAGACGAAGGAGAAGGCGTACTCCTCCCCGTCTCGATCCTCGTGCTCCCGCATCTCTTCGACGATCGCATCGATCAGTTCGACGATCCTCAGCGCGCTCTTCCTGCTCATCGGCACCACGGAGCGGCCGAGCGCCCCATCCGGCTCGACGCTCCCGCTGCCATCGTCTCCAAGGGCCCCGAGCAACGCAGCCGTGGCATCGAGTCGGGCGCCGTCGAGCACCATCCCGATCGCCGCCCTGACCACCCGATCCTTGTCCTCGCTCTTCTCCAGCAGGCCGCGAACCGGGGCGAAGTCGCCGGCCACCGTGCGGTAGACCCGCTGCAGCATCGCACCGCTCTTTCGGGTCTCCACCACCTCGATGACCCCAACTTCCTGGAGCAGGTTGAGGTGGTAGTAGAGGCGAGTCACCGGCACATCGAGACTCTGCGCCAGGTCGCGAGCGGTGTTGGGCTCGATCAGCTGGTGCAGGATCCGGAGCCGCACCGGGTTGTTGAGGACCTCGAGAACGCGCACGTCTTCGATCTCGAACGTCTCCCGTTGCGGTCGCATCCCTCCGGTCTATTTCAAATCGACTGAACGTTCAAGCGATTTGAATATCGGCCGTCTCTTTGAACATTGGAGAGATCGGGCCCCGATTCGAAACGCTGCCTGCGGAACTCGAGCGCGTTTGTTGCATATATGCAACGTGGAACCTCAGGTTCCTGGTGCCGAGATGCGAAATGTGCCGTGTGTCCTTACCCTGCCGCCAGTCCATGGGAGATCATCGGCCGAGAGACCAGGTCGCGCCCGACCCCACCTCCCCGTCGCCACACATCGGGACCTGGGCCCGGCTTGTTCTCGCCGTCCTCTTCCTCTACATCTTCCTGGTCGGCATCAAGGCGTTGGAGAAGGGAATCGGCTCCCTCGGCGCCGGATTCGTCGACGACGTGTTCGCCACTGTCGCCCACCCGCTCGCCGGTCTCGCCGCCGGCGTCCTCGCCACGGTGCTGGTCCAGTCGTCGTCGGTGACGACCTCGACGATCGTGGGATTGGTCGGTGCCGGCGCGCTCGGCATCGAGACGGCCGTGCCGATGGTGATGGGGGCGAACATCGGGACCACCATCACCGGGACTCTCGCCGCCCTCGGCCACGTTCGCCAGAGCGCATTCTTTCGCCGCGCCTTCGCCGCCGCCACCGTTCACGACTACTTCAACATCCTCGCCGTCATCGTCCTCTTTCCCCTGGAGGTGGCGTTCGGGGCGGTGAGCCGGATCGCCATAGAGTTGGCTTCTCTTTTCGACGGGCTGCTCCCGGGCGTCAGCGACGACCCCGGACCGGTGAAGCGCGCCATCGAGACTCCGGTCGATGCCATCACAGGGATATTCGAGAGCCTGGGATGGGAGCGGGCAGCGGGCAGCATCCTGATCGGGCTCGGTGTCGTGCTGATCTTTCTCTCGTTGTGGCAGATCACCACCCAGATGCGATGGGTGGTATCGGGGCAAATCGAAGCGGCGATCAACCGGATCCTGGGCAAGGGGGCCGGTGCGGGTGCGATGCTGGTCGGGCTCGTCCTCACCGTGGCGGTGCAAAGCTCCAGCATCACCACCTCGATGCTGGTGCCGCTGGCCGCAGCCGGAGTCCTCACCCTCTCCACGGTCTACCCGGTGGCACTCGGGGCCAATGTCGGGACGACGATCACGGCACTGCTGGCGTCGGTGGCGGCGGACAACCCCGACGCCCTGGTGGTGGCCATCGCCCACACCACCTTCAACCTGCTCGGAATCCTGATCTTCTACCCGATCCCGATGTTGAGACGGATACCGGTGGCCATCGCCGAATGGACCGCGGAGGTCGGCGCGCGAAGACGCGGTCTCATCGCCGTCTACATCATCGGCATGTTCTTTGTCGTTCCCATCGTCATATTGTTCATCACCTGAGGAGTAGCCGATGTTCTCCCTTTTCCGGGACGCTCAACAACTAGAAAACGTCGAGACCCAGCTGGTGGGGATGCTGGAGACCTGCTCCCGCATGTTCGAGCTGGCGGTGGGTGCGCTGATGCGGACCTCCGATCCGGCCGCTGTCGCCGACGAGATCTTTGCCCTGGACAAAGAGCTGAACCGCACCGAGCGGGGGATCAGACGCGAGCTGCTGGTTCATGGTTCGGTGTGGGGGGCGGAGGTCGATTACGGGCTGATGCTGGCCTACATGTCGGTGGCCAAGGACGTGGAGAGAGTGGGCGACTACTGCAAGAACCTGTGGAACCTGGCCGACCTGGGAGTCGACTTCTCCACCGGGCCGGACCAGGGCGAGATCCAAGAGCATTTCCGTGAAGTGGCCGAGTTGATCGTCGTCACCACCAAGGTATTCCGGGACCAGGAGGAAAGCGCGGTGCACGAGCTCATCCCCGAGATCAAAAAGGACGAGAAGCACTACGACGACCACATGGCCCAATTCATACGTTCCGACGAGCCGGGGACCTTCGCCGCCCCGCGGGCCATCCTCTACCGATACATCAAGCGAATCTCGGCCCATCTCTCCAACCTGCTCACCTCGCTGGTGATGCCGGTCGACCGCCTGGACTTCTACAAGAAGTCGAAGGCGATCGACGCCGAGTGACAACCCTGCGGCGTAGATGAGGCTCGGTATCGATCTCGACGGTGTGGTGGCCGACTTCACCAAGGGGTGGGTCGACTTCTACAACCGGGACTTCGGTGCCGATCTCCACGCCGAGCAGGTAGACCGCTGGGACGGGCTCACCGCCATCACCCATTTCGAGGACATGGGCGCCTTCTGGCGGTGGTGCTCGGATCTGGACGGCCGTTCCCTCTTCTGGCACCTGGAGCCCTTCCCAGGGGCGATCGAGGCGCTGCACCGTCTCGACGGGGAAGGACACGAGATCGTGATCTTGACCACCAAGCCCACATTTGCCGTTGAGGACACCCACGAGTGGATCGCCGCCCAGGGAATCCCCACCGAGGAGATCCACATCCTGGAGAAGAAATGGCTCGTCGACTGCGACGTCTATCTCGACGACGGGCCCTACGTGCTGCCCGGACTGGTCGCCCATCGGCCAGACCGGCTGGTCTGCCGCTTCGTCCGACCCTGGAACCGCCCGGTCCCAGGAGCCGTGGATGTGGAGGGCTTCGACGACTTTCGCGCCCTTCTGGCGCGGGTGGAATGACCAGCGGGCATCCGATTAGGGTCCGGGGGCGCGAACCGGGGATGCGCGCATTCCCTGGGAGAACCAAATAGGAGAGAACATGAGGAAGAGAGCCCTTTGGGCTTGTCTCGTCGTATTGGCCCTCATCGCGGCCGCCTGTGGCGGAGGCGAGGGAGGCGAGGACGGCGACACCACGACCACAGCCG
>Ga0214468_1000003_pt1 | contig 94473 bp, 105 predicted proteins | sample RVTome_9_FD_187334 | JGI IMG/M metagenome (GOLD analysis project Ga0214468, IMG submission 187334) | Soil microbial communities from uranium-contaminated site in the Upper Colorado River Basin, Wyoming, United States - RVT155D38 HiSeq ...
CATCCTGCCCTCGAGCTGACTCACCCTGGCGCCGAGCTCGCTCAACTCGGCCCGCATCTCGGTGCCGACAGGTCGTGGCGGGTAGCTACGGAGGCGGGCACATCCTGAGCCTGTCACTCCGACCAGGCCGGGTAAAAATATGCTCACCCGGCATCGCGGCATCGTGACTGCTCCCTGCTCAGGTGGGACTACCACCTATGCGCATGAGGCGCCCGGCGTTTCGACGGGTTTTGCGTCAGTATTCGACGTCGAGCTGGGAGACTGCCGAGCTCCACTGCTGGATCGCACTCTGATGCATCATCAGCTTGGCCAGGTTGCCCGAGACCTTGAGCTTGCCGGTCATGAATGCGGTCTGGGTGTTGAGCTCACCGGTGGAGATCGCGGTTGCGGTGTCGTAGGTCTGCTTGACGGTCACGTCGGCTCCCTCGAGGGCGCCGATCGCCATCCTGGCGTCACCACCACCGGCCTGGAGGTAGTAATCCACCTCACCGTCGGGGGTATCGGTGGTGTTGAACTGGATGGTGAGGTCGGCATTGCCGATGGCGTTCTTGAAGCCCTGATGACTGTTGAGGGCTGCAGTGACCTCTGCCGCCCACTCCTCGCTGAGAAACTTCGACACTTGCTTGCTCCTTGATGACGTTCATGGGAATGGTACCGACCTGGCCAACTTTGAATAAACGGTCAAAAGCTGGTCGTGGCGGTCCGGTCAGATCAATTTGGCGATGGAGGTCTCCGCACCGCGGGAGAGCCGGGTCAGCGGCTCTCTGGGGTGGCCCGGGTCGAGACCCGCCGCCTTGGCCGCGGCCTTGACCCCGGGGACCCCGTGCGCCTCGACATCGGCGCTCACCGCGCTGAGTCGCTTCTGCAGCTTTCGTGCCGTCATCGGGTCGGCCTTGGCCGCTTTCAGGGTCTCCATCACCAGTTCGGGCACATAGTTTCCCGAGCCGGTGATGGCTCCGTGGCAGCCGACGGCCATGGCCGCGGTCAGTGCCCGCGACGAGCCCGAGTAGAGGATGAAGTCGGACGGGGCCGCATCGATGATCGATTGGAGCCGCACCACGTCGCCACTGGAGTCCTTCATCCCCACGATGCTCTCGTGACGTGACAGTCTCCACACCAGCTCGAGGGGGAGGCTGTAGCCGGTGACGGAGGGCACCGAGTAGAGGAACACCGGGACCGTGGAGGCGTCGGCTATCGCCCGGTAGAAGCGAAGCTGGGCTTCGTCGTTGCCTCGTGCCAGGGTGGTTGGGGTCATGACCAGGACGCTGTCGGCGCCGCCGTCGATGGCCTCGCTGACCTGGCTGAGGGCGACCCGCGTCGACTCGGCGGCGATCCCCACCATGAAGTGTGCCTTGCGTCGCCGCCCAGCCTTGACCAGACGCTGGCGATCTCCGGGCTCGAGATACGGGCCCTCTCCGTTGGAGCCACCGATCACGAAGCCCTCGATTCCGGCATCGGCCAGTGCGCGGAGATTCGTGGTGTGGGCCCGGGTATCGATCTCCCCGTTGCGGGTGAACGGGGTTATCAGCGCGGGCATGTAGTCGGGCGGGGGGAGCATCCGCAGAGATTAGGAGGGCGCGGGTGGTGGCTGGACTTCTCAGGCCGGGGCGGGCGGCTCCATGCGGAACACGGCATCGTCGGAGAAGTCGACCGTCCCGTTCCACCAGAGGAATCCGGTGTACCAGGTGTGCTCGAACTCGACCCGCACCCCACCCCATGCCACCCCGGCCGAAGAGATGCGATCGGCGGGGTCCCAGTTCGAACCGAGATGTTCTGCGTTCCAGGAGGAACCGGCGCAGACGACCAGGGACGGGTCCGCGGGGTTATATGGTGAGTAGCGCCGGGTATTGGAGGAGCCGCTCCCCGGATAGCTGCCTGTCGCATCGGATCGGAAGATGTGAACCTCGGCAATCTCGCCTGACTGGAGTGACTGGAGGGCACCGGTGGCGGCTTCCAGGATCACACAATCGGCATCACCGTAGTTGGCAGCTGAGGCGGAGACCCTGCCCCCTTCACGGGCAGATACGGTCACCGAGAGCCAATCACGGAACAACATTCCGTACTCGAAGGCCCCGAGGGCGATCATCAAGAGCAGGCCGAAGATCAGGGAGAACTCGACCATGGTTGCTCCCCGCTCTTCTCGTTTGCGGCCGAAGAGCTGACGCGTCCTCATTCGTTTGGCACCAGCCGCACCGGGTTTCCGATGATCTTTGCCGTCCATGTGGTGCGGTCATGAGGCTGGGAGTTCTGGATCTCCATCTTCCACCAGCAGTTGGTGGTGCAGGTGTAGGCATCGGGGATCTCCACTTGAGCGGTGACCCACAGGCCCTGGAAGAACGATGTCCCGTTGGAGGTTTGGATCTGACACGATCCCGAACCGTTCCGCACGACGGTTCCTGCCTCGTTCTTGGCCACCCAGTCACAGGTGGCGGTGCTGCCACCGGGGTTCTTCACCGTCATGAAGGCGTTGGCGTCGTCTTCGCCTGGGTCGTAGAACTGCAGCTCGAGGGTCTTGCCCGCGTGCGCCTCGGCTACCTCGGCGACGTGGAGAGTCGAGGTGCCCGACTGGTTGGTGAAGATCGAGATGTCATTGATGCCATAGACACGCGCACTGGGTCCGGAGCCCGTGTTTGCCCGGACTGCGTATTGATTGGTCCCGCCATCGTCACCGTCGGTCCACACCCGGACCACGTAGATACCCGCTGGCACCGAGCCCGCCAGTCGGCATAGTCGGCGCCACTGGTTCCGATAGGTGCTCGAACTGGTCCCGGTCGGGATGTCGAAACGGCCCGTCGAGCTCGAGCACGAGGCTGAGGGTATTGCCACGTTATCGGTGGGGTCGAGCGGCGTCGAGTCGAAGCGGTAGAACTGGAAGTGGGTGTCGGCACCATTACCCGTGTCCTGGAAACGGTCGCCCGTCTCGACATCGAAACTGCCGCGGTCGTAGAAGCCGGCGTCGTAGACGTCGACGTTGAGGCCCGAGACCCCGCTGGGCACATCAATCGCCAGGTAGTAGCCGGTAGACCGATACTCGGTGTTCACCGATTCCTGGTTCCAGGTGCTGTCGTTATCCCAAAAACGCGTAGCGTATGCATCACCGTTCCACTTGTTGGTGAGAGGCCCGGAGATGGCGGCCCAGAACCGCTGTGCAGTGGCCGGGTTGCAGTCGCCTCCGTTGAGGCTTGTGTTACCGATACCGAAACAAGGATCCGGGCTGCCGATCGGCACGGGCTTGACGTACTCGGCAGTCGCCACGCGACTGATGTCGATCTCGTCGAACCCGAGCAGCTTGAGGAAGAAGGTTGGGATGTCGGCGGAGAGGGTTACCTCGAGCTTGTTGTCGGCGAGCGACCTCCACGTCAAGTCTTCTGGACCACCACCTCCCACCGGGACTCCGTTGACACTCCCCACATCCCACCCATTGGCGTTGGCGCCGTCGACGGCTTTGCTCACCACCTGAGCAGTGTCACCTGGCAGATACACCACGCCGGCAAGGGCCGAGGAGTCGGCCGCGCGTTGTAGCCGTGCGCCGTTCAGGTAGATCCATCCGAGATCGACCGCAAAGGCGGATATCGCGAGGAGGAGGAGAAAGATCGCCGCGACGAAGGGGAGGGCGGCACCCTTGTCTTCGGTTCCTGGATGGGCGATCCGGCGAGCTCGCTGGGAGAGGTTTGTCATTCGAATGCCTGCGGTTCCAATCGGGTCAGGGTTGCCTCGTCGATCTGAGCGGTGCCCCGAAAGGGTGGGAAACCCGTAACCCACTCTCGGGTCAAGAGAACGCGGACTCCGATGATGTCCAACTCGTCGGTCCCCACCGTGGTTTGCCTCGACGTCGGGCTCCAATTGACCGGGTTGATCGTCCAGCCGTCGAGCGCGGTCGAGGGCACATTGCATATCTCCGGGTCCTTGCCTGGGTTGTATGTGGCGACGTTGGTCAGACCTTGTGCGCCGGTCCCGGGGTCGGCCTTGTAGATCTGTATCTCGTCGATGCGGGTCAGATCGCCTTGGGTTGCCAGGCCCCCTATCCCACGCAGGATGGTGCAGTCGGCGTCGGGGTCATCCCCAGCGAGAGCTCCGAGACGGGCGCCCTCGCGGGATATGTAGGAGACGGTGAGGTAGTCCTTGAAGGCGAGGCCGATCTCGAGTGTCCCCATGACGATCAGGATCAAGATGGGAAACACCAGGGAGGCTTCGACGAGAGTGGCGCCGCGCTCACGAAGGGATCTCAGTCGCCTGAGGATTCCCATACTGCGTTTCACCTTGTTCACGTCCAGCTCTCCATCCACCGGGCACGACACGGCACTGCGCATCGACTGTTGCCGACTTCATTGAATTTCGGCGTTTTGCATCGATGTCAGAAGGTGAAATCGGCCCTCGGGCGGCAAACGGGTCGATCGGCCCAATTGGGAGGATCAGGAAAACAGCAGGAAGTTTGCGGGATCAGCGAGGGGCCAAAGAACGGCGCCTAGCCATAATTGACGGGCTCGACTCGCATGATGGCCTGGTTCGACCATTGAACCTGTCCGTCCCACCAGAGGAGCCCGGTGATCCACGAGTGAAGGTACTCGACCTCGACACCCAGCCAGTCCCGGTCCTCACCGGTGTTTTCCCGGGTCGTCTCGTCCCAGGTGTAGAACTCCTGCCACCAGTTCACACATCGGAGGATGGCGTCATCAGGTGTGTCTGGGTTGACCGGTCGATACGAGTTGAAGCTTCCGGTCTCGGTCCCGTTCACGGGGTCGTACTGGAACACCCTGACCCTGACCACCTCGTTGTCTGAGGTGGACGAGAGAGCGGCTGCCGCCGCCTCGACTATGCGACAGTCGGCGTCGGTGACCGGACCGACCGAGGCCCCGACCCTTGCCCCCTCTCGGGATGATGCGACCAGGCCAAACCAGCTTCGAAAAGCCATTCCATACTCGAATGCGCCAATCACGATGAGCACCAGGAGACCCGTCACCAGAGCCGCCTCCACGGCGACCGCACCCGATTCTCCACGCCTTCGTTTCATCACTCCACCAAGCGGACGGGGTCGCCGGAAACGCGGGCCGACCAAGTCGTGCGGTCGTGAGCTGCGCCACTCGAGGTTTCGATGTGGACTTTCCACCAGCACCCCTCGCTCGCGAGGGTGCAGGCGTACCCGTCGAGTGGGATGTCGACCCACAGCCATTCGTTGTTGAAGCGTTGGTCGGAGATGTCGACGGAGCAATCCGAGCTCGACCCTGACTCCCCGTTGCTCGAAGTCCAAGTGCAGTCCCTCGGTCCGGAGGGGTCGAGGAACTTGATCGAGGCCGGGCCGTCGTTGTCGCCCAGATCCCAGACGTCGACCTCGAACAGCTTTTCGGTGTGCTCCGGTCGGATCTCGGCCAGATAAGGCTCGGCGCTACCGGCAAAGAAGTTGACGTAGACCGACATGTCGAGGATGCCGTAGACCTTGGGCTGGGTGGGACCGTCGACCGTGGCCTCGAGAGCGAACTTGGTCGCCCCCTCCCACAGTGGTGCCGGGAGTTGCAGCACCCAGATTCCATCGGTCAGCTCGCCATTCACCGAGCAGTTGTTGGGCCCGTCGTAGCTATTCAGATGGCCGTTCCCTATGTCGTCGTTGACCGGGAAGCCAGCGAAGCAGCGCATGTTGGAGTTGTCGGTGGGGTTGGTCGGTGTCGAGTCGGGTTCGAAGAGCCGGTATTCCAAGTACACACCTCGCTCACCGGCCGGCCAGTCGAAAGCCCAGGACCGATCTCCGGTGTCGGAGGTGCCTGAGGCAAATGGGCTCCCCGACACATAGTGACCACCGTCGTAGACCCGCAGGTCGAGGTTGCTCGAGCCGGGGGCTATCTCCACCCCGTAGTAATAGCCGCCGGGCCGATACTCGAGGTTTTCCGGGCCGTTGCACCCCGGCGAGGACGCCTCGTCGCCGACCGAGGTGCAGCGCGAGGCGTAGGGGTCGCCTTGTTGGATCTCTGTGTATTGCCCGTTGATCGCAGCCCAGAAGTTCGTACCCGGCGAGCCGAATGTGTTGTCCGGGCTTCCCAGCCGCACCGGCTTTATGTACTCGGCCAGCGCCGTTTGAGACAGGGTGAAGGTGTCGAAGCCGATGAGTCTGAGGAAGAAGGTGTCGACCTCCGCCTCCAGGGTCACCCGGTACTGGTTCTCGGCCACGACCTCGTCGGTCATCGAGGCCCGGAACGGGACCGGGAAGTTGTTGGCGGCTGCGGCCAGCATGGCGTCGGCCCTGGCCTCAGCCACGAATCCGGGCAGGTTGACCACCCCGGCCAGGGCCGCCGAGTCGGCCGCTGCCTGGAGCCTGGAGTTCCAGAGCAGGATCCAGCCCAGGTCGGTGGCGAAGGCGGCCATGGTCAGCAGGACTACCAGTGTCCCCGCGATCCAGACCAATGCCGCCCCCTGCTGCAGGTCCTCCCATCGGTCGCGCCAGCCCATCATCCGAAGCCCGCCGGCTCGAGACGAGAGATGGTCCGCTCGTCGATGCTGATGCTCCCGTTGAATGGGGGAAACCCTGTCATCCAATCGTGGGTGTAGACGATTCGCATCCCGACGAGATCGAGCGGTGGCTGCGTGCCGCCCACCAACACCTGGCGATCGGCCGGTGGATACTGGATTGTGCAGTTCCAGGCCCCGCAGTTGGGAGCCTCGTCGCTGCAGTCGGCGGGATCCCCCGAGTTGTAGGTATAGGTGTTGACAGAGCCGGGGATCGGATCCCCCGAATCGTCTGCCTTGAAGATCTCGACCGAGACCAGGTGGTCGAAATTGGTCGCCATGGCGAGGGCGTCGACCGCGGCCAGCAAGGCGACACAATCCGCCTCAGGGTCGTTGCCACGGGCGCTGAGGATCCGGGTGCCGTCCCGGACGGCGTTGGAGGTGGTGAGAAAGTCCTTGAACGCGGCGCCGAACTCGAAGACACCGATGATGAGGAGGATCAAGAGTGGCATCAGGATCGCCATCTCGACCATCGCCGCCCCCGAGTCATCGGTCGCGTGGAGTTCGGCAGATCCGTACGTGGATGCTTGCCGCCCGTTCGTCACGTCGCCCCGTCCCCTAGATACCCCCGACGTCTTCTTGAAGCCTCCATGACCTCGGGATCAGACACAAACTAGTGCGGTGGCGGTCCACCGTAAACGGGCCACTGGTCGCGGGCACGGGAGCGCTAGTCACCGATCGGGAAGCCAGGACTAGGTCGAAGCGCTCCCGGAAAGGGCGACGGAGCTAGTCGATGAGGTGGATCGGGTTGCCGATCATGTAGGCCCGCCAGGTGGTGGTGTCCTGCACACCGCCCGGGTAGTCGTAGTCGACCTTCCACCAGCAGTTTGTGCACGCGTACTCGGGCGGCAGGTCCATTTCGAACTTGAGCCAATCAGCGTTGTACTCCTGCGGAGTCACCACTTCCTGGCAGTCGTCACCGGGGGCAATGGTGTTGAGCAGGGTCCAGTTCGCGGTGACAGTTGGGCGGGTGTAGACCCGGCACTCGCCGTCGTCGAAGGGAGTGCCCGTCGGATCCACGATCTTCAGGGTGCCGCCGCCCGGGGCATCCCCCGGGTCCCACAGTTCGACAACGAAGGTCTTCCCGTGGTAGTAGCTGGGCACCTCGGCCAGGTAGAACGACGTGGTCGTCCCGCTGGCGTTGTTGTACAGAGCAAAGTCACCAAGCCCGAACAGCTTCGATCCGGCTCCGGTGACCCTGACGGCATATCGGTTGAGACCAGCCCGGTCGGTGGTGGCGCCCGGGTCCTGGATCATGATCTGCAGGACGTAGATACCCGAGCCCGATTGGGTCCAGCAGGTGTCGCCATCGGGCTCGATCCACGAGTATGTGTCGGTCGCCGGCACTTGGGGTTGAGGGGGCAGGACGGCGGTGCAGAGAAGAGCGTTGTCCGAGACATCGAGCGGGGTCGGATCGGGGGCGTAGAGGTTGGCGATGATGGTCGGACCGCAGTCAGGGGATGCGCTCGGTCCCCAGTCCTCACAACCGCGGTCGCCCGTCCGGATGAGGTCCGAGGTCGGGTTGCCCCCGGAGGTGTTGTGGAAGGCGAGGTCGTTGCCTTGGACAGTGAAGCTCCCGGTCGACTCGATCCCGTATAGGTATCCCCCGGCACGGGCGGGGGGGCTGGTGTTCTTGGGGCAGGCGGGATTGTCGGTCTGGCTCGTGCACCAAGAGGAGTAGGCATCCCCCATGGAGGTGGCGGTCCACTTGCCATGGATGTTGGCCCAGAAGTTGGGTTGACCGGTGCAACCCGGTTGTGTGGGATCACAAGTGTTGCCGAACTGGTCGTCCGGGCTGCCCAGCTTCAGGGGTGGTATGAACTCGGCCACGGCCGACCGGGAGATGGTCATGCTGTCGAAGCCGAGGATCTTGGCGAAGAATGTGGGGACCTCGTTCGTCACCGTGACCTGGAGTTGGTTGGGCTGGCCGACGATCAACGCCGGATCGACGTCGACGTCGGACAACGTGTCGTCATATCCATTGCGTAGCGCGATGTCGAGGGCGGTGGCATCGGCGGTGCCTGGCTGGGCGGGGAGCCAGATCACGCCACCCAGGGCGGCGGCGTCGGCGGCCCTCTGCACCCGGCTGGCATTGAGGTAGAACCACCCGAGGTCGGAGCCAAAGGCAGCCATCCCCAACAGGACCACCATCGATGCGGCGACCAGGGCCAGGGCCGCTCCCCGGTCCCCGTCTTCCCTTGCCCGCTGCCACAACCGTCTCACTGTGTCCCCCTAGTGTCCGGCTCGACCTGCATGACTGCGGTCTCCGTCCAATCGACGGTCGGGAAGGGGAAGATCCCGGTCACGCTGGTGTGGGAGAAGGTGATCTCCACGCCGAGCACGTCCAACGTCGGTGGCACCCGATCACGGTTCTCGGCCTTCCAAGGGCAGAGGTTGTCACAGGTCAAGGCGTTGCTGGAAGAGCCGCAGGCCAGGGCACCACTGGGGGAGTACTCGTTTATCGATCCCACGATGGGCCCGCCGGCTGCGTCGGCCTTGAAGATGAGCACCTTCTCCAGGTCTCCGAAGCGCAGGTTGCAGGCGGCTTCCTCGACCGCGTCGAGGATCAAGTCGTCTGCATCCTCCCCGGTCACCGGGTCCTTGTAGTCGGCGGCGGCGGCACCGGTGCGGGCGCCTTCCCGGGCAACATTGGTGACCGTGAGGTAGTCGACGACGAGGAAGCCGATCTCGGAGAGGCCGATGGCGAGGAGGATCAGGACTGGGAGGATCAGCCCCACCTCCACGAGAGAGGCGCCACGGTCGCGGGATCGTCTCACGAGGAGAACACCTGGGGCTCGATCTGGAAGTCGGTGACCGTGGTGAAATCGCTGCTGGGGACGAAGTAACGGGTGAGCCACTGATGGGTGAACTCGACCTCGACTCCGATTCGATCGAGGTCGGGGGCCTCGACGTCCCGGTCGGCCGGGTCCCACCCGGGCACCACATAGGTATCGCGGAACGGCTCGGGGCACGGCGTCCAATCACAACACCCCACCAGGGTCATCCCCGGCGAGTTGTCGCTGCAGTCGTTGCCCGGGGCGTAGGTGTAGTCCTCACCGGTAGCAGGTAGCTCGGCGTTGAAGATGCGGACCTCGATCCCTTCGGCGATCCCGGCCGGGGCCAAGGTGCGCTCGATGTCGCGCAGGATCTGGATGTCGGCGGTGGGGTCGTCGCCGTAGGTGGCCCCGGCCCGGGCGCCCTCCCGGGCGGAATGACTCACCGAGAGCCAGTCTTTGAAGGCGAGACCGAACTCGACGACGGCAAAGAGCGCGATGAAGAGCAAGGCGTACACCATCGCCGCCTCGACCAGGGTGGCCCCTCGATCGTCTCGTCGCTCGATTGTCATCTGCCCCCATCCCTCTCGGTCCCAGCTACCACGCTCCGTGCGAGAATGGCTACCCAGAGCGGTCACCAGGGGTGACCCGATAGACGCAGCTCTCGCGGATTGGTGTCAGGCTACGTCGGGAATGAAGGCTGACAAGGGGGTCTGACGACCCGAATGAGCGGAGGCTACTGACCGACGAGTCGGCGGTTCTTCAGCTTGGACCTCAGATAGTCGGCATTCATCATGGCGATGAAGTCGATCGAGATCGACTTGGGGCACGCCTTCTCGCACTCGGCGTGGTTGGTGCACGACCCGAAGTACTCCTCCATGACCTCCACCATGTTCTCGGTCCTGGTCCAGCGCTCCGCCTGACCCTGGGGCAGGAGGTTGAGATGCCCGATCTTGGCCGCGGTGAACAGGTTGGCCGCCCCGTTGGGGCAGGCGGCGACACAGGCGCCACAACCGATGCATGCCGCGGCGTCGAAGGCGGTGTCGGCGGCCTGTTTGGGGACCGGGATCATGTTGGCGTCAGGGGCGGAGCCCGTGTCGACGGTGATGTACCCGCCCGCCTCGATGATCCGATCGAATGAGCTCCGGTCGACGACCAGATCCTTGATCAGAGGGAACCCGGCGGCGCGCCACGGCTCGACCGTGATGGTGGCGCCGTCCCGGAACTTGCGCATGTGGAGCTGACAGGTGGCGGTGCCCAGTTGAGGCCCGTGGGCCTGGCCGTCGATCATCACTCCACAGGCGCCGCAGATCCCCTCCCGACAGTCGTGGTCGAAGGCGACCGGTTCCTCGCCCTGGTTGACCAGACGCTCGTTGAGCACGTCGAGCATCTCCAGGAACGACATCTCCTCGGAGATTCCGGCCACGTCATAGGTCCGGAACCCTCCCGCCGTGTCCGGTCCCGCCTGACGCCACACCTGGAGCGTGACGTTCACGTCACCCTCCGGTCCGAGCACTGAGTGCCGAGTACCGAGTACTGGGCTACAAATGACGCTTCCAGCGTCATTTGTAGCTCCTGGTAGTCAAGGCCACGTTCTCGAAGTCGAGTTGCTCCAGGTTGACCTGTGGTTTGGCTGGGTCGCCGGTCCACTCCCAAACCGCGACGTGGGCGAACTCGTCGTCACGTCGCTGCGCTTCACCTTCTGCGCTCTGGTACTCCTCGCGGAAGTGACCGCCGCAGGACTCCTCCCGATGGAGGGCATCGAGACACATGGCCTGGGCCAACTCGAAGAAGTCGTCGACCCTGCCCGCCCGCTCCAGGGTCTGGTTGAAGCCGTCGGCCGAGCCCAGGATTTTGACGTCTTTATTGAACTCGTCGTGCAGAGCTGGGATCTCGGAGAGGGCTTTGCGCAGGCCCGGCTCGCTCCGTGACATTCCGCAGTACTCGAGCATGATCTTTCCCAGCTCCTTGTGGAACCAGTCGACGGTGCGGCTCCCCCGTGCCGAGACGAACCGGTCAACCCGGTCGGCGACCCCGGACTCGGCATCGACGAAGACCGGGTCGTCCACCGGCACCGTCGGCTGGTTGAGCAGGTCGGCGAGATAGTCCCCGATGGTGTTGGGGAGGACGAAGTAGCCGTCGGCGAGGCCCTGCATCAGGGCCGAGGCCCCGAGACGATTGGCCCCGTGGTCGGAGAAGTTGGCCTCGCCGATGGCGTATAGCCCCGGGATGGTGGTCATCAGGTTGTAATCGACCCAGAGGCCGCCCATCGTGTAGTGGGGGGCGGGGTAGATGCGCATCGGCACGGTGTAGGGGTCCTCGTCGGTGATCCGCTGGTACATCTCGAACAGGTTGCTGTAACGCTCGGCGATGGTTTGCCGGCCCTGTCTTTCGATGGCGTCGGCGAAGTCGAGGTAGACGCCGTTCTCGAGGGGCCCAACGCCCTTGCCCTCGTCCACGATCCGCTTCACCGCCCGCGAGGCCACGTCCCTGGGAACGAGGTTGCCGAAGGCGGGGTACATCCGCTCCAGGAAGTAGTCACGCTCGTTGGGGGCGATGTCACCCGGGGAGCGCCGATCCTCGGGCTGTTTCGGCACCCAGATCCGCCCGTCGTTGCGCAATGACTCCGACATCAGGGTGAGCTTCGACTGGAACTCGTCGGAGGCGGGGATGCAGGTGGGGTGGATCTGGGTGAAGCAGGGGTTGGCCATCCCGGCGCCCCTGCGATGCGCCCTCCAGATTGCGCTGGCGTTGGCCGCCATTGCATTGGTGGACAGGTAGAACACGTTGGCGTAGCCACCGGTGGCGAGGACCACGGCGTGCCCCGAATGGCTGGTGACCGCCCCGGAGACGAGGTCGCGGACCACGATCCCCACCACCCGTCCGTCCTTCACCACGACATCGAGCATCTCCGACCGGGTGTGCAGCTTCACCCGACCGGCGGACACTTGGCGGGCCAGCGCCTGGTAGGCGCCGAGCAGGAGTTGCTGGCCGGTCTGGCCCCGGGCGTAGAAGGTGCGTGAGACCTGTGCCCCGCCAAAGGAGCGGTTGTCGAGCAGCCCTCCGTACTCGCGGGCGAAGGGGACACCCTGGGCGGTGGCCTGGTCGATGATGTTCAGCGACTCGTCGGCCAGCCGGTAGACGTTGGCCTCACGGCTCCGGTAGTCACCGCCCTTCACCGTGTCGTAGAAGAGGCGGTAGATGGAATCGCCGTCGTTCTTGTAGTTCTTGGCTGCGTTGATGCCGCCCTGGGCCGCGATCGAATGAGCCCGGCGGGGAGAGTCGTGGAAGGTGAACACCTCGACGTCGTAGCCGAGCTCGGCCAGCGTGGCCGCCGCCGAGCCGCCGGCCAAGCCGGTACCGACGATGAGGATCTTGAACTTCCTCTTGTTGGCCGGGTTGACCAGCCGCGTCGAGAACTTGTGGTTCTCCCACTTGTCCTCGATCGGCCCCGGGGGGATCTTGCTGTCGAGCTGGAACGTCACCTGCTCACCCCACCAGCCCGAACCAGACGGCGAGGGGCATGATCGAGTTGCCCACGGTCACCAGGACGGCAAGACCGATGGCGAAGTAGCGACGCCAGGGATTGAAGCGAGGATGGTTGATCCCGATGCTCTGGAACATCGACCAGGCACCGTGATAGAGATGGGGCCCGAGCACGATCATCGACAGCACGTAGAACAGAGTCACGGGGGCACGGGAGAAGGTGGCGACGAAGTTGGCGTACACCTCGCCCCGGGCCCAGGTCTCGGGCGCCGCCGGCTCGACCCCCCAGGTGAGGTCGGCGAGGTGGAAGAGGAGGAAGGCCAGGAAGATCACACCGCTCCAACGCATGGTCCGGCTGGCGTAGTTGGCGGCGATGTAGTTGCGAGGCCCTTCATAGTCCTCGGGCCGGGCCCTCCGGTTCATCACCGTCAGTGAGTAGGCGGCGTGGACGTGGAGGAGGAAGGCGACGATCAGCCCGGTACGCAGGATCCAGAGCGTGACGTGCTCGGGGATGAAGGGGACCAGCAGCTGGCGCAGGGCATGGGCATATATGTCGATGTCGGGGATGCCGTCGACATCGGGGAGGAAGATCTTCCAGTTGCCCACCATGTGGGCGACGACGAAGAGGATGATCCCGGCTCCGGTGATCGCCATGACCCATTTCTTGCCGACCGCGGACTGGTAGAAGCGGATCGGCCAGGGGGGCTTTCTTGGTTCGGTCCTCGTAGACACCGCAGACACCATTATGGCAAGTCCCGGCCCCGCTCCGGTCGGCCCCGGTTTCCCCGCGAAATCTCACGGTAGGACAAGAAGATTTTGGCCTCCCTGGGGTTGACGGCGCGCGCGGCGGGTCGTAATGTCAAACGTGTAATTACACGTTTGTGAGGAGACCCCGATGCAGAGCAAGCTCATCCAAGCACTAGCCATAGGTGAGCTCTCCTGGCAGGACTACGCCAACTGCCGGGGCGCCGACGCCGACCTCTTCTTCCCCGAACGCGGGGCCTCGACCCGAAAGGCCAAGGCGATCTGCGCCGCCTGCGAAGTGCGCGCCGAGTGCCTCGACTACGCGGTCGACATGGGCGAGAAGTTCGGCATCTGGGGTGGCCTCAGCGAACGTGAGCGACGTCGGGTCCGTCGCGAGCGGTCGCAGCGGGAACGCAAGGTCGGCTGAGAGCCGTTCTGGCTACCGACTTCTGATTACCGACTACAGATAGAGACCGGTCTGGTCTTCGCCCGGGCCCTGGGGGCGGGGAGGGCCGAGGGCCCGCTTCTGCACCTCGGCCAGCTGGGACTGTGCCACCATCTGCTGGCTCCACAGTGAGGCCTGGATCCCGTGGAACAGCCCTTCCAACCACCCGATCAGCTGGGCCTGGGCGATCCGCAACGCCGCCTCGGAAACGCCTTCGTCGAGGGGGACCATGATCTCGTTGAACTCGTCGAGCAGCTCGGCGGAGAGGATCTCGCGAAGCTCTTCGAGCGACCGGGCGTGAACGTCGGCGAGCCGTCTCCTCCCACCGTCGTCGAGGGGAGCCTGACGAACCTCTTCGAGCATCGCCCTGGTCATCGAAGCAATCCGGATCAGCTTGCTCGGCTCGGAGACCGGTGGCTCGGGTCGGTCCTCCTCCGCCGCTTCCTCTTCGGGCACCGCCTCCACCGCGTCCGGTTTCACCACTTCGTCCATGATCTCACCCTAAAGCACAGGTGCACCTAGTGCCCGTCGCACACGACACCGTTCAGGCGCGCACTTCATCGCGCATGAAGGCGATGTAGGCGAGGGCGAACATGACCGAGGTCATCGCGACCAGGATCGCGATCTGGGGCCAGACCACCGCCAGACTCTGCGTCAGGTTGAGCTCGGAGACGATGGCCCGGTCCACCTGCTCCAGGGTGACCAGCCCCACCGTGCGCACCTCGGGGTCGAGGAGAACGCTGGATCCCTGCTGGAAGAGGGTCACCGGGGAGAGCTGGGACACCGCCTGGTTGGTGCGCTGGTAGGCGATCTCCGCCGCCTGCGAGCCGTCCCTCGGGCTGAGCACGCCGGCCACTGCCCCGAACAGGAACGACCCGAACAAGGTCAGGACCAGCCAGACCCCGATCGGGATCATGGCCGAGGTCGAGGCCCGCCGGGCCAGCACCGAGGACAAGGTGGCCAGTGCCTGCCAGAACCCCACGTAGATGATGGCGAAGACCAGCCACACCGCCAGTCGGGAGATCTCGGTCGGAGACGGGACCACGCCGAGGCGGAAGATCCCGATTCCCGACACGAAGAGGACCAGGGCGGTGAGCATGATCGCCACCACGGTCAGCCCGGCCACGAACTTGCCGAGGATCACCTCGTCGCGGTGGATCGGCTGGGAGAGAAGCCGGGGCAGCGTCCCCTGGGAGCGCTCGCCACTGACCGCGTCGAACCCGAACATGATCCCGAGGAGAGGGGCGAGAAACCCCACGAACACGATCAGCGGGAACGGGACCGGGTCGACGGTGACGGTGAAGAGCTTGAGGAAGAGGGCGGTGATGCCCTGGGCGTTGGGGGCGACGTCGCGGATCCCTCCCGAAGCGGCAAAGACCGCCGCCGCGGTGGCGATGCCGAGCACACCCATAAGCACCACGAACCGGCCCGACAGCAAATGATCGGCCACCTCCTTGCCTGCAACCGCCCGCCAGCCCCCGACTCGCCGCAGCTCGGCCCGCTCGGTCTCCGCAGTGGTCGTGGTCATGGGCTCACCTCCTCCCGAACCTCGAAGTAACGGCGGTAGATGGTCTCCAGATCCTCGTCGAGACGGTGGACCCCGATCACGTCGGCGCCCCTGGAGACCAGCCCGCTCACCGCGGTGGGAAGAGAGCCCGCCTCCAGCCCGGCCACCCACGATCCGGGGACGCGGCCGGCCTCGACATCGCTGACGTTGGGCATCGAATTGAGAAGATCACGCGCCTTGGACGGGTCGCCGCCGAGACGAAACTCGACCCGGACCTTGGCAGTCTCCTCCACTGCGGCCAGGTCATGGGGTGTGCCCTGGGCGACCACCTTGCCGTCGACGAAGATGGCCACCCGGTCGCATACCGCTTGCACCTGATGGAGGAGATGGCTGGCGAGGAGGACGGTGACGCCTTCCTCCTTGGCCAACCTCTGGATCAGGGCGAGCATCTCGATCACGCCCTCGGGGTCGATGGCGGTGGTCGGCTCGTCGAGGATCAGCACCGACGGGCCCTTGACCAGGGCATCGGCGACACCGAGACGCTGTTTCATGCCGCGCGAGTACTCGCCGGCCGCCTGATCGGCGGCATCGGCGAGCCCTACGAGGTCGAGCAGCGACTCGATCTGGCCTTCGAAGTCATCGAGGCCGTTGAGCCGCGCCGTGAAGCGAAGGTTCTGCCGCCCGGTCATCGAGTCGTAGAAGCCGACCGCGTCGGGCAGATAGCCGACATGGCGCTTCACCTCGAGCGGATTGCGCCGCGGGTCGAGCCCGAGCACCTTGATCGTCCCGTTGGTCGGCTGGACCAATCCGAGAAGCATGAGGATCGTCGTCGTCTTCCCGGCGCCGTTCGGCCCGAGCAGCCCGAACACCTCCCCGGCCTCGATTTCGAGATCGAGCCGGTCGACCACCGTGTGCTCGCCGTAGGCCTTGGTCAATCCCTTGCTGCGGATGGTCGTGCTCATCGGCTCAGCGACGGCCGAAGCGGCGGAACACCCAGGCGAGACCGGCCAGGGTCAGGGCGATCACTGCGATGCCCACGAAACCCCACAACGCCGAGGGGTTGACCGTGGTCCGAACCTCCATCGAGTCGTCCGCCTGCTCATGGGTGGCGGTGAAGCTGATCTGGTAGTCGCCGGCCACCGCTTCCTCGGATGGCGTGATGGTCGCCGTGACCACCGCCGTCTCCCCGGGCCCGATGGCCACCTCCTGGTTGTCGAAGGTGACCTCCCAACCGCTGGGCGGGGTCACCCCGACCACCACGTTGTCGAGAGGCGCCGTCCCGGTATTGGAAAGGGCGATCTGGAAGTCGTTGGAGCTGCCCACCGTCACCTCGGCGTTGAGACGCTGGTCCGGGGTGGACATCTCCAGGGCGAACGAGCCGACCACTTCGACGATCATCTCGGTCTCCACCGTCGTACCGGCGGCGGTGACCTGAAGGGTGATCGGGTACTGGGCCGCCTCTGCCTGGAAGGGCGGGGTCACCTCCACGTTGATCGTCTCGGTGCCGCCCGCCTCGACCTGGATGGTGGCCGCCTGTGCCTCACCCGACAGCTCGGCGGTGACGTCCCATCCCGAAGGCCCAGAAGGAGCCAGCTCGAACTCGAGGTCGGCCGGCGTCCCGTTGGCCAGCTCCACATCGAAGGTGACCGCTTCTCCCGCCGGGGTTCTCAGCCCGGGGAAGTTGGGGGTCAGGGTCACCTCACCCCCGGCCTGGGCCGAGACTCTGACCCCGAGGGGGAGACGGACCGACTCCCCACCGCCGTTTGCGGTGATGGCCATCTCGTAGTCGCCTTCGGCCGCGCTCGCCGGGACCGTGACGTCGAAGCTGACCTCGGGCTCCAAACCGGGCCCTGCCGTCACCGAGTCGACCTCGAAGCCGCCGCCACGGAATGCTGCCGTCCATCCCTCGGGCACGCCTTCTGCGATCAGGTCGACCGATACCTGAGCCGGGGCCGCCACGGTGAGGTCGAAGCTGACCTGGTCTCCCGGTTCTACCGCCACCGACGGGAACGGTGTGCTCACGGTCAGGGCGGTGGCAGCGGGGGGGAGAGGCTCCCCCTCCTCGGTCTGGGCGAAGGCCGTTGGTGCCAGTGCCAGGGTCGCCGCCAAGGCGACTGCCAGCACCAGATACCGTTTCGAGGCCAACTTGATCAGAGCTCCTTTCGTTCTTCGGGCAAACACTCGATGATTTCCGGCCGACCCCTAAAACGGGAATAAACCGGCGGCAGGATACCCCTACCGTTCCCTTTGAACGCCGCGGCGAACGAAACGGCCACGCTCGGTGGTTAAGGCTTCCAGGTGGGATGCTGGCTAGGTCTCGGTCAGAGGTGACCGAGGGGGTGCCCGGTGTCGGGCCTGACCTCGGTCCCGCACAGCTGGCAGGCACGCAGACCGGGGGCGACCTTCGACTGACAGGAGGGGCACTCGACCGGCGCGGGGCGGACCTGCCCGTCGGCGAGCCCGTCCTGGAGGTCGATCTCCTCGATCTTGGCCAGGAGCTGCGCCGGCGTCATCCCCTGCTCCTCCATCAGCGCCCACATGGCGCGCATGATCATCACCAGCCGGTCGAGCCTCTCGTCGAGGTCCTCGATCCGATTGGTGTGACGTGTCCCGTCGGCGACGGCGGCGCTCCGGGCCAGCGATGCCGACCGGGTCGCCGTCCTCTCGCCCATGGAGTATCCCAGAAAGAACTCGAGCATGGCACCGGGTATCGGCAGCGGTGGGCCCGGGGTGAAACCTCAATCGACGGCGAGCCGGTTCCATCCAGGATCGGAAAGGCAACATCTTCAGGCTTTTCGCACCCCGAGAGTCGTAGGCTCCTCGTCCCGAATCAGTGGCTCCTCATGGCCCTGACTCGAGGGGCCGCAGGTCGGTCTTCCATGGCTATCAAGAGAGGAGCAACCGATGATCGTCCGCATCTGGAGAGGTTGGACTCGTCCGGGCGACGCCGGCGCCTATGCCTCGTACATCGAGGAGACGGGCCTCGCTGCCTACCGGGAGACGCCGGGCAGTCGAGGCGCCCATGTGATGAGCCGACCCGACGGCGACAAGACCGAATTCCTGACCGTCAGCTTCTGGGATTCAGAGGAGTCGATCCGCGGGTTCGCGGGCGAGGACATCGAAGCGGCCGTCTTCTACCCGGAGGACGACCGGTTCCTGGTCGCCCGGGAAACGTTCGTCCGTCACTACCAAGTTCACTGACCAGGGCGAGTCCCTGCTGGATCACTGTCGGCCATCAGATGTGCCAATCTGCGGACGGTGTTCACGTTGCGGATGGTCTTCTGCTTGTAGAGGTCGTCGCTGGTGAGCCGCATCATCCCGCTGCGGGTCAGCACATCACGGTCGACTCGCCAGACGATGGTGCCCGTCGGTCACCGGTGGCCGCCCCTCGCCGTCGTACCGCACGAAGGCGCCGTCGGGCGCCAGCGCCTGGGCGTCGACGACCTCACCCGTCCCTTCCAGCCGGGCCGCGAAGTCGCGCATGAACTGCATGTGCGCGTCGACCTCGTCCGGCGTCCACTGGCCCATCGGCGCCTTGTCCTCGGCGGGGGCGGGGCCGCCCCGGTAGAGCTTGAGCAGCAGGTACTTGGCCATCATGTTCTCACTTGCGCGTACGGCCCATTGTGGCCGTGTTCACTCCGGGGACGGAGCTGCGCGCGGGTTCTCGACATCCCACCGGGACATTGCCTGGCGGACTTCACAGACTCCGCGTACCGCGGTGGGGTTGAGGGGTGGGTGATCCACCCAAATGCGAGCATCCGCGCGCCGCTCAGCCGCGCTGACGCTCCTCCCGCTGCCGGACCAGCTCCTCGACCGCGCTCGGCAGAGTCGTCTCGAAGTCGATCAGCTTCACCCACGTCGGGGTGACGACGATCCGGACCATGCCGTCGCGGTAGAGCGAACGCACCTCCGCCTCCCACTCGACCCGTTGCTCGGGCGTCATCTCGTAGCTGCTGGTCGCCTCGAGATACTCGTCGGGGATGCCATCGACGAAGTCCAGCTCGGCCCGACCCCGGATGAGCAGGATCTTGGGCGGGTGCACCTCGGTGTCGATCGTCAGGGCAACCATGGGGTTATCGCCCAAGGCTCGAAGCTTCGGGGCGTTCTTCGAAGTGCACATGACGATCTCCGAGCCGTTCCAGGTGAACCCGATGGGGACGTTCCGCGGTGTGCCGTCCTTGGCGACATAGGCCAAACGGGTCACGTCGCGAGCCAGCAGTTCCTGACTGATCGGTCGATTCAGAATCTCGGTGATCTCGTTCGGTTGCACGGTTGTCCCTCCTGTAGTCGTTCCTTGGTCCACCCAGCGGATCGGACTGGTGGGTCGCAGGTCGGCCGTGACGGGCCGCTAGCTGATCTGCTCGGCCAACGCGACCATGATCCCCTCGGGGCCGCGGACGTAGAGCCGTAGCTGTCCTGGCGTCCCTCGATCGGCGCCTCGCCCTCCAGCTCAATACCAAGTTCGACAAAGAACCGCAATAGCAGGCGCAAGGTCGTCGACGACGACGCCCACATGGTCCATCGCTGAATCGTCACGTGGTTCTCCTTCTTCGTCGCGCCGCCTGGCGTGGCCACTGGTGTGCCTAGGACGGGGCCAGCACCACATTCTCGACACCCGGATACGTGCTGAGTCTCGGGATCTGCATCTGGCCGTCACCGCCCTGGGGTGCCCACGCCGCCGAACGAGACTTGCCCGCACCCACGCAAGCCGACCGCTTACGGACGTTCAGTCGGCTCGACGCCGGCTCGGTCGCAATATGCCGGACTCTCACCGTGAAACGATGAGGACGACAGATGGCTGAGGACTACCCCCCGATCGAGCGCCGGGACATCAGCCCCGGCGCGAGGCGCGCGGCTGGAGCGCGTCAAGGGTGACGTGGACGAGGCGCTGGACGGCTGCCTTCGAAGCCAGATCCAGGGCGGCTCCGACAGCGTGGATGCAGAACTCGGCTAGCTCGCCGGGCGCTGCGTCGTTTCGCACGCTATCGGTTTCCGCGGCGTCGGTGATGAGAGCCACGATGAAGTCTTTGAGTTGACGCTGTGCGTGGGCGACGTGTTCGCCGTGATGGACCAGGGCTGCGAGTTCGGTCTCATGGCGGCTGCGAGTCTCGTGGATGTGGAGAGCGTGGGCTGCGAGGACCGTTTCGAGTCTTTCACCGGGAGTAGTTGCTCTGTCGCGGACCTGGGTGAGGTGTTCGATGTGGGCGTCGACGTGACGTTGATGCCAAGCGTGAAGGATGGACTCCACATCGGGGAAGTACTTGTAGAGAGTGGCGCGCCCTATGCCGGTCTTCTCGGCTATCTCCGACATGGTCACCGAACGGAGCCCTTGCTCGGAGACGAGAGCTGACGTGGTGTCCATGATGGCTTGGCGCACCTCGTGACGGTGTGCTTCGACGGTCTGAGTCCAGAGCTTGGGCACGCCGACAGTATACACGAGCTCCCCTGTGAAGACACGCCGACTTGACATAGACAGAATGTCTCTCACATACTCACGCTGTCCAGATCGGAGTGGATGGAGGTTCTGATGGCTGATCGGTCCGGTAGCGGTGAAACCGAGTCGGTGGGCGGCATGTCGCTCTGGGTGAAGGTGACATTGATCGTCCTGGCGGTGGTGGCTCTGGCTGCAGTGGTGATGATCGCGGTCAGCGGCGACGGGGTTGGGGGTCATCAGATTCCGGAGCATGCCTCTGTCGGTGTGGGCCTTTCGTCGTGGTGGACGCTGTGACCGACTCAGCCATCGAGGTCAAGCATGCTGTCAAGACCTACCCGCTGGGGGGGAGCGAGGTGGCCGCGGTGGACAATCTCTCCCTGGATGTGGCCGGAGGCGAGTTCGTGGCGGTGGTTGGACGCTCTGGCAGTGGTAAGACCACGCTGCTGAACCTGTTGGCGGGTATCGACCGGCCAACGTCCGGAAGTGTCTGGGTGGAGGGCGCCGAGTTGGGCGTGTTGTCGGAGTCGGATCTTGCGGCGTGGCGGGGGGAGAAAGTAGGGCTGGTGTTCCAGTTCTTCCAGCTTCTCCCGACGCTCACGGTGGCGGAGAACGTGATGCTGCCGATGGACTTCGCCGCCAAGATCCCAGCCGAGGAGAGACGCGGCCGGGCGGAGGATCTGTTGGACCGGGTGGGGATCGGTGACCAGGCAGACAAGATGCCGGCCACGCTGTCCGGTGGTCAACAGCAGCGTGCGGCAATCGCCCGGGCTCTGGCCAACGACCCCCCGCTGCTTCTCGCCGATGAGCCCACCGGGAATCTGGATTCGGCCACCGCCGACGAGATTCTGAAGCTGTTCGCCGATTTGAACTCGGATGGCCGGACCATCGTCGTGGTGACCCACGAGACCGATATCGGTTCTGTGGCCCGACGAAAGATCACCCTCCAGGACGGGCGGATCGTGGACGACGAGACCACCGGGGGGACGCTGACATGAGCCGCCTGATGAGAGTGAAACTGTGGCGGGACATCCGGGCCAGCTGGTCGCGGTTTGCCCTCATGGTGGTGGCGGTCACGGTGAGCCTCACGGTGTTCGGTGGCGTCTTGTTCGCCTGGGCGGCAGTGGGGAGGGAGACCAGCGGGGCCTATCTGGGCACCGAGCCGGCGTCGGCGACGTTCGTGTTGGAACAGGGCGTTTCCGTCGATCAGATGGAAGGGCTCGCTGCCGGGTTGCGCGACTGGCCCGAAGTGGTGGAGGCGACCGGACGCACCCAGTTCAACTCAGACGTCGAAGTCGACGGCATCCTCCTCGACATTCCGCTGGAGGTGTTCGTCGCCGCACCAGATGACCCGTTGCGCATGGCGAGGTTCTACGTCGATAACGGCGTCTGGCCGGCTGAAGAAGGTGAGATCTTCTTGGGAGGCGACTCCCTCGCGCTGCTCGACGTGGCGGTGGGCGACACCGTGACGGTGAGTCCTCCGTCTCGTGAACGGATGCGGTTGCGGATAGCCGACACGGTCTATGACCCGAGCCTGTCGCCGTCGACACAGGAGCAGACAGCCCGCGGCTACCTGTCGGCCACATCGCTCACCTCTTCGGGCGGCGCCTTCTTGGACCAGTTGAAGGTGCAGGTCTCCAGTCCGGGGAAGACCATGCCCAGCGACGACCGTGATCGGATCGTCGACGTGGCCGGGGACATCGGACAGTGGCTCCAGACCGAGCATGGCCTCGCCGTTGCCGAGATCCAGGTGCCAGAGCCGTACACCCACCCCCACCAGTTCCAGGCCGATTCCCTGCTGCTGTCGCTTCTCGCTGGTGGCGCCGCCGCCTTGATCCTCAGCGCAATCCTGGTGGCGAACATGTTGAACACACTGTTCACCCAGCAGATACCGCAGATCGGGATCATGAAGGCGGTGGGCGCCCGGTCCGCCCCCATCGGTCGCTTCTACCTATCGATGACGCTTCTGGTAGCGGTGGCGGCAACTCTCCTGGCGTTGGCGCCGGCGGTCCTCATCGGTCGTGCCGGCCTGCAACAGTTCCTTGGATTCCTCGGCATCCAGCCGGTGAGTGTTGCCCCGCCATCGTGGGCCTATCTCGTGGTGCTCGCCGTTGGTCTAGGTCTCCCGCCCTTGATGGCCCTCATCCCTCTTGCCAGGGCAGCTGGGACCACGGTGCGGGCGGCGATCGACCACCATGGCATGGGCTCGAGGTCGAGTGGGGACTCGGGCATGTTGGCTCGACTCACTCGATTCGGTCGTCTCGACCGTGGTCTGCTCCTGGCGTTGCGCAACACGTTCCGCCGGCGGGCCCGGTTCTGGCTCTCCGTCGGGCTGCTCGCCAGCGGGGGCGTGGTGTTCGTCGCCGGGATGTCGCTGGGCGCCAGTGTCGGAGCGTTGGGCGAGGAGCAGCAGGAGCAACGTAACTGGGATGTCGAGGTGCAGCTTGCCGGCATGGTCCCATCCGACGAGGCGCTCAGTCTGGCCAAAGCCACGCCAGAGGTGACGGAGGTGGAAGCATGGGTGGCCGTTCAGACGGGCGTAGCCGGACCAGGCACCATCCCGCTGACCCGGACCTACCCGGACCAAGGACACGGGCGGGTTTCGCTGGTCGCCATCCCTGACGACACCAAGATGCTCTCCCCACCACAACTACTCGAAGGTCGTTGGCTGGACCCGGGCGAGACCGGCGCCGTCGTCATCAACCAGATGACCCGAAATGACACCGTCCCCGACGTGACCGCAGGTGACACCGTTCAGCTGCTCACCGGTGGCACCCCCACCACCTGGACCGTCGTCGGAATCGTGCAGGAGCGAGGCGCTCACGGAGGCGTTTACACGGCGGCCGCGGGGTTCGCCGAGGCTATGGGCGAACCGCCTGCCGCCAACCAGCTTCGAGTAGTCACCGAACGCCACGACGAGCCGACCCGGAACTCGGTTGCGGCCGCGGTCGACGCCGCCTTCGAGGATGCGGGCATCGATGTCCGGTCGGCAGTCTCGGTGAGCCGAAGCGAGGCGATCACCGAAGGCCACCTCGGGCCGATAATCGTGATCATCGTCGCCATCGCGGTCGCCATGGGCGTGGTCGGCGGGATCGGCCTGGCTTCGACCATGAGCGCCAACGTCTTGGATCGGACTCGAGAGTTTGGGGTCATGCATGCGATTGGAGCCAAGCCAACGACCGTTCGTCGTATCGTGAGAGCCGAAGGGATCTTCCTCGCCCTGGCCAGTCTGCTCGTCGCCATCATCCCAGCACTCGCCCTGACCGGGATGCTCGGCGCCGGACTCGGCAACCTGTTCATGGATGCACCGCTGCCCTACCGGATCTCCACACTCGCCATCGTCATCTGGCTTGCGCTCGTCCTATTCGGTTCGGCCCTGGCCACCGACACCGCAGCCAACCGCGCCTCGCAGATGACCGTCCGGGAAGCCCTCGCCTACCTGTGAGAGGGGAGCCTGGCGGGCGCCCAAGGTCCAAAAAACGTGAAGATGGCCCTGGCCGTGCCGCGATCGAACCCATTCCAACCGTGCGCAATATGCCGTACCCTCATCTCGTGTAACGATGAGGACGACAGATGGCTGAGGACTACCCCCCGATCCTCGACGCGGCGCAGGTGGCGGAGTTGTTGGGAATGAACGTGCAAATGGTGAGGCGTTATGCCAGGGAGGGGCGGTTGCCCGCCTACAAGCTCCCCGGTGGCCGCACCTTCAAGTTCTTCCGGGACGAGATCTACGACTTCGTCCGCTCCCACCCGGTGGCCGCGGAGAGTGAGGATGTCAGAGCCGAGCGTTAGGGCGGATCATCGCCACGATGAGCCTGATGGGGATCACGATCGTGTTCCCGTCCTGGGCCATCTCGACGTGATCGGCAGCCACGAGCTCGACCGAGCCCATGATCACCCGCCCGTCAGCCACGATCACCCTGACCGCTCCCGGCGCCGCGGCGACCTCGGCGAGACGGGCCCGGAAGCTGAGCGGTTCCCCGTTCTGCTCCTCGCCACCGGAATCGCCATGCTCCACCGTCCACACCGCGGCATCGAGGACCAACTCGACCAGATCTTCACCCCGGTCGACCGTGGCGAAGTCGGAACCGGCGTAGACGATCTGCCCGGAGAATGTCTGCGACCCGATCTCCGCTCGGACCCGCTGGCCGCGATGGACCAGCTCCCGGGCCCTGTCTCCGAGCCCGAGCCGGCGTCGCCGCATCAGCTCGGTGAGCTGCTCGTCTTCGGCCGCCTCCTCCAGCCACTCCCGCCCCACTCCCTGGCGAAGATGTGCCTCGATCTCGGGGTCCGGTCGTTCGTCCATCCTTTTTCGCGCTCTCGACATCGAATGAAGACACGACGATAGGTTCCCTGGACGTGGCGACGAATCCCTCCGTCATGACGAGGGAAGCGGGCACCTCGGCACCGACCACCCGGCCGGCTCGACGCCGACCGTCGTTATCGCACCTCGCCATCGGGCTGGCGGCACTACTCGCCTTCGCCTTCAACTATCTCGCATTGCAGAACCGGGACGCGACCACCCTGGTCGCTATCGCCGACCGCCCAATCCCCGAAGGGGCGCCCTTCACTCCCGCTCTCGCTCGCCTGGTTCCACTGCCCGCAGACTTCGAGGGCATCGACCATGTGATCGTCGAAGAGGACATCGCCGGCCTCGACGGATGGATCATCGGCAGGTCGGTCGCCGAAGGGGAGTTGATCGATCGTTCGATAGTCATCCAGCCGGGTGCGGGGGACGGGCTGCGCACGATGAGCATCCCGGTGGCGGTCGAGCACGCCGCCGGCGCCACACTCGTGGTCGGGGATCGTGTCGACGTCATCTCGACGGTCAACGACCAGCCGGCATTCGTGGCGCTCGACCTGGAAGTCGTCTCCGTCGCCGACCGGGCCGAGGGAGGCCTTTCCGGTGTCGGCCCGTACTTCGTCGTGGTGGCCGTTACGTCCGACGATGCGCTCGCCGTGGCCAGAGCGATCAGCGATGACAGCATCGAGATCGTCCGATCCACCGGGGCGGGCGCCCTGCCTCCCGGTGGTGGGTGACTGTGGGCCCGGAGATAGCTCTGGCCGCATCGGCCCGGGCGTGGCCCGATCGTCTCCATCGTTTCCTCCTCGATCACGGTGGAGGAAGGGTTCGCTCCCGGGTGATGGGGCCGGATCAGGCGCTGAGCGACCGGTACGACGTCTTGATCATCGACGACGTCTGCTCTTTCCTCACCCCGCGCTTGGTGCGGACGATTCGGGAGCTGGATCGGGAGATCGTCGGCGTGTACGACCCCGCCGACGCTCCCGATGCCAAACGGCACCTCCTCGAGTGCGGCATAACCGACGTGATCGAGACCGGCGCCGCCCCGGATGAGTTCCTGGCAATTGCTTCCGCCCTGTTGCTCCACAGGGCAGAAGCCGAGCCCGTATTCACCACGGCGACCACTGCGTTTCGAGTCGGTGTGCTCGGGCCGGTCGGCGGCGTCGGGACAACCGAGATCGCCATCGGTATCGCCTCGAGTCTCGCAAAGAAGCGGTCCACGACCCTCCTCGACCTGGATCAGCAGACTCCGTCCGTCGCCCAACGCCTCGACCTTCCCCTCCATCCCAACCTGCTGACCGCGGTGGACGCCGCGCATCAGTCGGAGGGCCGGCTCATCGATGCGATCTTGCAGCATGACTCTGTGGACGTGGTCGGTGGCCTGGTCAACTCGGCTACCACCCCGGACCTTGCGCCGGTCGAGGTCGAGGGTCTCCTCGACGAGATTGGGAGAGTCGGGTACGACGTTATGGTGGCCGACCTGGGGGCCCCGTCACTGGAACTATTCGACCTGCTCCGCTTTCACGTTCTCATCGTCGTGGGCTCGGCCAACCCAGTCGGACTGGGCAGGCTGGTGCGCACGGCGCAGGCGGTCGCCTCACGGCCCGATCCACCCGACGTGGTGGCTGTGGTCAATCGGGTCGGCTCCGGATTCGGGCGGTCGCAGGAGATCCGGGCCGAAATAGCTCGCTTGCTGCCCGTCTTCCCTCTGATCCTCCTCCCCGAGGATCGCCGGCTGGAGCGCGCCGCCTGGGACGGCGTGACACCCGATCGAGGACCATTTGCCAAGGCTCTGGGGTCGGTGGCTTCCCTTATCGATGAGGCGATCGGTTGAGCGTCGATGCGTTTCACGCCATTCGGAGGGAGGCCCTGGAGCGGATCGACGGATCCGGGCTCGACCCCCAACGCGACACCAACCGGCTCATCGAGCTGTTGCGGGCCACGGTGGACGATTATCAGCGCAGCGCTCAGATGGGGGAGGCGAGGTCTCTGGCCGACCCCGATGCCACCGTGCGCCGCCTACTCCAATCGGTCACCTACCACGGACCGCTCGGAGACCTCCTCGAGCGCGATGACGTGGAGGAGATCTTCATCGAAGGAGACCAGGTCACCTACCTCGAGGCAGGCGGTTTGTTGCGCGGTCTCGAGATCCCGAGCTCGGAGACCGAGAACCGCCAGGTCATCGAGCGTCTCATGGCGGCCACCGATCGCCGGCTCGATGCCTCTCACCCGGTGTCCCAGGCCCGGATACTCGATGGGTCGGCCCGGCTGACCGCAGTGATCCCACCGGTCGCAGATCGCCTCTCGGCCACGATCCGGCGCTACGCCCTGCGCCGGGAGACTCTCGGCTCGCTTGTCGGCCTGGGTTCGCTGACTGCACAAGCGGCCGAGTTCCTCGGTCTTGCTATGCGCGCCTCCGCCTCTGTCATCGTCAGCGGCCCACCGGGCGCCGGCAAGACCTCGTTCCTCTCGGCCCTCATCGCGGCCGTCCCCTCTGACCATTGTGTTCGGGCGTGCGAGGAGGTGCGCGAACTACACGTCCCCCTGGTTCACGGTTCCTATTACGAGGCGCGCCCGCCTTCGCTCGACGGCAGCGGGGAGATCAGTCTGCGAGATCTCGTCAAGGTGACCCTTGCCATGAGACCGGATCTCATCGTGGTGGGCGAGGTCCGGGGAGCCGAAGCATTCGAGCTCACCCGCGCCGTCAACGCGGGCTGCGGTCTGGCTTGCACGATCCACGCCAACTCGGCGCCCGACGCCCTCGATGCCCTGGTCAACGCGGCTCTGATGGCAGGCGAGAACGTCCCCGACCGAGTCGTGCGGAAGGTCTTTGCCTCGTCGATCGACCTGGTGGTGCATCTCGATCGTGACGTCGACCCCACCGGGGGCGGCATCCGTCGTCAGGCGGTCGAGATTCGGGCTCTGGTCCCATCGCTCCATGACGACTTCTCCTCCGAGCCGCTGTTTCGACGCGACCGTCTCGGCGCGCCCCTTGAGTGGACCGGTTCCCTCCCTCCGAGCGCTCTGGTCCGGCGTCTGGAGCGGGTCCTGCCTCGGGGCTATTCGCTTCCCCACCTGCTCCAGGGAAGGGGGGCTTCGTGATCGTGATCGCGGCCCTAGCCACCGCTACCACGGTGGCGCTGGCAATGCGACTGATGCTTGCTGGGGGTCGGGCGCGACGCCGGCGCGCAACCAGGTCGGTGACCTGGATGACCAGTACCGGGCTCGGGATCACACCGTCCCAGTTCTGGGTCACGTCGTTGGGAGCCGGGGCAGTGACGTACGTCGTGGTGTTCGCATTGACCTCCCTGCCCATCGTCTCATTGATGCCGGCTGTGGTGGTGGCCACCTTGCCAAAGGCCTACTTCGCACGGAGGCGGGCCCAGCGTCTCGAAGATGTGCAACGGGCATGGCCCGATGGGCTGCGCGACCTTCTGGCGTCGGTGCGGTCCGGGGCCTCTCTCCCCACCGCCATCGAGGGGCTCGCTGCATTCGGACCCTCGCCACTGCGTGCTGCTTTTCAAGGATTCGGTGTGTACTCCCGCAGCTTGGGTGTCGTGCGTGCACTCGAGATGATCAAGTCGGATCTGGCAGATCCCACCTCAGACCGGGTCATCGAAGTACTGATCCTGGCCCACGAGCGAGGCGGAGGAGTTGTGCCTGAGATCCTCTCCGACCTGGCCGAGGCGACGACGAGGGATCTGTGGACTTTGGAGGAGATCCGGACCGAAGCCCTCGAACAGAAGATCAACTCACGAATCGTGTTCGTGCTGCCCTGGCTGGTGTTGGTGGCGATGACTGCCCGGTCGGGCGCCTTCCGAGAGTTCTATGCATCGCCGGCCGGAATCGTGGTCGCGACCATCGGTGGGGTCATGAGCCTGGCCGGGGTTCTGATCGCCTCCAAGCTCGGCGGCCAGCCGACCGAGCCCAGGGTCTTCGTGACCGTCAGGGAGGGCGAGTGACCGTCACCCCTCTCGTGATCATCGCGGCCGCCATGTCTTCGCTGGTCGTTGCTCTGATCGTGAGAGCTCTTTTCCCACCGCCTCGGAGTCTGGCCTCCAGGATCAACCCCTACCTGTCCCCCTCCCGGACTCGTCGCGGCCCGTCGCCGTCGTCTCCGCTCGCAGCCGTCTTCGGACCGATGATCAGGTCGATCGCCGAATCGGTGGAGGGAATTCTCGAGAGATCGGGGGACCACGTGACCTCTCTCGAATTGCGTCAGACCGGCTGGTACCGCGAGGTCGGCGAAGAGGAGGCCATTTCGGCGTTTCGTCTTGCCCAACTGCGCTCGATCGCACTCGGGGCCGGCATTGCACTCATGCTCGGACAGGCACTCGGTCTTTCGACGGTCCAGCGGATCCTCTTGGTCGGGCTAGGCCTGGTCGTGGGGACGACGCGGCAACGGTCGGCTCTTCACTCTGCTGTCGCGGAGCGAAGAGATCGAATGCGGATCGAGATCTACACCGTCAACCAGCTCCTGGCGATGCGGGTTCGAGCGGGGGGCGGTGTGGTGCACGCGGTGCAGGAAGTCGTGAGACGAGGGAACGGGGAAGTGGTCGCCGAGCTGGCCGACGCACTTCGTCTACACCGGTCGGGCTGGCTCGCCGGTGATGCCTTCCGCAGGATCGCCGAGTTGACACCCGAGCCGTTCTGTGCCCGGACCTATCGATTGCTCGGGACCGCCGAGGAGCGTGGCGCCGATCTCGCCCCCGCCCTGCTCGACCTCGCCGAAGACGTCAGAGAGACCCGTCGCGAGTCCATCCGGAGGTCGGCAACCAAGCGACGGGCCGCCATGTTGGTCCCCACGATCGCCATCCTGGCTCCGGTCCTCATCCTGTTCGTTGCCGCTCCTCTCCCTTACCTGATCACCGGCTGGCGATGAAAGGAGGCTGACATGCTGGCCATCAAACAATGGTTCCGCACCGTGTGGGACGACGACCGCGGGTTGAACACCGCCGAGCTGATGGGGAATGCCGCGCTTGCGATTGCGGCGCTCGTCGTCATCTGGGCTGCCCTCGAGACACTCGGATTGGACATCGTCGGGTGGATTCGGACCGAGCTCATCGGGGGCTGAGCGACAGGGGCGTCACCTCGGTTCAGTTCCTCCTCGCCAGCGGGCTCGGTCTGCTCCTTTTCCTTGCATTGGCCAACCTGGTCGTCGTCCAATACGGGCGGGGAGCGGTCCGATCCGCCCTGGATCAGGGGGCAAGGGCGGGAGCGGTGAGCGCCTCGGCGGCCGAATGCCACCAGCGGGCAGGCAACGTGCTGGGGCAACTGCTCGGGGGCCGGATGGGCGACGGCGTGGCCATCACCTGTGAGGTGGGTGGGTCCGTTGTCACCGCCTCGGGCCGAGTGGTGTTTGTCTCCTGGACTCCGTTTGCCCCTGACTTCGTAGTCGACATGACCGCCCAGGCGACCCGGGAGTTGCCTCCATGAGCGATCGGGGTCACGCCGCTGTGGAGCTCGGCCTGGCGGTTGGGCTCCTGCTCCTTCCGGTTGCCCTCGCTGTTCTTGCCTTCGGGCCGTGGTCGGAGCGCCGAGTGTTTGCCGAGGCCGCAGCTGCGGAGGCGGCCCGGGCGGCAGTCATTCACCTCGACACGTCGTCGGCTGCAGTAGTGGTGACCGATATGGCAGTCAATCACGGTCTAGACGACGGTCTGGTCCGGCTTGGCTGGTGCGGGACGGAGCCGGTCGACCCCGCAGGCGATCCTGGGAGCTGTAGCTTCGAGCGAGGTGCCTGGGTGACGGCCGAGGTTCTTGTCTGGGTCCCGTTGGTCGCAACGCCATGGGGAGAGGTCGGAGGGCTCTGGTCGGGCGCCTCTCACTCGGAGCCCGTCGATCTCTATCGGAGCATTCCGTGAGGTCGGATCGGGGATCGGTGACTCTGTGGATGCTGGGACTGTCTCTTCTCCTGCTCCTGTTCGGGGGCCTCGTCATCGACTTCTGGCGTGCCCTCGCCCTGCAACGGGAGTTGGCCGCAATCGCCGATTCGGCGTCGATCGCCGCTGCCTCCGGGATCGACGAGGAGCATTACCGACTCACCGGCGATGTCGTGATCGAACCGAACCGGGCGGTGACTCTCGGCGCTGATTATGTCGGTGCCCAGGACGCCGGCCTATTGGATCTGGCGATCAGCACGGCCAGCGACGGATCTTCGGTCACGGTGCTCGTGGTCGACGAGTTGGAACTCGGGTTGATGGGTGTCTTCGTCGACCAGACCGAGCCCCTCACCGTGACCGCCGAGGCGACGGCGCTACCGGTCCTGGTCCCGTGACAGGTTCGCACTGAGCCCGCCTTCGATTAATCTGAAGTCCTACCCTGCATTGCCTTCGGGTGTGCGCGTTCGGGGGTGGTGTAATAGGTAACACGACAGGTTCTGGCCCTGTTATTGAGGGTTCGAGTCCTTCCCCCCGAGCGAGCCGACTCCGGTCGGCCCAACTTGGTCCCGTCGTCTAGTGGTCGAGGACGCCGGCCTCTCAAGCCGGAAACGGCGGTTCGAACCCGCTCGGGACTGCAAAACCCCTGGTCAGGGGCCTGTTTCGTACGGCTGGGCTAGCGGCGCGCTGCGTTGTCGCTGGTTGCGAGGTCCATAACCCAGGATCCGACCTCCGCTTTGTAGCGGTGGAGTATCTCTACGGAGAATGCGATCAGATCGACCACCCGCTGGCCTTTGGGGTGGGAGATCGACCACAGCTCCAGGTTCTCGATCCTGTTGTCTGTGCGATCGCCATTTCGATGATGTACTACCTCGTCTGCCCGGAGCGGGCGACCAATGTGCAAAGCCATGACAAGCCGATGCTCTCCGAACTTGGTCACGCCTCTAACCAATGGACGGAGCTCCCGAGGAACCGGTATCTGTCGGTAACCATGGCTGATGTGCCCGTTGCCGTCGCTCTCCCGGATCGGCCGATCAGGCAGCGGGCTGCCATGCAACAGGAAGCGCTTGTAGTGGGCGGCGCAGTAGCCCCTGGCCTTATGAGGGCGGTCGCAGTCATCGACCGAACACAACCTTCCCGGTCTCCTCAGAGGAGACTCGTCCGCAAATCCCGAGCGTCGGAGTCTCAGGTAATGGCCGTGGCAGAAGCCGCGCGCCTCGGCTGGCTGGTCGCAATCAGGTGCCTTGCACTTCACCCTCGATCGATCTTCTCCGGGGGTCCTGGGTCTCCCGTTCTGAGAACCCGTCGATAGTGCATCTCGCACATCTCCAAGGCGTACCCCCGCCGGTCGCATCGGTCGATGGCACAGGTCCATGCCATGAGATCGAAGGTATCAAGCCCTTGTGACAGAAAGTGCCCGTCGGCTAGCCCTCGAACCGTCTCGATGTTGTCCCGGCCTCAGCGTCGGGTGGCCTCGACGATGGGGAGGATGGTGCGCCCGAACTCGGTCAGGGAGCACTCGACCGGGGAGGGGACGGGCCCGGACGCCTCGACCCCTAAGCCGACCTTAAACCGTGCCCGTAGGTTTCGACTGTTCGTAAGGAGGGACAATGCGCTCAAGGGTCATGTTGGGGCTCGCCGCCGCTCTGCTCGCCTTGTCGTGCGGGGGGACGGACTCGACGACCACGACGTTCTCCGACACCGCCGAGACCACGGTGCCCGAAACCGGGGCCGACCCAACTTCGACCACCAGCGACCCGGCCACCACGACCACGGGGGGGGCAAGCGCCGACGACCCCTGCGCCCTGGTCACTCCCGAGGAAGTGGCCGCCGTCTTCGCCGCCGCCTCGGCCAGCGGTGAGGCGGGAGTCGCCCGCAACTGCTCGTTCACCCTCGTCGACGGCTTGGCGCCCAGCGTCGAGGTGTTCCTATACGGACCGTCATCGGCTTGGGAAGGGATCAAGGGCGGATACGAGGACAACCGGGGCGGTGTCACCGATGTGGCGGGTGTTGGCGAAGAGGCGTATCACCCCAACGACGTGGGCCCCTACGAGATCGTGGTCCGGTCGGGTGACGTCGTCTTCGCGGTGGCGGTCCAATCCGGCCCCGGCGGTCCCGAAGTCGAGGCGGCGATCTTGGAACTGGCCGGCGTCATAGCCGGCGGCTGAGGCTTTCAGCCCTGGTCGGCTGGGGTCGGGTCGGGCTTCGGCCGCTCTCTCGCTCGGTTGGCGCTTTCGGCGCGTTGCGGCGCGGGTGGACGACACACGACATAATTGCGACAGGCGCTCATCGAAGGAGGGTGTTTTGGACAAGGCGTTCCATACAGCACATCGCTGGGAGCTCCAATGGCAGGACGACACCGAAGTCTTGACCCTGGGTCATGGGGTCCAGGTCAAGATCCTGTACGAGGATGCGGAGACCCAGCACACGGACATGCTGATCAAGTTTCCGCCCGGATACACCGAACCGAGACACAATCACGAGAGCAGCCACTCGGTGATCGTCCTGGAAGGCCTGCAGATCGCCGAAGGCGAGCCCATGCGTCCGGGGGACTATGTCTGGGCCGACGGTTCCCGTCCGCATGGCCCATTCGACTATCCCGAGGGCTGCGTGGTCTTCGCCAGTTTTCGCGGCCCGTCGGCGAAGCATCGCTACGAGGGCAGCCCGGCCGGTGACATCTGAGGCGAAATGAAGATCGTCGATCTCACCGTCTCCATCGGGAGGGACACCTACAGCCCGCCGTCGGTCAACCAACCGATCGGGATCAAGGAGCACCACAAGGAACCCGGCTTCTGGATGGTGTCGGAGATCACGATGATGCTCCACTCCGGTTCTCACGTGGACTTCACCAAGCACTACACCGAGGACGGAGAAACGGCAGATGATGTCCTCCTCGAGCGCACTTGCGGCGATGCCGTGATCGTGGATCTCAGCCCACTCGAGCCGGACCACGACATCAGCCCGGCCGACCTCGCCGCGGCCGCACCCGAGATCCGACCCGGCGACATCGTGTTGATCAGGACCGGCTGGTCAGACCGGGCGTGGGGTGATTTCCCTCGCTACTACGTCGAATCGCCGGCATGCACTCCGGAGGCTGCCCGCTGGCTGGTGGACACGGGCGCCAAAGCGATCGGATTCGATTGTTTCCCGGAGCGGGCGGCGAAAAAGCAGGACTACCGGCCCGACGAGTTCGTTGTCCACGAGATCGTGGGTGACTCCGGAGCGATCCTCATGCAGACATTGACGAACCTCGACTCCCTTCCCAGCGATCGGCGCTTCAGTTTCTTCGCCGCCTTCCTGAAGGTGGTGGGAGGCGAGGGGTCTCCGGCCCGCTTCTTCGCCGTTGTCGACTGAGCCGCAGCGAAGTGGCTGAGACATCCGCTCGACGTCAGTCGGGGTACCGGATCCATCGGTGGGGCGAGGAGCCGAACTGGGAGGAGTTCCCCCTCCGGCCGCCGTCGGCAGGCGAGGCAGAGGTGCGGGTTCAAGCCTGTGGCGTCGGCCTCACCGTCCTCAACTGCATCGCGGGCAGCCTCTCGGAGGATCCGGCCCTCCTGCCCCGGGTCCCTGGTCATGAGATAGCTGGTGTGGTGACCGCCGTCGGCCCCGAGGTGTCTCCCGACCTTATCGGCCGGCGTGTGGTGGCCTACTTCTATCTGAGCTGTGGCTCATGCCCGGAGTGCGCACAGGGTGAAGACTCTCGATGCCGTCGGCTGGGAGGATGGGTCGGGGTCCATCGCGACGGCGGATACGCCCCGTTCGCTGTGCTCCCCGTCTCCAACCTGATCCCGCTGCCCGAGGAGCTGGATCCAATGTCGGCGACGGTGGTTCCCGATGCGGTAGCCACCCCGGTGCACGTTGCAGGGCGGGCCGGCATCGAGGAAGGTGACCGGGTGGTGGTCATCGGCGCCGGCGGCGGAGTAGGCATCCACATGATCCAGGTAGCTGCGATGCGGGGGGCGCAGGTTGCCGGGCTCGACGTCACGGCGGAGAAGCTGGAGAAGATCGAGAGCATGGGGGCTCGGGCGGTGGACTCGACCGAGTTCTCCGCCCTCGGATCGATATTCGATGACGGTCCTCCGACCGTGGTGGTCGATCTCCTCGGGTCGAGAGTGGGGACCCTCTGGGCAATAGACGAGCTCGGCACCGGCGGGAGGCTCGTCAGTCTCACCACCTTCCGGGATCGTCCGGTCCCCTTCGAGTCACGGGAGCTCGTGTTCAGGGAGCTGTCGCTGCTCGGCTCGAGGTATGCGAGGAAGAGAGAGGTCGAAGTGGCGGCACGCCTCGTCGCAACCGGTGCGGTGAAGGCGGTGATCGGAGAGGTGACGGGACCGGACGGACTGTTGCAGCTCCACGACAAGCTTCGATCGCATCGGCTGGTGGGTCGAGGTGCCTTGGTGTGGAGCGAGGGTTGACCGCCGAGAGCGGTGGGGTGACGTTGCCCGATCGCGTCGACGGTGTCTTCGTCGGTGGGGGCCACAACTCTCTGGTTTGCGCCGCGTACCTGGCTCGAGCCGGGCTCAGGGTCCTGGTGCTGGAAGCGGCTCCCCGGATCGGGGGAGGCACCACCACCGACGAGGTGACGCTCCCCGGCTTCAAGCACAACCTCCACGCATTCTTCGTTCGCTGGGCACCGGAGTATGCGGTGTGGCGCGACCTGGAGCTGGACCGGTACTCGGTGCGATCCATCTACCCGCCGGTGCAGAACGCGGTCCCGTTCGACGGTGGGGCCCGGGCGCTGGTGACCTATGCGGATCTGGAGCGTTCGCTGAGCGAGATCGCCCGACTCTCCCCTCGGGACGCGGAGACATACCGACGGTTGCACGCCGAGTTCACCGAGCTGACCCGTAGGGTCGACACTCCGCTTCGCTTCTCGCCCCCTCTCCCCCCGGACGAATTGTCCGCGCTGCTGGGGGCTTCGAGGCTGGGGCGCCGGTACCTGGACCTGGACAGCAGATCTCCCCTCGAGATCGTGTGTGATGCATTCGAGAGCGAGCCGCTTCGCAGCCTCGTCCTCTTCAACGTCGCGGTGCGCGGCTATCTCCCCAATCTGGACACGAGGGGAATCGGCTCCATAGTCGCCCTCGCTCTCCCCAACTCCCATCAGGGTCGGCTGGTCGCAGGCGGCAGCTACGAGGTGGCGAGAGCAATCGCGGACTCTCTGATCGGGGCGGGAGGGGCGATCGTGACCGGTGCCAAAGTGGTATCGATCGGGATATCCGGCGGCCGGGCGGCGGCCGTTGAGCTCGAGGACGGGCGCAGAGTCGAGGCGAACTTCGTCGTCAGCGGCGCCCCGGCTCCGATCACCATGCTCGAGCTGGTCGGCTCGGCGCATCTCGACCAGGCGCTCCGTGACGACCTCGCCGGCTACAGGTGGCTCGAAGAGGCTCTCTTCGGAGTGCATTGGGCGCTGTCGGACCGACCGCGTTTCGAGTCGGAGAGCTACAACCCCGACGTCCCCGAGGCGTTGAACCTGGCCCTCGGATACGAGTCCTCCCACGACCTATTGGACGGGATGGAGGCGGTTCGGGCCGCGCGGCAAATCGAGAACGGACCGATCCACGTCTCACTGCCGACCATTCACGATCCGACCCAGGCGCCTGCGGGTTCTCACACCACCTTCGGCTGGCATTTCGTGCCCGGTCCCGGCAGCAGGGGAACGTGGGACTCCGCCGCCGTGGCGGACCGGGTGGAAGCAATCGTCGCTACCTACAGGACATACGCACCGAACATCGAGGCGGTGACGCTCGGATTGGCCAGCCATTCGCCGGACGCCACCGAGAGCCGGGTCATCTCGATGCGGGGAGGGGACCGCCACCATGGCAGCTTCCACCCCGACAACTGGGGATACGCCCGCCCGACCCCGTTGATGCCGGGGTATCGAACTCCCATCGAGGGCCTATATCTGTGTGGGGCCTCCCAACATCCCGGCGGGAGCCTTCACGGTCAGCCCGGCTACAACGCGGCCGGGATCGTTGCCGAGGACTTCGGGATCGACCCGTGGTGGGGCCGTCGCGACGTGCGAATCGCCCTCGACGATCTGACCTAGCCGTACGTCCTCGAGAGATCAGTGCGACTTTCGGCCGCGTCCGGTTGCATGCAACAAATATGATGCAAAATCACCACCACGAGAGGAGGGCACGGCATAACCGGCACGGTCGACCGCCGTTCTCGTGAACCTCCGCATCGCCGGCTCTCCGGGCGGACCAAGAAGTGGCTGGTGACAGTGGCGCTCGTGATCGCCGCATTCCTCGCCCTGTGGTGGATCCTCGGTCAGATGAGCCTGCGATCCTTCTGGATCCAGACTCTCAACGGTCTCAGCTTCGGGGCCGTTCTCTTCTTCCTCGCGTCGGGTTTCACCTTGATCTTCGGCCTGATGAGGATCACGAACCTCGCCCACGGCGGCTTCTACCTGGTCGGGGCGTACATCGGGATCATGCTGATGGCGCTGACCGGGAACTTCTTCGTAGCGTTGGTGGTCTCGGCCCTGGCCATCATGCTTCTCGGCCTCTTCACCGAGCGAGTGCTGCTCCGGCCGATACGGGGGTTGGAGAAGCCCGAAGTGCTCTTGACCATCGGGCTCACCTTCGTCCTCGGCGATCTCTCCCTGGCCATCTGGGGCGGAGATCCGATGCCGGTGCCGGTGCCCGGATTCCTCGAGGGGCCCTGGCGCATCGGCGACTTCGCCTATCCCAGGTATCGGCTCTTCGTCCTCATCTGCGCCGTGGTCGTGGGCGTCGTGCTCTTCTACATCGAGCGCAGGACCCGGATTGGGGCGATGGTGAGAGCCGGCGTCGACGACCGCGAGACGGTTGCCGCCCTCGGGATCAATATCAAGGCGGTCTTCACGGGGGTGTTCATGTTCGGCGCCTTCCTCGCCGGGTTTGCCGGTGTGATCGGCGGCGGTTTTCTCAGTGTGCTGCCCGGACAGGACTTCGAGATCCTGCTCTTTGCCCTGGTGGTGGTCATCCTCGGCGGTCTGGGCAGTCTCCCCGGAGCTGTTCTCGGAGCGGTGCTCGTCGGTCTGATCGATTCATTCGCCAAGGCTCTGGTCCCGGAGCTGGCCTTCTTCACCCTCTTCGCTCCCATGGCTCTGATCCTCGTGCTTCGCCCCCGTGGGCTTCTCGGGAGAGAGAGCTGATGGAGCTCGTTCGTCGTCTGTCGCCGACCGCACGTCTCAAGCTCTTCCTTCTCGCCTCCGCCATCGGGGTGGGGATCGCTCTGCCCTACTTGGTCAGCCCATTCCTGGTCGGGCTCGCCACCCTGGCCCTTATCGGTGGGCTCTTCTCCATGAGCATCGACTTGCTCGGTGGGTATGGCGGCCTCATCACACTGGGACAGGCCGGAGTCTCGGCGGCGGCGGGCTATGGCGTCGGCTACATGGCCAACCGTGTTGGCGCCGGACATACCACACAGATCCTCACCGGTCTGGCCGTCGGGCTGCTGGTTTCGGCCATCTTCGGGGTGATGGCCATGCGCTCCGACAGCGTCTACTTCATCATGATCACGCTGGCTCAGGGAATGATCGTCTGGGGTCTTTCCATCCGCCTCAATCGGATAACCGGCGCCGAGAACGGGTTGACCGGCATCTCCCGCCCAGCCGGCCTCACCCTCTACTGGCAGTACTACTGGTTCGCCCTCGGTGTGGTCGTGCTCTGTTCGCTCCTGCTCTATGTGCTGGTCAGGTCGCCGTTTGGGTCGGCAACGAGGGGTATCCGGGAGAGCGAGAGCCGGATGCGGATGCTCGGTTACAACACGTCGCTCCAGAAGTTCTATCTATTCATGGTGGCGGGCTTCTTCGCCACGATCGCGGGCATATTGCTCGTCTACCTCAACCAATTCATCAGTCCCTCATCGGCCCATCTCACCGCTTCGGCGATCGGAGTCCTCCAGGCGATCCTCGGTGGGATGGGGACACTCGTCGGGCCGCTGATCGGCTCGTTCGTCATCGTCTTCATCAGGAACGTCGTCAGCCAGTACCTGGAGCGGTGGCCCACCCTGCTCGGTCTGACCTTCATCGTCGTGATCCTCTTCGCCCGGAGAGGCATCGTCGGGGCCCTTTCCCGGGGATGGCGTGCCTGGCTGCTACGGCGCTACGGCGAGGAGATGACTCGGGCCGACCGGCAGGCCGAGCTCGCAGCAGATGTGGCTTTGGGTGCGAAGACTTCGGGGCCGTCGTGACTGGCGGCGGTCCGGCAACGGAAACACGAAAGAGGAAGGAAGGAACGGGATGAGACAACGACACCCGACCCTCGGTTCGTTGATCGTGCTGGCGCTGGTTGCGGCGGCGTGCTCGGCGCCGGGAGCCGAGGAGCCGACCACCACCGCCGGTGGGGTCACCACAACCGGAGAGAGCGAGGTCACCACCACGGCGGGGGGTGAGACGACGACGACTGCAGCCGGCGAGATGGAGCCCCTCCGAATCGGCGTGCTGCAACCGCTGACCGGTGCCATCGCCGCCTCGGGGACCGACGCCAAGGATGGCTGGGATCTCTTCTGGGCCAACAACCCCACCGAGATCGCCGGTCGAAGCATCGAGTATCGCGTCGAGGACACCGCCGGTGATCCCGAGACCGCACTGCAGAAAGTCGACGAGTTGGTCCAGAGCTACGGCGCCGAGATCATCGTGGGCGAGCTGCTGGCGAACGTGACCCTGGCTCTGGCCGACCGGCTCAAGGACAACCCCGACGTGATCTTCATGTCTCCGATCGGGTCCGCCGACGACCTCACCCAGAGAATTCGGGACGACTATCCCAACTTCACCCGCGCCGGGGGCTGGACCTCGAGTCAGACCTCACACGTGCTCGGTGACTGGGCCTCTCAACAGGGCTACGGGACGGCGGGCACCATCTGCACCGACTACGCGTTCGGCCACGAGATGTGCGGCGGCTTCGTCCAGGTCTTCACCGAGAGCGGGGGCACCGTCGACCCGGCCAACCAGTTGTGGAACCCCCTGGGAGCACAAGACTTCGCCACTTACGTGACCCAGCTCCAGGGGATGGGAACCGACGTAGTCTTCGGCCTCCAGGTCGGCGGCAGCGTGGGTGACTTCCTCAACACGTGGAGTGACTTCGGTCTCAAGGACGAAATCCCACTTCTCGGGGGAGAGGTCCTCATGGACATCTCCACAATCCGCAATCTCGACCCGTCGGTCGTCGAAGGCTTGGTCTCTTCGGGTCATTGGGCCGAGGGACGTGACGCCCCCGAGACCCAGGAACTGGTCGAGATCGTCGACGGGGCCACGGGCAAGCTCCCCTCCTACTACGTAGCGGCGACGTGGACCGCCGCCCAGTACATCTCGGCGGCGCTGGAGGAGACAGGTGGTGACAGCTCGGACAAAGCTGCCCTACTCGACGTCATGCGTGGCCTCGAGCTGGAGACGCCGTTCGGGCCGTCGCGTCTCGACGACCACGGCAATCCGATCTACGACATCTACATCCGTGAGGTGCAGCTACGCGATGACGGACGATTCTGGAACGTCCCCGTCGAAACCTATGAGGACATCGACCAGTTCTGGCCGAAGACCGCCGACGAGTACCTGCAACAGCCGGTGTACAGCCGGGACTTCCAGGGCAACGCGGGCGGCTGAGAGATAGGTGAACGGAGTGGGCCGGCCGGTACTCCGAGTCGAGGACCTCGTTGTCCGTTTCGGTGGTGTCTTCGCCGTGGACGGCGTCTCGTTGCTCGTCGAGGAGGGGAGCCGATGGGCGGTGATCGGTCCCAACGGTGCCGGCAAGACCACTCTGTTCCGCGCGATATCGGGAGAGGTGCGCCCGACCGAAGGTCGGGTGCACCTCTTCGGGCGGGATACGACCAGAAGTCAGCCGTATACCCGGGCACAACGGGGATTGGCCCGGACCTATCAGGTGACAAACCTGTTCCAGGCCCTCAACGTCGAGGAGAATCTCGCCATCGCCGCCCAGGGGCGGACACCGAGTCGATTCGTGTCCTGGCGACCCCTTCGAATGAGGGGATGGATCGAGGAGCGGGTCAGCGGTGTCCTCGATGCCGTCGGGTTGATGGGGCGACGCAACGACCTGGTGTCGGAGCTGTCGCACGGGGAGCAGCGTCAGCTCGAGATCGGCGTGGCCCTGGCGACAGACCCCCGGCTCATCCTGCTCGACGAACCGGCGGCCGGTCTGTCGGCCATGGAGCGTCAGATGATGGCCGCCTTGATCAGCTCGCTGCCTGGCGATCTCTCGATCGTGCTCATCGAGCACGACATGGACATAGCACTCGAGCTGGTCCAACAGGTGTTGGTGCTGGACAACGGCCATCCCATCGCCCAAGGCGATCCGGTGTCGATCCGGGCCGACCAGCGCGTACAAGACGTCTACCTGAAGAGCGACTGAATGCTGAGAGTCGAGGACCTGCGCTGCTCATACGGAACCGCCGAAATCCTCAGCGGGGTATCGCTCACGGTCGAAGAGGGCAGCGTGCTTGCGGTTCTCGGACGCAACGGCATGGGCAAGACGACACTGGTGAGAGCGGTCGCCGGCATCAGCCCACCGATCGTCACGGGCGGCATCGTTGAGTATCGGGGGGACCGGATCGACGGGCTGGAGAGCTACGAAGTGGCCAGGCGCGGGATCGGGTACGTACCCCAGGGACGGCACATCTTCGGAAGTCTCACCGTCGTGGAGAACCTCGAGGTCATAGCTCGCCCTCCACACGACCGAGCAGAGCCCTGGACCGTGCCCAGGATCTTCGAGTTCTTCCCCCGCCTGGGCGAGCGACGAGCCAGCTACGGGCGCAACCTGTCGGGTGGTGAGCAGCAGATGCTTGCCATCGCAAGGGCCCTCATGACCAATCCGAGCATGATGGTGATGGACGAGCCCTCGGAGGGCTTGGCGCCCATCGTCGTCTCCTCGATTCGGGAGGGTCTCCAGCATCTCACGGGCTCGATTTCGATCCTGCTCGTCGAGCAGAACTTCGGATTGGCCATGTCACTTGCCGAGAGGGTGGTGATCCTGGGGGCACACGGAACGATCGTATGGTCGGGTACCCCAAAGCAGTTGCAGGCATCCGAGGACGTGAAACGCTCACATCTCGGGGTCTAGCGGTCGTCCAGGCGTCCACGCCGGTGGCGATGCGTACCCCGAATGAGTGGTTCTACAATCCTGGGCCGCCCTGTCTCGGAGGTTTGGGTCTGTGACCGATTTGATTCTGTACGTCGCGCTCGGTGCGGGCGCTTCCGCCCTGCTGCTGGCATTGTTCTACGCCCGCGCCGTGCTGGCTGCCCCGCGGGGTAACGAGCGGATGGTGGAGCTGGCCACGGCGATCAGGGTGGGGGCGATGGCCTTCCTACGTCGTGAGTACATCTGGGTATCGGTCTTCGTGGTCATCATGGCCGTTCTCATCACCACCTTCCTCGACTGGGGCCGGCCCTGGGGCGCCATCGCCTACGTGTTCGGGGCGCTTCTCTCTGCCACCGCCGGCTTCGTCGGGATGAGGATCGCCACCCAGGCCAACTCCCGCACCACCGAGGCGGCGCGCACCGGGGGCATCCCCGCGGCGCTCCCCATCGCCTTCAGGGGCGGGGCGGTGATGGGGTTCACCGTGGCCGGTCTCGGTCTCCTCGGGGTCGGTTTCGGCTACCTCCTCTTCAACCAGGTGCTCGAGTTGGACAGCTGGCCCGACGTCCTCACCGCCATCGGCCTGGGCGGCTCCTCGATCGCCCTGTTCGCACGTGTCGGTGGAGGCATATACACCAAGGCCGCCGACGTCGGAGCAGACCTGGTGGGCAAGGTCGAGGCGGGGATCCCCGAGGACGACCCGCGCAACCCGGCTGTCATCGCAGACAACGTCGGGGACAACGTGGGCGACGTGGCCGGGATGGGCGCCGACCTGTTCGAGTCATACGTCGGGTCTCTGGTCGCCCCCATTGCCTATTCCGCCATCGTCTTCGCATCGTCGCCACTGCTCGAGGAGACGATCATCTTCCCTCTGGCCGTGGGCACCCTGGGCATGTTTGCCGCCATAATCGGCTCGTTCCTCGTTCGAGCCAAAGGCGACGACGATCTCGCCGCAGCCCTCCATCGGGGGACGAACTTCTCCCTGATCGCCACCGCAGCCGGCGTCCTCGGGCTCAGCTACTGGGTGTTCGGCGACGATGCGGAGAACCCGCTGGGAATCTGGCTCGCCGTTCTCGCCGGTCTGCTGGTCGGATGGCTGGTGGGCAAGATCTCCGAGTGGTTCACCTCCGACAATCACAAGACGGTCAAGGAGATCGCCCGTCAGTCCCAGACCGGGCCGGCGACGGTGATCATCACCGGGATCGCCGAGGGCATGCGCTCGGCCGCCTATTCGGTGATCGTCGTCGCCGTCGGCATCGGCGTCGCCTTCTTCGCCGGCGACTGGGCGCTCGGTGACGGGGGCGGCATATACGGCGTCGCCATCGCCGCCATCGGGGTGCTCGCCACCCTGGGCATCACCATTTCGGTCGACGCCTACGGGCCCATCGCCGACAATGCGGGCGGAATCGCCGAGATGGCACACCTCCCCCCCGAGGTCCGTCAGGCGACCGACGCCCTCGACTCGCTGGGCAACACCACCGCGGCCGTGGCCAAGGGGTTCGCCATCGCCTCCGCCGCCGTCACGGCACTCGCCCTGTTCGCCGCGTTCACCCAGGCCGTGGGTCTCACCGAGATCAACGTCGCCCGGGTCCAGACCACCATCGGATTGTTCATCGGCGCGATGTTCCCCTTCCTCTTCGCCGCCCTGACCATGAACGCGGTGGGGCGGGCCGCCTACAAGATGATCGACGAGGTGCGAAGACAGTTCCGGGAGATCCCTGGGCTCAAGGAGGGCGACCCCGACGCCAAACCCGACTACACCACGTGCGTCGACATCGCCACCGCCGGTGCCCTGCGCGAGATGATCATCCCCGGCTCGCTGGCGATCGCCCTGCCGCTGATCGTCGGGTTCATCGACGTGGAGGCGCTGGGTGGTCTCCTCGCCGGCTCCTTGGTCACCGGGTTCCTCCTCGCCATCTTCATGGCCAACTCAGGCGGTGCCTGGGACAACGCCAAGAAATTCATCGAGTCCGGTGCCTACGGGGGCAAGGGCTCCGACAGCCACCGGGCCGCGGTCATCGGCGACACGGTGGGCGACCCGTTCAAGGACACATCGGGCCCGGCCATGAACATCGTGATCAAGGTGATGGCCATCGTCTCGTTGCTCTTCGCATCAGCCTTCATCTGAGGGGCCCTGCTGTTCGGGATGGCAGCGAGGATGGACCGTGCGCATACCATCGCCATTAGTTGGGGGATGCACACAGAATGGACCGTCTCGACATGGTTGACGCAGACGACCCGATGCTGGACTGGTTGCTCGACTCCGACCCGGCGATCCGCTGGCAGGTATTGCGTGACCTGACCAACGAGCCGACGGCTCACATCGCCACAGAGCGGGCCCGGGTTGCCCGCGAGGGCTGGGGGGCCCGGCTGCTGGGCCTACAGACCGATGACGGGCAGTGGGGCGGTGGTGTCTACTCGCCGAAATGGGTCTCGACCACATACACCCTCCTGCTCCTGCGTCATCTGGGGATCGACCCCGATGAGGGGAGGGTCCGAGCCGCCATCGAGCTCGTCAGGGACGGCGTGGTGATGGGTGGGAAGGACCGGCCCTTCTTCGACTACGCGACGGAGGTGTGTATCACCGGGATGGCCCTCGCTCTCGGCTCCTACTTTCTCGACGATGTCGGCTCGATGCCCCAGCCGGAGTTCCTGTTGGGACGCCAGAAGGAGGACGGCGGCTGGAACTGTCATGTCAGCTCGGGCCGCTCCTCGTTCCACACCACCATCTCGGTGCTCGAAGGGCTGCTGGAGTACGAGTTGGCCGTAGGCGGAGACGCCACCCTTGCCGAGGCGCGTGGCCGCGCCCACGAGTATCTCCTGGAGCGGCGTCTCATGTACTCGCTGCATAGCGGCGAGCTGATCAACACGAGGTGGCTGCTCATGTCATTCCCGCCTCGCTGGTCGTACGACGTGCTCAGGGGCCTCGACTATCTCCGAGACGCCGGGACACCGCCCGATTCCCGAGCCGGAGAGGCGATAGAGGTCATCGAGGGCAAGCGACGCAAGGATGGCCGCTGGCCGTTGCAGAACCGCCACCCGGGCAAGGAGCACTTCGCGATGGAGGAGGGCTCGGGTAAGCCGAGTCGATGGAACACGTTGCGCGCCCTCCGTGTGCTTCGCCGGTATCACGGGGAGGGCTACCCGATGACCGCTTCGGGATGAGACAAGTCGCTGCTACCTGGTACCAATTGATCACACATGCCTGAGGTCTTTCTCATCCGCCACGCCGAGTCACAGGCCAATCTCGACGGTTACTGGAACGGGCGGCTCGACGGCTCGCTCAGTGCGGCCGGCGAGGCCAGCCTCGAGGCAATCGGCAAGAGACTCCACGACCGTCATTTCGACGTCGTGATGAGCTCACCGCTGGATCGTGCCCGGCGCACGGCCGAGTCGTTCGCCACCGACTTCGAGATCTCCGACGAGCTCGTCGAGCTCGACATCGGCCGTTGGGAGGGCAAGTCGAGGGCGCAGATACTGGACGAAGACGGTGACTATCTGCGCCAGGCCGTGTTCGGCCGCCAGCTCCCGATGGGGGAGACCGGGGAGAGTTTGAGTGATCTGGAACGCCGTGCCCTGGGGGTGGTCGACTCGCTGGCCAAGAGCCTCGACGAGCACGGTCGGGCCGCCGTGGTGACCCACGGCGGATTCATCCAGGAGGTGCTCCGCCGTCATCTCGCCGGTCACGATCGCCGGATCCACAGCTTCGCCGGGAACACCTCGATCACAAAACTGGTCTGGACATGGGAGTTTCCCCGGCTCGCCGGGTTCAACGACCTGGCCCACTTCGGGCCTCGCCCTCACATGGTGCGGGAGCACCTGGACGAAGGCAACGCCGTTGTGGCCTTGATTCGTCACGGGCAGACCAGGGCCAACACGGAGCAGCGATGGCAAGGACAGGGCGACTGGGGACTGGACGAGCTGGGGCATCGGCAGGCCCAGGCCCTCCGCGACTGGTATGGCCAGGCGTCGACCGTGTATGCGTCCCCGCTGGGCCGGGCCCAGGCCACGGCCGGGTACATAGCGAGCAACGGGGTGGTCACCGTCGACGGGTTGAAGGAGATCGACATGGGGCTCTGGGAGGATCTCACCTCGGATGAGATCTACGAGACCTGGCCCGATCTGATGAGCACCATCTACCGGGACGGCGTGGACCTCAAGCGCGGCGAGACCGGGGAGAGCTGGGGAGAGCTGACCGGTCGTTTCCGGGCGACCGTCGAAGGCGTGTCCCCCGCCTCCGCCGAGCCCACGGTCGTGGTTGCGCACGGCGGGGCGATACGCGCCTACGTCTCTTCGTTCACCTCCACCACCGACTCGCATGCCGAGTCGCTGTACACGCCGGCAAACACCTCTGTCACCCACGTGGCGCTGACCGGCAGCGGGCCACTCCTCCTCGACTACTCGGTTGCCGCTCATCTCGAGAGCCTCTCCTAGCCTCTCCCCATGCCCGAATACGACTCACGGCGCTATGCGATGGCCAACCGTTGGGACCCCTCCCACCTGAAGCGGATCGACCGGCTGCTGGCGTTGAAGCCGGGAGACCGTGTGCTCGAGGTGGGTTGCGGGCGAGGCCATCTCACCATGCGGCTGGCAGCACGCGGGATAGACGTGGTCGGGATCGACGCCAATCCCAACGCCCGGGAGGTCTCGGACTCGGATCGGGTGCTTCATATGAACGCCGAGGACCTCGAGTTCGGTGACGCGGAGTTCGACTCGATCGTCTCGGTTCATGCCATCGAGCACATCCCGCCGTTGGAGAAGGCTGCCTCCGAGATGTCGCGAGTTCTCAAACCCGGTGGCCGGGCCTTGTTCGTCTACCCGGCCGAGCCGATCCAGGGGCTCTATGCGGTACCTACTTCTGTGATCCTGTACGGCACCCCGTTCAAGGCGCGTCAAGTCCACTGCCACCGGCTGACACCTGCCAAGGTGCGTCGTCTCATGGGGAGTTACGCTCTGGTCGAGACCCACCACGAGTTCAACCTGTTCAAGTCGCCCCAGTTCATCTCGGTCTTCGCCAAGTCGAGCCCCGGAGCGGGATAGGCAGGTGTTCACCTGTCAGACCTGCGGCAAGGAGTTCGAACTCCGCCAGGATGTCCTCGATCGCTATCCGGGCTGGACCCCGCGCCAGTGTCTCGACTGCAGAGGCAACGGTGGGCGATCCGCCTCCGCCGCCGGGCCGTCGAAGCAGGTCTCCCCGCCGGTGAGCCGGACCAAGGGTCGGGATCTCACCATCGCCGAGGTCCTGTCCTCCTTCACCGAGGGGCCGGACACCGGGGTGTTCACCGACGGAGCGTCGGAGGGGAATCCCGGGCCGGGTGGCTGGGGAGCGGTCTACGTGGTCGACGGCGAGGTCGTCGACGAGGCGCAAGGCGCGGATCCCTATACGACCAACAACAAGATGGAGCTCACCGCCCTGATCGCGGGTTTGCGCATGGTGCCCACCGACGCCGAGGTCGACGTTTACACCGACTCCCAATTGATCGTGAACATCGTCACCAAGTGGGCCGACGGCTGGAAGGCTCGAGGCTGGACCAAGAAGTCGACCGGTCCCATCGCCAACCTCGACCTGGTCAAGGAGGCACACGCCCTCTACCAGGAGCGTCCCGGCGCCCGGCTGAAATGGATCAAGGCACACAGCGGGTACCGGTGGAACGAATACGCAGACGCCCTGGCCACGTCCTACCGCCGGGAGATCCATTAAGTGCAGCAGCCGCCTCCGGTCACCGCCGAGTACATGCGGAATTGGGGCAAACACACCCACGGCTCCCCGCTCTACGCCCGCCTGGTGGAGGTCGTCGCCGGGGACAGCGACCTGTTGCGGGTGATCAACCGCATCGAGAACCGCCCGCCCCCCAACCTCCTCTTCGCCGCAGTCCAGTACTTGCTCATGAATGGTGCCGGCTCGGATCTGGCCGCCTACTACCCCTCCCTGGTCGAGGTCTCGCTGCCGCCGGAGGGCGTAAGCCCGGTGTTTCGTGAGTTCGTCCTCGCCAACGAGGAGGAGATCGTCGCCCTCGCCAATACGCGTTACACCCAAACCAACGAGAGCCGTCGGTGCGTCGCCCTGCTCCCCCTGGTGATGATGGCCCCATTCGACCGGTTTCATCTCGTCGACATCGGGACCAGCGCCGGGTTCAACCTGGGGCTGGACCGCTACCGCTACCGGTTCGACGATCTGGAGTGGGGGCCGGAGTCTCCCCTCGTGCTCGACGCGGAGTCACGCGGCGTCGACCCACCGCTCCACGATATCGAGGTCCTGAGCCGGACCGGGCTTGACCTGAACCCGCTCGACCCAGGAGATGAGGAGGCCCGACGTTGGCTCGACGCCCTCATCTGGCCCGAGCACGAGGAGCGACGCTCACGGTTGCGTCGGGCGCTCGCCATCATCTCGGAGATCCCGGTCGAGATGGTGCCTGGTGATGCCCTGGTCACACTGCCCCGCGTCTTGGAGTCGCTTCCGAGCGATGAGCCGGTCGTGGTCATAAACTCTTTCGCCTTCGCCCAATTCAGCCCTGAGGGCAGGCAAGAGGTCGAACAGATCTCGGAGCGGGCGCGGAAGCGCCGACCGGTGTTCCGGGTCATCATGGAGCTCTTCGACGCTTCAGAAGACTGGGCCCGGATGGTGATCGACGACGGGACCGGGCCGAAGACCGTGGGTCAGGCCCATCCTCATGGTGAGTGGATCGAGCTGTTCTGACCGCCGGTCAGGCCCGCCCGTAGACCGGGATCTCGGCGCCGTTGATGACGCCCGAGTCGTCGGTGAGGAGGAAGTGGGCGACGGCGGCGATCTCGTCGGGTGTGGGCCAGTTCACGTAGTCGGCATAGGGCAGGGACTTCCTGGTCGCCAGGGTGTCGATGACTGAGGGGAGGAGGACGTTGGCCGTGACCCCGGTCCCGTCCAACTCCTGGGCGACCGACTTGGTCAGGGCCACCACTCCCGCCTTGGCGACGTTGAACGCCGCCTGGCCGGTCGGGTGGTCGACGGCAGCCCGGCTGCCCACGGTGACGATGCGGCCCCAGCCCGTCTCCACCAGGTGGGGCACGACCGCCCGCACCGAATAGAACGTGGAGCGGAGATTCAGATCGATCATCCTCTCGAACCGAACGTCGTCGGTCTCGCCCACATCGCGTCCCCCTGCCCAGCCACCGACCAGGGCGCAGAGGCCATGGACTGAGCCCCACCGATCGGCCACGCTCTTCACAAAGGTGTTGACCGCCTCGGGGTTGGTGGCGTCGACCCGGACCAGGTGGAGGCGGTCCTCGTCGACCTCGAACTCGCTCTCGAACTGCTCGGCCTCGTCGGGCATGATGTAGGTGACCGCGAGCCGGTAGTCCTCGAAGATGAGACGACGGACCAGGGCGGTGCCCAGGCCGCCGGTACCGCCGGTGATGATGAGGGTCTTTTCCATGCTCTCAGGCTCCGTCCTCACTCTAAGGCCGAGTCCACTACCTCCGCCACAGAATCCAGAGGTCGGAGACGTTGGTGCCGGTCGGGGGGCACCGAAGTAGATCGGAGCTTCGAGCGAGATAAGCGGCGGAGTCGAATCGGTCCCGCGCCGGGGCCGGGTCGCCCCCCCGGATGGTCGTCGACCCGTCGACGATCGCCCCCGCCGAGTCGGACCGGCCGTCGACGCCGTCGGTGGCGAAGGCGCAGAAGACATCATCCGAGCCGGAGAGACGGGAGGCGGCGAGCAGCGCAGTATGGGTATTCCGACCCCCTGCCCCATCTCCTCGCACGTCGAGCACGACCTCACCTGCACCAACGGTCACCCCGGAGCCTGACGTTCGGAGGAACCGGTCGAGGCAGGTCTCGGCCTCTCCCCACAGCCACTGACCCCACACCACAGCCGGGCCTGGGGCGGCCCCGGCAATAGCCCGGGCGGCGTCACGGCCATCGGCGAGCACCACCACTTCGGGCTCGGGCAGGCGGGCGGGCGCCACCGACATGGCAGCTCGGACCTCGGGAGGCAGGTTGACGGAGAACCTGGCCAGGATCAGGGCCGCCTTCTCCGGATCGTGCACCCCGGGAATTGTCGGCCCAGACGCGACCACGCCCGGGTCGGCGCCGGAGACGTCGGAAATGACCAAGGTGTCGAGGGCCCGTCCGGCGGCGCCAGCCACCCCGCCGCACTTGATTGCCGAAAGGTGGGAGCGGACCAGGTTGATCTCCTCGATATCGGCGCCTCCGGCGATCAGGCTCCTCGTGGCCTCGGAGAGGTACGCCGGCGGCACCCCCTCACGCGGCGCCTCACAAAGAGCCGAGCCTCCACCGGAGATGAGGGCGATCACGCGGGTCGAAGCGGGGGCAGCCTGCACCATTTCGAGGACCGCAGCCCCGGCCTCGAGGCTGGCCGGCCCCGGAACCGGATGGTCGCCGACGAGCAGTCTGACCTGCTCGGGCACCGGCTCCTCGTGGTCGGACACGCAGACACCGGCCACCACGTCGAGAGTCGAGACGGCCCCTCGGACCATGGCCGGCGCGGCTTTGCCGATTGCGATCAGGATGGTCGGGGCGTCGTCGTGGCCGGACAGGGCATCCGAGGTGAGGCGCTCGGGCTCCACGGCGGCAAGCCCGGCCTCCAGCCAGCTCAAGATCCGGCTCCGCCCCTCCGGGTCCGGGGAGAGGACCGACTGGTCGAAGCGGGAAGTCACGCGACTCCGGCCAGCCAGGATCCCCTGGGGTGGTGACGGGCCGAGATCAGATCGGATGCAGAGTCGACATCGTGGAGGAGACCGACTCGTGCGATTATCCCCGCCTCGGCGAATCTGCCCAGATGCCGATGGAAACTGCCCGGGCCGTAGGAGAAGACGGCCGGGCCACTTCCCCCCAGCGCCGAGGTGCCGCCGTCGGCCGACGGCGCGATCACCCAGCCACGATCGTCCCGGGTGGCCTCCAGCAGCTCGAGCTCGGGCCGTGTGAGCAGGGGGAGGTCGGCGTGAAGCACGATCCACGGGCTCGACGACGCCTCGGCCCATCCCACCCCTTCCCGGGCGGCGCCATCCAGTCCTTCACCGGGGTCGGGGATGCTGGGAAGGCCCTGGAGCACCGCCCAGTCGGCCACGCCGGCATCGCCGGCCACCAACACGGGTATCAGGCCCGCCTCAGCGGCAAGGTCGGCCGTTCGCTCGGCGAGGGCCTGGCCCAGCCTCGCACGCGCATCCTCGGAGAGATCCGCGGACATCCGCCCTTTCCCGAAGCGAAAAGACTTGACCGGGAGGACGGCGACGGTGGGCAAGTCTGTACGGGTGGCGGCTAGGGGACCACCATCACCGGCACGGGTGAATGGTGGCAGAGCCGATCGGCGACACTGCCCAGCATCACCCTCTCGGCCAGTCCCGCCCCTCGTTTGCCGATCACGATCAGCCCGGCGTCGCGCTCCTCGGCCACGGCGATGAGCCTCGAGGTGGGATCACCCAGCTCGGCGACGGTCTCATGGTCGACCCCGTCGAGGGGGAGACTCTCCACCGTCTCATGCAGCACCTGCTGTTGGCCTTCAACCAGTGCCGTGGACAGCGCCTCGGGTGTCGGCGGTGCGCCGCCGATGCCCCACCACCCCTCCGGCGGCCGGACCACCGTCACCAGGAGAAGTTTGGCCCGGGTGGAGCGGGCGATCTCGGTGGCGATCTCGGCGGCCCTGTTGCTGCCATCCGAGCCATCGATGCCGACGATGATCGCGGTCGGGTTCCAGTTCATGATCAGTCGTACCTCCTGCTCAGACGATACGCGTGTCGGCCACCATCGGGAGAATCAGAAGAAGTAGGCGTTGAGGAGATGGCCGATGACGAGCGCCCAGAGGCCGGCGACCAGGTCGTCGAGGGCAATCCCCATCGGCCCGGGCAGCGAGTCGGCCTGATGGACCCCGGGAAAGGGGCGTTTGGTGATGTCGGCGATGCGGAACACGACGAAAGCACCGGCCGCCGGCCAGCCGAGCAGCCCGATCGTGGCCACGAAGGTGCCGGCCGCCTCGTCGATGACGATCCACCCGGCATCGCCAGCAGAGGAGGCCAGGGCGGCAGTCGACCAGAAGGCGAGGCCGGTCAGCGCCACGGCTGCTACCAGTTGCCCGATCCAGCCCCAGGTCTCGCCGACGAGAAGGGCGAAGGGGAGAGCGACCAGGCCCCCCACCGTCCCCGACCCGGCGTCCGAGCCTCGGACCGAGCGGAGAATGAGACCGGTCCCGAACAGGGAGGCCACGAGTCGGTGCATCGGCGGCGAGGCTACCTGCCGGCTCCCCGCCCTTCGAGTACCGCATGTATGGCCGGGTCGCGCTCGAGGAGTCAGGAGGCGACTGCATCTCGCCTCAGGCGCACGGCCGTGGGGGAATTCAACTTCTCCCTGCGACGCATCGACGGTTTCGATGCAGGCCGAGGGGAGTTAGCCTCTGCCCATGGAACCGGCAACCAAGATCTGGTGTGACGGTGAGCTCGTCGACTGGGACGACGCCACCGTCCACTTCCTGGCACATTCCCTCCAGTACGGAACCGGTGTCTTCGAAGGCATTCGCGCCTACAAGACACCCGAGGGAACCGCCGTATTCCGTCTCCACGATCACATGGTCCGCCTGGTGGCATCGGCCCGCGCCTATGGGCTCCCGATGAAGGAGAGCGCCAAAGAGATGGACGAGGCCTGTCTCGAGCTGCTCCGGGTCAACGAACTCGAGTCGGCCTACATCCGGCCTTTTGTGTTCTACGGTCTGGACAAGATCGGGATCAATCCCGGCACGAGCCCGGTCCACAACTACATGGCCGCCTTCTACCTGGGCAGCTACATGGGCGATGACGGGGTTCAGAACGGGATCACCACAATGGTGTCGAGCTGGCGCCGGATCTCACATGCCAGCTTCATCCCCACCGCCAAAGGGTCCGGCCAGTACCTGAACTCGGTCCTGGCCAAACAGGAGGCGCTGCGCGGGGGGTACGACGAGGCGATCATGCTCAACGACAGCGGCTCTGTGTCCGAGGGCAGCGGGATGAACATCTTCATCGTGAGCAAAGAAGTGGTGTACACCCCGCCGGTGTCATCCGGGATCCTGGAGGGGATCACCCGCAATTCGGTCATCGAGTTGCTGCAGGCCGAGGGTGTGGACATAGTCCAGGCCGACCTGGCCCGGGGGAGTCTCTACACCGCCGACGAGGTGTTCTTCACCGGCACCGCGGCAGAGGTGACCCCGATCAGGGAGATCGACGGCAGGGTGATCGGCTCCGGTGAGCCCGGCCCGGTCACCCGCAAAGCGCAGGATCTGTTCTCCGATCTGGTCGCAGCGAAGATCCCCGAATACCGCCACTGGCTCAGCTTCGTCTAGTGCTTCGTCGCGTGCGTACAAGTAGGTGCGAGGCAGGCCCATAGTGGGCCAACAGCCCAATATCGGGGTGAGTGAGCAGGAACGGCCGCGCCGCGTTCTCCAGCCGCCCCCGGCCCGTCGCTGGAGTCCCGACATCAAGCCCGGGATCCCCACCTCGCCCGAGGAGGTGCCCCACGGGGGCAGGTTCGGCCAGACCACGCCGGACGGGGGTTACGCCCTTCGGTTGGTCAACGCGGCAGACCTGCCCGACGACGACCCCGACCTCAAGGGGTTGCTAGCCGCCTTGACCATGGCCCGGGCGGGGATGCGGGGTCGAGCTCCCTCCCAGGAGGACCTGGAGGTGGCTTTGGCCCTGTGCGGGTTCGGCTACGACGCCTCACCCGAGGTCATCGAGCGCCGGGAGCGATGGCTGGCGGCGGTCCCGCACGAGGGTCGGCCCGGGCAGACCGCGGTGGGCGAGATCGACCGGGATCTCGTCGTCCAGAGTCCCGAACAGGTACGCCGGGCTCTGTCCACGCCCGGCGGCCGGTAGCTTCCCGCCTTATGAAGATCGTCCGGATCAGAGCTGGGGACGACATCGCCTATGGAGTCGCCGACGTGGAAGGGGTGCTCGTCTATCGCGGATCACCCTTCGTCGCCTGGGAGCCGACCGAAACCGTCGTTCCGTGGGACACGGCGCAGCTTCTGGCCCCGGTTCTGCCGTCGAAGGTGATCGCGGTGGGACGGAACTACGAGGACCACGCCGCCGAGCGGGGCGGGGAGGTGCCCGACGAGCCGTTGATCTTCCTCAAGCCGGCCACGTCTGTGATCGGCCCCGACGCCAACGTCGTCCACCCGTCGATCTCCAACGACGTGCAACACGAGGCCGAGTTGGCGGCCGTGGTGAGCAGGGTTGCCCGAAATGTGAAAGCAGAGGACGCCTCCGCCTACATCTTTGGTTACACCGCGGCCAACGACGTGACGGCTCGGGACCTGCAGATGAAGGACGGCCAGTGGGCACGGGCCAAGGGCTTCGACACCTTCTGCCCTCTCGGCCCGGCAATCGAGACCGAGCTCGATCCACTGGAGAAGTTGGCCGTGATCTGCCGGGTCAACGGCGAGGTTCGTCAGGCCGGATTCACCTCCGACATGGTCTTCGGCGTCGCCGAGATCCTCGAGTTTGTCACCGCGGTGATGACCTTGCTCCCCGGCGACATCATCCTCACCGGGACTCCCGCCGGGATCAGCAGGGTGGTGCCCGGCGACCTCATGGAGGTCGAGATCGACGGCATCGGCGTCCTGCAGAACAGGGTTGTGGCGAGATGACGGTGCGACTCAGAGTCGCACCGTCGCCTACCGGCTACCTCCACGTCGGCAACGCCCGGGCGGCTCTCTTCAACTGGCTGTATGCCCGGCACCAGGGTGGGACCTTCATACTCCGGATCGATGACACCGACCGTGAGAGGTCGACGCCTGGATTCGAGACCGACATCCTCGACTCGCTTCGCTGGCTCGGGCTCGACTGGGACGAGGGAGTCGAAGTGGGCGGCCCACACGGGAGCTATCGCCAGTCTGACCGCCTGGAGCGTTACCAGGCGATGGCAACCGCGTTGATCGAGTCCGGTGCCGCCTACTACGACGACCGCACCCCGGAAGAGTTGGAGTCGCTCCGGCAGAAGGCGCAGGCAGATCGGCTGCACCCCGGCCACTACATCCGCCGACCAGACAATCCGGTGGACAGCGGGGTGATCCGGATCTCGGTGCCCCAGGACGATGCGGTGGTCTTCGACGACCTGATTCGGGGGTCGGTCAGCTTCGAGGGTCGGGACGTCGACGACTTCGTCATCCTGCGCAGTGACGGCACCCCCACCTATCACCTCGCCTCCACGGTCGACGACGTGGACTACGAGATCACCCACGTCGCCCGTGGCGAGGATCTGCTCCCCTCCACTCCGAAACACGTGCTGCTCACCCGTGCCCTGGGCGCCGCCGAGCCGGTCTACGCCCACCTTCCCCTTCTGTTCGGGCCCGACGGGAAGAAGCTGTCCAAACGGCATGGTGAGACCGCCCTCTCCCACTACCGGGACACCGGCTATCTGCCCGATGCCGTGTTCAACTACTTGTCCCTGCTCGGATGGTCGATCGACGGGGACCGAACCATCTTCTCCCGGGAGGAGGCCATCGAGGCCTTCGACCTGGCCGACGTCTCCTCCAACCCTGCTGTGTTCGACCCCGACAAGCTGTCGTGGATGAACGGGGAGTACATGCGGGCGATGGACCCGAAGGTGTTTCGGGAAAGCGTGAGACCCCATGTCGAGGTGGCGGTCGGGCGGGAGCTCGACGAAGACGAGTGGGCCCGCTTCGAGGCGGTGTCCGACCTGGTCCAGGAGCGAACCCACCTCCTCCCCGACGCCGGGGAGCAGGTGGTGTTCCTCTTCGAGGACGTCGACGAGTACGACCCGACGTCCTGGGAGAAGGTTATGACCAAAGAGGGGGTCCCCGGGATCCTCGATCTGGCGGAGCAGCGTCTCGACGCGGTCGATTCATGGGCCTCGGAGACCATCGAGGAGACATTGCGTGCGATGTTGGAGGAGCTCGGTGTGGGAGCGGGCAAGGGTCTCCAACCGCTGCGGGTGGCCGTCACCGGCTCCTCGGTCAGCCCACCCCTCTTCGAATCCCTCGCCGCCCTCGGTAAGGAAAAGACCCTGGAGCGGTTGGCCCGGGCGCGGGGAGAGCTAAGCCGAACCTGAGGTTCCCCGTTGCATATGTGCAACGAACTCTCTCAGGTTCGATACCCGTATTGGGTCGAGTCTGAACTGGAGAGAGTTCGTAACGGATATGTCACGGGGAACCTCAGGTAAGGGGTATGCCGTGACGACCCGTTAACCTCAACGGTCCGCGAGGTCCCGTCGTCCAGTGGCCTAGGACGCCGGCCTTTCAAGCCGGAAACGCCGGTTCGAATCCGGTCGGGACTGCTGATCATCATCCCCTGTCAGAGGGCTCTCGCATGACTTGCTCGGCGTGGCATCGTCGAGGAGTCGGCCAGGCCTCTACTTCGTCGGACTCAAATTCCTCTATTCAGTCTCGTCGGAGCAGATCCACGGAGTGGGCCGGGACGCAGCGCACATCGCCGACACGATCGCAGCCCGACGACACGACACCGACCCGAACCACTCCGAGCTCGAGTCCGCCCAACAGAGCATGTAGAGATCGCCTCACCGCCCGCCCCATCACGTTCCTGCACTGGATCCAGGGGCGCGCAGCCGGTCGGACCGATTGGGTCAGGAGCCAGCTCGCAGTGGTAGTGCAGGCCTCGATCAATTGTGCCCGCGTCGTTAGGCTCCGTCGGCGGTCGGTCGGGCCCACCGGCCGGAAGACGCCGCCTCGAGTCCAGCCGGGAGGCACATGTCCGCTCAGACAATCCTCTTCTTCAACAACTTCTTCGCCATCCTCACCGTGGTCGCACTGGTCGGGGCGGTGGGTCTGCTGATCTTCCGGGTGGTGAGAGGCCCTGAGGCCGCCACCTTGCTCGGGAGCAAGGCCGTGTGGCTGGCGTGGGTGGTCGCCCTGGTCGCCACCATCGGCTCGCTCATGTACTCCGAGCTCTTCCACTATGTCCCCTGCCGACTGTGCTGGTTCCAACGCATCGCCATGTACCCGCTCGCGGTCGTCCTGCTGGTCGGGGCGCTCCGGCGCGAGGTGGCGGTCAAGTTCTATGCGATCCCCATCGCGCTGATTGGCCTGGTCATCTCCATCTACCACAACGTGCTCCAGTTCTTCCCCAGCCTGGAAGGCACGTCATGCGACCCCTTGGTCCCGTGCTCGGCGCGGAGCATCGAGATGTTCGGCTTCATGGACCTTCCTTTTATGGCCGGCGCCGGGTTTATCGTTGTTGCCGTCTTGCTCGCCTTCTACACGAAAGCCCCAGAATGACCCAGAGGACAAAGCCAAAGCCCGGAGCCAAAGACGCCAAGGGCAAAACCACCCTGTGGTGGATCGTCGGAGGCGTCGTCGGCCTCGGCTTGATCGTGGCCCTGGCCGCCTCGATCGCCACCGAGCCGGAGGTAGACGAGAGCATCGGGTACGGGGACCCCACAGTCGAGGGTGAACCACTTCCCGTCTACGCCGCCGGCACTCAAGATGTGGCCGTGGGTCTCACCGCGCCGAATGTCTCGGGGGCGGACTGGGAGGGAAACCCGGTCACGATCGAGCCCAACGGCAACGCCAAGATCATCCTGTTCCTCGCCCACTGGTGCCCTCACTGTCAGAACGAAGTGCCCGTGGTCCAGGATTGGGTTGACGCCGGGAATCTCCCCGAAGACGTGGAGCTGATCTCGGTGGTCACCTCGACCGACCGCAGCCGGACCAACTGGCCACCACAGGACTGGCTCGAGGAAGAGGGCTGGACCTCGCCATCGGTCATGGACGACCAGATCGGGACGGTTGCCGCCAATTACGGGATGGCAGGCACCCCGTTCTACGTCGTGCTGGACGGGGAGAACGTCAACCTGGGCCGGGTGTCGGGTGAGATCGGGGTCGACGGCCTGAATGCCCTCGCCGCCCTGGCCCAGTCCGGCTGATCAGGCCTCCATCGACCTGATCTTCTCTAGCCGCCGCACATGACGTTCGTCTCTCGAGAAGCGCGCCTCGAGGAAGGTGGTCACCAACTCCTCGGCAAGCGCCTGACCGATGACCCGCGAACCGAGGCTGAGCACGTTCACATCGTCGTGTTCCACCATCTGGTGGGCGGTGTAGGTGTCATGGGCCATGGAGGCTCTGATGCCCTGGAGCTTGTTGGCGGCTATTGCCGCCCCAGCCCCTGACCCGCAGATGATGATCCCCCGGTCGGCGCGGCCGTCGAGGACGGCTTGGGCCACGGCGGCGGCATAGTCGGGGTAATCGACCGGGTCGGCCGAATGGGTGCCGAGGTCGTACACCGCATGGCCCGACTCGGCGAGCCACGTCGAGAGGTGCTCCTTCAGGGGATATCCGGCGTGGTCGGCGCCGAGTGCGATTCTCATCTCCGCCGGCAGGGTAGCCAGACCCACCCCACCTACATGGGGTTGGCGCAGCGCCGAACTACATTCGCCTCAATGTCCACGGTCGTTGTCGAAGGTGGAGCGCGTCTCCAGGGCACCGTCGGCGTCAGGGGGGCCAAGAACGCCGTCCTCAAGGAGATGGTCTCGGCGCTTCTCGCCCCCGGGAGGCATCGGCTCACCAACGTCCCCTCGATCCTCGACGTGACCTTGATGTGCGAGGTGCTCGAGCACACCGGGTGCCATGTCGAGCAGAGCGACCACGAGCTCTGGGTGGTGGTCCCCGATCAGCTCGCTGCCGAGGCGCCCATCGAGCTGGTTCGCCAGATGCGAGCTTCGATCGTGGTGCTTGGCCCGCTCCTGGCCAGATGTGGCGAGGCTCGTGTCGCTCTCCCCGGTGGGGACGATCTCGGGGCGAGGCCGATCGACATGCACCTCCACGGACTGGAGGCGATGGGCGTCGACTTCGAGCTGGTCCACGGCGAGCTGGTCGGCCGGGTCGACGGTCATCTGAAGGGAACCGAGGTCGAGCTTCCCTTTCCCTCGGTCGGGGCCACCGAGAACATGCTCTTCGCCGGAGTGCTCGCCGAGGGGGAGACCGTCATCGTCAACGCGGCGCGGGAGCCCGAGATCGAGGATCTGATCACCCAGCTCACATCGATGGGGGCGCAAATCAGCGGAGGTGGTACCTCGCTGGTGACCATCCGAGGAGTGGACGGCCTTTCACCGGCCAAGCACCACGTAGTTCCCGATCGTCTCGAGGCAGGCACATACGCCGCGGCCGCCGCCATCACCGGCGGAGATGTGACCGTCACCGGGTGCACGCCCGATCATCTCCGCATGGAGTTGAGAAAGCTGGAGGAGGCGGGCTGTGAGGTGGAACGAGGCGGCGACTGGCTCCGGGTCCGCGGCCCGGAGCGCCCCACGCCGGTCGATTTCGCCACACTGCCCTTCCCTGGGTTCCACACCGACATGCACCCGCAGATGGTGGCTCTGCTCTCGGTGGCCAGCGGCACCTCGGTGATCACGGAGAACCTCTACGACTCGCGCTTCCGTTATGTCGGCGAGCTGGCCCGCATGGGAGCCGACATCACCACCGAAGCCCAGCACGCCATCATCCGAGGGGTGGGGAACCTGTCGGGCTGCCCGGTCCTGGCACCCGACATCAGGGCGGGGGCGGCCCTGGTCCTGGCCGGCCTTCGGGCGGAAGGGATCACGGAAGTGGGCGAGGCAGGTCACATCGATCGGGGGTACGAGGAGTTCCCCGAACGGCTCAGGGCGCTGGGAGCGAGAATCGAGAGGGCGTGATGTTTCGCCGAGCCCTGCTCGCGGCCATGTCGCTGGTGGTTGTGCTCGGCCAGCCTGCCCTAGCTGCGAACCCGGAGGGCTCCACCGTCGAGGTGGGAGTGGCCGGTGAGGGGTACCTCGAGATGAACGGGCGGCGATATCGGGGGCCGTTTCGGATCACCGCCGAGTCCGATGGTGTGGGCGTGGTGGAGGTGACCGCCCTCGATACCTACTTGGAAGGGATCAGAGAGGTCCCGTTCAGCTGGAACGCCGAGGCCCTGGCCGCCCAGGTGGTCGCGGCCCGCACCTACCTCGCCTGGACCATGATCGGCGGCCGGACCGAGACCGGGCGACGGATCGGCTATGACATATGCGCCACCGCTGCCTGTCAGGTCTATGCCGGGGTCGAAGCCGTTCTCGGCGAGGAGGGGAACCGCTGGCGCGAGGCGGTGGCTCGCACCTCGGGTGAGATCTTGGTCCACGACGGTCAGCCGGCCCGCGCCTATTACTCCTCCACGACGGGCGGCCGGACCCGGAACATCGAGGACATCTGGCCCGGATCGGATCCGGCGCCGTATTTGGTCGGGGTGCCCTCTCCGGGTGAGGAAAGCCCGTTTGTGAGTTGGTCGTGGGAGCTCCCGGCCTATCTGATGGAGCGTCTCCTCCGTGAGGCGGATGTGGCCGGAGGCCGGGTCAGATCGATCACGACGAGGACCACCGAGAACGGGCAGGGCCCGTGGATGATCGACATCGTCTCCGACACCGGCACTGTGTCATTGGACACGTGGGCGCTGAGGTCCCGGATCAACGCCGCTGCATCGATCATGCCCGAGCGGCTGCCCGCTACCACTCCGGAGGGGAGGACCTATCCCACGACCGTTCTCAGCCCCGAATACTCGATCAGACGCGAAGTGCGTGTCCTCCACTCCGGCGGCGATGCCCACCCCGACCCCTATTACGTGGTGGAAGGGGCGGGTTGGGGGCATCTGATCGGGATGTCGCAGTTCGGGGCTCAGGCCATGGCGGGGGACGGGGCGGGCTACTCAGAGATACTGGCTCACTATTACGGCGGCCTCACGCCGGTACCTGGAGGGGAGTTCCTCCCCGAGCAGGTCGCGGTGGGCCTGACCATCGGCGCCGAGTCGGTACGGGTTTCCACCGACGCGGTGCTCCGCGTCACCCTCGACGGAGTCGAGCTCGATGTGCCCGATCCGGGTGCCTGGAAGTTCAAATGGGAAGAAGGCAGGCTGGTGGTGGTGCCTGCAGTTCTCGATCGCCAGGTTCCCCCAGGGGCGCCGTATCAGCCTTTCTGAGGTTGAAACGCCGCGCGGTACAATCAGGAACATCCCCAACCAGGTAAGGGTTGTCAAAGACGATGTCAGGCACAACACCGGTGACCATTTCGAGCTCGGTCAGAACGGACGACTCGATCGATCTCGAAAAGCTCAGAGAGACACTCGATTACATCCGCCCCGCCGTCCAGGCCGACGGCGGCGACCTGGTCCTGCTCGGGACCGAGGGCGGGACGGTGAATCTCCAGATGGTTGGGGCCTGCGGTGGCTGCCCGCTCTCGATGATGACCCTCAAGGCCGGCATCGAGCGCATCCTCATGGATCGGGTCCCCGGCGTGGAAGAGGTCAATGCGAGCGCCGACGCTCCCACCCTCGACGACGATCACATCCACAACGGCATCGAGCTCCCGGTCCTCTGATCGACGCGCTCCGTCAACCTGTCGTCCGATGAGCGACGGCGACCTGGCCCAGCGAGTGCAGAGGGGTGACCGCCGTGCCCTCGCCCGACTCATCAGTGCCATCGAATCCGGAGATCCCGCCAGTGAGAAGGCGGTTGCGGCGCTCGTCGAAGAGGTCGCACCGGCGCCCAGGATCGGCATCACCGGGCCCCCTGGGGCGGGAAAATCGACACTGGTGGGCGCGGTGATCGCAGAGCTCAGGTCGAGAGGTGACACCGTCGCGGTGCTGGCCGTCGACCCGTCCAGCCCGGTCACCGGTGGTGCCCTGCTCGGGGACCGGATCCGGATGCAGGATCACGTGGAGGACCCAGGTGTCTATATCCGTTCCATGGCCTCGCGCGGTCATCTCGGCGGGCTCTCTCCCGCCGCCGGCCCCACCATCGCCGTCCTGGCCCGTTCCGGCTTCGACATCGTGCTGGTGGAGACGGTGGGGGTGGGGCAGTCCGAGGTCGAGGTGATGGATCATGTCGACCAGGTGGTCCTGGTCGTGAGCCCAGGTTGGGGGGATCAGATCCAGGCGGACAAGGCGGGGATCGTCGAGATCACCGATGTATTCGTGGTGAACAAGGGTGACCGACCCGGAGTCGAGGTGGTGCAACGCGCCCTCCTCGAGCGAATGGGTGGCTTGGAGGCACCGGTTCTGGTGACCGCAGCGATCAACGGCGAGGGAGTCCCCGCCCTGGTCGATGTGATTCGCTGATCAGACGTCGTCCCGGGTCGCCTCCAGAGCAGCCTGTGCCGCCGCCAACCGCGCCCCTTCAACGCGGGGCGGGCTGCACGAGACATAGTCGAGGCCCAGATCGTGCACGAAGTAGATCGAGGCAGGGTCACCGCCGTGCTCACCGCACAGCCCGACCACCAGTTTCTCGTTCGCTTCGCGCCCTTCCCTGGTCGCCACTCTGACCAGACGCCCGACACCTGCACGGTCGAGTGTCTGGAACGGATCGGTGCTGAAGATCCCCTGCTCCAAATATTGCCTGAGGAACTTCCCTTCGGCGTCATCCCGGCTCAACCCGTAGGTCATCTGGGTCAGGTCGTTGGTCCCGAAGGAGAAGAAGTCGGCCACGGCTGCGATCTCCCCGGCAGTGAGAGCGGCCCGGGGGAGCTCGATCATGGTCCCGATCGGGATGTCGAGCTCGACTCCCGACCCTGCCGTGGCCACTCTGATCTCCTCCTCGATCATCTCCCTCATCCGGATCAACTCCTCGGCCGCGGAGACCAGCGGGATCATGATCTCGAGACGGGGGTCTCCTCCCTGCTGGAGACGATGGGTGAGTGCCGTGGTGGCGGCGCGTGCCTGCATCCGGTAGAGCTCGGTGAGTATCAGGCCGAGGCGCACTCCACGCAGGCCGAGCATTGGGTTGTCCTCCTCCCATCGGGCGACCTGGTCCGACATCACCTGGAGGTCGTCGATGGGCCGCCCGGCGCGTACCCGGCGGAGCATCTCGTGTTCGAGCTCGAATCGGGACGGTAAGAACTCATGGAGGGGCGGGTCGAGAAGTCGGACCACCACCGGGAGCCCGTCCATGGCCTCGAGGAGGCTCTCGAAGTCCCCGACCTGTTGCCTCTCCAGGGCGTCGAGAGCGTCGAGGCGTTCGTCGGGATCGGTCGAGAGGATCACCCTCTGCACGATGGAGAGGCGTTCGCCCATGAACATGTGCTCGGTGCGGGCGAGGCCGATCCCCTCGGCACCCCGGCTCCGGGCCAGGGCAGCATCTTCTGCGGTGTCGGCATTGGCCATGACCCCGAGACGGCGGAGCTGGTCCGCCCACTCGAGCAGCTCAGTCAGCTCGGCCGGCACCTCGGGGGGAACCAGCTCGATCTCCCCCTTGTAGACGGCGCCCGATGTCCCGTCGATGGTGATCACGTCGCCACGATGGATGTCGGCGGTGCTGGAGGAGGCGATCCCGGCATTGACCTCGACCAGCAGTTCCCCTGCCCCGGTCACAGCGGGCTTTCCCATGCCTCGAGCCACGACGGCAGCATGCGACGTCTTCCCGCCCTGGCTGGTGAGTATCCCGATGGCCGCCGCCATGCCGTGGATGTCGTCCGGGGTCGTCTCTGGCCGCACCAGGATGACCTTCGTCCCCTTTCGTGCCTCCTCCACGGCCTCATCGGAGGAGAACACCACTGCACCGGTGGCCGCCCCAGGTGAGGCGGCGACGCCATTCGCAATGGCCGAGGAGCGCTCGACCGCGTCGGCGACGCGGGGCCGGTGGAGTTGCTCGAGGGTGTCGGGCTCCACCCTCGTCACCGCAGTCTTCTCGTCGATGAGGCCCTCGCGCACCATGCCCACGGCCATCTTGACCGCCGCTGCAGCCGTTCGCTTTCCTGCCCTGGTCTGGAGGATGTAGAGCGTGTCCTTCTCGATGGTGAACTCGATGTCGCACATGTCCCGGTAGTGGGCCTCGAGCCCGTCCATGATCTCGATGAGCTGGCGGTGACACTGCGGATGGAGCTCGGCCAGTTGGTCGAGAGTCAGGGTGTTGCGGGTTCCGGAAACGACATCCTCACCTTGGGCGCGGGGCAGATAGTCACCGTAGATGATCCTCTCGCCGGTGCTCGGGTCTCGGGTGAAGCAGACGCCGGTTCCCGAGTCGTCGCCCAGGTCACCGAAGACCATCATCTGCACATTGGCCGCGGTGCCCAGGTCGTCGGGGATGGCATTGATCCGCCGATACTCGATGGCCCTCTTTGTGTTCCAGGACAGGAACACTGCGGTGACCGCGCCTCGCAGCTGTTGCATCGGGTCGTCGGGAAGCTGACCGGGACGTTCCCGTTCGACGATCTCGCGGAACCGCCCGGTGGCCGCCTCCAGGTCCTCGGAGGTCAGCTCTGAGTCGTCCGTTACACCACGAGCGGCACGGAGCTCGGTCAACACCTCCTGGAAGAGACTCTCGTCGACACCCAAGACCACGTCGCCGTACATCTGAACGAACCGCCGGTAGGCATCCCAGCCGAAGTGAGAGTCGCCCGACCAGTCGATCATCGCCTTGACCACGTCGTCGTTGATCCCCAGGTTGAGGACGGTGTCCATCATCCCCGGCATCGAGAACTTGGCGCCTGACCGGACCGAGAGCAGGAGGGGCACCGGACCCGACCCGAAGGTGCGGCCGGTCGACTGCTCCAGACGGGCAACGGCGGCATCCACCTCCGGCCACAGATCCTCCGGGATGGCCCCGGCGACCATGGCCGCCCGGCACACGTCGGTGGTGATGGTGAACCCCGGTGGCACCGGCAATCCGAGCGAGGTCATTCGTGCCAGACCGGCCCCTTTGCCACCGAGCAGGTCCCGGTCCGACCCGGCGGTGGCCGAGAAGTCGTAGAGATGCGGCAATCGTTCGTCTCCTAGATCAACAGATGAGTAGAAGCTACCGATCGCGCACCGGTTCCCGACAGGGCCGATTGCGAAAGATCGTCAGGTCTTTCGCCCCTTGAGGCATCACAGCCCAGGCGTCAGTCGGAGAAAAGTTGCTCCAGGGCGGGCTGGTCCTGGGTGGCGAGGGCATGTTCGGCTTGGAGCGACTCCAGGTCTCGGTAGATCGTGGCGACCGCCTGGATTCTGCCCCCCTTGCGGTATCCGACGATGACGTCGCGCGCAGCCGGATCGCCGCGGACGATTTCTTCGTCCCATTCCTTGGCATGACCGGTGACGTTGATCGGGACGTCGTAGTGCTGGCTCCAGAAAAACGGTGGGTCCATGAAGGGAAGATCCGCGCCCAGCATGTTCCGGGCCGCGGCCTGACCCTGTCGTTGCGCCAGGACCCAGTGCTCGATCCGGACCGGCCCTGCATTCTGATCGGGGTAGAAGGCGACGTCGCCTGCGGCCCAGATGCTCGGGTCGGTGGTGCGGAGACGTTCGTCGACCACGATCCCGTCGTCGACTTCGATGCCCGCTTCCTTCGCCAGATCGGTGCGTGGCGTCACACCGACGCCGATCACGACCAGGTCGGCGGGGAGGGTCCCCCCGCCGTCGAGCTCGACCCGGTCGGGCCCGATCCCCGAAACGGTCTGCCCGAGCCGAAAGACAACACCATGCTCCTCGTGCAGGGTCTGGACGAATCCCCCCAGCTTCGCGCCGATCACCGGGACCAGCGGCACCTCCTCGGGGGCGATGACCGTGACCCCGACTTCCCGTTGCCGGAGCGAAGCCGCCACCTCGAGACCGATGAACCCGGCTCCGATAACCACGGCGTGGCCGGTGCCGTCGAGGGCGGCGATGATCGAGCGGCTGTCCTCGAGGGTGCGCAGGTAGTGGACATGGGCTTGATCCGACCCGGGTATGGGGAGACGTCTCGGCTCGGCGCCCGGCGCCAGGAGCAGAGCCCCGTATGCCAGCTCAGCCCCGTCGTCGAGAGACACTGTCATCGCCTCCCTGTCGATGGCCGTGACCTTCTTGCCGGTTATCAGCTCGATGTCATGGTTCTCGTAGTAGTCGGGGGAGCGAAGCGGCATCCACTCCTCCGGAGCGGTCCCGGCCAGATAGTCCTTGGAGACGTTGGGCCGGTCGATCGGCGCCTCCTCACCGATGAGCGTGATCGGATTGTCATAGCCGAGACGGCGCAGGGTTTCGGCTGCGGCGGACCCGGCAGCCCCGGAGCCAACTATCACCACCGATTTGGGATTTGCCGCCGGAGTGCGCTCCGGGACGTGGGCGTCGACCGGGCCGGTCACATAGACCCGGCCGTCACGCTCGGAGGTCTCGTATACCCGGATCGGGTTGAGGGCGGGGGCACCGACCGCCTCACCGGTGGCGAGGTCGAAGATGGCGTGGTGCCATGGGCATCGGACCTGTCCTCCGACGCAGAGGCCGTCACCGAGCGGGCCGCCGTAATGGGTGCAACTCCCGGCCACGGCGCGGAGACCGTCGGGAGTGCGGACCACGATGACCTGTTTCCCGTCGACCTGACCCTTGGCCGGAGTCTGATCGCCTATGTCCTCCACCGGGATGCCCTCGTTGAGCAGGTCCGGCCCGGTGACATCTGCTTCGGCGGCCATGTCGTCCTTTCGCTGTCGATTCTTTGAACCATAGCGCTCACTTTTAGAAGACGGCCAGGGTCAATCCGCGGCCAGGTAGACCAGACCCAGGCCGCCGGTAGTGCTGAGAGTCAACGTGTTGCCCTGGACCTCGGCGGTGAATCCGTCGCTCAGGACCGTGACCACCAAGGCGTCCTGGTCGGTCAACTCGGAGGGGCAGTTGCCCTCTGCCTCCAGCCCGCTGACCGAGACCCCAGTCCCGGTGACGACGTAGCTGCCGTTGAGGCTGCGGCATCCGGTCGAGCCCAGCAGCGATCCGTCGCTGAACATCTCCAATGTGGCTCTATCTCCAGCGACGCTGGACATCGAGTCGCCCTGAACGAGGCCGTCCAGGACCCACACCGTGGCGGTGAGCCCGGCGTCGGGCACCGGTGGGAGGGGGACGAAGACCAGCTCCACACCCTCCCCGCTGAGGTTGAGATCTCCCTCGCCCGTTGAGAAGCGGTCGACCCGAGCGAGTCCTTCCAGATAGACGCGCTCCGATTCCATGATCTCCGCGGGCACACATCCCATCTCGGTGTGGGTCAGGTCGGAGAAGCTGATCCGGTCGTCCGAGACGACGTATTCGCCGCTGTAGCTGTTGCAGGCGGACGTCCCGCCCGCCCCTTCATCGGTGAGGGACAAGGTGATGGGATGTCCCTCGACGATGGGAACCGGCCCCTCGTCGATCCTGCCCGACTGCAGCTCCCAGACCACGCCGGTGGGGTCTCCGGCCGGGCTCGACGGCTCGGCGCAGGCGGCGAGGAGGGTGAGCAGCACGACGACCGCGCTCCACCGGCTCACGGCCATCGCGTCAAGCTGCCTCTTCGTCCACTTCGAAGATCAGCTCCACCCCGTCGCCGGACAACGTGAGCGAATTATCGGTGGCGGCGAAGGTCTCGACCATGGAGAGCGCTGCCAGAAACGCGGCTTCGGAGTCCATGACCTCGTCGGGGATGCACGCCATCTCGGTCTGGATGATCTGGGCGAAGCTCAACTCTCCGCCGGAGATCGAGTAACCAGCGGAGTAATGGTTGCACGCCGACGTCCCACCCGCTCCGTCGTCGTCGAAGACGAGGGTGATGGGATGAGTCTCGAGAACCGGGACCGCGCCTTCGTTGAGAGTGCCTGACTCCAGTCTCCATGCGGTGTCGGTGGGGTCGGTCGCCGCCTGCTCCGACGGCTCGGCACAGGCGAGGAGGACGAGGGAGAGCACGGCGGCGGTCGAGGTCGCTCTTCTCATGTTGCTTGGACGGTGGGGGACGCCGATCGGTTCCTCAGAGCAACGCCCCGGCGGCCAGGACGAGACCGGTCCAGAGATGGAGCCGGGCCGTCATCTTCAAGGCGCGGATCAGGGCGGGGCCGTCGCTCTTGCGGTAGACGATGCGCACGGGACCCATGGCATAGGGGGCGATGAGAGCGGCGAACATGGTGGGGAAGGGAGTCCAGCCGGCCACTGCGAAGAGGGCTATGAGCGGGAAAGCGGCATAGACGAGGACGGCGAAGAGGGCCCGTGTCTTTTCGCGGCCGATCATCACCGCCAGCGTCCGCTTCCCTGCCGCCCGATCGGTGTCGAGGTCCCGATAGTTGTTCACTACGAGGATGGCCGTGACCAGGAGCCCGACCGGGACGGAGAGAAGCCAGGCCGATCTTGGCGCGGTCATGTCGTGGACATACCTGCTCCCCACCGTGGCCACCATTCCGAAGAAGACGAACACGAAGACCTCGCCCAGCCCGCGATACCCGTAGGGGACCGGCCCGCCGACGTAGCCGAGCATGGCGATGAGCGAAACCGCCCCGATGACCAGGATCAGGGGCCCGGCGACGATGGTGAGGGCGATACCGGCTACGGCCGCGACGGCGACTGCGATCACCACGCCGACCCACATCTGCCGTGGTGTGAGGTGTCCCAGCGCGACCATCCTCGGCGGGCCGAGCCGTCCCTCCTCATCGGCCCCTCTCCTCGCATCCGAGACGTCGTTGGCGAAGTTTGCCGCGACCTGAATGGCGAGGGTGGCGACCAGGGTGAAGACGAAGGCGTTCCAGCGGAAGACCCCCTCCGAGGCGGCCAGGGCCGAACCGACCACGACCGGCACCACCGCTGCGGGCAGGGTGTGGACCCGGGCTGCGATCCGCCAGGCTTCGATGGTGGTCACCGGCTCAGAAGTGCCAGGGGTACCGCCCGAAGTCGGGGTCCCGTTTCTCGAGGAACGCGTCTCTGCCCTCCTGGGCCTCGTCGGTCATGTACCCGAGCCGGGTCGCCTCACCGGCAAAGATCTGTTGGCCCACCAGGCCGTCGTCGATCAGGTTGAACGCGAACTTGAGCATGCGCTGGGCGGTCGGGCTCTTCCCCGTGATCTCGGTACCCCACTCCAGCGCCACCTTCTCCAAGTCGGCGTGGGGGACGACCGCGTTGACCATCCCCATCTCATGAGCCTCCTGTGCCGAGTACTCCCGGCCCAGGAAGAAGATCTCCCGGGCCCGTTTCTGGCCGATCTGCCGGGCCAGGTAGGCCGACCCGTAACCGGCGTCGTAGGAGGCGACATCGGCATCGGTCTGTTTGAAGATAGCGTGCTCCTCGGAGGCCAGGGTCAGGTCGCAGACGACATGCAGGGAGTGGCCGCCGCCCACTGCCCATCCGGGGACGACCGCGATCACCACCTTGGGCATGAAGCGAATCAATCTCTGCACCTCGAGGATGTGGAGACGTCCGACCCGGCCTTGGTCCACGTCCCCGGCCTCATTGCCTTTGGCGTACTTGTAGCCGTCCCGGCCCCTGATCCTCTGGTCTCCGCCCGAGCAGAACGCCCACACCCCGTCCTTGGGGGAGGGCCCGTTCCCGGTGAGCAAAACACAGCCCACGCTCGTGCTCTGCCGGGCGTGGTCCAGTGCGGCGAACAACTCGTCGACGGTGTGGGGGCGGAAGGCGTTTCGCACCTCGGGTCGGGAGAACGCGATTCGGACCACACCGTGATCGATCGCCTTGTGATAGGTGATGTCGGTGAAGTCGAACCCTGGGACAGAGTCCCAAGCCGACTCTTCGAATATCGCAGAGACCACGGAAGGTGAGGATAAGGGGCAGAATCAGTCTGTGAAGATTCGTGGCGACTACAGGTGCGGAAACCTTCACGGAAGGACGTCTCCGTGCTGGATTGGCTGAAGCGGCACCCTACCCACCGGGTCTTCATCGAGACGCCGGAAGGACGGTGGTCGTTTGGGGAGATGGTGGCCGAGGTCGAGGCAAGGCACGTGTCAGGGACCGAACTCGTGCGTCCATGGCCCTATTTCTCCTCGGTGGTCGATCTCCTCGCCGTCATGGCCAAAGGCTCGGCGGTCATCGTCTTCGACGAGACTCCGGACCGGGGATCGGTCGATCCCGCCGGTGCCGCATCGGTGGTCTTCACCTCAGGGAGCACGGGCCGGCCCAAGGGAGCGCGTCTCACGCTCGACAACTGGTCGGCCGCTGCCCGGGCGTCGATGGCGCATCTCGGACACGGCGAGGGCGACGTCTGGCTCCTGGCCATGCCGCTGCATCACGTCGCCGGGTTGTCCATCATCGTCAGGTCGGCCTATGCCGGTGGGTCGGTGCGAATGCTGCCCGGGTTCGACCCGACTTCCTTTGCTCGAGAGCTGCGGGGCGGGGTCACGATGGTGTCGGTGGTGCCCACCATGTTGTCCCGGCTTCTCGAGATCGAGCCGGGCCCCTACCAGGGCTTGAAGGGAATGCTGGTCGGGGGCGGCCCCATCCCGGCTGGGCTTTTGGAGAGGGCCGCCGCCGCCGGGCTCCCGGTGCTGCCCACCTACGGTTTGACCGAGACCTGCGGACAGGTCGCCACGCTGCGGCCGGGGTCGGCGGTAGACAACAAGGCACACCCTCTCCCCGGTGTCGAGCTCCGCATCGAGCCCGATGGGAGGATCGCAGTGAGGGGCCCGATGGTCTCACCGGGCTACGTCGGTGAGCCCGACCGCGTTCCGGGGGATTGGTTCGTGAGCGGAGACCTGGGAAGACTCGACGACGACGGCGCCCTGCGGGTGACCGGCCGGGCCGACACCGTGATCGTGAGCGGAGGCGAGAACATCGATCCCGCTGTGGTGGAAGAGACCTTGTCGCGGGTCCACGGGGTCGAGGCCTCCCTCGTCCTCGGATTGCCCAGCGAGGAGTGGGGGATGGAAGTGGTCTGCCTCTACGTCGGTGAGGCGAGCCCCACCCGCATCGAGAGCTATCTCCGTGACCGGCTCGCCCGGTTCATGATCCCCAAGAGGTGGCTTCGGGTCGAGGCGCTGCCCCAGACTCCGCTGGGAAAGCCGGATCGGGTAGCGGCCGCCGACTTCTTCAGCTGATCCTCAGCCCGATCAGCACGCCGTCATGCAAGGGGACGGCCGCCGCCTCGAAGTCGGGGTCGGCGGCGATGTGCCGGTTGAACGCGTCGGACCCGTGCCCCTGGTCGATCCACCCAGCACCGGTCCCGTACACGTTGTCGGCGATTACCAGGCCACCGACTGGGATCAGAGGGCGGGCAATGCGGAAGTAGTCGGTGTACTCGGACTTGATCGCATCCAGGAAGAGGACGTCGACACTCCCCGGCTCCAACTCCTCGACGAGTGTGGTCAGTACCTCGATCCCGGCGCCCCGTCTCTGCTCCACCCGATCGGCGACGCCGGCCCGCTCGAATTGACCGGCAGCGAAGTCGGCATGTTTCGGCTCGTATTCGATGGTGATGAGCCGTCCCTCGGGGCGGAGCCCCCGGGCGATCCAGATCCCGGAGTAACCGGCCAGCGTGCCCACCTCCACCGCCAGCAGGCCCCGTGTCATCGACGTGAGGATCTTGAGCAGCCGGCCCACATCCGCTTCGACCGAGATTGGGGGGAGGCCCGCGGCGACCGCTTCCTCCATGAGCCCGGCCAGGTGCTCGTCCTGGGCACCAAACACTTCGGCGGAGTAGTCGTTGATGTAGTCCCAGGTCTCGGGGGTTATCTCCATGGCGGGACCCTATAGGCTCGGAATCCCGTGGGTGGGATCGGGTGAGGAGGTCATCGGTCTGCGAACCGACGTTGTAGATGGTCGGCCCAGGTGACCTTGCCCACCGCCCGCTCCGGGTTGGTGTGCAAACCCTGGCGAAACGCCCGCGACACCCGCCCGGGCCTGGGATACCTGAGCAGGGGCCGCTCCTTCCCCTTGGCCGACATGTAGGTGCGGGCCAGATGCTCGATACCCAGAATCTCGGGCCCGGCCAGATCGGGAGCTCTCCCCTGGGGCCGGGCCTCGACCAGCCCTGCCACCTCGTCGGCTACCTCGCGCAGGTCGATCGGCTGATACACATGACCCATCGGGACACGAGCGATCGGGAAACGGGTCATTTGCTCGAGGCGATGTGCGATGAGATCGTGGAACTGGGTGGCTCGCACGATGGTGTGGAGACCGCCTGCCCCTTCGATCAGCTTCTCGACGGCGTACTTGGCCTTGTAGTAGGGCAGGGGGTGGCGGTCGACCCCGACGATGGACATGTAGACGAGGTGTCGGTCGCCTATCTGCCCCAACAGCCGTTGCGTCCCGGAGACGTCGACCTCCCAGGCATGGAGCGGGTCGGAGGCGAGGTGCAAGACGCATTCCGCGTCGGCAATGGCCTGGGCAACACCTTCACCGCTGCCGAGATCGACTCGTGAGCCCCGTATCCCAGGATCAGACCCGGCTCGGGCCGATCGCCCGGCAATGTTGATGGTGTGACCCCTCTCACTCAGAGCGGAAGCGACCACAGAGCCGAGGAGACCAGTCCCGCCGAAAATCGTGACATTCACGACACGGAGATTACGACAGCCCGGAGGCGGTCAGGCGGCGCGCATGTCCTCGATCGACTCGAGGTCGGAGGCCAGTTGGACCAGGGACTCGGCCACCAGCTCACGCACCTCCGGCTCGGGGAGCCCGGTCATCCTGGAGATGGTGACGAATGCCGCCGGCGCCCCTTCAGCCAGGCCATAGCGGAGCTCGAGGGCGCGCCGGTGGAGCTCGGGCAGACGAGCCAGGCTCTCCTGGAGTGCCTCCGACACGATTCGCTGCTCGGTCTCCGTGACCGGGTCGGACGCCTCGGCATCGGCGATGAAGTCGCCGAGGAGGGCCCCGTCATCGCCGACCGGCGTCTCCAGGGCGACAGTGGTGGCCACCGAGAGCGCCTTCTCCACCTCGCGGTGGGGGATTCCGGTCACTTCGGCGATCTCGTCGACCGTGGCCGCGCGATCGTGCTTGGTGCGAATGTCCTCGGCGGCGGAGCGAACCACTGGCAGGATGTCGAAGAGCGCGGCTGGGATCCGGATCGAATCGCTGTGCTCGGCTCGCGCCCGCTGCAAGGCCTGGCGAATCCACCACGTGGCGTAGGTGGAGAACTTGAACCCCTTGCGCCAGTCGAACTTCTCGACGGCGCGGATCAAACCCAGGTTGCCTTCCTGGATCAAGTCGAGCATGTCCACCTTGCTCCCGGCGTAGAGCCTTGCGTTGGACACGACGAGGCGGAGGTTGGCTTCGACGAACTTTTGCCGGGCACGTTCGCCCGCCTTGACCGCGCGCTCGAGGCGCGTCCGCTCACCCGGATCGTCGACTCCGGTCACGAGACGGCCACGTGCCTCGGCGCCGGCCTCCATGGCCTGGGCGAGGCGAACTTCGTCCTCGGCACTGAGCAACTCGTGCTCACCGATCCCCGCCAGATATTGGCTGAGGGCGTCGCTGTTCAGGCGACCGCTCTCATCGATGAGCGCCGAGCGCCCCCGATTGCTGGTGTTTCGCTGATTTGGCACAATTAACCGAACATTCGTTCGCAGCCGGACATTCCGCAAATCGACCTGGTGCTTTGCCAATGCGCTGTTTGGTCGATCGGCACCCGCGACCGGGCGGCGGGAGAGCACCGGAAGCACCCTAACGGTTGGCTGATGGAGGGCTGGCGCGGTGACATCGCTGCCGCCACCGTCAATCAGGGGTCGGGCGGCGACGGCTTCTCTTCAGTTCGCTCCGCGCCTTCTTTGCGGACAGACGTCGCTCTCTGGCCCGTCTCGTTGGTTTCGTCTTCCGTCGCTGCTTGGGCTCGACCAGGGCCTGCTCCAGCATCTCGGTGAGCCGGTCCCGGGCTATCTCCCGGTTCCGCCATTGAGAGCGGGTGTCAGATGCAGTGACCTCGACCCGAGGCCCCAAGCGCCGGCTCAGCCTGTCCCGCACGTCGTCGGGCAGTGAGGAGGCGTCTACCTGGAAGCGCAGCGTGACCGCGGTCTCACTCCGATTGGCGTGCTGGCCCCCAGGGCCGCCCGACGTCTCGAATCGCTCCTCGATCTCCGATTCGGGGATCAGCCATGGCCCGACGGTGATTCCCTCCCCGATCACGCCTCGTCGTAGTACTCGGTGCCGAGATGAGTGATCAGGTCCTCTCCCATCATGTGTCTCAAATTGTTCTTCAGCTTGGTCAGCTGGATGAACAGGTCGTTCTCCGCGTAGAGACCGGGAGCCGCCTGAGGGCTCTTGAAGTAGAAGGACAGCCACTCCTGGATCCCGGTCCGCCCGGATCGGGCGGCCAGATCCATGAACAGGGCGAGATCGAGGACGATCGGTGCCGCCAGGATCGAGTCCTTGCAGAGGAAGTCGATCTTGATCTGCATCGGGTAGCCGAGCCAACCGAAGATGTCGATGTTGTCCCAGCCTTCTTTGTCGTCGCCACGAGGCGGGTAGTAGTTGATCCGCACCTTGTGATAGAGGTCGCCGTAGAGCTCGGGATAGACCTCGGGCTGGAGGATCTGCTCCAAAACCCCCAGTTTTGAGACCTCCTTCGACCTGAAGCTGTCCGGGTCGTCGAGGACCTCGCCGTCTCGGTTGCCGAGGATATTGGTGGAGAACCAGCCCTTGACCCCGAGCATCCTCGCCTTCAGCCCCGGCGCCACCATCGTCTTCATCAGGGTCTGCCCGGTCTTGAAGTCCTTGCCGCAGATGGGCACACCCTCCTGGGTGGCCAGCTCCAGCATCGCCGGAAGGTCGACGGTCAGGTTCGGGGCGCCGTTTGCGAAGGGGACCTTCATCTTCAAGGCGGCGTATGCATAGATCTGCGACGGGGTGATGCTCGGGTCGTTGTCCTTCAATCCCTGCTCGAATTTGTCCAGATCGGCGTGGACCTCGGATGGCTCCTCGTACGCCTCGGTCGACCCGCACCACACCATCACCAGGCGGTCGACCCCCTTCTCCCCGCGGAAGCGGTCGATGTCGCCCATCAGGGCTTCGGCCAGATCCATATGGGTGGCCTCCTCCTTGACCTGGTCCACTCCTTCTAGGTTCTTCACCCAGCGATGGGAGAAGACGGCCGGGTAGGGTCTGACCATCCGCAACTCGTCGCCGATCCCCTCGATGTCCCTGGGATCGAGGACCCCGGCTTTCATCGCCGAGGTGTAGGCATCGTCGGAGTAGGGGTCCCATCCGCCGAAGTCAAGATCCTCGAGCGAGGCAAGGGGGACGAAGTCCCTGATCAGTGGGTTGCGGCCTTCGGTCCTCTTCCCGAGGCGAATGTGTGACATCTGGCTGAGGGACCCGTAGGGGACGGCGTAGCCCTTGCGGGCTGCGAGGACTCCGGCGACGAATGTCGTCGAGACTGCACCCATTCCGGGAGTGAGGATCCCGAGCTTCCCGGTGGCCGGGGCGGGTGGTTGATGAGCAGACATGGAACCTCCTCCGGTCAACGATAGGGGAGAGGTACCCGGGACCGGAACCCCCCTCGTAGGCTGCCGGGATGGATCGCGCTCCGGATTCGATCGGGCCTACCGTCGACGTGGCACTCCTGGCCGATGCAGTCCAGGCGGTGAGAGGCAAGCTGTTCGTGCTCGGTGGGGGCTGGGACACCTTGTGGGTGCGGACGTTCCCGGCCCGTCACCCCAGCATGGCCATCGGGCTCCGTCTCCGGGTCCCCTCTTCCTGGGGAGCCGACACGTTGAAGCTCTCGGTGGAATTGCAGGATGCAGACGGGGCGCCGCTGCTGCCCCAACCACTCTCCCACCAGGTCAGGCTGCCCAACCAGGCCCAGCCGTCGGCCACCGACTTCGGGGTGATCCGGTCGTTCACATTCAACAATCTCCTCTTCGGCCGGGAAGGCTCCTATTCGTTCGTGATCTCGGTGGACGACGAGCCGGTGTCCCGGCTCCGCTTCAGCGTCAGGGCCCGGCCCGCCGAGCCTCCCCCCCGGCCCTGAATCTCCCCGCTCACTCTCTGTCGCTACTCACCACTGTCGGCGCGGAGTTGGTGTAGCCCGCGGCCCGTCATATGGTCGCCGTCTGCGAGGGACCCAGGAAAGTCCCTCGTTTTGCTTGCCGAGGACATGGAGGGTTTATGTCGCGCCCGGGGAGAGTTTTTCCTGCCCTGACCAAGACGCTGCCGGTGCTGATCGCCGCAGCCACGTTGATACCGGCTCTGCCCGCTGCGGCTGCGCCCGAGCCCCCGTTCCACATCGAGTTCCCCCAAGAGACCGAGCCGACCGAATTCACCTCGTCGTTCGGTGACGGTCGGTCCGGCGGTCGCCGTCACACCGGCAACGACCTGATGGCGCCGAAGATGACCGAGGTCTATGCCGCCGCCGACGGCATCATCACCGTGATCGACACCTCGTCCCTTGCCGGGCGCTACATCGAGGTCGCCCACCAGGAGGGGTGGTCGACCCGGTACATCCATCTCAACAACGACGACCTCGGCACCGACAACGGGGGCGCCGATTGGGACTTGACAGTGGTGCCTGGCCTCCGCGTGGGCAGTCGGGTCATGGCAGGGCAGCACATCGGGTTCGTCGGCGACTCGGGCAATGCCGAGGGAGCGGGGTCGCACACCCACTTCGAGTTGGCCTTCGAGGGTGGCGAGATCGATCCCTACTCTTACCTGACCTCGGCATATTCGCGGGCGGTGGAGCTTCGGTCCCGGCTCGACCGGGTGATCGTCCACCCCGGGGAACCGAACCACCTGTACTGAGGCGGGACCCGGCGCCGACTCAGGCGAGGGTGCGGGCGTCGTCGAGGGCAACCACCTCTTCGACGAGCCCGGGATGGTGAGGGGAGACGGTCCGCACCTCCCTGACCTCGACACGGGGAGTCTCCCCGTCGTGGACCCAGATCACCCTGGTCACTCCGGAGGCCGCAGTCGCACCCGCCCATCCTCTCAGTACCTGCTCCTCGGACGTCGCAAACGATCGCTCCCGACCATCTCGAGCCGCCTCGGTGATCAGCACCGCGGTGAAGCAGTTCATCGAAGCGCCCTGGACGTGACTGTCGTCGGAGACGTCCCCCAGCGCGACCTTCACCCCGGCCTGGCGCAACTCGGCGGCGGCATCGACATCGGTGACGAAGGCCCGCACCTCGCGCCCCGGCTCGATCAGCCCTTCGATCACGGCACGACCCTGCTCGGTGTCGGCGCCGACGACTATCACCGGCATGACCCCGAACCTAATGTATGGCGTCACATATACGTGACGTGGTGCATTGAGTTGGGAAGACCAGCGTTCGTGGCATCTGATCCGCCCTCTGGTGTACTACCTGCGGGAAGACTTCATCCCGCCCGCCATGGCCGCCGGCTCGGACGTCCTCGACTTCTCGGCCGGTCTGGGTGACCTGTCCCGATACCTCGTCGACTGCGGAGCGAAGACCGTCACCGCCACCCTGCCCGACACCGGCGCCCCCGACACGGGTGGGCCTGTCAGATGGCTCGATGGGGTGGCCGCCGAGAACATCGGAGAGCGCCTGGCAGGTTTCTCGTTCGACGTGGCGGCGGCGCGGATGGTGTTTCAGTTCCCCACCTGGGAAGGCGACCGCGCCGATCCGGACACCATGGTGGAGCAGTTCGCCAAGGTGCTCCGGCCCGGCGGTCGCCTGGTCATCGCCTTCCACGAGTTCCGGGCCTTCGAACCGGTCCCGGCCAGAGGTGATCCCCCTATCGCGGACCAGGTGCTGGAAAGTGCCACAGGCCATCTGGCCGATCTGGCCAGAGTGGTCCGCTACCTGGGACTGCCCCCACGCGAGGGACCGATGGGGGAAACGGGGTTCGGGCTCAAAATCCCGATGCTGGTAACGACGCTGCAGACCCACGGGTTCGATATCGAGGCCGCCGATCATCCCGAGCCGTTCACGCTCCCGCTCGCCCTGGATGCGCTCGACGAGGACGAGATCGTCGAGCTCGGTAGTCGGGTCATGGAATTGAAGGCCCGTTTTCTGGCCGCTCCAGACCCGAGCCCCTACGATCGGCCCCAGATGGTGCGACGCATGCTCATCGAGCTGAGCGGGCTGATGGATTTCGTCGCCTGGCCGGTAGTCAGGGTCGTCGCCCACCTGCGCACCTGACGTCGTTTCCGCCAGTCCTCGCCTTCCGGTACAATCACACTATCGGGATAGTGGAAATTCCAGAGGCTGCAGTCCCGTTGAACTCATTGAGAGGCCAATACGAAGCGACTTTCGAGGTGATTGCCCCGTGGCCACTGTTGATCTAGATCTTGGCGCCTACCAGCTCGGCTGGCACGACGAAATCGAGTACGCCTTTACCCCGCGCAAGGGTCTCGACGAAGACGTGATCCGGGAGATGTCGGCCATGAAGCAGGAGCCGGAGTGGATGCTCGAGTTCCGTCTCAAGGCCTATCAGAGATTCCTGCGCAAGCCGATCCCGCAATGGGGTGGTGGCGGCGCCCTCAACACCATCGACTTCGACGACATCTACTACTACGTCAAGCCCGCAGGTGAGCAGCAGAAGGACTGGGACATGGTGCCCGAGTCGATCAAGGCCACCTACGAGAAGCTGGGCATCCCCGAGGCCGAGCGCAAGTATCTGGCCGGAGTCACCGCTCAATACGAGTCTGAGGTCGTCTACCACCGCAATCGGGAGGACCTCGAGTCTCTCGGCGTCCTGTTCACCGATATGGACACCGCCTTGCGCGACTACCCCGAGATCGTCAAGGAGTATTTCGGGACCATCATCCCGCCCAGCGACAACAAGTTCGCCGCCCTCAACTCGGCGGTCTGGTCGGGTGGCTCGTTCATCTACGTGCCGCCCGGGGTCCACGTCGATCAGCCGCTCCAGGCCTATTTCCGGATCAACTCCGAGAACATGGGCCAGTTCGAGCGGACCCTGATCATCGTCGACGAAGGGGCCTACGTCCATTACGTCGAGGGCTGTTCCGCCCCGGTCTATACCACCGACTCGCTGCACGCAGCTGTAGTCGAGATCGTGGTCAAGGAAGGGGGGCGCTGCCGCTACACGACCATCCAGAACTGGTCGAACAACGTCTTCAACCTGGTGACCAAGCGAGCCGCGGCATACCGCAACGCCACCATGGAGTGGGTCGATGGCAACCTGGGATCGCGCCTGACCATGAAGTACCCGGCCGTCTGGCTGATGGAGCCGGGAGCGCACGGCGAGGTGCTGTCGATCGCCTTCGCCGGCGAAGGCCAGCATCAGGACGCCGGGGCCAAGATCATCCACGTCGCACCCGACACCACCTCCACCATCGTGTCCAAGTCCATATCCAAGGGGGGAGGCCGGGCCGGATACCGAGGGCTGGTCCGGGTCGAGCCCGGCGCGGAGAACGCAAAGTCGTTCGTCCGATGCGACGCCCTGATCCTGGACGATGCGAGCCGCTCGGACACCTACCCCTACATGGAGATCGAGGAGAACGACGCCGAGATCGGCCACGAGGCCACTGTGTCCAAGGTGGGCGAGGAGCAGTTGTTCTACCTGATGTCGCGTGGGTTGACCGAGGATCAGGCCACCTCGATGATCGTCGCCGGCTTCATCGAGCCCATCGTCAAGGAGCTCCCCATGGAGTACGCGGTCGAGATGAACCGCCTCATCGAGCTCAACATGGCGGAGGCGGGTGCGGTTGGTTGAGACGACTTGGTCGTCTCAACCCGTGATACGCCCTACGTTCTGCGTCCGCGGCGGGCGTCGAGTCTCTGGATCAGATCGTGGGCAACCAGCTCGATCTCTTTGTGGTCCCATTGTGTCGCCCGGAATCGGCACGCCATGAGACCCGATCGGTGGAGACGTCTGAAGTCGCCGAAGACGAAGGCATATCTCGCCTTGGTCTCGTCCTTGGCGCCCTCGGTGAGACCCATGTGCCAACCGGAGTACTTCTCCCATCCGTGACGCTCCAGGTAGGCGTTCTCCACCTCCGCGTCGGGCTGCGCATCGGACCATTCGCTTCGGACCACGTAGAGCCGCGACTCGATCAACTCCTCGGCCCTGGCAACCGCCACGTCGTTGACCCGATACCTGGCCATGTCCCCTCCTCAAAGCAGAGGCCCCGGCAACTGGCCGGGGCCTCTGAATGTTGCGAAGGCCCGACTATTCGTCACCTGTCTCCTGGATGGTGACATTGACCTCGTCGGGCAACACCTCCCCGTCGTCACCGGTGTTGGCGACGAGATACCAGACGCCGAGGATGAGGGCGACGGCGATGATGACACCGGCGATGATGGTGCCGAAGTTCCCGCCACCTCCACCGCTGGTGTCCGTCACGATGATCTCGCGCTCTCTCTCAGTCATTTTGCAGCCTCCTGTCTTGTGGAATCCCTGATGTCCCCGGAGCGTCATTTACCCGTCGGGCCTGCCTGACAAACGTGGAGGCGCCTGTTCGACTTATCCTGTTGCGGACCGTGAGCCCGGAGCCTGTTCATTAGTACCTACCTCGGGTTGGGCGCGGTCGTCCTCCTCATCCTCCTCAACGCCTTCTTCGTGGCAGGCGAGTTCGCCATCGTCGCAGTCGACCGCAGCCTCGTGGAGCGGAAGGCGCGGGACGGCGAGCGAGGCGCCAGACGCATCCTCAACTCGCTGCGCAACCTTTCCTTCGAGCTCTCCGGCGCGCAGCTGGGTATCACTGTCACGTCGCTGGTCCTGGGGGCGATCGCCGAGCCGGCAGTCGCCAGCCTCATCGAGCCGGCCTTCCTCGCCATCCCCTTCATTCCCGAGGAGACGTCGCTGACCATCTCGGTCCTGTTGACATTGGTTCTGGCCACCGGATTCCAGATGGTGTTTGGTGAGCTGGTGCCCAAGAACCTGGCCATCGCCCGCCCTTATCGCTCGGCGGTCTGGTTCGGGATCCCGATGCAGGTTGTCAACAGACTCCTACGGCAGCTGATCCTGTTGCTCAACAATTCGGCCAATTGGACGGTGCGGAGACTCGGGATCGAGCCGCGGGAGGAGCTGGCCGGAGTGAGGTCCATGGAGGAGCTGGAGCTGATGATCCGCTCTTCCGGGGAGGAAGGGCGACTCGACGACGAGGAGCTGGAGCTGCTCACCCGAGCCATCACGTTCACCGAGAAAGTTGCGGCGGACGCCATGGTGCCCAGAGTCTCGGTGGTCGGCCTCAGCCGCCACGACTCCATCGCAGAGCTGCGTCGCACCTCGGCTGCCACCGGCCACTCCAGGTTCCCGGTGTTCGACGAGGACCTCGACGACATCGTGGGCGTAGTCCACGTCAAGGACAGCATCACCGTTCCCGCTTCTCGGATCCCGGTCACCCCGGTGGGCGAGATAGCCCAAGCCGCGCTACAGGTCCCCGAGTCGAGCACCTTGGAGAATCTGTTGTCCGAGCTGCAGAAGGCGGGCCGCGGGATGGCGATCGTGGTCGACGAATACGGAGGCACCGCGGGGGTCGTCACCATCGAGGACCTTCTCGAGGAGATATTCGGCGACATAGAGGACGAATACGACCTGGAGCCGGAGCCCGATGCCGGAGCAGAGGAGATCGAAGTCCTCTCCGGCCTGCTCCACCGTCACGAGGTTGAGGAGGTCGTTGGGTTCGAGTGGCCAGAGGGCCGCTACGAGACCCTGGGTGGGTTTCTCGTCTCGCGTCTGGGGCGGTTCCCCCGAGTCGGCGAGGTGATCCGAGTCGGAGACATTTCCTTCGAGATCCTGGCCATGGACGGGCACCGTGTCGAGCAGGTGAGGGTCATCCGCCTCGCCGACCTCGATGAGGGAACCCGATGAATTGGACCGCTCTGGTATGGCTGGTCCTTCTCCTCATCGCCAACGGGTTCTTCGTCGCCGCCGAGTTCGCCTACATCACGGCGCGCCGGAATGTGCTGGAGCAGATGGAGGGGAGGTCCTCTCATATAGCGGTGGGGCTGAGCCGGGATCTCTCGTTGAGCCTGGCCGCGGCGCAACTCGGCATCACCATGGCCTCCTTGCTCCTCGGTGCCGTGGCCGAGCCAGCTGTGGCATCGATTCTGGAGCCCATCATCGGCCTTCTCCCCCTCTCCGAGAATGTGATCCATTGGATTGCGCTGGTCATCGCTCTCCTCATCGTGGTATTCCTGCACATGGTGGTCGGGGAGATGGCACCCAAGAACATCGCCATCTCCGCTCCGGAACGATCTGCTCTGACCATGGCCCTGCCGTTCCGGGGATTCATCTTCGTCTTCCGACCTCTGATCACTCTGCTCAATGCCAGCGCCAACGGTGTCCTGCGTTTGTTCGGTGTCCGACCGGCGGATGCCCTCGAGGTCGGACATTCCGCCGAGGATCTCGCAGTGATCATCGCCACTGGCCGGAAGGAAGGGGTGATCGAGGACTTCGCCCATCGCCTTCTGACAGGAGCGATCGTTTTTGGCGATCTCGACGCTTCCGAAGTGATGGTCCCGAGGCCCGACATCGATGCGTCGCCATCGACTGCGTCTGTGGCCGAGATCCAGGAGTTGATGAGGCTGACCGGCCACTCACGAATCCCGATCCATGGCGGGGATCTCGATGACATCCTCGGGCTGGTCCACGTCAAGGACTTGATGGTCGACGACATCGACCCCGATACTCCACTCGACGAGGCCCTTGTCCGCGAAGCGTTGGTAGTGCCGGAGTCGGCGCGGCTGCGGTCGGTCCTCACCGAGATGCGACAGGGCCGGAGCCATCTGGCGGTGGTGGTGGACGAGCACGGGAGCACCGCGGGAATCATCACTCTCGAGGACATCGCCGAGGAGCTGGTCGGGGAGATAGCCGACGAGCACGACCCGCGCGAGCAGAGAGTCGTCGTCGAGCCCGGTGGGCGGATCATCGCCTCGGGAACCGTGCGCCCCGATGAGCTGTCGCGGTACGGGGTGGTGCTGTCGACCGGGGACTACGAGACGATCGGCGGATTGGTGATGGATCGCCTGGGACGTGTGCCCCGACGAGGGGATCAGATCGAGGACAGAGGATGGCGGCTGCAAGTGCGCAGCACAAAGGGTCGTCGGGTCGACGATGTCGAGATCACCTCTGTCGGGGAAGTCTCTTTGCCGTGACGAGCGGAACGGGGCCCGAGGGCCCCGTTCCTGTCCTGATCCTGGTCAGATCAGGAAGTCCACTCGGCGAACTTGCGCTGGATGTCGTCGGCAGTCTCCCCGGTCTTCTCCTTGACCCGTCCGGCGAACTGGTCGAAGTTGCCCCTGGCCTGCTCCATGTCATCGTCGGTGAGGTCGCCCCACGTCTCTCTCATCTTGCCCTTGACCCTCTGCCAGGTACCTTCGTCCTGGAGACGGTCCTCCCAGTCTCTGCCTGTCTGCAACTCCATCGAGATTCCTCCTTGATAGACCTTCACCCGAGTGCTTGTCGGGACACAGGTCCCTTACCCTGGGCTGGAGGAGGCCAAACTCACGCGAAGGCGGGGTGGAAGGCGGGGATCAGTCGGAGCGACCGACGACGTAGCCGAGGATGAGACCGCCGACGGCGGCCCACACCAGCGAGAAACCGTCGCCCACCGAGGCGACGGAGGGGGCGCCGGCGATCCTCATGATGGTCGAGCCGGCTATGCCTCCGATGATCCCCATCAGGATGGCGCCGAACAGACTGTTGGCGCTCGAGATGAAGCCGCCGATCAGCCCGGCGAACCCGCCCACGCCGCCCACGATGGCGAGCGCTTCCCAGGTGGAGGCATCTAGGAACATGCGGACAGGTTAAGTCGCGACAACCGGGGAGTCGATAGCGGGTTTGGCCGTCTCAGGCCGAAACGACTTTCTCCTCGACGACCGTCGACATGGGGAATTGAACGGATCGCCCGGCCATGCTGAACGGCTCGGTGAGCATGACGACGATCGTCGCCGGGCCCCGAGATACCACATGCCCCGTGTAGGTGTGGAAACCGTCTTGGTCTTCGGTGATGAAGGTTACGACCATATTCGAATCAGACTCTCAGTATCGGCGCCTGGTTTCACCGGATTGTTGGGTCAATAGACCCATACTGGTATGCGACGACCGTGACACCTGGGTTTTGTGCCTACCTTGAGGCATACCCGGTTTACCCGGCCGTTAACGATCGCCTCATAGCTTTGGAGAGAATTGCGCCTCCTCATCGTTGAAGACGAGCCCGACCTGGCAAACGCGATTGCCCGGGGTTTGCGGCGTGACGGTCACGCCGTCGACACCGCTCTGACCGCCGGCGACGCCGACATCAAGTTGCGCAGCGCCGGGTACGACCTGGTGTGCCTCGACTGGAGCCTGCCCGACGGGTCGGGCATCGTTCTCTGCCGTGACCTGGTCAGCGGGGCACTGCCCACCCTCGAAGGCGAGCGACCCCGCATCCTCATGCTCACCGCTCGCGACGGTGTCGAGGATCGAGTGACGGGCCTCGACTCGGGGGCGGACGACTATCTGGTCAAGCCGTTCGCCTTGGCCGAGTTGTCGGCGCGTGTACGCGCCCTGCTTCGTCGCGAAGACCAGACCGAACCGGTCATCGAAGTCGGCCCGCTGCGCCTGGATCCGGCCCGCTTCCTCGTTTCGAGGGACGAGAGCCCATTGGAGCTGACTGCCAAGGAGTTCTCGCTCCTCCACTACTTCATGGCTCACGCCGGGCATGTGCTCAGCCAGGAGCACCTGCTCGAACATGTCTGGGACGAGATGGCCGATCCGATGACCAACGTGGTGCGGGTGACCGTGAGCAATCTCCGCAAGAAGCTGGGCGAACCACCCTTGATCACCACCGTGCCCGGACGGGGCTACAGGTTGGAGAACTGATGCCCGCCTGGAGCTCCATCCGCTTTCGCCTCTCGGTGCAATATTCGGCAGTCGTGTTCGGCTTGGGCGCCGCCCTACTCGGCTTGGTCTATCTGGCCATCCGGCGCTATCTCCGCGCCCAAACCATGACCCAGTTCGTCTGGACCGGCCGCCCCGTCTACCAGGACGGTGTCGAGATCGGTGTGATCCCCAGCCTCGAGGGCCGGGAGGTGCGCCTGATCGAGTCGGTCTACAACGAGATCGTCCTGAACGAGGTGGCGAAGTTCACCATCCTCGCCCTCATCGCCCTGTTCCTTCTCAGCCTGGTGGTTGGTTGGGTGATGTCGGGTCGTGTGCTCAGACCCGTCGAGGAGATAACCAACGTGGCCCGCGAGATACAGGCCTCGGACCTGAGTCGGCGCATCGCCCTGAACGGCCCCGACGACGAGATCACCCGTCTCGCCTCGACCTTCGATGGGATGTTGGAACGGCTCGATCGAGCCTTCTCCAGTCAGAGGCGATTCCTGGCCGACACCAGCCACGACCTGAGGACCCCTCTGGCTGTGATCAGATCCAATGTCGAGGTGGTCGCCGACGATGGCGGGGCGACGGTTGCCGACTGGCAGGAGGTCGGCGGCATAGTCCGGCGCAACGTGGAGAAGATGTCCGAGATGATCGACGGGCTTCTCGCCACGGCCCGTCTTCAGAGCGGGAAGGCACAGGCAGTGGCCGTCGATCTGGCCGAGATCGTCGCGGCCAAGGCGGCCGAGTTCGGCAAGCCACTCGGGGAACAAGGGATCGTCCTGGAGACTTCCACCACGACCGCCCTGGTCGAAGGGGTGCCGGTGTCGTTGGATCGTGCCCTCACCAACCTGCTCGACAATGCCATTGGTGTCTCCGGCCCGGGCTCGAGCATCCACATCGGCGCCGGGAAATTCGACGATTGGGCCTGGATGGCGGTCGCCGACGAGGGGCCGGGTCTTCCCGAGGAGCCGGATGGGGGCCGGATCGGCCTCGGGCTCTCCATCGTCGAGCAGATCGCCGCCGGGCACGAAGGTGCGCTGGTCTCTTCATCACGTCCTGGCGGGGGCACCATCATGGTGATTTGGCTCCCCACCGACGGGGTAGGGAGCCCACATCCAAACTTCGTCCCCTTTACGAATCTTTGAACTCCGGGGCCGTAAGTTGAGCATCAGCCAGGAGGTTTAGCCTTGACCAATGAAGAGACAACCCCAGGATCGCTGACCCCTGAGACCGGCGGGGCTGCACCTGGAGAACCGAGTCCCGTCCCAGGCGAAAGCGCGGTCCTGACAGAGAATCCCGTCGCAGGGGAGGGATCCGTCGACACAGAGCCGTCGGTGACACGGGAACTGCCGGCCCCGCCGGAGCCGTCGGCGGTGCCTACCCCTCCGCCCCCGGCGCGACCCACCGTCACTCCGGCTCCGACCCGGCGCTCCCCATGGCTGTTGGGTCTACTGGCGCTGTTGCTCGTGGTCGCGTCCTCCGGTGTGACCTATCTCCTCGCCACCGCCGAGCAGGAGACGACCTCGACCCAAGAGGTCGTCGGCGATCCCGGTGCAGTCGAGCCTGGCGAAGAGCCGGTTGCGGACGCGGCGGCGGTCATCCTCCCCTCCGTGGTCCAGATCCAGACCGGCACCGGGCCGGGATCAGGTCTCGGCTCCGGTGTCATCTACGACTCGGACGGCCTCGTCCTGACCGCGGCACACGTGGTGCGGGGCAACGAGACGGTCACCGTTCGCTTCGCCGACGGCGAGCAGGTCCAAGGAACCGTCCTCGGCGGGACCGAGGGTGCCGATGTCGCCGTGGTGCAGGTGGACCGCACCGGGCTGCCCGCTGCCGACCTGGCACTCGACGACGATCCGGTTGTGGGGCAACTGGCGATTGCGGTGGGAAGCCCGTGGGGCCTGCAAGGGACCGTGACCTCGGGTGTGATCTCGGCCGTGAATCAGACGATTCCGTCGGGGGGGACCGCTCGCGCCGTGCTCCAGACCGACGCGGCCATCAACCCGGGCAACTCGGGGGGGCCTCTCGTCGATCGAGACGGGCGGGTTCTCGGGATCAACGTGTCCATCTTCAGTCTCTCCGGGGCCAACGACGGTGTTGGCTTCGCGGTCCCCATCGATGTCGCCCATGACATAGCCGAGCGTGTCGTGGCCGGCGAGGAGGTTCGGAGTGCGTTCCTCGGTGTCAACATCGAGGTCGTCGAGTCCGGTCGCGCCGGTGCTGTCATCACCGACGTCACCCCTGACAGTGCTGCTGAGGAAGCCGGTCTCGAGGTCGGTGATCTCGTCGTCGAGATCGACGGAACACTGGTTCAGAGCCCCTTCGACCTCGTTGCGCAGGTGCAGACCCATCAGCCCGGTTCCACCGTCGATCTGGTCGTCGTCCGTGATGGCGATGAGATGACTCTCACGGTCACGCTCGGCGAGCGGCCCGACGATCTCGGCTAGCAAGTTCCTCCCGGCGGGCCCGGCTATGATGGCCGGGCCCGCCACTACCGGCGGGTGCCCCGGAGCCAGCGAAGCCGGTTAGACCCCGGCGCTGTCCCGCAACTGTGAAGCCCCTGCGAGGGGACGAGCCAGGTCGCCTGACCTCCAGGGCCACGACGAAAGTCTCGGATGAAGACGGAAGCGTGGGCTCAGGGAAGCCACCGGCCTCTTCATCCTCCGATCATCGGAGGATGTTTCATATGAGAAGGATCATGACGGTCCTGACCCTGATGGCGCTCGCCGCCTGCGGTACGACCGACGGGGGCAGCGACACCACGGGAGCCTCGGCCACCGGCGTCATGGAGGTGACCACGACGACAGGAGAGCTCCCTACGGAAAGCGCGTTCCCGGTGATGGTCGATGCGGCCAATGGCGAGGTGGTCGTCGAGCGCCGCCCCCAGAGAATCGTCTCGCTGGCTCCCACCGCCACCGAGATCCTGTTCGCCATCGGCGCCGGCGATCAGGTGATCGCAGTTGACGAGTTCTCCAACTTCCCCGAGGAGGCGCCGACCACCGACCTCTCCGGGTACGAGCCGAATGTCGAGGCGGTCGCCGCCCTCGACCCGGACCTGGTCGTGGTCTCGGACGACTTCAACGACATCGTCTCCGCTCTCGCCTCGATCGAGATCCCTGTCATCCACCATCCGGCGGCGGCCACCCTCGAAGACAGCTACACCCAGATCGAGCAGCTCGGCGCGTCCACCGGGAACATCGATGGTGCAGCCTCGCTGGTGTTCTCGATGCGGAGCGAGATCGACCGACTGGTGACATCGATGCCCGAGCTCGACGAGACGCTCAGCTACTACCACGAGCTGGACGGCTCGCTGTTCACCGCCACCTCGGAGACCTTCATCGGGGAGATCTACTCGCTGGTCGGCCTGGAGAACATCGCCGACGACGCCGAAGGCGCCGAGACCCTGTATCCGCAGCTCTCGGCCGAGCACATCATCGACGCCGACCCCGATCTGATCTTCCTCGCCGACACCAAGTGCTGTGGGGAGTCGCCCGAGACCGTTGCCGTCCGGCCCGGATGGGGGGAGCTGACCGCCGTGACCGAAGGCTCGGTGGTGCCCCTGGACGATGACATCGCCTCTCGTTGGGGTCCCCGGGTCGTAGACCTGTTGGAGACCGTCGTCGCGGCCGTGCATCGCATCGAGTCGGGCAGCTCTTGATGGAGGCGGAGCGCCCGAGGGCGAGGCAGGGGAAGACGACGAGGGTCGGGGCCCGCATGATGGTCGTCGTGCTGGCGGCGGTCCTCGGCAGCGCCTTGCTCGGGATCTTGGTCGGGGCGGTCGATCTGTCGATCGGTGCGGTGTTCGCCGAACTGGCGGACCGCCTGCCGGGGATCGACGTCGACTCGGGTCTCTCTGCCCGCGACACCGCAATCCTCTGGCAGCTCCGGGTGCCACGGGTCGTCCTGGCCGGGCTGGTCGGAGGGATGCTGGCCATGGCGGGGGCGGCGTTTCAGGGCGTGTTCAGGAATCCTCTCGCCGACCCCTATCTCCTCGGCGTTGCCGCCGGTGCTGGTCTCGGCGCAACATTGGCCATCGCCTATTTCCCCGGCCAGACCGAGTGGCCGATTTCCCCGCTGCCACTGGCAGCTTTTGCCGGGGCGGTGCTCGGAGTTGCGGTCACCTATGTTCTCGGCCGCTCGGCGGCCAGGCCCTACGCGGCGGCCACCCTCATCCTGGCCGGTGTGGCGGTCGCTGCGTTCCTCACCGCATCACAGACCTTCGTCCAACAGCAGCATTCCGAGACCTTCCGCGAGGTCTACGCCTGGATTCTCGGCGCTCTGGGAACGGTGGGATGGCGGGAGGTCACCTTGATCCTGCCCTACGTCGTACTCAGCGGTACCGCCCTGATCTTCTATCGGAGACTTCTCGACGTACTGGGTGTCGGCGACGAGGAGGCCGACAGCGTCGGGATCAGCTCGGCCCGGGTCCGTCTCGCGGTGGTGGGGGCCGCAACCCTGGGCACGGCGGCGGCGGTGGCGGTGAGCGGGCTGATCGGCTTCGTGGGGATAATCGTGCCTCACGCCATACGTCTCGTTCTCGGGTCGAGCTATCGGGTGATCCTCCCTTTGTCACTTGGCCTCGGCGCCGCCTTCCTCATCCTGGCCGATCTCATCGCCCGGTCCGTCCTCGCCCCAGCGGAGATCCCCATCGGCGTGGTAACCGCCTTCTTCGGTGCTCCGTTCTTCCTGTTGGTCCTCTCCCGGTCGAGGAGAGTGGCGTGAGCGACCTCCGCCTCAGCGAGGTGGCCGTTGCCTACAACGGCACCACGGTGCTCAATGGGGTCGTTGTCGACGTCCCCGCTCGGTCCTGGGTGGCCCTGATCGGTCCCAACGGGGCCGGGAAGACAACCCTGCTGCGGGCGGTGGCGGGTCTCGTCGGCTACTCGGGGACCATCGAGATCGGGGGTCGGCCCGCTCTCGGCATGAGCCGCCGCCGCCTCTCCCAACTGGTTGCCTTCCTCCCCCAGCGGCCGATCATCCCCGAGGGGGTGACCGTGGCCGACTACGTGTCGATCGGACGAACCCCATATATCCCCTACTGGGGTACCGAGTCGGCCGAGGATCGGGCGGTGGTGCACGAGGTGCTGGAGCGGCTCGAATTGGCGGCTCTCGCCCATCGTCACATCGAATCGCTCTCCGGTGGCGAATCGCAACGGGCGGTCCTGGCTCGTGCCCTGGCCCAGAGGTCGGAGATCCTGCTCCTCGACGAGCCCACCTCGGCGCTGGACGTCGGTCATCAGCAGCAGGTAATGGAGTTGATCGACGACTTGAGGGTGGAGCAGGGCCTGACCGTGCTCACCGCCCTGCACGACCTGACCCTGGCCGGTCAGTTCGCCACGCGTCTGGTGCTGCTCGACCGGGGGCTCGTGGTGAGCGAAGGGCCGGCCAGGGAGGTGCTGACCGAGGAGCGCATCCGACAGCATTACGCGGCCACGGTGCGGGTTGTCGACGAGCCCGGGGCCGGGTTGACCGTGGTCCCGGTGCGTTCCGTCTCTCCCACGAGTCGGGACGCCGTCCCCGAAGAGGAAAGGACGCGGTCGTGGCGCTGACCCTCCTCCTCGGCGGAGCGCGAAGCGGGAAGTCCAGGCTGGCCGAGGGCCTGACCCGGGCCAACACGGGCGCGGTGACCTTGATTGCCACCGCGGAGGCCAGGGACCGCGAGATGAGGGATCGAATCCTGGAACACAAGAGATCACGTCCCTCCCATTGGCGGGTGGTGGAGGTACCGATCGATCTCGAAGACGCCCTCCTCGCTGTCGAGGATGACGATGCCGTCATCGTCGACTGCCTCACATTGTGGGTCTCCAACGTCATTGAGGCGGGGTTCGATGACACCGAGATCCAGGCGAGGGCGCGAGCCGGCGCGGCGATGGCGGCGGCGAGGCGGCTCGCCACCGTGGTGGTCAGCAACGAGGTGGGCTCGGGCATCGTCCCGGTCAACGAGCTGGCCCGCCGCTATCGAGATCTACTCGGGAGGGTCAACTCTCTGTGGGCCGACGCCGCCGACCGGGTGTACCTGGCGGTCGCGGGAGGGGTGATCCCGGTGCAATCCTCCCGGTCGATTTGGGACGAAGCAGCCGATGACTGATCGGGTCGCCTCGCTGATGGGTAGCCTCACCTCTCCCGACGCGGAAGCTGAGGCGGCAGTGCGGGCACGGTCCGAGGAGGTTCTCCGTCCCCTCGGGGCCCTGCAACGACTCGACGACATCGCCATATGGCTGGCCGGCTGGCAGCGAACATCTGCCCCACGGGTCGACTCTGTCGATTGCATCGTGTTCGCCGGCGACCACGGCGTCGCATCCACCGGTGTCAGCGCCTACCCACAGGAGGTCACCGGCGCCATGCTGCGGGCGCTGAGAGAGGGTGTGGCCACGGCCAGTGTCATGTGCTCGGTCCTCGGAATCGACCTGTGCGTGGTCGATGTCGGAGTGGGACGTCCCACCGGTGACATCACCGCCGAGCCGGCGCTGAGTCAGGCCCGATTCGACGAGTGCTGGGCCGCCGGCATGGAGGTGGTCTCGGGGTTGGAGCGTCCCGACCTGCTGGTGGTGGGGGAGATGGGCATCGGAAACACCACCGCTGCCGCCGCCGTCTCCGCCGCTCTGTTCGGTGGCGACGCCGAGGTCTGGACCGGGCTGGGGACCGGGGTGAATGGACCCGCCCTGGAGAAGAAGAAGGCCGCGGTCGATGCGGCGTTGCGGAGGGTGGGGGATGCCGAGCCCATGGAGGTGCTGCGTCAGGTCGGGGGCTCGGAGCTGGTCGCCATCGCCGGTGCGGTCATGGAGGCTCGTGCCCGATCCATCCCGGTGGTCCTGGACGGTTTCGTCGTCACCTCGGCATGTGCCGCCCTCGAGTCGGCCCGTGGCGGGGCACTGGCCCACACCGTCGCCGGCCATTGCTCGCCCGAGCCGGGTCACCGACTCCTGCTCGACAAGCTGGGCAAACCCCCAATCCTCGATCTAGCCATGAGACTGGGTGAGGCCAGCGGAGCCCTCGCCGCGGTGCCCCTTGTCCGGCTGGCGGCGAGTTGCATCACCGACGTCGCCACTTTCGACGAGTGGGGGCTGAGCCGATGAGAGGTCTGGGAGCGGCCGTCACGCTGCTGACCAGGGTGCCTGTGGGGACCGCGGATTGGGATGGTCGCGATCTCGGCCGGTCGGTCAAGTGGATGCCGCCTGTCGGCGGCGTCATCGGCCTCGTCGTCGCCATTGTCTACGCGTTGCTGGGTTCGCTGATGCCGGCCACGATCGCGTCCGGCCTGGCGGTGACGCTTGGAGTGCTCCTCACCGGCGCCCTTCACGAGGACGGATTGGCTGACACCGTGGACGCCTTCGGCGGCGGCTCCAATCGGGACGAGACCATGCGGATCCTGAAAGACCCTCGCCACGGCACCTACGGTGTGTTGGCATTGGTGCTGAGCGTCGTGGTGCGGGTGACCGCCCTGGCCACGCTGGAGCCGGGGCCGGCCCTGGCCCTCCTGCCCGCGGTGCATGCCTTGAGCCGCGGTGGCGCGATCGGTCTCATGGCCGCCCTTCCCCCGGCCTCCGGCGAAGGGCTTGGCGCCGCCCACTCCGACCCGGGGTTACGACCCCAGGTACTGGTCGGAGTCCTCCTCGCCCTGGTGGTGGGTTTGATCACACTCGGCTGGTGGGTGGCGCCGTTCGCACTGTTGGCGGCGGCGGGTGCCGCGTTGATCGCCCTTCTCGCTCGCAGGAACATCTCCGGGTACACCGGCGACGTTCTGGGGGCAGCCCAGCAGGTCGGCGAGATCTTGCTTCTGGTGCTCGGCGCCTCCCTGGCTTCGTCGGGTCATATCGAGACGGTGTGGTGGCGATGAGGCTCTGGGTGGTCCGTCACGGCGCAACGCATTGGAGCGAAGAGGGCCGTCTCTGCGGGTGGACCGACATCCCGTTGAGTTCCCTCGGGCGCGATCAGGCCGCTCCGCTGCGACCGCGGCTCGCCGCCAACACCTTCGATGGTGTCTGGACTTCGGACCTGACCCGGTCCTCGGAGTTCGCCCGGCTGGCCGCGGGGCAGGCCGAAGCCGATAGACGTCTTCGCGAGATCGACTTCGGCGACCTCGAGGGGAGACGCTGGGTCGAATGTGACCGGCCTACCCGGGATGCCCTGGCCAGATACGACGGCTTTGCCGCTCCCGGCGGCGAATCCGTCTCCCAGCTCGAGGCGCGAGTTGGGGAGTTTCTCTCCGAGATCGGGCCAGGCGAGCATCTCGTATTCACTCACGGCGGGGTGATCCGGCTACTAGCCCGACGTCTGGGATCGGCCTCGCATCCCGCCCCTGGCGAGCTGACGATACTGGAATGGACCGGCACCGGTGCAGAATGAACCGACAAGATGGAGAATGATTTGACCGACCCGTCCCGTCCACCCACCGAGGCCCCCCCGGCAGGGAGTCGACGGCAGTCCTCGCTGGTGCTGGTCAATACCGGTGACGGCAAGGGGAAGTCGACGGCAGCCTTTGGCACCGCCTTGCGCGCCGTGGCCCGAGGATGGAAGGTCGCAGTGATCCAATTCCTGAAGTCGGGCGATTGGAGCGTCGGCGAAGAGAAGTTGGGTCGGCAGATCGGGATCGACTGGTGGGCCCTGGGCGACGGGTTCACCTGGGATTCAGCAGACATGGAGGAGTCCGAGGCAATCGCCCGGGAGGCGTGGCGACAGGCCCGGGAGAAGATGGGCTCCGGGGAGTACCAGCTCATGATCCTGGACGAGATCACCTACCCGATCAACTGGGGGTGGATCGACATCGAAGACGTTCTGGCTGCCGTCCGCGACCGCCCGCCCCGTCTCAACTTGATCTTCACCGGTCGTGATGCCAACTCACGTCTGGTCGAAGCGGCCGACACCGTCACCGAGATGAAGAAGATCAAGCACGCCTTCGACAGCGGTACCGTCGCTCGCCGGGGCATCGACTACTAGGCCGGGGTCGCTCGCCCGGCCCGCCGTCGCTCTTTGCCGCTCACCCCGTTGGCCGTTTCTCGGCGGCTTTCTCGGCGACCATCTCGATCGCCTCCTCGACGGTGATCGCCTCGCCCTCCACCGTGGCGTGGGCGAAGTTCTGACCCCCGAGTGCGTCCCGAGTCGCTCCAACCATGACCGCGTAGTCGCGCTCCTCCGGTGGCGGCCAGACCTCTACCCGGTTCTCGCTGGCCACCCAGTCGGCGAGCCCGAAGAGGCGAGCGGCCATCGCCTCTCGCCCCAGCACATGGGCGCAAACGGCGAGCCCGGCCACGGCGATGGCGACGCCTCTCATGTCCTTCGCGCCGTGACACAGGATCAGGCTCTCGACCAGGGCAGTCTGGGCTCGCTCCACCTGTCCGTGCCGGAAGGCGGTCTTGCCCATGTGATAGAGGTACTCGCCGAGCGCGGCCCGGGGCCCGATCCTGTCCTCGGTCAGCTGGGCACGGCCCCGGTTCTGCTCCACGACACGCTGCAGCTCGTCGGTCGTGGGGTTGGACTGGATCATCGTCTTCAACTCGAACAGGTTGTTGGCGGCTTCCTCGTAGAGGGTGAACCCCTCCAGCGCGGAGCGGTAGAGCTCCAAGGCATAGTCGTGATCACCGGCGAGCCAGGCCATGGCTCCCAGCCCGGCGTCGGCGTGGGCCAGCCCCAGTGAGTCCCCGGCTATCACCAGGAGGTCACGCCCCTCGGTGTAGCGGCTGGTCGCCTCGTTGTAGTCCCCCTCGTCCCGGGCCAGGGCACCGAGGCGCAGGGCCGACCATCCGATATCGAGCAGACCGGCATGCTCGAGGAACAGCTCATGGCTCTCCATCATCTTGGACCGGGCTTGAACGAGGTCTCCCTGGAGACGAGCCATGGTCCCCCACACGGCCAGGGTCCACGCCAGCATCCAGGTGTCACCGACCTCCCTGGTGAGACCATCGGCCACCGGGGCGAGACGGGTCGCCTCCTTCAAGTCGTCGCGCAGCCATGCGGTAGCCATGAGCTGATAGGCCTGGCGGGCTTCGCCCCGCTTGTCC